>Ga0157369_10004489_pt1 | contig 16449 bp, 13 predicted proteins | sample C25metaG_FD_113461 | JGI IMG/M metagenome (GOLD analysis project Ga0157369, IMG submission 113461) | Corn rhizosphere microbial communities from Kellogg Biological Station, Michigan, USA - C2-5 metaG | ecosystem: Host-associated > Plants > Roots > Rhizosphere > Soil | place: USA: Michigan... | reverse complement strand
GCGAAGGACATCTGCTTCACCGGACGGTTCGTGGGCGCCGAGGAGGCCGAGCGGATCGGGTTGGTCGACAAGGTCGTGCCGGCAGAGGAGACGTACGACGTGGCCCGTGCGTGGGCAGCACAGTTCGCCGCTGGTCCGACGTACGCTTTGCGGGCCGCCAAGGAGGCGATCGACGGCGGCCTGTCCGTCGACATCGACAGTGGCCTGCAGATCGAACGGCAGCTGTTCGCCGCGCTCTTCTCGACCGAGGATCGAACGATCGGGATGGAGTCGTTCATCGCCAACGGCCCCGGCAAGGCGGTGTTCAAAGGCCGCTGACAGGACAATTGCGGAGAAAGTTGTCGGCGGTCGCTAGTAACCTCCTGCTCCATGCCCAGCCCGGCCCCACTTGTTGCTGCCGCCGGGTTGACGAAGCGCTTCGGCGACCGGATCGCGGTCGACGGGATCGACTTCCGGGTCGAGCCCGGCGAGGCGTTCGGCTTCCTCGGACCCAACGGCGCGGGGAAGTCGTCGACGATGCGGATGGTCGGGTGCGTCTCGAGGCCCTCCGCCGGTTCGCTCTCGGTCTTCGGCCTCGACGCCGTCCACGACGGGCCGGCGATCCGCGCCCGGCTCGGCGTGGTCCCGCAGGAAGACAACCTCGACACCGAGCTGTCCGTGCTCGACAACCTGATCATCTATGGCCGCTACTTCGGGATAGCGCACAAGACGATCCGCGAGCGGGCCGCGTCACTGCTCGAGTTCATGCAGCTCGCCGATCGCGCCGACGCCCGCGTCGACCCGCTGTCCGGAGGCATGAAGCGTCGACTGACGATTGCGCGGGCGCTCATCAACAACCCGGAGCTGCTGCTGCTCGACGAGCCGACCACGGGCCTCGACCCGCAGGCTCGGCACCTCCTTTGGGACCGGCTCTACCAACTGCGTCGCGATGTCGGCGTCTCGATCGTCTTGACGACGCACTACATGGACGAGGCCGAGCAGCTGTGCGACCGATTGGTGATCATGGACGGCGGCCACATCGTCGCCGAGGGCTCGCCGGCGTCGTTGATCTCGCAGCATGCTGCTCGTGACGTCGTCGAGCTGCGCTTCGCAGATGAGTCGGAGCGCTCGCATGCCGGAGCCGTTCTGCAACGTGCCGGACGAGTGGAGCCGGCGGGCGACCGGACCCTGGTCTACACCGACGCCGCGGACGTCGTGCTCAAGCTGGTCAACGACGAGGCGCTGACACCTAGCTCCGTGCTGACCCGGCGGGGCTCGCTCGAAGATGTCTTCCTCATCCTCACCGGCCGTTCGCTGGACGACTGAGATGACAGTCGGCGAGCTCACCGCGACGCGCATCATCGAGCGCGAGGCGCGCGCATTCTCCAAGCTGTGGCGAGGCAGCGTCTTCTCGTCGGTGATGATGCCCGTGCTCTATCTCGGGGCGATGGGCCTCGGCCTCGGGGGGCTCGTCAACGCGCGACACGGGCAGGTGTCGGGCACGTCCTACTTGGAGTTCGTCGCTCCCGGTCTCCTCGCCGCGGGCACCTCGATGAGCGCCGCAGGCGAGGCGATGTGGCCGGTCATGGGCGGCTTCAAGTGGATGCGGCACTTCCACGCCATCGCCGCCGCCGTGCCCTCGCCCGCGGACATCTACGACGGGATCGTCGCGTGGCGCGGCTGCCTCGTTGCGATGTCGGCGACGGTCTTCTTGATCGTGGCGGCTGCTCTCGGCGGGGTGCCCTCGGCGTGGGGAGTGCTCGCCCTGCCCGCGGCGATCCTCGGTGCGCTGGCGATCACGGCGCCGCTCGCTGCGTTCGTCGCGACACGCGAGAGCGACATGAGCTTCATCATCATCTTTCGGCTCGCGGTGTTCCCGTTGTTCCTGTTCTCGGGCACGTTCTTTCCGACCGCACTTCTCCCCGGTTCGATCAGGTGGGCCGTGGTGATCTCGCCGCTCTGGCACACCGCGGAGCTGTGCCGCCACGCCACCACCGGGCGCGGCACCTGGGTCGATGTCATCCACTTGGTGGTGCTCGGCAGCTGCATCGTCATCGGGCGCTGGTGGGGGCACCGCACCTTCGCTGCGCGGCTCGCACCATGACCGCAACCACGACGGCGACGGCGTACGTGCCGCGGATCGCGCCGGTGCCGGGCGCGCGCCCGCTGCGGATCGTCGAGCGGCAGATGCGCGTCTACCGCACCCTCTGGCCGATCTTCCTGACCGGCTTCATCGAGCCGCTGTTCTTCCTGGGCTCGATCGGGCTTGGCGTCGGCAAGCTGATCCACACGCTGCCGGGACCGTTCGGGCATCCCGTCAGCTACGCCTCGTTCGTCGCTCCGGCGCTGCTTGCGACTTCGGCGATGAACGGCGCCGTCATCGATGTGACGTTCGGCTTCTTCGTCAACTTCAAGTACCGGCACACCTACGACGCCGTGTTGGCGACGCCGATGCGGGTGGTGGACGTCGCGATCGGCGAGGTGGGCTGGGCGTTGATGCGCGGCGCGCTCTACAGCTGCGTCTTCCTGGCCACGATGGCCGGCCTCGGCTACGTGCACTCGCCCTGGGCGCTCCTGGCCGCGCCGGTCGCCGTACTGATCGGTCTTGCCTTCGGCGCCGCCGGCCTCGCCGCGTCGACGTGGATGCGGTCGTTCATCGACTTCGACCTGGTCACGCTCGCGCTGGTGCCGCTGTTCCTCTTCTCCGCGGTCTTCTTCCCGCTCTCCCGCTATCCCGGTTGGCTGGCCGAGGTGGTTCGGATCACGCCGCTCTACCAGGGAGTAGCGGTCGAGCGGCGGTTGGTCTTCGGTCCGCCGCAGCTCGAGACCCTTGGGCATGTCGTCTACCTGGCCGCGCTAGCGGTGGTCGCGATCATCGTGGCCAGTCGCCGACTCCGCATCCTGCTCCAACCGTGAGCCGTTCTCCGACAGCGATATCAAGTGGGAAGTGTCGGCGGGCCACGGTACTGTCGGGCCAGTGAGTGATATGGCACGTAGTCGACCGATCGGTCGCTACGTGTCGCTATGGCGGCTCCGGAGCTACCTGCGGCCTTACACCTGGCACATCTGGGTGATGTTTGTTGCCGCCTTCTTCATGGTGGCGGCCAGCACCACGGTGCCGTTGGTCCTCGAGGCGGTCGTCAACGGCCCGATCCGGCGAGGTGACCGCGGCCAGATGGTGCCGATGTTCCTCGCGGCCTTCGGTCTCGGGCTGCTCGAGGTCATCTGCATCTTCATCCGCCGCTTCGTGCAGTCGATCGCGGTGCTGCGGGTCGAGACCGACATCCGCGACACGATTTATGAGCATCTGCAGCGGCTGGCGGTCGCCTTCCACGACCAGTGGCAGACCGGCCAGCTGCTCTCCCGCGCGACGACGGACCTGTCCTCGGTCCGCCGGTTCATGGGCTTCGGCGCGATCTTCCTCGTGGTCAACGTCACGCAATACCTCGTTGTCATGGGCCTGCTGATCGCGACGTATCCACCGCTCGGCATCGCCGTTGCCTGCATGACGCTGCCGGTGGTGATGCTGGCGCGCCGGTTCGGCGGTCGCTACTCCTCGCTGTCGCGGCGCATGCAGGACCAGCAGGGTGACCTGGCGACGTTGGCTGAAGAGGCCGCCAGCGGTATCCGGGTGAGCAAGGCGTTCGGGCGCGGGCCGCTGCTCCACGAGGGCTTCGTCGACACCGCCGAGACCGTACGCGGCTCCTCGCTGGAGATGGTGGCGCTGCGCGGGCGGTTCTGGGCGCTGCTGGAGCTGATTCCCAACCTGGCGATGGCGCTGGTGCTGCTCGTCGGGGGCATCGCGGTCGCCAACCGCGGCATGACCCTGGGCGCACTGGTGGCGTTCACCACGCTGCTGGTCCTCGTGCAGTGGCCGATCATCGACATCGGCTGGATCCTCTCGATGGCCCAGGAAGCCGCGACCGCCGCCGACCGCATCTATGAAGTGTTGGACGCCGTGCCGGCGGTGAGCGACCCACCGCAGCCGGTGCCGTTGGCGCGCCCGCGCGGCCGGCTCGCGTTCGAGAACGTGTCGTTCACCTTTGCCGACGCCGACGCTCCCACACTGCACAGCGTCGACCTGGTGCTCGAGCCGGGTGAGACGGTGGCGATCGTCGGTGCCACCGGCTCCGGCAAGACCGTTCTGACCTCGCTGCCCGCCCGGCTGTACGACGTCACCGGCGGGCGCGTGACTCTCGACGGGGTCGACGTCCGCGACCTCTCGCTCGTCGACCTCCGCGCCCACATCGCGACCGCGTTCGAAGACCCGGTGCTCTTCTCGATGAGCGTGCGGGAGAACCTCACCCTCGGCCGGCCGGAAGCCAGCGAGCAGGAGGTCCGGGAGGCGCTCGAGCTGGCCCAGGCCGACTTCGTCTACCGGCTGCCGTGGGGTCTCGACACCCGCATCGGCGAGCAGGGTTTGTCGCTCTCCGGCGGGCAGCGGCAGCGGCTTGCGCTTGCCCGTGCGGTTCTTGCGAGACCGACGGTGCTGGTGTTGGACGACCCGCTCTCCGCCCTCGACGTGCACACCGAGGCGCTGGTGGAAGAGGCGCTGGAGCGCGTGCTGCGTGACACGACCGCGATCGTCGTCGTACACCGTCCGTCGACGGTGGCGCTGGCGGACCGGGTCGCGCTGTTGCAGCACGGTCGGATCACGGCGGTCGGCACCCACAGTGAGCTGATGCAGCTCCCCGAATATGCACACGTGCTCTCGATGGAAGAGGACGACGACGCCGACATCGACATGACGGGAGCACTCACGTGACCGTCTCCGTCGAGCAGTGGCGCGGCGTTGCCGCAGAGACGACCGACGAGGTCTCGGCGAAGCTGTCCGCACTTCTGCGAGCACGCACCCGCCGGCTCCTGGGTGAGCTGGTCGCGCCGCACAAGGGCAAGCTCGTCGTCTACGTCGTTGCGATCGTTGTCAGTGTCGCGGCCTCGATGGCGATCCCGGCTCTCGTCGGCATCGGCATCGACCGCGGCATCCCCGCCGTACGCCGGGGTGACTACCTGCCGATCGGGTTGACGACGGGGTTGATCGTCGGCTGCGCCTTGCTGCAGGCACTGCTTTATCGGACCTTCGTGCTCGGCACCGGCCGTGTCGGGCAGGACCTGCTGCTCGAGCTCAGGCAGCGCATCTTCCAGCAGTTCCAGCGACTGTCGCTCGCCTTCCACGAGCGCTACACGTCGGGCCGCATGATCTCTCGGCTCACGTCGGACATGGATGCGATCAGCACGATGCTCGACGCGGGCCTCGACACGCTCGTCACCGCAGTGTTGTCGATCATCACCGTCGGCACCGTGCTGCTCGTGCTCGACCTGCCGCTCGGTCTCGTGGCGCTGGCGTCGTTCGTGCCTCTGTTTGTGTTGTCGCGGTGGTACCAACGCAACTCGACGATCGCCTACCGCGCGACCCGCGAGGCGATCGCATTGGTGATCGTGCACTTCACCGAGTCGCTGCGTGGCATCCGCGCGGTGCACGCCTTTCGGCGCGAGCCGCGCAACAACGAGATCTTCGGTGAACTCAACGAGGGCTACCGCAAGACGATGCTGCGGTCGTTCCAGCTGCTCACGTGGTTTTGGCCGGGCATCCGCTTCATCGGCAACACGACCACGGCCGTCGTTCTTCTGGTCGGTGGGCTGCGCGTGATCAACGGTGACATGAAGGTCGGTGTGCTGGCGTCCTTCGTGCTCTACCTGCGCCGGTTCTTCGAGCCCATTGCCGACGTCAGCCAGTTCTACGACTCGTTCCAGGGCGCGGCAGCAGCCGTCGAGAAGTTGGCCGGCGTGCTCGACGAGCAACCATCGGTGCCGATGCCGGCGCAGTCGCTGCGCTTACCGAGCGGCGGCTGGCACGGGACGGTGCGCTTCAGCGAGGTCGACTTCGGCTATCGCGAAGACGTGCCGGTGTTGCAGGGGTTCTCCGTCGATGTGCCGGCCGGGCAGACCGTGGCGCTGCTCGGCAAGACCGGTGCGGGCAAGAGCACGATCGCCCGGTTGCTCGCCCGCTTCTACGACCCGCTCGCAGGCGAGGTGAGCATCGACGGCACCCCGCTGCGCGACCTTGCCGAGGTCGACCTGCGCAAGGCGGTCGCGATGGTGACGCAGGAGTCGTTCCTCTTCACCGGCACCGTCGCTGACAACGTTGCCTTCGGTCGACCGGGCGCAACGCGTGCGGAGATCGAGGACGCTGCGGCGGCAGTGGGTCTCGACCGGGTGGTGCAGCGCATCCCGGGCGGATTCGATGCCGAGGTCGGCAAGAACGGCGCGCGGCTCTCCGCGGGTCAGCGTCAGCTGATCGCGCTCGCGCGAGTGATCCTCGCCGACCCGGCCGTCGTCGTACTCGATGAAGCCTCGTCGTCGCTCGACGTGCCGACCGAGCGGTTGGTGCAGCGGGCGCTTCGCACCGTGCTGGCAGGCCGGACCGCGCTGATCATCGCCCACCGCCTGTCAACGGTCGGCATCGCCGACCGCGTGCTCGTGCTCGAAGAGGGCGTCATCGTCGAGGACGGCACTCCTGAGGAGTTGCTCGTCGCCGAGAACGGCGAGTACGCGCGGCTGCACCAGGCCTGGAAAGACTCCCTCGTGTAGCAGCGTTGAGTGCGACGAAATTCACCCTCTCAACGGCTGAGAAGGTGAATTTCGTCGCACTCAACGTTCAGGGCTGGGGGCGTGGCGCTCCAGGAACGCGTAGACGTCGGTCGTGTCGACGCCCGGGAACGTGCCCGGCGGTAGCGCCGCCAGCAGGTGGCTGTGCGCGCGAGCGGACGGCCACGCATGTCCTTCCCACTTCGAGGCGAGCTCTGTCGGCGGTCGCCGGCAGCAGGACGGTGATGGACAGCTCGACCTGCGGCGGCGCTGGGTCGTGTCCGCCGCACGGAACCATTTGGCGTGCTGGAACGGCACGCCGACCGTGACGGCGAACTCGCCGCCTCCACCGGGCTCGACATGTGCAGCGCAGAAGAACGTCCCCGCCGGGGTGTCGGTGAACTGCGTATAGGTCCCGTAGCGGTCGCTGGACGCAAACACGCGACGACTCGTGTATTGCCGGCACGCCATCTGACCTTCGATCGCCCCGGTCGCGTCGGTCGGGTAGGGCAGGCCGTCGTTCTCGTACGCCTTGTAGATGGTGCCGCTCGCGTCGGTGCGGGTGAAGTGCACCTGCAAGCCCAGGTGATGGGTGGCAAGGTTGGTGAAGCGGTGCGCCGCTGTTTCGTGCGAGACGGCGAAGACGTCGCGCAGGTCTTCCATCGACAGTGAGTGGTCGCGTTTTGCCTGCTGCAGGAACGCGGCCGCCGCACGTTCCGGCACGAGCAGTGCGGCGGCGAAGTAGTTGGCCTCGACGCGTTGACGAAGGAACTCGGCGAAGTCCTTGGGATCGGTGTGGCCCAGCGCGAAGTGGCCCAGCGTTTGCAGCACGACGTAACGCGGGTCGTGTCCCGCCGGTCGCTGCGGAAGGTAGAGCCGGCGGTTGACGAGGTCGGCCACCGATCGCGTCGACTCGGGCAGGTCGGTGACGTTGTGCAGGGTGAATCCGAAGTGCGTGGCCAGGTCGGTGATCGCGCGCTGCGGAAGAGCTCCGCTGCTGTGCCCCACCGCCTTCAGCGCCTCTTCCGCGACGCGTTCGACCTCGGGGAAGTAGTTGTTCTGCGCGCGCATCGCGCGCCGCAGCTCGACGTTGGCCCGCCGCGCGGCCTCCGGCGTTGCGGCGAAGCGTTCGTCGCGCCGGCGCAGCTCGTCGTACAACGCGACCACGTGTTCGAGCACGTCGGTCGGGATGCGCGGGCTGGGACGAAGCGACGGCAGGCCAAGGGTCGCAAAGGCGGGGTCGCGTTGAGCGCGCTCCAGCGCGATCTCGAGCGAAGCGCGGCGGCTCGGCGGCTCCGGCCGCAGCAGCTCGTCCATGGGCACGTCGACGGCCCGAGCGATCGCTTGCAGGAGCGACAGCTTTGGTTCGCGGCGTCCGTTCTCGATCATCGACAACGCCGACGGCACCGTGCCGACCGCCGCGGCGAGCTGGGCGAGGGTCAGCCCGCGGGTCCGGCGGGCATGGCGGAGCCGCTGGCCCAGCACGACCCCGTCGTACGGCGCCCCGCGGGTCTCGGCGGAGGTGACGTCGGTCACGATGTTGACGGTAGCAGAAGATTTCGAAAAATTCCGCCATCGCTTTGTTCGACAGGTGGCGTACCAAGCGTCATAGTGAGCAGTACATCAGAAGTTCACTCGCCGATGAGGTTTTCCCTCAGAAGAGGAGCTATCAGGCAATGCCCAGCACTACCGATCTGCAGAAACAAGCCGAGGCCCTCCGCAAGGAGTGGGAGACCGACCCCCGCTGGAAAGGCCTCTCGCGCGACTACGCCGCCGAGGACGTCATCCGGCTGCGTGGGTCAGTCACCGAGGAGCACACGCTCGCCCGCCGCGGCGCGGAGAAGCTGTGGAAGCTCGTCAACTCGGAGGACTACGTCCACGCGCTGGGCGCGCTCACCGGCAACCAGGCCGTCCAGCAGGTGCGCGCCGGTCTCCAGGCGATCTACCTGTCCGGCTGGCAGGTGGCCGGCGATGCCAACCTCGCCGCCCAGACCTACCCGGACCAGAGCCTCTACCCGGCCAACTCGGTGCCGGCCGTCGTACGTCGGATCAACAACGCGCTGAAGCGGGCCGACCAGATCACGTGGAGCGAGGGCGCTGGGTCATCTGAGGGGCGCGACGTCGACTGGTTCGCGCCGATCGTCGCCGACGCCGAGGCCGGATTCGGTGGCGTGCTCAATGCGTTCGAGTTGATGAAGAACATGATCGACGCAGGCGCGGCCGGCGTGCATTGGGAGGACCAGCTGTCCTCGGCCAAGAAGTGCGGCCACCTCGGCGGGAAGGTGCTCATCCCGACCAACCAGCACGTCAAGGTTCTCAACGCTGCGCGCCTGGCCGCTGACGTCGAAGGTGTGCCGACGCTCGTCGTCGCACGCACCGACGCGCAAGCCGCAACACTCATCACGAGCGACGTCGACGAGCGCGACGCGCAGTACGTCACGGGCGAGCGCACCGCTGAAGGTTTCTACCGAGTGACCAACGGCATCGACCCGTGCATCACTCGCGCGCTGGCGTACGCGCCGTACGCGGACCTGATCTGGATGGAGACGAGCACGCCGGACCTCGAGATCGCTCGGCAGTTCGCCGAGGCGGTCAAGAAGGAGTTCCCGGAGCAACTGCTCGCCTACAACTGCTCGCCGTCGTTCAACTGGAAAGCGCACCTCGACGACGACACCATCGCGAAGTTCCAGCGAGAGCTCGGTGCGATGGGCTACAAGTTCCAGTTCATCACCCTCGCCGGATTCCACGCGCTCAACTACTCGATGTTCGAGCTCGCGCAGGGCTACGCGCAGAACGATATGGCCGCCTACGTCGAACTCCAGGAGAAGGAGTTCGCTGCTGAGGCGGTCGGCTACACCGCGACGAAGCACCAGCGCGAGGTCGGTGCCGGCTACTTCGACCTCGTTGCCACGGCCATTGACCCGCAGGCCGAGACACTCGCCCTCAAGGGCAGCACCGAAGAACAGCAATTCCACTGAGTTCCTGGCGCTTCGCGCTTGTCGCGGGGCCCCGACCCCGCTCCCCGGCGGGGCGAAAGCTCAAACCAGTTCTATCCGGAGGCGTCATGAAGCACTGTGATGGACGACTGTTCGACGGAAGTGCCTGCAACAACGACGTCTACGAGTGCGCGCAGTGTGGCGCGACCGGATGCAACGGCGACGGGTGCGACAACCAGAGTTTCATCTCGTCTAGTTGCTGCGGTTCGGAACTAGGGGCTCGGACTCTCGCGTCCGCCGCCGCCTGACGGCGGCGCGCGAGCATCAAGCGCGCGGCGGCGACCCAGCTGGGCGGGTCGCCGCCGCGTCTGAATTCCGCGGCGAGTTCGCGGCAGCGCCAAATGCATCGATAAGACCCGCGATGCCGAGCACGACAACGATCGCGGTGACGATCCCGCCGAGTGCATCGGTCACGTAGTGCCAGCCGAGCGCGACGACAGCGATCGCGACGACCGCGGCTGCGGCAAGCGCCAGCAGCGCGGTCAGGATCCGTCCGGCGGCCGGCAGCAGCGCCGTCTCTTCGGGCGGCAACAGAAGTACGGCGACCGTCATCGCCAACGCGAAGGCACCAGTGGTGTGCCCGCTGGGAAACAACAGCGACGCCACACCTTCGCGGTGCACCACCGGCTTCAAGACCAGTTCGGTGATCGCGCCCGCCGCAGGGGCAGCAACCAACGAGAACACGGCCCCGGCAGGTCTACGCGCCAGAACGCACAGCAAGGCGAGGGGCACCGCTCCGCCGGCGACCGCCTCTGGCGAGCCGAGCTTCGCCGACAGTGACAGCAGGCGATCGTGCGCAGCGAGTCGCGCCTGGATGCTTCCGGACAGGGGGCGGTCGAGGTGTCCGGACGCCGGGTTGGCGACGTGCACTGACAACACTGCAAGGCCGATCGCCGCGATGACCCAGACCACCAAGGCGAACGGCCGCCAGCCGGCAGGCAGCAGCGGCCGTCGCGTCACACGTCAACGCTAGAGGCGCCGCCACCAAACCCCGCGCACTTCGGTATCACCTCGACCACGACACGCGGCAAATCGGGCGCGAATTTGGTCGGTCCGATACCGAAGTGCTTCACAGGGATAGGCGAGGATGACCGTGTGCTCTCGACTTGGCTGACGCAACGGTTCGGCATCTCGGTCCCAGTGGTCTCTGCACCGATGGCAGGAGTGTCCGGCGGTGCGCTCGCGGGCGCGGTCTCGGCCGCAGGTGCGCTGGGCACCATTGGCTTCGCGGCCGGCCCGCCGGAGCAGCTCACCGCTGAGATCGACACGGCGGCGGCGCCGGGCAAGCCGTGGGGGATCGGTTTCCTGGCATGGTTGATGCCGCGCGTCGAGGAGCTGTTGGACCTGGCGCTAGAGCGGAAGCCGGCCCTCGTCTCGCTCTCCTACGGCGACTACGCGCCATACGTCGACCGCATCAAGAAGGCCGGCGCCGTTGCGGTGACCCAGTGCGGCACCCTCGACGATGCCAAAGCAGCGATCGATGCGGGCGTCGATGCGATCGTCGTGCGCGGCGGTGAGGCCGGCGGACATGGCCGTGACCTCGTCGCGACACTGCCCCTGCTGCAAGCCGTGCTCGAGGACATCGACGACGTGCCGGTGATCGCGGCCGGCGGCATCGCCACCGCACGTGGTGTCGCGGCTGTCCTCGCGGCCGGCGCCGCCGGCGCCTGGGTCGGAAGCGCCTTCCTGGCGTGTGACGAAGGCGCCAACGACGACAGTGCCCGGGAAGCGGTGGTCGCGGCCGGCATGACCGACACCATCTACACGACCGTTCTCGACATCGGGCGTGGCATCCCCTGGCCGGCCGAGTTCGGCGGCCGGGCGATCAGCAACGACTACGCCGAGACGTGGCACGGTCGCGAGGAGGAGCTGCGGGCCAATCCGGTCCGCTCGGACGACCCCACGGTCTGGGCCGGGCAGGTCGTCGGCCTGGTGCGGGCGCGACGCCCCGCCGCCGAGGTCGTGGCCGACCTGGCCGGCGCCGAAGCGCTGCTTGCTAAAGTTTGCGGCTCGGTTACCCCTGGGTAATCTCTGCCCGTCGATGTGACCGACCCACGCGTGTGAGTCGGATACACGTCATGCGACCCTTGCAGCACACCAAAAACTTCCGTGGGAGGTCGGCCGCCGGCCATGAACATCGTCGTCTGCGTGAAGCAGGTTCCCGACACGTGGGCTGAGAAGAAGCTCAGCGACACGGACAAGACAGTCGACCGCGAGAACGTCGACGGCGTCATGAACGAACTCGACGAGTACGCCGTCGAGGAGGCGCTCCGCATCAAGGAAGCGCAGGGCGGCGGCGAGGTCACGATCCTGTCGATGGGCCCGGACAAGGCCGTGGAGACGATCCGCAAGGCTTTGTCGATGGGCGCGGACAAGGCCGTGCACCTCGTCGACCCGGGGCTGCACGGCTCCGATGCGCTGGCCACGTCGTACGCGCTCGCGAAGGCACTCGGCACGATCGAGCACGACCTCGTGATCCTCGGCGTCGAGTCGACGGATGCGCGGATGAGCGTTGTGCCGGCCATGCTGGCCGAGCGGCTTGGCGCCGCGCAGTTGACGTTCGCGCGCAAGGTCGAGGTCAACGGCAGCAGCGTGAAGATCGAGCGGATGACCGACACCGGCTACGACGTGGTCGAGGGATCGACTCCGGCCGTCGTGTCCGTCGTCGAGAAGATCAACGAGCCGCGCTACCCGTCGTTCAAGGGGATCATGGCGGCGAAGAAGAAGCCGCTCACGACATTGACACTGGCCGACGCCGGCATCGAGGCGGACAAGGTGGGCCTCGGCGGCTCGGCGACCGAGGTCGCCGAGTTCTCGGCGCGGCCGCCGAAGCAGGCCGGTCAGATCGTCAAGGATGAGGGCGACGGCGGCGCGAAGCTCGCTGAGTTCCTCGCGACCCAGAAGTTCATCTGAGGAGTCCGGACACTCATGGCTGAGGTTCTCGTTCTGGTCGAGCATGTCGACGGCGCCCCGAAGAAGGTGACGTTCGAGCTGCTCACACTTGCCCGCTCGCTCGGTGAGCCGGCCGCTGTCTTCATCGGCAACGGTGCGGACAACGCCAAGGACAAGCTGGCGGAGTACGGCGCGACCAAGATCTACGTCGCCGGCGACAGCGAGCTCGACGGCTTCCTCGTCGCGCCCAAGGCCGAGGTGCTTGCCCAGGTCGCGCAACAGGCTTCACCTGCCGCGGTGCTGATTCCCAGCACGCCGGAAGGCAAAGAGGTGGCTGCCCGACTTGCGGTGAAGCTGGACTCCGGTGTGATCACAGACGCGGTCGGGGTCGAGGACGGCTTCGTCGCCAAGCAAAGCATCTTCGGTGGCGCGTTCAACGTCTCGTCGAAGGTGAGCAAGGGCACGCCGATCATCACGGTGCGGCCCAACTCGACCGCGCCTGAGGCGTCGCCCGCGCAGCCGAGCGAGGAGCAGGTGTCGGTCTCGCTGTCGGACGCAGCGAAGCAGGCCAAGGTGCTCGACCGGATCACTGAGAAGAAGGGCGGCCGACCCGAGCTCACCGAAGCGTCGATCGTCGTTTCCGGTGGCCGTGGTCTCGGTGAAGGCAAGAACTTCGAGCTCATCGAGAAGCTCGCCGACACCATCGGCGCCGCGGTGGGTGCGTCGCGTGCCGCGACCGACGCGGGGTGGTACCCGCACACCAACCAGGTCGGGCAGACCGGCAAAACCGTTTCGCCGCAGCTCTACATGGCGATCGGCATCTCCGGAGCCATCCAGCACCGAGCCGGCATGCAGACGTCGAAGACGATCGTCGCCATCAACAAGGACCCCGAGGCGCCGATCTTCGAGCTGGTCGACTTCGGTGTTGTCGGTGACCTGTTCAACGTCGTCCCGCAACTCGTCGACGAGATCGAGAAGCGCAAATAAACCGCGGGTAGCGTCGTCGCGTGGCCAAGGCTTGGGACAGGCGCAGCCGCAAGCGCAACTCTGCTTTGCAAGATGAGTTGGTGCGCACTCAGGTGCGGGCGGTCGCGTCTTCGTCGCCGTTCTGGCGGCAACGTTTTGCTGAGCTCGGCCGGGCGCCACGAAGCGTTGACGGTGTCAGCGCTCTCGCGGCCGTGCCGGCCGCCGGAGAGCGCGACGTGAGCCCGACTGGGGATCCCGGCGTCATGGCCGGCCTTGTCATGCACGGTGGCGAGAAGCAGTTCGCGCTGCACACCAGCGGCCCGCAGTTGCGCCGCGCGATCCGACTTCGCGTTGCGCGGTCCGGCGACTACCAACAGATCGTCGACGCCGAGACCAAGCCGACGACGTACTCATGGACAGGGCTCGGATTCCGTTACCCGATCGCCTCGACGCGGGGCGATCTCGATGTCATCGCTCGAGCCGGTGCGCGGCTGTGGCGCGTGCTCGGCCTCACCGCCGACGATGCGTTGCTCTCCGCTCTTCCGGTAGCCGCGACCACCGAACACATTGCTTTGCAGTACGCCGCACTTGCAGCCGGGACACCCGCGCTCTTCCCCGGCGATGACATCGACGACATCGTTGCCACGGCGCGCCTCGCGCCGCCGACGGCTCTGGCGGTCGCGACGTCTAGCGCCACCGATGTCGTCAACGCGCTCGGTGCAGCGTCGGCGCTGTCGCGGGTCACGACGGTGCTGCTCGTCGGCGCGCCGACGGCTGACGAACGCTCCGGGGTGGTCAGAGCTTTGCGCGATGCCGGCACGACGAACGCCGCAGTGCTCGCCGTGCATGCCCCGGCCGGCGCGCGGGTGATGTGGGGGGAGTGCCGCGAGTCGCAGGGCGTCACCGGCCTGCACACTTATCCGGATCTCGAGGTCGTGCAGACCGTGGATCCGGAGACCGGGGACGACGCGAGCGCCAGCAGCGGCGGCGAGCTCGTGCTGACCCAGCTCGGCATGCGTGGCAGCGCTCTGTTGCGTTGGCGCACAGCCGACCTCGTCGAGCAGGTGACTTCGGAGTCGTGCCCGGCCTGCGGTCGCACGTCGCCCCGGGTCACGCGTCTGCGGCGGGAGGCTCTCGTCATCGGGACAGATGTCGGACGCTCCCTCGATCTTCGCGTGCTCGCCGGTGCGCTGGCGGGTCGATCGGAGATCACCGACTGGCGGGTGGTCCTCGGCGGTCGTCTGCGCGACGGCCGCGGTCAGATCGTCGTACACCTTCAGACCGCAGCGGATCCCGGCGACGCCGCCGTCGGCGCTGCGGCCGATCTGCGGGCCGTCGGCAGCCGCCTTCCGACCCAGCTCGTCGCGGCGACCGCGGAAGAGCTGAACGCGTTGGGCGGCACACCGTTGACCGCGCGGGTGCTCGAGCGCGGATAGCGTTGGTGCGTGACGGCCTTCGACGACATCAAGGACTTTCTCGCGCAACCACGAGTCGGCGACCTTCAGCTGTCACCGGACGGGCGTCGCTTGGTGGCCACCGTGGGCATGCTCGACGACACGGGTGCGAAGCGGTTCGAGTCGTTGTGGGAGATCGATCCGGGAGGAACTGCTCCGGCGCGACGGCTGACGTTTTCCGCGCGGGGTGAGTCGTCACCGCGATGGGCGTCGGATGGGTCGTTGCTCTTCCTCTCCGCTCGGGGTGATGACGACGAGACGCCCACCTCCCTGTGGCTGCTGCCGCCCTCGGGAGCCGAGGCGCACGAGGTGCTCAAGCGGCCCGGTGGGGTCAGCCGGGTGGTCGCGGCACGTGCGTCCGACGTGATCGTCGCGGCCGGAGCCACCATGCCTGGGGCGACCGACATCGAGACCGACGACGGCATGCGCAAGGCGCGCAAGGACCGCAAGGTCGCCGCGATCCTGCACGAGTCGTCGCCGATCCGGTTCTGGGACCACGATCTCGGCCCGGCAGAGCTGCGGTTGTTGTCTGCGCGGCTCACCGCTCTCGGGCACGACGACCTTCGCGACCTGACCCCCACGCCGCGCCGCGCCCTCGACGAGCAGGCGTACGACGTCAGCCCGGACGGGGCCACCATCGTGACCGGATGGGCAGTCGACGAGGAGCCCGGCTACCCGATCGACCAGCTGGTCGTCATCGATGTCGCCAGCGGCGAGCGGCGCGTGCTCGCGGCCGAGCCGCACATGGACTACGCGTCGCCGGTGATCTCACCGGACGGCACGCGGGTTGCCTGCATCGGCGCGCGCGACAGCACCTACGACGAGGCGGAGACGCCGCAGATCCTGGTCCTGGACTTCGCGACCGGCGACGGACAGGTTGTCGCTGGTGATGCCGACCTCTGGCCTGACTCGGTTGCATGGTCGGCGGACGGAACCGCGCTGTTCTTCACCTCGGACCAGCAAGGACATCACCCGGTGTTCCGCATCGACCTGGAGACCGGCACGCTCACGCGGCTGACGTCGTCCGGTCACTACACGGCCCTGTGCGTCGACCCGGCCGGCGACACGCTCTTCGCGCTGCGTGACCACATCGATTCCCCCTCGCGACCCGTGCGCCTTTCTGCCCACGAAGCAGACCAGGCCCCGACATACCTCCCCGCTCCCGGCGATGTCGAAGTTCCGGGCCGGATCGAGGACGTCAGCACCGTCGTCGACGACGGCACGGAGGTGCGCGGCTGGCTGGTGCTGCCCCACGGCGCAGGCGCTGATGAGCCCGCCCCGCTGCTGCTCTGGATCCACGGCGGTCCGCTCAACTCGTGGAACGCTTGGTCATGGCGCTGGAACCCTTGGCTGATGGCGGCCAAGGGCTACGCAGTGCTGCTGCCAGACCCGGCGCTGTCAACGGGCTATGGCCGAACCATGGTGCAGCGCGGCTGGGGTCAGTGGGGCGGAGCGCCGTACACCGACCTCATTGCCATCACCGACGAGGTGGTGAAGCGGCCGGACATCGATGAGACCCGCACCGCGGCGATGGGCGGTTCGTACGGCGGCTACATGGCCAACTGGGTGGCCGG
>Ga0157369_10004487_pt1 | contig 16449 bp, 11 predicted proteins | sample C25metaG_FD_113461 | JGI IMG/M metagenome (GOLD analysis project Ga0157369, IMG submission 113461) | Corn rhizosphere microbial communities from Kellogg Biological Station, Michigan, USA - C2-5 metaG | ecosystem: Host-associated > Plants > Roots > Rhizosphere > Soil | place: USA: Michigan... | reverse complement strand
CGCGCCTGTCGAGGTCATCACTAACGCTGCGGCTAATCAGATCGAATGGGCCGAGGATCAGCTGAGTGAACTCGCCGGGCGCCTTGCCGCCACGGCTGCGGGCGGGCGAAATGACACACTGAATCATGCCGCCATGTGGGCGGGCGGAGCTGGAGCACATGGATTCCTCGATCGCGATGCGGTGCGCGCGGTTCTTTGGGCAGCGGCCGAAGCGGCCGGAATGCGCGAGCCGGAGTTCCGGACCACCTTCAGGAGCGGGTGGGAAGCCGGAGTCCGGAAGCCGATCGCAGGCTTCCCGCCAAGCCCCGATGTTTTCGACGACCTTGGACCGCCCGAACTCGGCTCGCCTACGCCGCCCACGACGCTGACGTTCCTGAGGCCGGTCGATTGTGAGGAGTCGCCGTCGCGCGGCTATGTCATTAAAGGGCTGCTCGCACCGCGCGACGTGGGTTGCATCTATGGCGCACCAGGCGCCGGCAAGTCGCTCATTGCGCCGTACCTTGGTTATCAGGTGGCGCTCGGCGACCGCGCGTTCGGGATGCGCACGAAAAGGGGACGCGTGCTCTACATTGCGCCGGAGGATCCGCATGGGTTGCGCGGCAGAATCGCTGCGTTGCGTGCGGAGTTTGACGACGCACCGGATTTCCAGCTGGTCGAAGGCGTCACCAATCTGCTCGATCCGCACAGCCCTGACCTGAAGGCGGTGCGCGAGGCCGTTGCCGAGCACAAGCCGGACCTGATCTTTCTGGACACGGTCGCAGCGGCGTTCCCTGGCCTCGAGGAAAACACTGCCGAGCATATGGGACTCGTGGTTCACTTCGCTCGATCGCTGACGGTGGACGGTGCCGCCGTCTGTCTAATCCACCATGACACTAAGCAGCAGTCGCCCACGCCGCGCGGGCACAGCGTGCTCAATGGTGCGCTCGATGTCGCGCTTCAACTGTTCCCGCGCGACGAGGACGGAATCATTCGCGGCAAGCTCAGCAAGAACCGCAATGGGCCGTGCGACAAAGACATCGCATTCCGCATCGCGCTGCTGGACCGCGGTGACGATGAGGACGGTGACCCGATCCGGCTGCCCTATGTGAGGGAGCTGACTGGACCGGCGCCACGGCGCGATAAGCTGCCGCGCCGTGCTCAGGCTGCCTTGGCCATTCTGTCGGAGTTGAAGGCGGTTAGCGCGACCGTCACTGAAGCCGAGTGGCGAGCTGCGTGCGTCGACGGCCGGAGGGTCAGCCCAGCTGAGCAGCGCGATAGCCGAGCGGCAGCATTCAAGCGAGCACTTGGTGACTTGGCCAACGCCAACATTGTCGACGTGCGCGAAGGCATGGTGCTCACCCGAGCCGAGCTCGAGCCCAACGACTTCGATGAGGCTTTGCCGTGAGACAACATCAGACGCTAGGGGCACCCGACAGGCCGACAACCCCCGACAAGTCGGGTTTTGTCCGGATCGACGATTCGTCAGCTTACCCCGACAGACACCGACACACTCCTGAAGGGAGTGTCGGTTGTCGGGTGCGACGTGGGCCGTCCGCTTAAGTCTGTGGAGCTAAGTAGATAACGACTTCCGCGGCAGTTCCTCGGTCAGAGCTGCGACATCGCACCTTAGTGCTTCTGCAAGACGGCAGAGAACGGTGAACGTCAAGTTGCGCTCGCCGCGCTCGACGCCGCCCACGTAAGAGCGATCGATTTCGGCAACCAGGGCGAGCTCCTCCTGTGACCACCGGAGCTGCTTTCGGCGGATCCTGATCCGACTTCCGAGTTCACGGAGCACCTGCTGGGCCATCCGGCAGGTTAGGCCAATTCTGCGGACGATCAGTCCACGGACTATCATACCCATTTTTAACGATGCATTCGCTAGTCAAACGTGAGGCAGCGAGGGAGAACGTGGGTGAAAGGCAAGTTGTTCGGGGCAGGCTGGGTGGCCTTAGTCGCCCTTGTGGGCATCTGGATGCTCGGCGGTCGGAGCGCAACGGATCCGAAGTCCAGTATCCAATCGGTGGAACCGGCAGAATTCTCTGCAGCAAAGGCTTTCGTTGCCGCCTCGATGAAAGACCCTGATTCGGTGCGCTTTGGTCAGCTCTCGCATGGCAAGGGCAAGAGCATCTGTGGCCTCGTGAACGCGAAGAACGGCTATGGCGGTTACACGGGCATGGAACCGTTCGTCTACTCACCGGAGCGCGTCGGCGACGAGTTCTACATCTACGAATTCCAAGGGCCGATCGGGCATTGGGGTGAGCGGGGGGAAATGGCCGAGATCTTCCAATCTCGCGGCTGCAGCATCGGACCGGATCAAGACGCAGCCTTGAACGCGATTCGGGCTATCCGGGACCCTCACCCCTACTAGGCAGGACGAATTGCTTTTTGCGAACAAGCACCCGCGCACGGGCGCCCTGGTCCTCCGACTGATGCCGTCGAGAGATAGCCGGCACTATGCCCTACTTGATTAAGTGAAAACACTGGAATTCATCGGCTCAGCGCCTCCCGCCCAAACAAAAGCAACCAGGAGGGACCCGGGGCAACGTCGAATCTACTTGTCTGAACAGTCTGCAGGTACGTGGAATAGCTCTGTTTTGGTACATGTGCCGTAATCTATTCTATTTGACTCCGTTGGTCTGTAGATCAACATTGATCTAGTATTCGAACGGAGACTTGAAATGCTCATGGCAATCATTCTGCTGCTGGTTTTGGGTGGACTATCGTGCCTGTCGACGACCGCCGAAAGTCGCGCCGAAGCACGCGCGAAAATGGCACGCCTAAATTGGCTTTGGATTAGCATTTTGATCCTTGAATTGGCCCTCATCTTGTACCCGTGGCCACCTCACCACCCGCATTACTGAGCGACTGCGTTTGCTATTGTCTTGCTGCTGAACGCCTCGACGCGCTACGCCTCGGCGAAGGCGGGTGAGCGGCAGGCTCGGTGGAAAGAGCGCACCCGGCACGAAGGGGGTGGTCGTGGCGAAGCCTGCTCATCTGGACTGGCTGGTCGATACTGGCGACCGTTTAGCTACAGCGTGCGGGCGCGAAATCGAGATTTGGTCCCTAGATCCTAAAGATGATGGTGCAATCTTGTCGGCGTGGGCTCGATATTTTCGCCAACATTACATTGGCGATGCCGAGCTTCCTGCAATGATCGACGGCACGGGTCTTTCGAAGGCGGAATATCTGCGCAGGATCCTTTTGCCAGATGCAACGAAAGCACCTGGTCCCAGTCTACGTGCAGGCGATTTTGGCGAGATTCTCATAGCCGACTACATCGAGTTCGTGCTGGGATATTGGTGCCCGCGCGAACTGCGGTACCAGGATCGCTGGAATCGCAATGACTCGACCAAGGGTTGCGACGTGATTGGCTTCAAGTTCGCCGTTGATGGCGCGGCGAGCCCCAACGACGAATTGTTTGTCTTTGAATCAAAGTCGGGAATGACGAAAACCGATGCAAATCGGCTGCAGGACGCCATAGACGATAGCATCAAGGATAAACTTCGGGAGGCGATGAGCCTCAATGCGATAAAGCGCCGATTCCTGGACCGAGGCGCTATCGCGGACGCCAATCGAGTGCAGCGTTTCCAAGACCAGGCGGACAGGCCCTTTCGGCGGATAAGCGGCGCTGCCGCAATCCTCGACGATGACGTATTCGCAGAAACCGAGCTGACGGCGGCCGATGCATCGGCGCACCCGAACGCCGGCAATCTACGCCTAATTGTGATCCGCGGCCCTTCTCTCATGAAATTGGTCCACGCGCTTTATGAAAGGGCCGCGGATGAGGCCTGAAGCGAGCGCGCTCAATGTACTATCCACCACACGCGCCAGGGCGAAGATGCGCGAGTTTCGTGTCGCGCCCGAAGACTTCATTGACCTACCACGCGACCCAGCGATCCTATTTGCGCTAGCAATCGGAATGCTTGGCGATGTAGCGTCAGCCGTCGCCGATCAGATTAATGGTGACGGTGGCGCCGCCCCGGGCATATTGCCAATGCCGCTGGGCTGGGGTGACCTGGACGCCAATCCGCTCGACGCACTCCGATTCGCATCCATATTTTTCGATGCCTATCTCAATGCCGATCTTGACGCCCAACTTACCCCCGAGCTCTCGCTCTTATGCGCAGCCGCTTACTACGTAGCAGGGAACGTCGGCAGCGCCGCAGTGATCGTCCACCATGCGGAAGCGCCCGATCTCGAGATCGCCGGTGGATTGGCTTACTTGCTCTATGCGATCCTCCGGAACGACTTTACCGCAGTCGAGGGGCCGCACGCTCATCAAGAACAAACAACCGATATCCTCGGAGCCCTAGCTCACTTTTTTCGGTTTGAGGGAGAGGCGAATAGGGTCGCCGAGGTTTGCGACGCCATGCGCGACTATTTCCACACCTCTGGTTCGCCGCGCGAGTTGCTCTACGCGGATGTTGTCGGAGCTGTCTGCGCGCTCAAGCTGCGCAATGCATCGCGCACCTTCCTTCCGGCCGCGTCTGGCCTTGATCCGGAGTTATGGCGGCCTGCGCTCGCCAAGTCGCATTTCCCAAACGAGCTTTGGCCGGCCCAGCAGCGGATAGCTGATGCTGGCGTCCTTGCTGGGAGGTCTGCGGTCATTCAGATGCCGACCAGCGCGGGCAAAACCCGGGCCACCGAGCTTATTATTCGATCGGCGTTTCTTTCAGGCCGCGCGCATCTCGCGGTGATCGTCGCGCCGTATCGCTCGCTTTGCCATGATATCCGAGGTGACCTCGTCGCCGCATTCTCTGGTGAAAATGTCCGGCTCGATGAGGCTTCGGACGCCTACCAGTTCGACTTAGAGCTCGACGCGCTATTTGCGGCGGATTCTGTCCTAATCGTGACGCCTGAAAAGCTATTGTACATGCTGCGACGGGCACCCGATCTCGCTGAGCAAATCGGCCTCATCATCTACGACGAAGGTCACCAGTTCGATGGCATGACCCGCGGTCCGACCTACGAGCTACTGCTCACTTCCCTACGAATGGCACTGCCCGCGGAGGCGCAGGTTATGCTCATATCCGCAGTTATCGGAAATGCTGCGGAAGTAGCCGCGTGGCTGATTGGCGATCCCGAAGCGGTGATCGGCGGTGAAGGTCTCCTGCCGACGTCGAAAAGCATCGCGTTCTCAAGCTGGCAGGATCAGCGCGGCCGTCTCGAATATGTGAAACCCGAGGATCCCAGCGAGCGAGAATTCTTCGTGCCGCGAATAATTGCGGACGTGCCGTTACCCCTCCGTGGCCGAGAGCGAACGGAGCGACGATTTCCGGAGAAGACTGGAGGCGATGTCGGTCTATTTCTCGGCCTGCATGTCGTCCCCAACGGAAGCGTTGCAATCTTCTGCGGCCGCAAGGATAGCGTCACGAAGATTTGCTCGCGCGCGGTAGAAATCATCGATCGCGGCGTGGCACTCGAATGGCCGGTCGCCTCGTCGGATGCGGCCGAGATCGAGAAGATCAGGGCGCTCATAGAACTGGAGCTTGGCGCCGGTGCGTCGGCGACACGTGCCGCAGGGCTCGGAATATTTGCGCATCACGCCGACATCCCTCACGGCCTTCGCTTAGCGATCGAACACGCGATGAAGGAGGGTCTCGCAAAGTTCGTAGTGTGCACGTCGACGTTGGCGCAAGGAGTTAACTTTCCGCTCAAGTACCTGATTGTCACTTCCACCCGGCAGGGTGGTGAGCAGATTCTCGTTCGTGACTTTCATAATTTGATTGGCCGTGCGGGCCGCGCTGGAATGCACACTGAGGGGAGCGTGATCTTCTCGACCCCATCGACATACGATCAGCGGCAACAGTTTCGTGGACGATTTGCCTGGGAAAGCGCGGTCGAACTACTCGACCCGGACAATTCCGAGCCGACCCGCAGTTCTATCCTGGCACTGTTTGATCCGTACCTTCAACGCCAGCCGCCGATCGTTCAGGAGATCCCGCCCGCGTGGCTCGAGCTCGCGTTCGCCGACGCGGCCAAGGTCGATGAGGTGATTGCAGCTGCGCTCGCGGCTCAGCCAAATATCAGCGAGAGAGAGTTTCGTCGGTTTATCGAAGGCCGTGCTCGCGCCGTACAGAACATTGCGGCCTTTCTTGTGGCCAACATGACTTTTGCCGAAGGCGAAGATCCTGCGGGGCGCGCCGGAGATCTCGCTTCCAACACACTCGCTTATCACCTCGCGGATGACGAGACGCGGACCAAACTTATCGAGGTGTTTCGGTCGATAGGTGAGTCCATCGCCGCGAATACCGACGGCGACCAACGCGCTCTTATTCGCCGGTCACCACTGCCCCCGGCGGCGATCGCTGATCTTAAGAACTGGCTCGCCGAGAATCTTCGGGGCTTGGAGGCCGCTGTCGCGGAGGGGCGCCTGTTAGAGGAGGTGGCGCCGGTTGCGATTCGCTTCGCCACCTCGCGCGCCATCCGTTCGATCAGCAAGCCGGAAGTTATCCCCCGAACCCTGCGCGAATGGCTTGCCGGTCGTTCGTTTGCGACAATCTTTGACACGCTGATTGAGGCGGGCGCACGGATCGGTCGCGATCGCGTAACCGTGGAGGATGCGGTTGCTCTATGTGAAAACGGTTTTGGCTACGATCTAGCAATGATCGTTGCTTCCATTGCAGACCTGACCGAAGGCATGAGTGAGGACGTCCAATCAGCCGCGGTATTGCTTCAGCGCCAAATTAAGTATGGGTTGTCCGAGAGGTCAGCGATTGCCTTTCATGAGGCGGGCTTCGCGGATCGTCACGTCGCTTCTTTCCTCGGCAATATCTGGGAAAGTGTAACTGATCGCGCTGACGTGCGCGCTGCTTGCCGCGAGGAAGAGATGATGCGGGCCGTTCTGGCAAATCTTCCAAGCTACTTCACAGTTGTGGCAGCCGAACTTGGCGAGTGGGGATGAGGATGAAAACGACTCTTCGTTGAGGCCGAGACACAGTTACGATGTCGGTTTCCGCCCGGAAGATGCTAGGTGACCTTTTCACCGTCGGTCCAGCTACAAAGATGCAGGCGACGGTCTGCGCTGACGTAGATTCGAGGATCCGAGGCGGCCAGGCAAAACATTGCTCGCGCAGGAATCTCTTCACCCCAGATGGCCTCGACTTCGCTGATGTGAACAGGCCTAGTTCTAGAGTGGAGGTCCTTGACGATCCTGTCGAGTAGCGCGGGCTGATGTGGCCGCTTCACCGTTAGATCGCGGTCATTCAGGCCCCACGTGGAAGCGTTAAGCTTAATGAGAGGATCAACGACGGCGAACTGCATTGTGGAATTGATGCCACGAACGGCGATCAACCTCTGACGCAATTCGTCTGATGAAAGCGGCTCTCCCGCTTGCTGCAGGATTGAGATCAGCGCCTGCCGAACCTCTATTCGAGCCGCATCGCTCGTGACACCTGGCGCCGCCCAAACCATCCGACCTAGCGACTGCAACTGTTGATGCTCGTGCAACGCTATGTCGACGATGTGCTTGTCGACGCGTTCGTCGGAAACGGACCCGCGAACTTTCAATTCCTCCAGCAATTCCGATGCGTGCCATTGCTTACCCTGCTCGCCCTCTTGGACGATTTCGGCCGCTTCTTCAGCAATCGGCCCCAGCTGATCTGTAGGCACGCGGACATGCTTCAGAAGCCCGTATGTGCCCGGTCCGAATAGGTATGCGATTTCCTGAGCGACATTGTGCGCCCGGCGCTCATCGATTTCACGTCCGGCCTTCTCCGATGCACGGCGTGCAATCTCAGTGAAGTGCAGCGGCTCATCCGATTCGAACAGCACCGCTTCCACGACCTGATCGGCTCCGGAGCCGAAGCGCAACAGAATGGCATCGTTGTCGCCGGCGAAATGGCATTTGGCGACGACCTCCGACCAAAGAATGCTCTTCAGTTCCGAAGCTTCGGCCGGAAGCAACCCTTCGACCATCATTCGAGCATGTCTCCGCGTCCATTGCTCGCCGACCGCGTGCTTTAGAAGGTTGCGCGCGGAAGATAGCGTTGCGTTCCAGCAGTCTTGATTCAGATGACTTAGGTATTCGACACCCCCAATCGTAACTAGTCCGATGGGGGTCACACAAAGATTGCTGAGTACGTACTTGGCTGTGCGCGGATTCTTCCCAATCCCCTGAAACCAGCCGTCGACAGCTTCGACTCCCATCAGAGGTAGTGGAAATTCCCGCCGGGCGAGCAGGGCTTTGAGCTTGGCCGCCAATAGGTCGTCCCAGTATTCGGTCCGAATGATGCGCTTGAGGGCTTTTGCCTCCAGCTGACGAATTCTCTCTCGGGTTAGGCTGTAAGACCGTCCAACCTCTTCAAGCGTCTCGGGTGTCGAGTCCAACCCCATCCTACGGCTCACGATGTCACTACTTCGAGCGTCCAGCCGAAGGAGCGACTGTCGAACCGCGAGCAGGAGAGTAGGAGCTACCTCCCTTGGTATTGAGCCGCCTATACCTCCCGGCCCCGCCAGTATCGCGTCTCGGAGGATGTTGGCCAACTGGTGCACAGACGTTCTGCCAAAGTTTGCCCACGTCAACAGGTCCGCCATTGAGTACACAGTCAGATCGGAAACAACCGAGATTGCTGAGTGTCTGAAGACATTGCCGATGCGCACCGTCAGTGGCAATTCGCCCACAGCCATTCCACTGAGCCACGGCGGTGCGGCCGCAGCAACTTGGCAGGGATCGTCCCAGTTCTGACCGATTAGACGTTCGGCTCGAGCGATTCCCAGCACTCGCCGAGTCTCCGAATTGAGATCGGCCTCATGTTCTAGATAGGTGTCTTCGTTCGAAATGCCGCAAGCCCGAAGTTCGTCGGCTAGCTGCGGCTGGACCTTAAGCAGATCGTCAATCCAGCCCTCCCACAGGAACTCTACTTCGGGTACTTGTGTCGCAGTGTTAGGCGCTTCCGCGATGTAGCCCCAGCCTTCCGTACCCAAGTAGAGTGGTTCGTTTTCGGCGGACCACGCAACTGGAGAGTCGGAGCTTTTGTAAGGCGCCGGGAGTGCAGCGCTTGCCGCTTTCGTCAGAAGCAAATGGCTTGGATAGCGCTCGGTTGCGTCGTCATAGCAGCGCCCGGGACTCCGCTCGAAACCAATGTGCAGGACGGCGCCCTGAACTAAATCCGATCGGCCATTCCAGTGGTGGGCCAGGTCTTCGAGTGTTTGACAAACTTTGATGTCCCACTCGCCTGTGCCGAGTTTGAACATCAAAAACGCGCGAAGCGGGGTAGCCATCGTTTACTTAGATGCCGCTTCTTCCAGCAGTGCCGGGAAATCAATCTCGCCGGCCTTGGCCTGCGCGTGGAGTTCCGCCACGCCCCAATCGGCCAAGCGTTCAATCAGGCGATAGACAGTTATTTGCTCTAGCTGTTGTGGCATCAACGCTTCGACGGCTTGGCGAAGCATCTGATCGGGATCGAGCGAGCCGACGTTGAAGAGATTCTCGCGCTTCACGAGTTCGCCAGGAACTACTCCATGCGCGAGCGCTAAGCTGACCCCGAAGCGGTAGCCGTCAATCTTATCCGCGAACACGCCCATCTCCTTGAGCTCATCGAGCTTATCGTTCGACGCCTCAGACAGGCCGACGTTGATCAGGTCGCTCGTACTCATACTGCGATCCTCTCAATTTTTGACTGAGTGTCCGAAATTTCCTCAATCCGATACGTGGCTCCCAGCCGAGCTTTGACAGCAGCAAGGTCGGTTTCGGGCCGAATTTCACCACCGTGCACAAGCAAGACTAACTGACTTGTTACCGTGGGCAGGTAGCTAAGAAGATTATCGCGGTGTCCAGGGTCCAGACGAGCTAACGGCGTGTCCATGATAACCGGACCGACGGCGCGACCAGTTCGGTTCAATCCATCAATTAGGGACAGTGCTACAATCTGCTCAGCGCCTGCGCTGCGCACTGAAACCGGCCGGCCCTGGCTGTCGATGATGTCCAGTCCATAATTCTTGTTTATCGTCAGCCCTCGGTAGGCCTTCTGTGTGGTCATGGCCTTGAAGGCATCACTGGAGAGTGACTCAACGCGCTTTCGAAGCTCGTCTCTGAGGCGATCGATACTGACGCCAAAACACTGCTCGAGTTCCGCGGCAAGCCTGACCTTCAACGTAATCCGCTTGGACCGGGCAGGTGCTAATCCCTCGATGGCTTTCCGCGCGATCGCTAGTTCATCGTTGACCTTTTGGATGTCGCGCCGAACGCTTTCGATCTCATTAGAGAGGCGCCCTTCCTCCTTCAGCGCTTCTTGGTGCAGCACCCGCTTCCGCGCCAACTCTGCCGTGTCCTGCCCCGCGATTTGCTCCTGAATTCGTTCAATTTCGTTTTCGGCTTTCTGAAGCCCCACTTCAGCGCTCCGAAGGTCCTTATCCAGTTGGACCAGACGTTCCTGAGCCTTGTTTCCCCGAAGGCCGTTAAGCGCGGCGAGCTGGGCGGAAACATCTTGGAGCGCTTGAGTGTTGTCGCTGAACCGAGATAGTTCGGCCTCAAGCTCACCACGTTCGCGGCCGAGACGGTCCCTCTCCTTCTCAGGAGTGGCTTGATGGCAAGTCGGGCATTCGCGCGCATCTAGTGCCTTTTTTACATCTTCAATGCGGCCTTCGATGCGAGAGCGGTCGCGAAGCTCGTCCGTTAGGCGCTTTTGCCGCTCGCGCAGGATCGTTCGCTTGGCCTCAAGCTTTGCGTCGAGCATGTCCTGCCAAGCGACTGCCAAGAGGTCATGTCGCTCAGATCGCTTTCGTTGCAAGGTACTGCGGTGTTCTTCCGCGCTAACTCTCGCAGCGTCCAACTTAGCCTTCAGTGTAATTACGGTAGCAGCCGCTTCAAGCGCATCCTCTAATTCGTTGCGGTCAGTACGCGTGCTTTGAAGCTTCTCCTGGAGACGATTTAGGTCCGTTTCGTGGCTCTCAAGACGCGCAGTTAAGACCTGCGTATGTTGAGCCTGTTTTTCCAGACCCTGAATATGGGCCATCTCTTGGCTCTGCCGCTTCGTGGCGCTCTTAAGGATAGCGCCCAGCTCCGCCCGACCGCGAGTGAGCGCTGGAACTCCAAGAACCTCTTCGATGGACTCCTTAATCAGGCGCCCTTGCTCGCTTCCTTCAACCAGCAGCTCTTCGTATTCCTGCAGAAGCTCGCCATCGAAGAGAAAGAATCGCGATATCTGTTCCGGGGCGATTTGATCGAGTTCCGCTTCGATCTGATCGCCGGCGATCACTACGCCATCGCGAGTGAGATGAACTGCTACTTGAAAGTCTTCCGGCTTCGCCGGTGTTGCAACGTGAGATCGGCGGGATGCGGTGCGTCGCAATTCGTACTGCCGCCCATCAGCGTCGAAGGTGACGAACGCTTCGACGTTCCAATCGTCCTCAGCCGCAGCGTCCTTATTCACAATAAGTTGGAGCGGGATGGGCCGCGAATGACGTCCTAGTGCTTGCCCATAAAACGCCCATCTCACGGCATTTAGGAGCGAGGTTTTCCCTCGCATGTTTTCACCGAACACGATCATCACATTTCGGTAATCGTCAGCCGGGAAATCGACAGAAACTTCGCCTTTGTAAGGCATGAAGTTTCTTGCGGTGAGTTTATGAAGCTTCATCCCTGATCGCCGTCAGGCTGCTGGGCACCTACGATTTCGTCAATCAGTCGCTCCATCGCGGCCGATGATTGAGCGTGATCATCGCTAAATTGGTGGCGACGCTGAATTGCATACGCCTTCCTCAAGAGGTCCTCGTCGAGGTCAGGCGCAATTTCCGCGCGAACCGATAGAAGCGTAGCCAGCGCCAGATCCTCTTCGTCACTCATTTTCATCGTCCTCTTCCTGGCCTTGTTCGCCGCTCAGGGAGTCCACACTGATTCCCATTCGAATTGCGATCTCGCGCAGTTCCGCGCCAGCCATGCGATTGAGTGCATTGTCGGCAAACTCGACCGACCTCAGCAGCTCCGCCTTGAGCAGTCCGAGCTGTTCGCTGTCTTCTTCGGGATCGACCGGAACCACGATTGCATCATGAATGACGGCAAGCGCTTTACCGGGAGCGTCCCGCAGAACTCGCCCGCGCCGCTGGATGAACTGACGGGGGTTCTGAGAGGAGGCAAGGATCAGAGCGTGAGAAACTGCGGGGATGTCCACGCCTTCATCGAGGCAGCGGATCGACACTAGAATGCCTCCAAAGCTACGAAACCAATTCATCGTGGCTTCGCGGTCCCCGGCCATGTTGGAGTGATACTCCACGGCTGACAGGCCGACCTCCCTGAGAGAGTCGAGTACCTTCCCTAGCTGATCCGAGTCCTCGCAATATACGAGCCAGCTCTGGCCAGCTTCGAAATTCTCCTGCAGCACTTGGGTAGCTAGACCCACTTTGGCTGCGGCTTTCTTCGCAATTCGCGAACGCCGGATCAGCATCATCTTGGCGCGCTCGCTCAACACTTTTCGGCCGTCGCTGTCGGACTTTTGTCGGGCGATCTCTTGTTTGATCGCTTGGGTTTGCTTGCGCCACTCCTCGGCTTCAGTCGCCGTCAAATTGATTGGATGAGGGTAGTACTCATAAGGCACGAGGCGGCCAGCCTTGACCGCATCCGCAAGAGTTATTCTCGGCTCGATAACGGGCCCGAAGTAGTCCATTATCTTGCGAGTTCCCTCGGGATCACCGTAGCGCTTTGGCGTTGCGCTGAGGCCCAGGCGTGAGCCGGCCTCGATCTCTAAAATTCTGGAGTTGCTGGGACTTCCGATTCTGTGCACTTCGTCGGCGACGATAAGCAGGTGATCACCGCCCTGAACGCGTTTGCGGAATTGGTCACTCGCAGCGCTGTCCATGATCGCCAAGGTGATGCGCGGGCCAAGTTCCACATCTGGCGCCGTCATGCTTTCTAAGCGGCGCGTCGATTTCCAACGATCGTGTCCGCCACCGGCTAGTGACATAGCCGCGTTTGGCATCTCCTCGACTAGCTCCTTCTCCCATTGCTCCAGCAGTAGCTGGCTGGGGACTAGGACCAGTGCAGGTTTTCCGGCGTCGAGGTGTTCGCGAAGGGCGAGGATAGACGTGAATGTCTTACCGCTGCCAGTCGCGTGCTCAAAGATACCCCGCCGACCGTTTGTTACCCAGCCTTCGATTGCATTCGTTTGGTGCGGCAACGGAGTGCGGCCACCCGGATTATTCGACAGCAACTCGTCTTCCAAATCGATTAGGCGTTTCGCAGCAAACCGCCGCACATAACCCTTAAATTCTGGCGGGATTGGCATAACAGCGACGTGGGGATCGTTTTCAGACCAGAGCGCGTCAAAGTGGTTTGAGTGGCGCTTAACCCGCTTTTCTTCCAAGCCGCCGCGCCAACTACAGAACACCTCAATTGACTCAAAATTGCCTGACGAGTGCCACGCCCGCCAGGTCTCATTCGTTGACCCTTTGAAGCTAACCGTGTTTTCGCGACGGTCAGCGAAAACACCGATCTTCTCGTGGTATATGCCCTTGCCGTCTCGACGCTCGGCTATCTTGATCTCCAGTGAGCCGACAGCAATCAGAGTCGCCAGCACGCGAGCGGCGTAGGCAGTCCGCGCGTCGGCAAGCAGGGCATCGAACTGCTGGATCAGCGAAGCAGTGACCGATTCAGCTCTTTGCCGATAGCCGGCCTCAATTTGCTCGACGTCGGCTTCATCAAGATCGGGTGAGCAGATCAACTCTACCTTGCCGCCGCGCCTCGCGAACTCAACGATGGCGGGTCCAATAACGACGAACACACTTGAGCGGAAATAGCCGACGGCGCGGCGGTAGCTGCAAGCTTCACGTAGGCACGGAATATAAAAACGCTGAACCGGATCATCCTTGAGCGACCGGTACTCAGTCTCAAGGAGCAGCTGAGAAAGATCCCCGGCAGCGCACGTCGGGTCCTGTCCATTTGCGTCTGCGTCGGGCAGCCCCAGCACGACTAGTTCGTTTCCGACGGCAGAGCCTCGTCGGGAAAGCGCCCCTTAGAGCCTTCGATGTATTCGCTGTCGGCTTCGACCGTGATCCAACGACGGTCCATGCTCTCGGCGACACTGCCAGTCGTATTCGAACCGCCGAACGGGTCAAACACCAAGTCATCGCTCTCGGTCAGGAACTCGATGAAGAATGCGCAGAGCGAGGACTGCATTCGAGCAGGGTGAGCATGCAGGCCCCGCTCTTGGCAATATTGCCGATATCCGGCGTCCCACTTGGTGCCCGTGAATTTCAGCAGAGAATCCGGAAAGTGATCGCTCGCAAGATCGATGACGTTAGGGCCGATCGATCCGCCATGATCGGTTAGGAATCCCCTTTCAGAGATGACGTGGCCTGATGGCCGGCGCCCGGCATTGTAGCTCTGGTTCCGAAGGAGCTTCTTCATGTCGGCACTGTATGGGTTGAGCACCCGCCGGTTATCCGCCTTCGGGAACTCAGTTTTCGACATCCACCACACGTGAGTGAACGAGTCCTTCAAGCGAGCTCGTTTCACGTTCACCCAAGCTGCCGGACTCGGGAGCCTCGCCGGGTTATGGCAGATTACGTGCTGGCAGAGGTGAAGTCCCGCTGCCTTTTTGAAAGCGAAGAGCGCTTCCAAGGGCAGTGTCGACATAACCGGCACGCCTGGCTCCCAAGCATTCCCAATCTCAATCACTATCGAGCCGTCGGGAGCTAGAAGCTCTGATAAGGGTGCGGCGAGAGATTCAAGCCACGCCAGATACGCCTGACCATTCTCGTTGCCGTACCGCTTCTTCCGGACCAGGGGAAAGGGGGGGGATGTCAGGATGAGGTTCACATTTCCGCGCGCCGCCGCGATCAGCGGGTCATCAAGCGCCGCTTCCACACGACCGTGCAGCATCGCTCCGCGTTGCGTCGAGTACGCAACATCAACGAGCCCTTCGGACTCGAATTCCCATGCGTCGGCCGCGCCGGCTCCACCGCTCACCTAAACCCCCACGCTCACAATGATTTGCGCCCCGAGCGAGACGGATTCTTAACCGCCTAGCAAGTTCGGGCAAGCCCAAAACTCATTGAAACTTCGAGGGTCATTCGAATTAGCCTATCCGATAAGCTGAGCCACGTGAGCCCCCTCAAGCTGTTCGTCGAGCCAATCACCCCACCATTGGAGCAGGCGCCGTCGCTGCGGTAAATATTCGGCCGCGTTGTAGGCGGCGCGCACCTGATCGCTGGGCACATGCGCCAGGCACCGTTCCACCCAATCGGGATGCCACATCGGTACCTCCTCGCCGTCGACCATTTTCGTGGCCTCGTTCGCAAGCGTTGAAAAGGTTCTGCGGAAGCCGTGAACCGTGGCACGGCTGTGATAGCCCAGCCGATATAGGCAATAGAGCATCGTATTTTCGCTGATGGAGCGGCTTCGGGTTCCGCGACCGAACAACAGTGTTTCTCGCTCAGGCAGATTCTTCAACCTGCGCCGAACGATGGCTGCAGCCTGACTCGGCAATGGGATCAGGTGCTCCCGACCCATCTTCATCCGCTCCTTAGGAATGCGCCAGATCGGTTTGTCACCGTCAATCTCCTCGAACTCTGACTTGTGTGCGAACCTCAATTCGTCGGTCCGAACGGCGGCAAGGATCGTGAGAAGGAGCGCGTCCTTCGTATCTTGCTCCTCCTTCTCGTCATCGCTCAGCTTGACCAGGAATTCGCCCATGTCGGCCGGTCGGATGAATGCCCGATGGACCGTCTTCTTCCGCTTCTTGAGCGCGCCTTTAATGTCGGCGGTGGCGTCGCGAGTTTGCCACCCGCTTGCGATCGCAAAGCGGAACACGCTGCCGCAGTCGGCGCGCATGCGCCGCGGCAAGTCGGTCGCGCCGCGATCCTCGATGTTCCTGATGACCCTGAGCATCTCGGAAGGTTCGATCGCTCGGATGTCCTTGTGCCCGATCTCAGGGAAAATGTGTTGCTCGAAGCGCCGCTTCTTGACCGCAAAGGTCCTGTCCGACCAATCGGCACGATTGGCTTCAAACCACTGCAGAGCAACGGCCTTGAAGCTCGCGTCATCCTGTCCGGCGCCAGTGCGCCGCTGTTTCACTGGGTCAATGCCCGCCGCGATTAGCTTGCGGAACCGGTCTCGCTTTTCCCTCGCATCTCCGAGTTCGACGTCGGGATAGACGCCGAGCCCCATCGTTCGGCGCTTGCCATTCAGGGTGAAGTCCAAGCGCCACCATCGGGCGCCGTCCGGCTGCACTAGGACGTAGAGTCCGCGTTCGTCGGTCAGCCTGTAGGGCTTCTCTCGCCCCTTGGCTTTACGAATCGCAGTGTCCGATAACGGCATGCAGTAACTCCGGTCGCTCATGCAGTAACTACTGACGAAGCTACTGCACGGCAATTGGGATTGCATGGAACACTATGGGACAGTGTCCCGCCTCGAAACAGCTGATTTACAGAGGGAAAATCCGAATTCTGGGACTGCATGGGACGCCATGGAATAGCGTCTCTGGTGACCCCTACGGGACTCGAACCCGTGTTTTCGCCGTGAGAGGGCGACGTCCT
>Ga0157369_10004486_pt1 | contig 16450 bp, 12 predicted proteins | sample C25metaG_FD_113461 | JGI IMG/M metagenome (GOLD analysis project Ga0157369, IMG submission 113461) | Corn rhizosphere microbial communities from Kellogg Biological Station, Michigan, USA - C2-5 metaG | ecosystem: Host-associated > Plants > Roots > Rhizosphere > Soil | place: USA: Michigan... | reverse complement strand
CGATGAAGCCAAGGGCAGAGACGATATTTCTCGTCTATTGTGTCATTCCGGGCTGTATCCTGCCCAGCATTTATCTTGTTCTGCCGTCGGGCTTCACGTTCGCCGCCCCCGGCATGATGATGATTATTCTTTTCGTTTCGACGATGCTCCCATTGAGAGTCGGCTCGCTGGCCATTTTTTGCGCACTGTCGTGGGCGGCGCTGATAGTCGCCGAGTCGTTCGCGGCGACGCTGCCGACGGGCCTCAGCTTCATCAATCATTCTCTTGTTGGAAACGCTTATGCGCTGTCACTTTACGCCGTGGCAGCGCGCGAATATCGGGCACGAAGACAATTCCAAACGTCCGAAGCCCTGCAACGTGAAAAAGAACGTTCGGAAACATCACTACGCGATCTGCGCGCCACCCAGGCCCAACTTGTGCAGGCGGAAAAACTGGCCTCACTTGGTCAGTTGGTGGCCGGTGTTGCCCATGAAGTCAGCACCCCGCTGGGATTGGCTCTGACCACGTCGACCGCAATGCAAACGGATCTGCAAAGAATGGCGGATGCGTTGAGTGGAACGTGCGTCCGGCGATCCGACCTGACGACGGGAATTAACCGGCTCAAGCAAGGGCTTGGCTTGACCTTCGACAACCTGTACCGCGCATCCGAGATGGTGCATAGTTTCAAGCAGGTCGCAGTCAATCAAGCTGATGAGGATCGCCGCTCGTTTGGACTGAATGAATGGCTATCCGAATTGACTTCCAAACTTGGGCCGCTCCTGTCGCCTCGTGGCCTGGCGATCCATGCACAATGCCCGCCAGGAATCAGGCTCAACAGCTATCCCGGAGCACTTGCTCAGGTCATCAGCAACCTGGCGTTCAATGCTGCCGAGCACGCCTATCCCGACAAAAAGGGCGGCAGCTTCACGATAATAGTAAGCCAGCCGGAAGCGGATTCGGTGCGGATCGTCTGTTCCGATGAAGGCGTCGGCATTCCCGACGACTTGCAGGCCCACATTTTCGATCCCTTCGTCACGACGGGTCGCGCAAGTGGCAATCCCGGCCTCGGGCTGCACATCGCATTCAACATCGTTGTCTCGTCGCTCCGTGGGCACCTTCGACTGGAAAGCAAGCCGGGTCCGGGGACTCAGATAGCCATCGAGATTCCAGTCGCTGCATAGCTCCGGACATCACGCAGCATTGAGGTGAGGGGCCTTCGCATCCTCATCCACTTCCGTGACGATTGGGATATGCCGCTCCGAGCGGGTGAACGGATCAAGTGCACCGTCACCGTAGTCCATCGACCATCAATTCCCGGCGAATTCGTGACGCGGGGCATGACAAGGTTGATACATCGCCTGTAGTTGCTTCCCGCGCAGGAAGATGATCTGAGGTCTCAGTCCACCGCGAGCGTCAATCCAACGCTGCACGGGTCTCGGGTAAGCCGAATACAACATCATGGTTGCTTCGGGATTGGTAATGGTGCGGCCATTGAGGCCGAAATCGTAGGCGGCGTGGAAGCCCAGCGTCGCGCGGGAGGTCACGCAGATCTTGTCGCGAGGGACCGCACTCAGGACGAGGGTGCACGCCGAAGCACAGAGACCGTCAATGACCACGGATTGGCCGGACGAGTGCAGGCGCCGAAATTTGTTGATGTAGCTTCCGATCTGGCCGCCACGATCATCCGCTATGCGAACTGTCGCGTGACTGGCCCCCATATCCGCGAGCAACAGTGCCGCGGCAATCAAACTAGCTGCGAGCTTCATCTCCCACCCTGGTTCGAGCAAATCGATTGGATCGTTTGCGTGATGCGCGAAACAGCAAAAGCCTTTGCGCGAGTTCGTGGCTTTATCTGGGCCGCCTTCGGGCGGGAACCTTCCACTTTCGCGTTCTTTCAACTACGGTGACAGCATCAATTGGTTGTTCCGCACAGGATCAAGGCGATGGACCTGAAGGGCGTGGTTGCACTGGTGACGGGCGGCAATGGCGGGCTGGGGCAGCGCATCTGCCACGCGCTCGCGCAGGAGGGCGCAGATGTCGCCGTCATGTACGCGCGCAGCCGCGAGCAAGCGGAAAGCTTCGCCAGCGAACTGGCGTCGCGTTATCAAATCAACGCTCGAGCTTTCGCCTGTGACATCACCGACGGCGCGGCGGTGGATCGGCTGGTTGGCGAGGTAACGCAGGCCTTCGGGCGTCTTGATATTCTGGTCAATGACGCTGCCTACAACCTCGCGATCCCCTTCGCCGATCTCGACAGTCTGACGCCGGAGGTCTGGAACAGGATCATGGCCACCAACCTGACGGGGCCGATGCTCCTGACCAAGGCGGTCGCCCCGATCATGAAGGCCCAGGGGCGAGGCCGCATCGTCAACATCGCGTCAGTAGCTGGGCTCAGCCCCACCGGCTCTTCCATCGCCTATGCCGTATCGAAGGCGGGGCTCATTCATCTGACGCGTTGCATGGCGGTGGCGCTGGCGCCCGAGACGCTCGTCAACTGCGTGGCACCTGGCCTGCTCGACGGCACCCGTGCGACAGCCAATCTCCGCCCCGAGCAGGTCGAGCGCTCCGCATCGAGTTCGCTCCTGAAGAAGCCAGCCGACAAGGACGACTGCGCCGACATGGTGGTCGCCATGTGCCGAACGGAGACGATGACGGGACAGACGGTGGTGATCGATTCGGGGCGCGTGTTTCATTGAGAGGACGGGGTGGCACGAATGAAGGCTCTCCTCGTCATTGCGAGGAGCAAAGCGACGAAGCAATCCATAGCGCCGCAAGCGGGCGAATGGATTGCTTCGCTTCGCTCGCAATGACGAACTAAGCCTTTCGACCATCGCCAACTTCCAGATTCAACTGTCAAACAGCCTTCTCGCGTGCCGGCCAGATTACGCCGGCACGCGAGGTCGTGAGTGTTAGACCAGCATCTCTCGTCTATTACTCGCCCTGACGATGGAGGGCGTATCTCCACCACCGGCCGCCGATCAGCGAGATTCGCAATTGAACGCTGGACGCCACCGCCACGCCACCAAATCGCCCAACGACTCAACGATGCCTATTTGAGCGGGCCGCGGGCACGGGAGGAACCGATGGATACCCAAACAAGTACCGTACCCGGCGAGAATACGCCCACGCCGGAAGAGGGTTCGTCGACACAACTCGGCAAAGAGAATTCAAATCCCTCTGCTCCGCCGGAAATCAGCGCCGCCGTCGCCCGTTTGACCTCAAATTCGATCGACGAACTTCGCAAGTTGGTTTCCGAGCTGCAAAAAATGCAAGACTTCTTGAAGTCCGAGGTCGACAACGTGCAGCGCCAAATCGACAGCGCGGTGGCCGGAATTAATATCATCGTCGAAACGATCGGTCCGTGGAAGAGCATCGCAGCAGGTACACCCGGCACGCGCAACTTCCGCGCGGGCGGCGGACCAGCGGCCAACCTGGAGCAACGCATTCGCGGCGGCTAGCAACGGCCCGGTGCACGCGGCCTTGAGCTGTTGCTGTCGGGTTGCCGGCCGTTCGTCATCGGCAGGATGAGTGTGAAAAGCTTTTGCTTATGCGAATCCGGCGGCATGGCCACTGGTCGATGTCCTTGATGCAGAAAGCGCCGAAGCCGGGCGCAAAAGTACCGTCGAGCGTGGTCCTAGCGGGCGGGTGAGGCGCCTGCCGCTCAGTGCCCTTCGCCTTCCAAGCCCACCGCTCCGCCCCCTGCACCGAATCGAACGCCCGGATCGGCGGCAAATCCCCGTTGAACCGCTCCATCTCGACCGGCGTGATCTGCCCCGCTTCTCCCAAAACATTGCGCCAGCGCAATTCGCCTCCGGCGATTAGCCATTAGATACAAATGGCAAATCCAGGCTCGATGCTGAGGCAAGCCCCTTGAGATCAAGGCCCTTGAGAGAGGAATTCCCGCATGTCGGTCGCTCGCCTTCGCAGCTACCAAGGTCCCGCGATCCTGTCCTACGGCTTTCGGCCGTTCTTTCTGCTCGGCTCGATCTATGCTGGGGCGATGATCCCGCTTTGGCTGGGCATTTTCGCCGGCGGCCTCGAGCTACCGACGGCCTTTGCGCCGCGCGATTGGCACATCCACGAAATGCTGTTCGGCTATGTCGCGGCCATTGTGGGCGGCTTTCTGCTCACGGCTATTCCAAACTGGACCGGCCGGCTTCCGCTGCAGGGCACGCCACTTGCCGTGCTGGTTTCGGCCTGGCTGGCCGGGCGGATTGCGGTCTTCCTGTCGGCCTCGCTCGGATGGGCAGTAACCTGTGCGATCGATGGTACGTTTCTGGTCCTTCTAGCCGGCGCAGCGGCGCGCGAGATCGTCGCGGGACGAACGTGGGGCAACCTGCCGGTCGTCGCGCTCGTCACGCTGCTCGGGGCCGCTAACGTCGGCTTCCATGTCGAGGCGCATGTCGATGGTCTCGCCGATTACTCGACGCGCTTCGCCATTGCTCTGGTGATTACCCTGATTTCACTCATCGGAGGACGCATCGTTCCGAGCTTCACGCGAAACTGGCTGGCGCGGCAGCAACCCGGCCGCATGCCCTCGCCTTTCGGCCGGCTCGATGCGATCATCATCGGATCAAGCGTGGTCTCGCTCGCGGCATGGATTGCGGTCCCGGCGTCGAAATTCACCGGGACCATGCTGCTGATCGCGGGCTTGCTTCACGCCATCCGGCTCGCGCGCTGGGCCGGCGATCGCACGATCGCCGATCGGCTGGTCCTTGTCCTTCATCTGGCCTACGCGTTCGTTCCGCTTGGTTATGCTCTCTCGGGCCTTGCCGCCTTTGACATCTTGCCGACGAGCGCCGGAATCCATGCCTGGACGGTCGGTGCCATCGGCACGATGACCCTGGCGGTGATGACGCGCGCTACGCTCGGCCATACCGGACGGACGTTACAGGCTTCGATCGCCACCCAGGTCCTCTACGCAGCCGTCATTGCCGCCGCCTTGACGCGCATCTGCGCCTCGGTCGACTCGGCGCACATGCAGATCCTGCTGACCGCGGCGGGCGTCGGCTGGACCATCGCCTTCCTTGGCTACGCGCTAGTGTACGGACCGATCCTCTGCTCCTCGCGCAAGGGCTGACGCGGGACGCATCGGAAGGAGAAGCTCCCCTCCCCGTGTAGTTGCGTTTTGCCCTTCGGATGAGCCATCGATTCCGGTCTTCAAAGGGGCCTGGCCCTTTGACACAGATCAACGCAACTCCTGTTCTTGCCTGTGACCTGAGAATCCGGATGGACAACCGGAGTTGGCGCGGACGGTATCGCGTTCCGCCCTTATGAGCAGGATGACCACGACACCAGCAACCATCCACATCGTCGACGACGATCCGTCTTTTCGGGTTGCGATCGCCCGGCTGCTCCGGGCTGCTGGCTACCAGGTCGCGCTCTATGCATCCGGCCAACAGCTTCTCGCCAATCCGCCGGGGGCGGCAGCAGGTTGCATCTTGCTCGACATACGTATGCCCGAGCTCGATGGGCTCGAGTTGCAGGAGCGATTGAACGAGATGGGCTCTCCCCTGCCTATCGTGTTCTTGACCGGGCACGGGAGCATTGAGACCAGCGTGCAGGCGATCAAGGGCGGCGCTGAAGATGTCCTGACAAAACCGGTGTCGAAATCCACGCTGATCGAGGCCATTGAGCGGTCCCTCATCCGACACCGTGAGCGCAGCGACCAGCGCTCGAAAGTGGCAATCCTGACGGACGCCTCACCGCCAACTGATTTTCCCGTCGAGTTACCGGGCGGACTGGACGCCAGATTCTGCGAGGTCATGGATGCCGCGCCCGTGATGATCTGGGTGTCCGGCACAGACAGGCAGTGCGTCTGGTTCAATCGGCCATGGCTGACTTTTACCGGCCGCGACATGCAGCAGGAATTCGGCAACGGCTGGTCGGAGGGCGTTCATCCAGAGGATTTCGATCGTTGCCTGGAGACCTACGTCAGCCACTTTGATGCCCGGAAGGAATTCCGGATGGAGTATCGGCTGCGCCGCCACGATCGCACGTATCGTTGGATTGATGACGCCGGAATTCCGCGCTTCGCTCGGGATGGTTCCTTTCTCGGATACATCGGCTCCTGTACTGATATCCACGAGTACAGGGAAACTCAGAGCGAACTACGGCGTCGCCTCCTGGAGATCGCTCGATTGACGAGACGTGCCGACGCTGCGGCGATAGCTTCATTGTTTGCGCACGAATTGAACCAGCCGTTGGCAGCCATCCTTAGCAATATCGAAACCGCGGAGCTGGATGCTCCCGCCGGCGCGCTAAAGGACATCCTCGCCGACGTTCGTCACGATAACCTGCGTGCCGCTCACATCATCCGGCACATGCAGAACCTGTTGCGAAGCGACGAGCCGGAACTACAGAAAATCGATTTGAACGATGTCGTATGCGTCGTTCATGAAATTTTGAAACCACACGCGGCTGAAGTGGGAGTCGAAATGAAAACGTATCCCTGGCAAAGCATGCTGGAGGTGCGCGCTGATCCAACCTGGCTGCAGCAGGTTGTGTTGAATTTGGCGTTGAATGCCATGGACGCGACCATCCATAATTTTCCAGGTCAGCGCCGCATTGTGTTGGAAACCCACCAGGTCGGTCGATCCAAGGCAGGGCTTTCTGTTTCCGATACGGGAACCGGCATCCCGGCTCACCAGCTTGCCGGCATTTTCGAGCCGTTCACCTCCAAGCGAGGTGGTTCGGGGCTTGGACTGTCCACGTCGCGCGGGATCGTTGAAGCCTTTGGCGGAAAGATCTGGGCGAAGAACCAGGCGAGCGGTGGTGCAGTTTTTCAGTTCACCCTGCCATTGTCCGGTGCATAGTCATCTCCTCTCCTACACCGGATCAAACGCGCGGATCGGCGGCAGATTGCCGTTGAACCGCTCCACTTCCACCGTCGTGAGCTGCCCCGTGCAGCCTTGCGCAAACGACGACGTGCCCTTATCGCGCGTCAGCACGTTCGGATTGCCGTGGACGCAGAGCGGCGCCTCGTCCTCGGGGTCCATCGGGTCGTACCAGGCGCCGGTCGGGAGCTGGATGATGCCGGGGGCTATTGAATCGGTGACGCGCACCGCGGCTAGGCAGGCGCCGCGCGCGTTGAACAGGCGGATGATGTCGCCATCAGTGATGCCGCGGGGCTTGGCATCGTGCGGGTTCATGCGCGCGACCTCGCGGCCGCGATGCTTGGCGTCGGTCGAATGCCCGCCGAAGTCGAGCTGGCTGTGCAGACGCGTCGTCGGCTGGTTGGCGACCAGGTAGAGCGGCGAGGTCGGCTCAGGGACATCCGTTTTCTCAAGCCAGGCCGGATGGCCGGGACAATCAGCATCGCCATGGCCTGAGATCTTCTTCGAGAAGATCTCGATGCGTCCGCTCGGCGTTGGCAAGGGGTGTGCGACCGGATCCTCGCGGAAGCGGCGCAGCATGCCGCCGTCGTCGGCCTGTTGCGGCACGGTGAGGCTGCCGGCTTGCCAGAATTCCTCGAAGCTCGGCGCGGCGAGACCCTGTGCGGCGAGCGAGGCGCGAGCCGGCTCATAGAGATGCGCCAGCCATTGCCGTGACGTACGGCCCTCGGTGAAGGGCTCGCGTGCCCCCAGACGCTCGGCGAGATCGGCAAAGATCTCATAGTCGTCACGCGCAAGGCCAAACGGCTCGGCGATACGGTGCATGGCGACCATCAAGGGATCGTTGCTGGAATAGCCGATGTCCTCGCGCTCCAGCGTCATCGTGGACGGCAGCACGATATCGGCATGCCGGGCGGTCGCGGTCCAGGCGAGCTCGTGCACCACCAGCGTGTCCACTTGCGCGAACGCCTTGCGCAGGCGGTTGAGGTCCTGGTGGTGGTGGAAAGGATTGCCGCCGGCCCAGTAGACCAGACGGATGTCCGGATAGGTGCGCGTCTCGCCATCGTAGCGATAGGTCGTGCCGGGCTTGAGCAGCATGTCGGCGATGCGCGCCACCGGAATGAAATCGGCGACGCCGTTCTTGCCCTGCCGGAGCGTCGGGCCCGGCACGGCGTTGACGCGGCGGCCGTAATAACCGATCGCGCCCAGCGAATAGGCGTAGCCGCCGCCGGGCCGACCGATCTGGCCGAGCGCGGCCGCGAGCACCATGCCCATCCACACCGGCTGCTCGCCATGCTCGGCGCGCTGGAGCGAATGCGAGATGGTGATGAGCGATCTCTTTCCGGCAAGACGGCGCGCGAGCTTGCGGATGATGTCAGCGTCGATGCCGCAGATCGCTGCGGCCCACTTCGCGTCCTTCGGCTGACCGTCCGCCTCGCCGGTCAGGTAGCGCAGGAAGACCGGCCAGCCTTCGGTATAGCGGTCGAGGAAGGCCTGATCGTGCAGGCCTTCACTGACCAGCGTATGGACGATGCCCATCATCAGCGCCGTATCGGTGCCGGGACGCACCGTCATCCACTCCGCGCCGGCCTCAGCGGGCAGATCGTCGCGGAGCGGACTGACTAGGACGAACGCGCAGCCGCGCCGGTGCGCCGTTGCCATGGCGCCGCGCTCGACATGCTTGGAGATCGAGCCGCCGGCCACCATGGAGTTCTTCAGCGCCATGCCGCCGAACGCCAGCACGATCTCCGTCTCGGCCGCGATCTGCTCCCAGGTGACGTTGCGCTTGGTAATGTCCTCGTAGCCGGCGAGAATCTGCGGCAGCAGCACCGAGGACGCGCCGGAGGAATAGCTGTTCACCGAACTCACATAGCCGCCCATGGCGATATTGAGGAAACGATGCACCTGGCTTTGCGCGTGATGGAAGCGGCCGGCGCTCGCCCAGCCATAGGAGCCACCGAATACCGCGCCGGGCCCGCGCGTGTCGCGGATGCGCGTCAGCTCGTTCCCTAAGAGATCGAGCGCCTTCTCCCAGCTGACGGAAACGTACTCGTCGCGGCCGCGGCGATCATCGGGGCCGGGACCGCGCTCGAGCCAGCCGCGGCGGATCGCCGGCTGGGCGATGCGGGCCTGGTGGCGCAAAGCAGCGGGGAAATTGTCGATGATGCCGTTCGGATCGGGATCGCCGGCATAGGAACGGACTTCCAGGCCAGTCTTGCCGAGACGCGCTGAGAACACGCCCCAATGCGAGGTGTGCGGCTTGAAGCCGTCGGACAAATCGAGGCGGGGGTCGGGGTAACCAATCGTATCGCTCATCCGGCAGTGTCCTTCGCAACGGCAGCCATCGGCGTTGGCATCTGCGTACCAACAAAACCGTGATTGCGCCCGACGGCATCAGCGTCAAGCGCGGAAGACCAGCAATTTGGTAGTAGCAGGGTTGCCCTGAGCTGCCTTGGGACCTAGCTTCTCTCTACCAGTCAGGCGGAACAGTTCGCGACGCGGAAAGCTCGGGAAATGTCGACCGCAGTACAGAGTAAGCGTGAGACGCGCCGTGACGTGGAGTATTGGGCGCAGACCGTTGGTCTGCTGCTGGCGATCGCTTTCGTCCCGTCCGCCTCGGCCCAGCCCCCGGCCGACCTGGAGGGCTTTATTTTCAATCCCGGCGAGATCGAAACCGTCTCATTCGGTGAAGACAAGAAGCCCGCTGCCCTCTTCGGCATGGAAACCGAATCCTTCGCGGGCGCCGCGCTCTCGTGGAAATGGAGCCGCGTGAAGGCCGAGATCAGTCGCGAACTCGAGATCGTGGCCCGGTGCCATGAGAACGGCGCGTGCCCCGCGGACGCGCAAAAGCTGATCGTGTTGAGCGCAGCCGGCGCCGGCCGAACCAGCCGTGCCAAGATCGGCCTCATCAACAGGGCGGTGGATCAGGCGATCACGCCCGTGAGTGACGAGGCACAATGGGGCGTTCCCGATCATTGGAGCGCCCCGTTCGAGACCCTTCGATTGAGCCGCGGCGATTGCGAGGACTATGCGTTTCTCAAATATCTCGCGCTGCTGGAGGCCGGCATCTCCATGGATGATGTGAAGATCGTGATCCTGAAGAACCGCTTCCCCCGTGAGCATCACGCGGTGGTGGCTGTCCGCGCCGATGGTCAGTGGCTCATCCTCGATAACCGCACGCTCACGCTGGTGCGCGACATGGATATGATGCGAGCGACCCCGGAGTTCGTGCTCGATCAGACCGGCGTCCGGCGCTTTGTTGCATCCCCTCATCCTGAGGAGCTTGCGCAGCAAGCGTCTCGAAGGATGTGGCCCGAGAGGGGCCTCATGGTTCGAGACGCGCGTTCCGCGCTCCTCACCATGAGGGTTGACGCAGCAGGGCCGGCTGAGCGGCGCTACTTCAGACGCGCGGCGCGCGCGATGAAGTCGAGGAAGCTGCGCACCTTCAGCGAGAGATATTTGCGGCTGGGATAAACAGAGCGACTTCCCGGGCAGTTGGGCTTTGTCGAGCTTCCGTTTCGGCGGCTAGAACAGCTCCAGCCCGTCATCCGCATCCGCTGGCACGGCGGCCTTCTCCGGCTCCTTCGGCGCGATGCCGAACGTGCGCAGGAAACCGCGATGCACGTCGCGCTCGCGCTCCATGGTATAGCGGGCGAAGAGATCGTCGAGCGTGGCTTCGTCGGAGGCGGCCAGCGCCGTAGTCAGTGATCCGTGGCCCGCGCCATCGAGGCGGTGCGCGACGTCGGGCAGAATCTCGGCGCCCTTGCCGAGCTCGCGCATCAGGCCCGTGGAGGAGTTCATCAGCCCTTCGAACTCGGCGCCTTCGGTGATGAGGCGGCTGATCAAGCTGCCGAGACGGTCGTTGCCTGCCTCGATCTCGCGCAACGCCCCGAGGATCGCGGGCTCGAGCCGCGTCAGTTGCGCGCCATCGCTGTGGACGCGCAGGCCGCGCAACTCGTTGGCGGATTTTTCGATCTCATCGAGCACCGGCTTCAGGCGGCCGGCGCCGGCGGACACCTGGTCGGCGGTCGCCTTCAGCTCGTTGGCGATCACGACAAAGGCGTTGCCCTTGCTGCCGAGATGGCTCGCTTTCAGGCTCGCATTCATGCCGATCAGGGTGATGTCGACGACCGCCTCGGAAAGACCGGAAATCGCCCCGCGGAATTTGCCGAGCGTATCCTCGACCAGCGTCAGCGCATCGTCCACCGATTTGCCTGATCTCTCGCACGTCGCGATCAGCGAGGAAGCCTGCGCCAGCATGTCCTTGATGCGGTTCAGGAACGAATCGGAGCCTTGTCCACTATCCTGCCCGCCATAGAGCGAGCGGCCCTGATCGACCACATGGGTGGCATCGCCAAGGATCGCCGACAGCGATTGGATGATCTGGCCGACGCCCTGGTCGAGCTCGCGCTGCGCGTCCTTGAGCTGCACCGCCTGCAGGTGGAGGATCACATCGGCCGACTTGTCGTGGGGCGCAGGCGCAAGGCTCGGCGCCGCATCGCCTGCCAGATGGAGGCCGTGACAGATATGCTCCAGCCGCTGGCGCGTGCTGTCGCCGGTCTGCAGCGAGATGATCGCGCGACCGACCGTGTCGGCAATCTTCTTGGTGCTGACACCTGTGAGACCGGCAAGGTGCGCGCTCTTGCCCTGCTGCTCCTGAATGCCGGCATAGGCGGAGACCAGATCGCCGCCGGCCGAGGACAGCTTGTCGCGGTAGCGGAGATCGAAATCCTGCTGCCGGCCGAGCGCGACCTCGACCGCCTTCGACAGTTGGTCCTGATCGCGCGCGCAGCCTTCGAGCGAGGCCTGCACCGCTTTGGCGAGCTCGAAAGCTTCGCCGGTGAAGGCGAGAAAGCCTTCACGATCCTCAGCGAGCGAAGCCGCCTCGATCCTGGCGCTGCGCGCGATGATCGAGATCATCTGAATGTGCTTGAACAGCGGCTTCAGCAACTCGGAGGCACCGGTGGCGGCCTTGCCGAGACAGGCGAGCAGCGCGCTTTCGGCCGGCAGTGCTTGCGCGAGGCCATTCAGCCGGTCGGCGATGTCGTGCAGGGCCTCGGAGGCATGCTCGAACTGCGCGCCCGAGAGCTCGCCGGAGAGCGCGGTGAGCGCCTGATTCAGTTCCATGAAGATCGCGTGCCCGCGCCCGAGCTGGTGCCCGGCCTTGGCAAACGTCTCTTCGATCCTCGAGGATACGTCCTCTATCGCTGCTATCGCAGAGCTTGTGCTGTCTACGGTTGTTAACACGGACATCGCGTCAATCCGCCGCCACCGGCACGCCGGCCTGATACCAGAGCATGATCTCGCGCGGGATCTGGTTCAGCGAAACCACCTTGTCGACCGCGCCGCGTGCGATCGCTTCCTTGGGCATGCCGAACACCACGCAGCTCTCTTCATCCTGCGCGCGCGTGGTCGCCCCGAGCTTGCGCATCTCGAGCATACCGCGAGCGCCGTCGTCGCCCATGCCGGTCATGATCACGCCGAGCGCGTTCGCTCCGGCATATTGCGCGGCGGATCGAAACAGCACGTCGGCCGACGGCCGATGCCGCGATACAGGCGGGCCGTCCTTGATGGCGATGTGATAGCGCAGGCCCGTCCGTTGCAGCAGCATGTGGCGCGCGCCGGGCGCGATGTAAGCGCAGCCGGGCGAGACCGGTTCGCCATCCTCGGCCTCCTTGACATTAATCTGGCAGATGCCGTCGAGGCGCCTGGCAAAAGCCGCGGTGAAACCTGGCGGCATGTGCTGCACGATCAGGATGCCCGGCGCATTTGCCGGCAGCATCTCTAGCACATCAGCGAGCGCCTCGGTACCTCCGGTGGAGGCACCGATGCAAACGATCCGCTCGGTGGTCGGACGCGACCGGCCCTGCACCGGCGCCGGCATGATTACATCCGCCGTCAGCTTCTTCTCGACCGGCCGCGGGGCGGAGCGCGCGCGCACGCGGGCACGCGCCGCCGATTTGACCGCCTCGCGCAGCCGCGTCGAGCATTCCATCAAGGCCTGCCGCGTATCGATCCTGGGCTTCGGCACGATGTCGACGGCGCCCGCCTCGAACGCCTCGAACATCAAATTGGAGCCTTCGACCGTAAGCGAGGAGCAGATGATCACAGGGATCGGGCGCTGCGCCATGATCTTGCGCAGGAAGGTGATGCCATCCATGCGCGGCATCTCGATGTCGAGGATGATGACGTCAGGCAGCTCGTTCTGCAAGCGCCGCGCCGCCGCGAACGGGTCGGAGGCGGTCGCCATCACCTCGATGTCGGGATCCTCGCTCAGGATCGTCGAGAGGATCTGGCGCACGGAGGCGGAATCGTCGACGATCAGCACACGAACTTTTGGCCTGGTCATGGCGCACTCCATTTCACCTCTCCCCTTTGGGGAGAGGTCGGATTGCGAAAGCAATCCGGGTGAGGGGGCGCGGCTCCATCGACAGGCCTGAACCCCTCACCCGATTTGCTGGCGCAAATCGACCTCTCCCTACGGGAGAGGTAAACCCCGAGCGCAGTTCCAGTTCGACCTAATCCCATCATGGTCTAGACCTTGAAGATCGTCGGCTGGACCTGCTTCAGGCCCGGCACGACGCTGTGAATCATGGACTCGGAATGCCCGACTATCAGATAGCCGCCCGGACGCAGGTGCTCGCAGAGCTGGCTCACGACCTTGCGCTGGGTCTCCTTCTCGAAATAGATCAGCACGTTGCGGCAGAAGATGATGTCGACATCGCGATCGACCGGATATTTCCTGTCCATCAGGTTCATGCGCATGAAATTGGTGAGTTGGCGCAGTTCCGGCACCACGCGCACCTCGTCGCTCAGCCGGTTGCGCGAGCGCAGGAAATAGCGCTTGACGAACTCGCCCGGTACCGGCGCGAGCGCGTCGCGGGTATAGATCGCAGCCTTGGCGATGCGCAGCACGGCGGTCGAGATGTCGGTACCGAGGATGCGGAAGCGCATGCGCGTGCCACTTCGCGTCATGTCGTCGAGCACAATGGCGGTCGTATAGGCTTCCATCCCGGTCGAGCAGGCCGCGCTCCATATTTTCAGCTCGGGGCGCGCGCGCTGCTTCAGGAGCGCGGGCACCGCTACCTGCCTGATGAAGTCGAAATGTGAGGGCTCGCGGAAGAAATCGGTCTTGTTGGTGGTGACGACGTCGATCAGGTGCAAGAGCTCGTTGTCGAGTTGCTGGTCATCGAACAGGTTGTCGACATATTCGTTGAGCCCGGAATAATTCAGGGCGCGGACGCGCTTGTGCAGCCGCCCTTCCAGCATCAACCGTTTGCCGGCCGGCAACTTGATGCCGACCTGCCCTTCGATCAACTGGGCGATGGCGCGGAAATGGCGCTCCGACAGGCCGGTGGCGGCATGGGGCATGGCTGAGGTCATTGAATTTACGCCGCGACGGTCTCGTCGACTTGCGTCTGCTTCGCCGCGGGCATGCCCTCATGCGCCATCAGGCGCGCCAGATCGAACAGGATGACGAACTTGTCGCCCTTGCGGCCGATGCCGGCGCTGTAGTCTGACTGCCAGCGCCCGCCGACTTCCGGTATCGGCTCGACGCTCGCCTCATCGATGTCGGTGACCTCGTAGACGCAGTCGGCGACGAAGCCGACGCCGATCACGCGGTCGCCCATCGGTACGTCCAGAATGATGATGCGCGTGGCGTCGGTCGCCGGCACGCTCGGCAGATCGAGCTTGAGGCGGAGGTCGACGATCGGGTAGCCGCTGCCGCGGACGTCGATCATGCCGAGCAGGAAATGCGGGGCGTGCGGCAGGCGGGAGATCGGCCGCATGTCCAGTATCTCGCGCACGTTGCGAATCCCGATCCCGAAGGTCTCGCCCGCGAGACCGAGCGTCAGATATTGCGCCGTTTCGGCCATTTGTATCCTCAATCCTTGAGCTTCCTGGAAACGGCGCGGCCGTTACGACCGCGCCGTTCCATCATCTGCTAGCGTTGAAATTCCGCATCGCGATCGTCGGCGCTGTCATCCATCGCAAAAGCGAAACCGCCGCCATTGGCCGCCCTCGCAGCCCGCACGGGCTTGGCCGCGGGAGCGGGCTTCCTCGCGCCGCGTTCGGCCGATTGCATGGTTGCCGCCTTGGCGCGGAGCTGAGTCACCGCACGATCCACCGGCGCTTCGGCTTTGTGGGCGGCGGCATTCTCAATGCGGAAATAGGCGATGGTCGACTGCAGCTGCTCGGCCTGGGAGGCCAGCTCTTCCGAGGTTGACGATACTTCCTCCGAGGCGCTGGCGTTCTGCTGGCCGACCTTGTCGAGCTGCTGGATCGCCTGGTTGATCTGCGCCGAGCCGACATCCTGCTCGCGGCAGGCCGCCGTGATCTCGACGACCAGCTCGGCGGTCTTCTTGATGTCGGGCACGAGCTTCGAGAGCATGGAGCCCGCTTCCTGCGCGACCTTCACCGTGTCCGCCGACAGCGTGCCGATCTCGGCCGCGGCCGCCTGGCTGCGCTCGGCGAGCTTGCGCACTTCGGAGGCAACCACCGCAAAGCCCTTGCCATGCTCGCCGGCGCGCGCGGCTTCCACCGCCGCATTGAGCGCGAGCAGATCGGTCTGGCGCGCGATCTCCTGCACGATGGTGATCTTCTCGGCGATGGTCTGCATCGCCTCGACGGCGCGGCCGACCGCGGTACCACTGGCTTCGGCGTCCCTGGCCGATTGCGCCGCGATCTTCTCGGTCTGGCTGGCGTTATCGGCGTTCTGTTTCACATTGGACGCCATTTCCTCCATCGAGGATGAGGCTTCTTCCGCCGAAGACGCCTGCTCGGTGGCGCCCTGCGAGAGCTGCTCGGCACTGGCCGAAAGCTCCTGGCTGCCGGCCGAAACATTCTGTGCCGCGGTCAAGGCTTCCGCCACGATCTGACGCAACTTCTCTACCATCCGCTCCAGCGCGATGCCGAGTGTGTCGACATCCGACAGGCGCTTCGCTTCAACGGTGAGGTTGCCATTCGCGATTTCGTTGGCAACGGCTGCTGTCGTATTGAGGTTTGCAGTCATCTTGTTCAACGATTTGACGAGATCGCCGACCTCGTCGTCGCTGACATTGTCGATCTTCTGGCCGAGATCGCCGATCGCCACGGCATCCGCAAGACCGACGGCGCGGGCGAGTGCTCGGCTGATGCTGAGCGCGATCCAGGTCGCGGACACGACCGCGATCAGAAGCGCGCCGATGATGACGCTGATCATCAGCATCTTGGCGAACGCGGCCTCGCGCGCGCCCTCGTCGGCCACTTCGGCCATCTGCTGCTCGTTGCGCTTGACGTACTGCTCGATGGCACCGAGGCTTTCATCGAAAGCCTTGCGGCCGTCGCCGCTCGCAATCGCGGTCGCTTTGATGTTGCCGGCTTCCGAGGCGAGGCTCGCCGCCTTTTCCGCGCTCTTGGTCAGGCGATCAAGCTCGGCGGCAAGCGCGGTTGCGGCGCCGCTGGTCTGCTCGGCGGACAGCTTGGCAACGTCGGCCTTAACGGCGGCAAGCTTCTGCAGGGCTTCCTTGACGTCAGCGTCGACATCGCCAACATTCGAAGCCGTATAGGCCGAGATGATCGCCCGGGCGATACGCGTCGCGTCGTACTTGGCGGTCATCAGCAGCGTCACCAGACGCTGGCTTTCGGAAGCGTTCTTG
>Ga0157369_10004485_pt1 | contig 16454 bp, 18 predicted proteins | sample C25metaG_FD_113461 | JGI IMG/M metagenome (GOLD analysis project Ga0157369, IMG submission 113461) | Corn rhizosphere microbial communities from Kellogg Biological Station, Michigan, USA - C2-5 metaG | ecosystem: Host-associated > Plants > Roots > Rhizosphere > Soil | place: USA: Michigan... | reverse complement strand
ACTGCATGGCGCAGAACTATCTGCCTGCTATTAAAGAGGGCGACAAACGTGTGCTGGTAGTCGATGGCGAACCGGTGCCTTACTGCCTGGCGCGCGTGCCGCAGGGCGGTGAAACCCGTGGCAACCTGGCGGCCGGTGGTCGCGGCGAACCGCGTCCGCTGACCGAGAGCGACTGGGCGATTGCGCGTAAAGTCGCGCCGGTGCTGAAAGCCAAAGGGCTTATCTTTGTCGGTCTCGATATCATCGGCGATCGCCTGACTGAAATTAACGTCACCAGCCCGACCTGCATCCGTGAAATCGAAGCCGAATTCCCGGTCTCCATCACCGGTATGCTGATGGACGCTATCGAAAAACGTCTGGCTAAATAAGTGCCACACAGGGTGCGAGCGAGAGCCCGCGCCCTTCCCGCTTTATCTCGTGACAGCACCCTGCTTTCCCCCCATACTACGTTGTCGCTTTTTTGAACCAGGAACAGAACCTCTGACAATGAATTTACAGCATCACTTTCTTATTGCCATGCCTGCTCTCCAGGATCCCCTCTTCCGGCGCTCCGTTGTCTATATCTGCGAGCACAGCGAGGAAGGGGCGATGGGGCTTATTATCAATAAGCCGCTGGAAAACCTGACGGTAGAGGGCGTGCTTGAAAAACTGAAAATCGAGGCCGTTGAACGCGACCCGGCGATCCGTCTTGATAAACCGGTGCTGCTCGGCGGCCCGCTGGCGGAAGATCGCGGCTTTATCCTGCACACCCCACCAGGCGGTTTTGCCTCCAGCATTCGCGTCTCGGACAACACCGTGGTCACCACCTCGCGTGACGTGCTGGAGACGCTCGGCACCGGCGAACAACCCGCTGAGGTGATGGTCGCGCTGGGCTACTCGTCGTGGGATAAAGGGCAGCTTGAGGAGGAGATCCTTGATAACGCGTGGCTTACCGCGCCGGCGGATCTCAATATCCTGTTCAAAACGCCCATCGCCGATCGCTGGCGCGAAGCGGCAAAGCTTATCGGCATCGATATTTCGACCATGCCGGGCGTCGCGGGGCATGCCTGATGAGTGGCACACTGCTGGCGTTTGATTTCGGCACCAAAAGCATTGGCGTTGCCATCGGGCAGCGCATTACCGGGACGGCGCGCGCGCTGACGGCGCTGAAAGCGCAGGACGGTACGCCGGAGTGGAAGCGGATCGAAAACCTGCTCAAAGAGTGGCAGCCCGAAGCGGTGGTGGTTGGTTTGCCGCTTAATATGGATGGCACCGAGCAGCTGCTCACCGCCCGCGCCCGCAACTTCGCCAATAAAATCCACGGCCGTTTTGGCGCAAAAGTGATCCTGCATGATGAACGGTTAAGCACCGTTGAAGCGCGATCCGGGCTGTTTGAACGCGGCGGATTTCGCGCCCTTGATAAAGGCAGCGTCGACTCAGCGTCGGCGGTGATTATTCTCGAAAGCTACTTCGAACTGCACCCGTAAGCCTGTCCGTTTTCCCCTCTCTTTTCTGTTAGCCGCGATCGCGTCGCGGCTTTCTGCCGATCCTTCTCACACTTTCCAGCCCCGCTTTTTGCATTCTCGCTAATGTTTCTATAAAAGAAACATTAACGGCTATCAGGATTTCTCAGTTAAGCGCTGGGCCAGTTCGTGCAGGGCGTCTAAGCGCGTCTCAACCACCGCATCGTCAACCTGCCACAGACCGGCAAACGCGAGCGCGGCTGAGTGGGCGCCAAGAGGTTTCGCCATCGACACTTCGCCGTCGTCGTGATGCCACACCACGTGCCCCTGCGCGCGCTGCTGGGCGACATGCGGGCCAAGCTGCTGCCACTGCTCCGACGTAAAGCGCTGTTGCAGCGCCTCATCGCTCTCCGCTGCCAGCAGCGACATGCCGATGACCGACTGCCAGGCAGGCAGCATATGGAAACCGGCCAGCGCCTGGCTCACCTGGCTACCGGGTTCAGAGTGGTAGATATAGATCACCTGATCCTCCCACAGCACGCCCATCGCCACGACGATATCTTTCGGGGCGTAGCGTTCAAGCAGCGGCAGCGCGTGGGAGAAGAGCGCCGAGCCGCGAATGGCCTGCGCCGCCAGCGCATGAATGCCGGGGCCGGGAAGGTAGCGACGCTGCGCGTCCTGCATAGTCAGGCCGATAGAGGCCATGGTCATCAATAACCGGTTTACGCGGGTGGTGTTAATGCCCATCAGACGCGACAGCTCACGACAGCCAATGGCGCGATCGCTGGAGACGAGGTACTGCAGGCAGCGAATGCCATCAATCAGACTTTGGTTCGGTTGAGAAGACATTGCAGGGTTCGCTTTTCAGTTGGCTGGAAAAAACGATTCTACCGTCAGTCAAAAAGGAAACAAGATAATGAAAATCTTTCCTCACACCGATGCCAGAGTTTTTCCGACCCGGCAGCTGCACGCCGATCTGGTTGTCGCGGGCGGCGGGCTGGCAGGGCTTTGCGCCGCGCTGGCGGCAGCGCGCGACGGTTTAGAGGTCGTGCTAATCCAGGACAGGCCGGTGCTCGGCGGCTACGCCTCCAGCGAAGTGCGCCTGTGGGCAAACGGCGCGACATCGCATATGGGCAACAACAACCGCTGGGCGCGAGAAGGCGGCATTATGGGCGAGATCATGGAGGAGAACCTCTGGCGCAACAAAGAGGGCAACCCGGTGATGTTTGACCTGGTGCTGCTCGACCTTGCCAGAAGCCAGCCGGGGCTGACACTGCTGCTTAATACCGCCGTCTTTGAGGTGGAAAAAGAGGCGCAGACCATCACTCAGGTAAAAGCCTTTAACCCGATCAACGAGACCTTTTATACCGTCAGCGGCGCACAGTTTTGTGATGCCACCGGCGACGGCGTGCTCGGCTATCTGGCGGGTGCCGAATATCGTGAGGGCGCAGAAGAAGCGGAGGAACTCGGGGAGAAAATGGCACCCGGCGACAACTTCGGCCATAAGCTCGGCCACTCCATCTACTTCTACACCAAGCAGACTGACGGGCCGGTTAACTTTGCCCCCCCCTCCTTCGCGCTGAAAGATATTACCGCCATCCCCCGTTATAAACGCCTCACCTCTACCCTTAACGGCTGCGATCTCTGGTGGCTTGAGTGGGGCGGGCGTCTTGATACCGTGCATGAGAGCGAAGAGATCAAATGGGAGCTGTGGAAAATCGTCTGGGGCGTGTGGGATCACATCAAAAACTCCGGCAACTTCCCGGAAGCGGAAAAGATGACCATTGAGTGGGTCGGCGCGATCCCCGGCAAGCGCGAAAGCCGCCGCTTCGTTGGCGACCATCTGCTGAGCCAGCAGGATATTATCGAGCAGCGCGACCACTACGATGCCGTGGGCTACGGCGGCTGGTCGATCGATCTGCACCCTGCGGACGGCGTCTACAGCACCCATGATGGCTGCCGTCAGTTTCACAGCAAAGGCACCTACACCATCCCGTTTCGCAGCCTCTACAGCCGCTCGCTGGATAACCTGCTGCTGACCGGGCGGATTATCTCCGCGTCCCACGTCGCCTTCGGCAGCGCCCGCGTAATGTGTACCTGCGGCCTGCTCGGTGAGGTGGTGGGGCGCGCCGCCGCGCTTTGCCATGCGCGCGGTCTCACGCCGCAGGCTCTGGCCCAGCGAGAGCATATCGGCGCGCTGCAACAGCAGCTGCAGCTTAACGGCTGTTATATTCCGCGCCAGTGGCTAAACGACCCGGCGGCAGGTGCCAGCGTCACGGCCAGCAGCGAGTACTGCCTGACGGCGCTTACGCCCAACGGCAACTGGCATCCGCTGGCGGAGAGGATGGCACTGCTGCTGCCTGTCCCGGCGGGCCATACCGTGCCCTCCATCACCCTGCGGCTGCGGGCAAAGCGGCCAACGGAGCTGACGGTCTCCCTGCTCGGCAGCGTGCGGGCCGGCAACTTCACCCCGGATTGCCACTTTGAAGAGCAGGTGCTGAGCGTGGCTGACGAAGGCGAACAGACCGTCACCTTCCAGTGGCAGAGCGAACGCAACCAGTACGTCTTTCTCGCTTTCGCCGCCCATGAAGAGGTTGAGATCGCGCTGACCGATGCGCGCCTGCCGGGCATCATGACGGTGTTTAACAGCCTTAATGCGCGCGTTGCCAAACATACCCGCCAGGTCGCCGATGGCGATTACGGCGTCGATGAATTCGACTTCTGGCTGCCTCGCCGCCACCCTTCGCAGATCCTGCCCGCCCTGCGCTGCGATCCACCGATTGCCGCCTGGAGCGTGCAGAATGTGCTCAATGGCCGCCTGCGCCCTGAACAGCAGATCAACGCCTGGTCCCCGGCGCTGGATGACGCCGCGCCGGAGATTGTCTGGCGCTGGGAGAGCCCGCAGACGATTAGCCAGTTGACGCTGGTGCAGGATAACGACTTCGATAACGCCATGGAGTCCGTACAGATGGGACACCCGCTCGCTGTCACGCCGCACTGCATTACGCACTATCGCCTGTGGGCCGACGAGTGGCTACTGGCAGAGGTGCATGATAATCACCACTCCGTCTGCCAGCACCGTTTCACCCGCCCCATTACGGCAAACAGCCTCAGGCTGGAGATCGTCGCTACCGCGGGCGCGCTGCCCGCCGTTTACGCGCTGCATCTTCACTAAAGTCGCCCTTCGCGCACCCGCTGCTGGTGGCTCTGCGCGAAGGTCTGCATCCCCTGCTGCTGCCCGGTTTGCATCACGCCGGGCAGTTGGTGCGTTTTGCCTTCGCGGATAAGGTTCGCCACCGCCGGGGTATTAATCAGCAACTCAAACAGCGCCACGCGCCCGCCCTGCTTATCCACTTCCAGCCTCTGTGCCAGCACCGCCTGTAAACTGCCCGCCAGCTGGCTGCGCACCGGCTCCTTTTCCTGCGCCGGAAAGCTGTCCACCAGCCGCTCAACGGCCTGCGCTGCGCCGCGCGTGTGCAGGGTTGCCAGCACCAGATGCCCGGTTTCGGCGGCGGTGAGCGCCAGGCGGATCGTCTCACTGTCGCGTAACTCGCCAAGCAGGATCACATCCGGATCCTGGCGCAGCGCCGCGCGCAGCCCATCGGCAAACGAGGCGCAGTGTTGCCCAATTTCGCGCTGCTGGATCAGGCTGTTGCCGCTCTGGTGCACGAACTCGATGGGATCTTCCAGCGTCACAATATGCGCCCCGGCCTGCTGATTGAGGTGCTGCACCATCGCCGCAAGGGTTGTCGATTTACCACTCCCGGTCGCGCCGGTGACGAGGATCAGGCCGTTCTCCCGCGCCAGCAGTTCGGCCAGCACCGCCGGAGCAGAGATATCGCTAAGCTGCGGACAGCGCTGTGGCAACAGGCGCAGCGCTAACGAGATGCCGCCGTGGCGGGCAAACGCGCCTGCGCGCAGCCGCCTGCCGCTCGCGGTGGTCAGGGCGAAATCCACCTGCCTCGACTCGCGCCACTGCTGCTGTTGCACGGAGGTAAGCTGCCCGCTAAGCAGTGCACTGATGTCGGGCTGGTCAAAAGGCGCAGCGGTAAGCTTCCCGTGCTGTCGCCAGCGCGGTGGAGAACCACTGCACAGGTGTAGATCCGAGACATTATGCTTTACACTAAGCGCCACTATTTCTTCTATATCCATTACGCCATCCTGGAATCATGAACGATATCGCGCATAACCTGGCACAGGTCCGGGACAAAATCTCCGCCGCGGCGGCACGTTGCGGCCGGGCTTCAGAAGAAGTTACGTTACTTGCTGTGAGCAAAACTAAGCCTGCGAGCGCCGTCGCAGAAGCGATCGACGCCGGGCAGCGTGCGTTTGGTGAAAACTACGTGCAGGAGGGGGTGGAGAAGATCCAGCACTTCCAGCAGGCGGGTGTCAGCGGGCTGGAGTGGCACTTTATCGGCCCGTTGCAGTCCAACAAAAGCCGTCTGGTAGCGGAGCACTTCGACTGGTGCCACACTGTCGACCGTCTGCGCATCGCCAGCCGCCTTAGCGAGCAGCGCCCAGCCACGCGCGCGCCGCTTAATGTTCTTATCCAAATCAACATCAGCGATGAGCAGAGCAAGTCCGGGATCCCCCTGAGTGAACTGGATGAGCTTGCCGCGCAACTCGCTGAACTGCCGGGCATCTGCCTGCGCGGGTTGATGGCGATCCCGGCACCGGAAGCAGAGTACGAACGGCAGTTTGCCGTGGCACGGCAAATGGCTGTAGCATTTGAGGCGCTTAAAACGCGCTATTCAACGGTCGATACCCTGTCGTTGGGCATGACGGATGATATGTCCGCAGCCATCGCGGCGGGCAGTACGATGGTGCGCATTGGTACCGCCATTTTTGGTGCGCGCGATTACACAAAAAAGTAAGAGAAACTGAGGAACGCCATGAAGACGTTGACTTTCCTGCTCTCAACAGTAATTGAACTCTACACCATGGTTCTGCTGTTGCGCGTCTGGATGCAGTGGGCACGCTGTGATTTTTATAACCCTTTTTCGCAATTTGTCGTTAAAGCCACCCAGCCGATTGTCGGGCCGCTGCGCCGCATTATCCCGGCGATGGGGCCGCTGGACAGTGCCTCGCTGCTGGTCGCTTTTGTGCTGAGTTTTATCAAGGCGATCGTACTGTTTATGGTGGTCACCTTGCAGCCGATTATCTGGATATCCGCCCTGCTTATTCTGGTCAAAACCATTGGCCTGATGATTTTCTGGGTGCTGCTGGTAATGGCAATCATGAGCTGGGTCAGCCAGGGTCGCAGCCCGGTTGAGTACGCACTGGTTCAGCTGACCGAGCCGCTGCTGCGCCCGATCCGCAACCTGCTGCCGGCAATGGGCGGCATCGACTTCTCGCCGATGATCCTCGTGCTGCTGCTCTATGTGCTCAATATGGGGATTGCCGAACTGCTGCAATCCACCGGTAATATGCTGCTGCCGGGGCTGTGGATGGCACTATGAGTGCCGTTGTATCCTCTCAGGACGGGCTGGTTTTACGGCTTTATATTCAGCCGAAAGCCAGCCGCGACGCGATTATCGGTTTGCATGGCGACGAAGTAAAAGTCGCCATCACCGCCCCGCCAGTGGATGGCCAGGCCAATGCGCACCTGGTGAAATTTCTCGCTAAACAGTTCCGCGTCGCGAAAAGCCAGGTGCTGATCGAAAAGGGCGAACTGGGCCGCCATAAACAGATTAAAATCGTTCATCCGCAACAGATCCCGACAGAAGTCGCGGCGCTGATAAATTAGGATCCGCTATGCAAAAAGTTGTCCTCGCCACCGGTAACGCCGGTAAAGTGCGCGAGCTTGCCTCGCTGCTCAATGATTTCGGTCTCGATGTGGTCGCACAAACCGAGCTGGGCGTCGAATCCGTTGAAGAGACTGGGCTGACCTTTATTGAAAATGCCATTCTGAAAGCCCGCCATGCGGCAAAAGTGACCGGCTTACCCGCCATTGCCGATGATTCAGGGCTGGCAGTCGATGCGCTGGGCGGCGCGCCGGGGATCTACTCCGCACGCTACGCAGGCCTTGAAGCCAGCGATCAACAGAACCTGGAAAAACTGCTCGACGCGCTGCAGAGCGTGCCGGACGGCGAGCGCCACGCGCAGTTCCACTGTGTGCTGGTCTATATGCGCCATGCCGACGATCCGACACCGCTGGTGTGCCACGGTAGCTGGCCTGGCGTGATTGCCCGCGCGCCTGCGGGCAGCGGCGGCTTTGGTTACGATCCTATCTTTTTCGTCCCCACCGAAGGCAAAACCGCCGCGGAGCTGACACGCGACGAGAAGCGCGCCCTCTCCCATCGCGGTCAGGCGTTAACCCTGTTACTGGAAGCAATGCGTAATGGCTGATTTGCCGCCTCTGAGTCTCTATATCCACATTCCCTGGTGCGTGCAGAAGTGCCCCTACTGCGACTTCAACTCCCACGCGCTGAAGGGCGAAGTGCCGCACGACGACTATGTCCAGCATCTGCTTGCGGATCTGGATGGTGATGCCGCGTACGCCCAGGGACGGGAAATAAAGACCATCTTTATCGGCGGCGGTACGCCAAGCCTGCTCTCCGGCCCGGCAATGCAGACTCTGCTTGATGGCGTTCGCGCGCGTCTGCCGCTGGCCAGTGATGCGGAGATTACCATGGAGGCGAACCCCGGCACCGTTGAGGCTGACCGCTTCGCCGACTACCAGCGCGCTGGCGTTAACCGTATCTCGATAGGCGTGCAGAGTTTCAGCGAAACCAAGTTGCAGCGTCTCGGGCGTATTCACGGCCCGGAAGAAGCTAAACGTGCGGCACGCCTTGCGAGCGGGCTGGGGCTGCGCAGTTTCAACCTCGATTTAATGCACGGCTTGCCGGATCAATCCGTTGAGGAAGCGCTCGACGATCTGCGCCAGGCCATCGCCTTAAATCCGCCGCATCTGTCGTGGTATCAGCTCACCATCGAACCTAATACCCTCTTTAGCTCGCGCCCGCCGGTGCTGCCGGATGACGACGCGCTGTGGGATATCTTTGAGCAGGGGCATCAGATCCTGACGGCTGCCGGTTATCAGCAGTATGAAACCTCGGCCTATGCTAAACCGGGCTATCAGTGCCAGCACAACCTGAACTACTGGCGCTTTGGCGACTACCTCGGAATCGGCTGCGGCGCGCACGGCAAAGTGACCTTCGCGGACGGGCGCATTTTGCGTACGGCGAAAACGCGCCATCCACGCGGCTATATGCAGGGAAATTACCTTGATAAGCAGCATGATGTTGAAGAGCAGGATAAGCCGTTCGAGTTCTTTATGAACCGGTTCCGCCTGCTGGAACCGGCGCCGCGGACAGAGTTTTCCGCGTATACCGGTCTGGATGAAGCGACCATCCGCCCGCAAATTGAGCAGGCGCTGGCGCTCAATTATCTGACCGAGACCGCAACGCACTGGCAGATAACCGAGCACGGTAAGCTGTTTCTCAATTCATTGCTTGAGTTGTTTCTTAGCGAATAACGTGAAGTGAGAGATAAAAGTAAGGGGAAATATTATTTCCCCTTACTTATTTTAGCGGTGTGATTATTTAAACATCACGATTACAACAACTTCCGCTGCTGCATTGCATGGCGCAATAAGACGATGCCAGAGGAGATAATGCCACCAAGAATGATCGCCATCACGATAATAATGGCTTTACCCGGGCCATCTTTTTTCATCGGGAAAGAGGGGGAAAGTTGATATTTAAAAGGAGAGAACTCCACATCTTTAATATTCACTTTCTCGAGCTGTGCCAGATGGTACTCACGGTCACGGAAGTCCGAATTCAATTCGGTGAAATCTTTCATCGACTGCTCGATACGCAGTTTTTCAGAGATGCCGTCAGCGCCAAGCGCGATAGAGAAGTCCGGGTCATCCTGTACCGCCTGGCCATTACTGTAGACCGGACGTTTGATGCCGGCGGCATTGGCCACCTCAAGAGAGTAGTTCAGACGCTTTAATTTTGCCTCGTGAGCGTTAGCAATGCGGGCGCGATCCATATCCAGCACATTTTTTTCGACGTTTTTCTTCAGCTCAATATCGTTACGCACGGTTTCAAGCGTTTCGCTCACCACTTTGGCGGTAATGAAATTGATATAGTCTGTCAGTACCTGCTGAGCTTCAATAGCCTTTGGCGCGGTGAAACTGAGCGACCATGAGGTGTACGGCGCGTCTGTAGTACCTGCCGACTTATCGTTGTTGGTGATTTTGAGGTTGCCAGCCACCAACGCCAGCGCGCGCCGCAAATCATACTGATCGAGATTACTCTGTTCCAGTTGGCCCAGCACCAGCGGAGAAGTCGCAAGGAACTCCTCTTTCAACGATTGTGAAGAAAATTTCTTGAGGAAGAGTTTGTAAACATCATCCGGCGAAACAGAACTCTTCACATCAAGGACTTGCAGGGTCATCAACGCTCTCTGCAATTCCGCCCACTGGATCTTTTCAGACGGTGTTATCTCAGCCTGACTGGTCCATTTTTGCGGCAGTAATGCGCTAATAAAGAAGCCACAGACGGCGAAAAGAAGGACGGTGGCAATAATAAGCTTTTTGCCTCGCCATAAAAGGCTGAACAGATAAAGCAGATCAACCTCGTTATTTTTGAGGTTAAGAGCAGAACCTTCATAAAATGAAGCGTCGCTTCGCGGCTGTAAATTTATTGATGACATAGAGTGCTTATGCAGGAGTGGTGTCCGTAATCGAGGCGGCGATATTAGCATCAACAAGAACATTCTGAAAGTGTGTAAATAGCGGTTCGCCAGTCAACATCGTTTATTTTTTAAGTAAAACCCCAATACTTGGTAGGTAGGAATAGAGATATAACCATTGATTTTACTAAAAGGCATTTATCAGAAATAAAAGAAATATGCGAGGCACGCATGATTAAGGAAAAAGAGTATTAAACAAGCGATGAAAACCAGAAGGTTAATTATGAATAGATATTGAAACAGCGGCATTCTCAGGTAGGAAAAGCCGCTGTGGAGAGTTACTTCAGGGAGGAGGTTAACGCTTTGCGGCTCTCTTCGAGAGAAACCACGCGCTGGCAGACATCTTTGCCAAACTGCTGGAAGTCAGCTTCCTGATTTTTCCATTCGTTCTGGATAGAGGTTTGTAAGCCGCCGAGATTGCCGAGCACATTCTGCAACGGGTTGCCGCCGCTTTTCATCACCGCTTTCGCGCCCATTTCGTTAATGCTGTCCTGCAGAATGCCGCCCATCGCCTGGTTGACCAACTGCTGGCCGTCGGCGCGAACCTGTTCAATCGCCTTGTAATGGAACGTCAGGCCGTCGCTGCGATGCTCGATAATACGATTCATCTGCTCTTTGAGCTGCGCGTCGAGTTTGGTGAGGCGGTTACGCATGCTGCTGCTCTCCCCCACCTCTTTGACGATGATCTTATCCAGCGCAATGCGGTTTTTCTCCACACGGGTCAGCGCGCCGTTGTCGATCCACGGCAGGGCGCTGCGTAACTCAGCCTGGTAATCTTTCGCCTGCTCGCGCTGTGCGGCGCTAAGGGAGGGCTGTTTGCCGTTAAACATCACATTGCCCTCTGGCGTGATCACCAGATTGCCGTTTTCGCCCTTCACCTGCACGGTTTGCGGGCTGATAATCACATCGTCGCGCGGCGTGACGCTGCACTGATAATCTGCCTGCGCCGCGAAAGCTGTAAGGGTGAGCGTTGCCGCCAGCAGCGTTTTACGCATTCTATTAACTCCTGTAGAGACAAAATGGGCCAGCAGATGCTGGCCCTTATGTTTGTTTAGTCCCACCAGACGTCGAAAAGTTCGCTGGTGCGTACCGCTTCGAGCTTCTGCTCCTCCAGCCACTTACGCACAAGGGCCTGATGCTCTTCGGTGCATTTGCCAATCTCTTGCAGGCAGATTAACCCTTCCCACGCCAGATAGCCGCTGCCATCAAACGCCAGTTTATTCGGCGCAATCACCTGCTTAATGAAGTTATCAACGGTGCTGTCGATCTGCTCTTCGGTGGTACCTTCCGGGAAACGCCACGCGACGGAGAAACCCACTTCCTGGAATTCGTCGATATGCATTTTTTTACGCAAGCGACGGCTGCGGTTCTTTGCCATTATTTCACCCTCTCGAACATTAAGTCCCATACACCGTGACCAAGACGATGGCCACGCTGTTCAAATTTCGTTACCGGGCGCGATTCCGGGCGCGGCACATAGTCGTTGCTGGCTGACAGGTTCTTATACCCGTCGATGGAGTTCATCACCTCCAGCATATGTTCTGCATAGGCTTCCCAGTCGGTCGCCATATGGAATACGCCGCCCAGCTTGAGCTTGCTCTTCACCAGCTCGGCAAAGGGTACCTGCACAATACGGCGCTTATTATGACGCGCTTTATGCCACGGGTCCGGGAAAAAGAGTTGCACCATGTTTAAGGCGTTATCCGGAATCATGGTGTGCAGCACTTCTACCGCGTCATGGCACATCACGCGCAGGTTCTCGACGCCCTCTTCGTGCGCAGAAGAGAGGCAGGCACCGACGCCCGGCGAGTGTACTTCAATGCCGAGGAAATCCTGCTCCGGGCGGGTTTTCGCCATTTCGACCAGCGAAGCGCCCATGCCAAAACCGATCTCCAGCGTCACCGGTGCGGTGCGACCAAACAGCGCGGTAAAATCGAGCGGCTGTTCGGTAAACTCAACGCCCATCACCGGCCAGTAATTGTCCAGCGCATGCTGCTGACCCTTTGTCAGACGCCCCTGGCGACGGACAAAGCTACGAATGCGGCGCAGCGGGCGGCCATTTTCATCAAATTCCGGTGAAATGACGTCGTTATTCATAAAGTTTTCTGCTCGTGAGAGTGTTCAGGAAACGGGCATTATCCAAAGTTCATGGCATGATGCAAGCACCGGAAAGTTCCGGTTTACAGTGCAACGCCGCTGTGCTGCAATCTTCGCCCCTGATAAAGCGATTCTGGTGACCATGCAAGCGTCTCAATTCTCAGCCCAGGTTCTGGACTGGTACGACAAATTTGGGCGGAAAACCCTGCCCTGGCAAATTGAAAAGACGCCCTACAAAGTATGGCTGTCAGAAGTGATGTTGCAACAAACCCAGGTCACAACAGTGATCCCCTATTTTGAGCGCTTTATGGCGCGCTTCCCGACGGTGACCGATTTAGCCAACGCGCCGCTGGATGAAGTGCTGCATCTGTGGACCGGGCTCGGTTACTACGCCCGCGCGCGCAATCTGCATAAAGCCGCGCAGCAGATCGCCACGCTGCACAATGGCCGTTTTCCTGAAACCTTCGAAGAGGTCGCCGCGCTGCCAGGCGTTGGCCGCTCGACGGCGGGTGCCATTCTCTCTTTATCTCTCGGCAAACACTTTCCGATTCTCGATGGCAACGTTAAGCGCGTGCTGGCCCGCTGTTATGCGGTGGCCGGCTGGCCGGGGAAAAAAGAGGTGGAGAAACGGCTGTGGGAGATAAGCGAGCAGGTAACACCGACGAAAGGCGTCGAGCGCTTTAACCAGGCGATGATGGATCTTGGTGCCATGGTCTGCACCCGCTCAAAACCGAAGTGCGAACTCTGCCCGCTGCAAAGCGGCTGTATCGCTTACGCCACGCATAGCTGGAGCAGCTACCCGGGTAAAAAGCCGAAGCAGATTCTGCCAGAGCGCACCGGTTATCTGCTGCTGATGGAGCATGAAGGCACGGTTTACCTTGAACAGCGCCCGCCGAGCGGCCTGTGGGGCGGGCTCTTCTGTTTCCCGCAGTTTAGCGATGAAGCGGCGCTGCGCGACTGGCTGGCGCAAAAAGGGATTAGCGCAGATACTCTCAGCCAACTTGTCGCGTTTCGCCACACTTTTAGCCATTTCCACCTCGATATTGTGCCGATGTGGCTTCCTGTGTCTTCCGTTGCCGCGTGCATGGATGAAGGTGCAGGTCTTTGGTATAACTTAGCGCAACCGCCATCCGTCGGTCTGGCGGCTCCGGTGGAACGCCTGATACAGCAATTACGCGCCGAAGCAGCATCTTAGCGGCGCGCAAAAAGAGGAATGATTATGAGCAGAACCATTTTTTGTACCTTCCTGCAACGCGAAGCGGAAGGGCAAGACTTCCAGCTCTATCCGGGCGACCTGGGTAAACGCATTTATAACGAGATCTCGAAAGAGGCCTGGAAGCAGTGGCAGCAGAAGCAGACGATGCTGATCAATGAGAAGAAACTCAACATGATGAACGTCGAGCACCGCAAATTGCTGGAAGAGGAGATGGTCAATTTCCTGTTTGAAGGTAAAGACGTGCACATTGAAGGCTACACGCCACAAGAAAAAAAATAGGCGTCGTGGTTTAAACCCGCCGGCAGTGCCATAAATCCAGGGAAGGCATTGCCGGTTCGCGAGCGTCTCAGGCGCTGTAATCAAACACAACTGCATCCGGAATGATGAAAAAATTTTTAGCGCTAGCGATGATCGCGCCGTTGCTGATCTCTTGTTCCAGCTCTAATAAATCCGGCGAAGACTACAACGAAGCCTGGATCAAAGACACCAACGGTTTTGACATTTTGATGGGCCAGTTCGCCCACAATATTGAGAATTTATGGGGCTTTAACGAAGTACTGATCGCAGGCCCAAAGGATTACGTTAAGTATACCGATCAGTACCAGACGCGAAGCCACATCAACTTTGATGAAGGGACGATTACCGTCGAAACCATCTCGGCGACCGATCCGGCGGCGCACCTGCGCGCGGCGATCGTTAAAACGCTGCTGATGGGCGACGATCCCGGCTCTATCGATCTCTACTCCGATACCGACGACATTACGATCTCCAAACAGCCTTTCCTCTATGGTCAGGTGCTGGACAACAACGGCGAAGCGATTCGCTGGCAGTGGCGCGCGGAAAAATATGCCGACTATCTGCTGCAAACGCGGCTGAAAACCCGCACCAGCGGCATCCGTGTGATCTCCAGCATCACCATTAACCTGGTGCCGAACCACCTCGATAAACGTGCGCATAAATATATGGGCATGGTGCGCAAAGCGTCACATAAGTATGGCGTTGAGGAGTCGCTGATTCTGGCGATTATGCAGACGGAATCCTCCTTCAACCCCTATGCGGTGAGCCGCTCCGACGCGCTCGGTTTGATGCAGGTGGTGCAGCACAGCGCCGGGAAAGATGTTTTCCGCGCGCAGGGGAAATCCGGTACGCCGGACCGCAGTTATCTCTTCGATCCGCAGAGCAATATTGATACCGGCACCGCTTATCTGGCGATGCTGAACAATGTCTATCTTGGCGGTATCAGCAACCCGACCTCACGGCGCTATGCGGTGATCACTGCCTATAACGGCGGTGCGGGCAGCGTGCTGCGCGTCTTCTCGGCGGATAAAGTGCAGGCGGCAAATATCATCAATACCATGTCGCCGGGCGATGTGTATGAAACGCTTACCACGCGCCACCCTTCTGCTGAGTCACGCCGCTATCTCTACAAAGTGAACGCCGCGCAGAAAACCTACCGTCGTAATTAACACCCTTTGTGGTTTATGCCTTTTACCTTTGCAGGTAAAAGGGCATAAGCCCGCCTTCTGGCCCTCGCAATCGGTTGCGTAAAAGCGTGATCAAGATCACTTAATAAGAATGCAATCAGACGAAGATTGCATTTTTCTGTCGTACGTAACAAACAACGCCGCCGCAAAGTGATAAAGTGCCGCCACAAATCGCAGTATATCTGCCCATTACAACGACAACCGTCTCCTTTGCGAGGAAAAAAGCATGAATCTTAAGCTGCAGCTGAAAGTGATCATCTTTCTGCAGTTCTGCCTGTGGGGCAGTTGGCTGACGACACTTGGCTCTTACATGATCGTGACCCTGAAATTTCAGGGCGCGGAAGTCGGCGCGGTCTACAGCTCCCTTGGTATCGCCTCGCTGTTTATGCCAACCCTTTTAGGCATCGTCGCCGATAAGTGGCTTAGCGCGAAATGGGTCTATGCCCTCTGTCATCTGGTCGGGGCCATCACGCTGTTTATCGCCGCAGGCGTCACCACGCCGGGCGCGATGTTCGCCATTATTCTGCTCAACTCGCTGGCCTATATGCCGACGCTGAGCCTGGTGAACTCCATCTCCTATTTCCGTCTTAAATCTGCCGGGCACGATATCGTCACCGATTTCCCGCCGATTCGTATCTGGGGCACCATCGGCTTTATCCTCGCCATGTGGGCAGTGAGCTTCTCCGGCTTTGAGTTAAGCCATATGCAGCTCTACATTGGTGCCGCGCTGTCGCTGCTGCTGAGCGTGATTGCGCTGACGCTGCCGCACATTCCGGTGGCTAACAGCAAGCAGAAGCAGACCTGGGTGGAGATGCTCGGCCTGAACGCCTTTGCGCTGTATAAAAACAAACGTATGGCGATCTTCTTTATCTTCTCCATGCTGCTGGGCGCGGAGTTGCAGATCACCAATATGTTCGGCAACACCTTCCTGCACAGCTTCGACTCGAATCCGCTGTTCGCTAATAGCTTTATCGTTACCCACGCGTCGGTAATGATGTCGATTTCGCAGATTTCGGAAACCGTCTTTATCCTCGCCATTCCGTTCTTCCTGAGCCGTTACGGCATTAAGAACGTGATGATGATCAGTATCCTCGCCTGGGTGCTGCGCTTTGGTCTGTTCGCTTACGGCGACCCAACGCCGTTCGGCACCGTGCTGCTGGTGCTGTCGATGATCGTGTACGGTTGCGCCTTCGACTTCTTCAACATCTCCGGCTCGGTGTTTGTTGAGAAAGAGGTTAGCCCGGAAATCCGCGCCAGCGCGCAGGGTATGCTGCTGATGATGACCAACGGCTTCGGCTGTATCCTCGGCGGTATGGTGAGCGGCAAAGTGGTAGAGATGTACACCACCGCCGGTCTTACCGACTGGAAAACCGTGTGGCTGATCTTCGCCGGTTATTCGCTGGTGCTGGCCGTCGCCTTCGTGATGCTGTTTAAGTACAAACACGTGCGTGAGCCATCTGGCGTGACGCAGAAAGCGTAAACAAAAAACCCGGCCTGAGCGCCGGGCTGTTT
>Ga0157369_10004484_pt1 | contig 16454 bp, 14 predicted proteins | sample C25metaG_FD_113461 | JGI IMG/M metagenome (GOLD analysis project Ga0157369, IMG submission 113461) | Corn rhizosphere microbial communities from Kellogg Biological Station, Michigan, USA - C2-5 metaG | ecosystem: Host-associated > Plants > Roots > Rhizosphere > Soil | place: USA: Michigan... | reverse complement strand
CGTCAAGAGCGTTTGCTCCGAGGCCGTAGACCGTTTCGGTGGGGAGAGCAACTAGTCCCCCAGCACGCAAAATCTGAGCAGCCTGAGCGAGCGCAGACTGCGCCTCGTGGGTGTCGAGGTGTGCTGAATCGACCTTGAGCCGGAGAGTCTTCACACAGCTATTCTCGCTGTTTGAAGCGGCCGCCGCCACCTCGCGTATACTCGCTGCTTACGATGTCTATCGAAACAGAGATCAAATTTCGGGTCGAGGATGCAGGGCGGCTGGCTTTGAGGCTGGGCGAGGCTGGATTCCAGGAGGAGACTCCTCGGACGTTCGAGAGCAATGTTCTATTCGACACGCCGGACCGGAAGATGCGGGCGCGGACGGAGATTCTGCGCATCCGCAGCTACGGCGGCCGCTGGGTGATCACGCACAAGCGGCTCCCGGATGGCAGACCTGGCGAGGACGTCCACAAGCACCGGATCGAGACGGAAACCCAGGTCGGAGACGGCGATGTGCTGGCCGACGTGTTTCGATCGATCGGGCTCGTGGAGGCGTTTCGCTACGAAAAGTGGCGCAGCGAGTGGTCGGACGGGCAAGGCCACTGCGTCATCGATGAGACGCCGATCGGAGTGTTCGCGGAGCTTGAAGGCTCGCCGGAGTGGATCGACCGCACAGCGGCACAGCTCGGCGTGGACCGCTCAGCCTACATCACTCTCAGCTACGGACGGCTCTTCGAGCAGTGGTGCGCCGAGCACCACTGCGAGGCGAAGGATTTGACGTTTGAGGCGGTGAGACCAGTGATCAGTGGTCAGTGATCAGTGGTCGGTGCTGTCTATCAGGATTCTTGTGCGGTGAAGTCCGGTGGCTTGGAAGCACGCTTGTGCAGGTTGGCGGCGAGGTGGAGACCGTAGAGTAGAAGGCCTGCGCGCCGGGTGTCGACCATCGGCGAGCTCAGAGCTTCGAGAGCTTTGGCGGTTGCCCGCCGAAGAGCGTTCAGATCCTGGAAGTCGGATCCGGTGAGTTCTTTGAGCCTGCGCTTCGCGGAACTGCGGAAGTGAAGCTTGACATGATGGAAGCAGAAGGGCTTGCCCCGCAGGGCGGCGCCCCGGCACTTGCGGCCGTTGGTCATGATGTGCCGACATTCTATGAACTGGTGCATATGTGTGCTCCTCCTGAGCGGCAGACTGCGATTTCGATATGGGGTGTCCTCCCCCCCCGGTTTTGGGGCTAAAAATTTTTCTTTCAGCGACTTGCCCGAGGATAAGTCGCCAAGTCTCTGTTGCGGAAAGAGTTAGTTGTAAATGTCAGTAATGAAGTCAGTTAGCCGGAACCTGTTTACGCACCGACTTCACCTTGACCGAGCGAGGCTTTGTTTCTAATTCAAGGATACGGAGAGTCGAGGAACAACCTGCAACGGGCAGTCTGTCGCACGAGCATGAATCTAAACTGCTTCCCAGTTTCTTTTTCCGGGGGCGCTTGACACGGACGATCCCTCCGAGGTTCTGACGGCGGATGCCGGTGGCCGGAGGAGATTGCAGAATTGTGTAGGTCTTCGGTGCTTAGCTGATCGGTTATGTGTGTGTCGGAGATAAGCCTACTGGAACGTCGATGAGTGAATTGGGCTGATATCGACAACGGACAATCAGTGGCACTTGTTAGGCTTGTCCGATATACGACCAAGCGGCTGGCTCAGACGCTCCTGCAGTCTGATTAGGGAATCGCCACTGTGAGACTGGGCGTTTGATCAAGTCCGACGCGGCGAAGAAGGTCTGCAAAACGTGGGTCATCGCGAATGGGATCGAAGTGGGGATGCGCTTGAAGCAGCGGCATGATTCCGGACTTCTCTTGGTAACCGCGCTCGAGCCAGATGAAAGCCTGCTCATTATCGCCGAGTCCCAGGTAGGCGTTGATGAATGCTCCCGCAGGGATATAGCCTGTTTTGCTGCGTCGTTTCAGTTCATCCAGCATTCTCAGCGCGTCTGCTCGGCGGCCGGCATGGGCGTATGCCCTGATCAGCACACCGATCACAGCGGGGCTGCCATCGGAAAATTGAACGGCTTTCTCCAGTTCCGGGATCGCCAGCGCAGGTTGTCCTTTGGCAATCAGCGTATAGCCTATGAACCAGTGAGCGACGGTATTATCAGGCTGCACGGCCAATGCGCTTCGCAAAATCTGGACTGATTCCTCATAGCGCCGCGCCAGGAATAGATTAAAGCCATCATTTACAAGCCCGGCGACGTTCATCGGATCAAGTTCACGGGCACGCTGCAAACGAGCTATACCCTCCTCACTTTGCGCTCGTATATAAGCCATTCTCCTAACCCGCGGATTGCGTCGGAATCGTTGGGCTGCACTTCGAGAGCCCGCTTGAACTCCTCCCCGGATTCTTTCCACATCCAACGCCGCTCATAGGTTTGAGCGAGCAGGACGTGGGCTCCCGTGAGTTCCGGATCGAGTTCCAGAGCCTTTTGGGCGGCGCGCATCAACTTGGAGCGTGTTTCTTCAGGCGGACCTCCGGCAAACACAGTCCCCAAAAGCCCGTATGCATTTGCCAAGCCCAGATATGCAGGTGCGAACGTCGGATCTTTATTGATTGAGTCCTGGAAAAACGCGATGCTCTGTTCAATTCCCGTCTTGGTGTTGCTGTTGCTGTAAACACCTTTCAGGTAGCTTATATATGCTTCTGGCGAAACCTTCCGCGTTGCAATCAGTCTCGCGTGCTCCGGGCCGCTGACTGTCACCTCCACCCTTTGTGCGATAGATTGCGCAACATCACTCTGAAGCGAAAGTACATCCCCTAACTCGCGATCGTAGGTTTCCGACCAGAAATGCTCGTCATTGGCCGCACGGATCAACTGTGCATGAACGCGAATGCGATTGCCATCTCGAATGACTGATCCCTCGACGATGGCATCGACACCGAGCGTTCTGGCAATCTCAGGAATGGTCTGCTTCGGGTCTTTGAACTGCATGACTGAGGTTCGGGATATGACGCGCAGGTCGCGAATGGCGGCTAGACGGCCAATGATCTCCTCCGTCATTTCGTCAGCAAAGTACTCCTGGCTTGGATCGCCGGACATACTCTTTAAAGGCAACACGGCCACAGATCTAATCTTCGGAACGTCAACCCGCTTCTCCGGCTTCTTTAGGACAAGTACGATCGCAAGCGAGACGAGAACGGCTGATGCGATCCCCAGAACCAGCCAGGGGTTCTTCATTGGGACGCGCTGTGCGGCCCGATGTTCGTCAGCCATCGCTTGAGCGGCCTCAGGTTTCTTCGGCCTGTCCAGAAACGATTCCGGGGCAGGAGTGTCCGGAAGGCAAGCAATTTCCTGGTGAGGGCGGCTGAGTATCGGCGCGATGAAGCGGTATCCCTGCCCGGTTACCGTCTGAATGAATCGGGGCTGTTCGGGATCGTCTTTTAAGACCTGGCGTATTTTTCGAATGGCGCCCCGAATGCTGTTGTCTGTATCGAGGAACACGTCCTTGCCCCCGACCCTGCCGACGATCTGCTCTCGCGTGATGACGTCTCCGGGGTGTTCGATGAGCAGGAGAAGAATCTCCAGCGGAATGCGCTCTAGCTTGAGCACGCGGCTGCCGTGGCGCAGTCTTCGCGGGCGAAGATCGAGTTCGAAACCTTCGCCGAAGGCAATGGATTCCGGCAGTCCGATGGGCAGGGAGGCCATGGCAAGACCCGCAGGAGTGCAACGATTTTACCTCACATTCGGCCACGCCAGGATAAATGCTTCAGAAGCAGAGATTTGGCGCGACACAAACCAACACACGGCGACACACAGGGCCGCTATGGACAGCCGGGATCGACACCGGAATGATGGCGCTCACCCGAACTTTCCGTATGGCGGGCGAGCACTCATGGAGCGTGGAGGTCACGATGATGAAAACGATTATCAAGCTTTTGAGCGTATTGACGATGGCGATGCCGCTGGTGAGTTCAGCGACGACCTCAGATGCCGTTCTCGATTGGAATGCGATTGCCGTGAACACAGCGGCTGCCAACAAGGCGAATCCGTTTGCGCAGGGACGATTCGCGGCAATAGTGCAGGTGGCGGTATTCGAGGCGGTGAATTCAATTACCGGGGAGTACCGGCCTTACCTGGGAACGATCACCGGGGCGCCGGGGGCTTCAGCCAACGCTGCCGCGGTGGAGGCTGCCTATGAGGTATTGAGCGCATACTTCGGCGCGAGCCAGTCGGCTCTGGATGCAGACAGGCTCGCCTCCTTGGGGCAGCCCCCTTATGACCAGAGCACGATGGACGGCGTGGCAGTTGGCCACGCGGCTGCGCAGGCCCTGATCGCGCTTCGAGCGGCTGACGGAGCGACAGCAGTGCCGTCAACCACAATGCCCGGGGCGGCAGCTCCCGGAGTATGGCAATTAACAGCGGGTTGCAAAGCTGGAATTGCTTATAACTGGCAGTTTGTGGCGCCGTTCGGAATTCGCAGGGCCAGTGATTTCATGCTCGGACCGCCGCCCGCTCTCACGAGTGAAGCGTACACGAAAGCCTACAACGAGGTGATGAATGTTGGTGCGAGCGACAGTGTGGAGCGGACACAGGATCGCGCGAACGTGGTGCTGTTCTTTGCAGCGACATCGCCAACTCAGGCAATGAATCAGGCTGCGCGTCAGGTTGCGGAAGAAAAGGGAGGCACGCTTTCAGAGAATGCGCGCGCACTGGCGTTGGTCAACATGGCGATCAATGATGCCCTTGTGGCGTCGTTCCTGAATAAGTATCACTACAATTTCTGGCGCCCAGTGACGGCGATTCAGGGCGGAGATACGGACGGGAACGCGGACACGGCTGCTGATCCTGACTGGGCTCCTTTCATCACCACTCCATGCTTTCCAAGTTACCCCTCGAATCACGGAAGTGCAGTGAATGCGGCCTCGGAAGTGCTGATGCGCTTGTATGGCGAAGCGGCGCATCCGATTACTCTGGCGAACCCCGCGGTGCCAACGATCAGACTCGAATACGACTTGTTCAGGGAAATTTGCGAGGACGTCTCCGACGCGCGGGTGTACGGCGGAATTCACTTCAGAACCGATCAGGAGGCAGGCGCAGATTTAGGCAGGGCGATCGGTGCCGCGGTATATAAGCTGAATTTCCAAAGGGTGGAGGAGGAGCAGTGAACCTAGGCAACAGACTTCAGATCGACTCAGAATGTGGGTGAGATGCGGTTTCTCGAATGCCCTCACCGACATCGATTGCCTTGGTCGCCCGCGCGGTTAGCTTGAGAAGAGTGCAGTTGAATGCACTCTCCCCAAATCCATTCGGTTAAGCTCACGCGCAAGCAGAGATCTCGTCCTCCGCTTGAGAGCAGCTACAGCAGCACAAAAAAGATCGTGCATTGGGCAACTGTTGCGGTCAGCTTACGACGGTTTGATGCGCGTAGCCTCGATCGTTCCTGCGAATTGACCAATGAGATTTCCCAATAAGTCGTAAAAAATGCTTTCCACCGTGCCGCTATAGCTGTTGCCGTCGGCGCTTAAGTGCAAAGTCTCATAAAACACGCCCGAGCCGGACAAATTTCCTGACGTATCGAAGTTCCAGGTAACGTGCTTCAGCGTGTAGGTGCGCGGTGCAATCTGCTGCCAGACGCCTACGCATATGTTTCCCTCGATCGTGGGAGTGACGTCGTTCAGGAGCTCATTTCCATCGGCGTAGAAGACATCGAATCCGTAATCGAAAGGTTGTCCATCTGCGGAGAAAGTGACATTCCATAATCCAACGATCGAAGCGGGGCCCGCCGGAGTGATACCGGACATTCCTTGAGCAGCCAGGGCAGCGGCGGATGCCATCGCGGGTCGCGAGATGGGCTGCCTGAAATCCCGGCTTAGACACTTTGCTGACGCCGATGGAACCGAAGCAAAGCCGAGCAGCGCCGTAATGAAGATGGTGATCCACTGGGCCGGTTTTATGGCTTTCGAGGTGAGGAAGGGGAAAACCGAAACATTGGAACGAAACTTTGTCATACGGTGACCTCCTGTGGTCAGGTTGAATGGATTGGGAAAAAGGGGATTCATGTCTGAGGCAATCGCCTGCGTCCCGTCCATCTACTTCATGGCGAGTTCGATCGTCGGCGACGCATTCCGAGCCAGGATTCGTTCTCGCTTCGGCTGGCCGAGCAATATGCTGTGCATGCTGGACCCGGCAAACTGCATTTGAGTCAGCACGTGGCGGCTTCCGCTCACAAAGAACTCCATCCGGCCCCGAGTCTCGATCGCATCGCCTGATTCTCTCCGGATGAGAAGGATGGCCACCTTTTTGGAGTTCACGTTAACCAGAGTCAGAGAAGTCTCCGACGCCAGGACTTCGTAATTGCCGGCTGGCATCTGGTGATGGTTGGCTGTGAATGCGAACGGCACATTTACATGGGATCGGTTCTGGGCTGATGCATGCCGTGCGGCAAAAATGACGAGCGCACAGGTTCCGATCAGAAGCATGCTTTTCAAGGTGGAGAGGCTGCGGGTCATGGGAAGGACCTCCGGTTTGAATTTGGCTGCCCGGTCTCCGTTTCGGTTCCGGCCCAGCCATGTTTCCGAAACTGCGCCCATCCGCCCCATCCCTCAATGCACTCGAGGTGATTCGGAAGTCAATATCACGTAGTCATGCAAATTGCTCAACGTGCACGCTTTATCTTCCGATATCATCTGCGGGTTTTGTCACTGCTCGCGGTATTCCGCGTGATAGACTCGCGCGCAGGACACCTCAGCGGAGAGCTGGCTTTTGGAATCCCTGCAAAACGGCGTTGGGTTGTGGCGCTTCGGCGTTTTCGAGGTCGATGCGGCCAACGCGGAGCTGCGTCGAAACGGGGTGAAGGTCAAAATCCGCGAGCAGTCCTTCCGTGTTCTTGTCTACCTGCTCCAGCATGCCGGTGAACTGGTCAGCCGCGAAGCCTTGCGCCAGGTCCTATGGCCAGCCGATACCTTTGTGGATTTCGACCACAGCCTGAACACCGCGATGATGAAGCTCCGGGATGCCCTGGGCGACGCGACCGGCGCACCTGTCTACATCGAGACCATTCCCAAGCGCGGCTATCGATTCATCGCCCCGGTTACCAGATCTATTGAACCGATCACCCAGAGCTCACAAGCTCCTCCAGCGGTTTCGTGTTCGCCAGGGAATGATGCCGCGCCCGCAACACTGCATCCGCCTACGCCGGCGCGTACCTCCTCCTTTCGGTATCGGGCCGCGGTTCCGCTTCTCCTGCTTTTGCTGATCGCTATGGCTCTGGGTTCCTACCTGCTGATGTTCCATTCCGGCACTCGAGGTACGAGTAGCGACCGCAAACTCCTCCGCACCATTCCCATCACCTCTGCTGCGGGTGACGCCATCTCGCCCGTCTTCTCACCCGACGACAGGGAAATTGCCTACGTATGGGACGGCGCCGATCGCAAAGGCTACGACATCTACGTGCAGCTGGTCGGCGCTGACCTCCCGCTTCGCCTCACGTATCACCAGCGCGGATTGATCGGTACACCGGCGTGGTCGCCCGACGGTCGGGAGATCGCGTTTGAGCGTTGCGATGGCCGGCAGGACGGCGTGTTCGCCATTCCGGCTCTCGGCGGCGAAGAGCGTCAGCTCACCTCCGTCGCCTGCCTCTACACACTTCCCAGTCCTGTGGCGTGGAAAGCCACAGGAAATGAAATGCTCATGGTCGATCGCTGTTCGGACAGCGGCCGATTCGGGTTGGTCAACTTCTCCCTTGGCACCGGCGTAAAACAGTGCCTCACCAATCCCGGAGCAGACAAAATCGAGGATAGCGGCGCCGCCTTCGCGCTCTCTCCTGACGGATCGACCGTTGCTTTCCTGAGAACCACGGTTTCGCTGTGCTGCGACATCTACAAAGTGCCCGTAACAGGCGGCACAGTCACACGCGTCTCATCGGGTGGCGACCGGGGCTGCAACCTCCAGAGTGATCTTGGTTGTAACGGCATCATGTGGACTCCTGACGGTCGGAGTCTCGTGTTCGTGGACGATCGCAGCAATCTCTCCACTCTTCGTCGCATTTCGGCTGACGGCGGCCCCGCAAATCGTGAAACGACCTACCCCGCGATCGGCTCTTTCACGCGCAACGGCACAAGCTTTACGTACTCTCAGCTCAACCGTACCGATCCTTCTGCCATCTGGCGAGCCGAACTTGCCGCCCCCGGTGGCCCTCTCAGCGGAAAGAGCAAGGTCATCAGTTCGCAGTATCCCGAACTCGATGCGCAGCCGTCACCCGACCGTGCACACATCGTGTGGATGTCCATGCGAACCGGCAGCGAAGAGATCTTTGTAAGCAATAACGAAGGACACGACCAGACACAGTTGACTCACCTCGATCGCTATTCTGGAACGCCTCGTTGGTCGCCCGACAGCAAACGCATCGCGTTTGACAGCTACAAACCCGGCGGACATGCGGAAATCTTCATCGTCGATGCGGACGGCAGAAACCTCCGTTCTGTCATCACCGCACCATTCGACTGCGCCGTGCCCAGCTGGTCACACGATGGCAAAAGTATCTACTACTCCGGAAATCGCGACGGCGTATGGCAAGTATGGAAGCACAACGTCGACACGGGCGCCGATTTGCAGCTGACCAAACAGGGCGGGTTCGATCCGTTCGAGTCTACGGACGGCAAAACTGTCTACTACACCCGGTTCTACGAAGCCGGCATCTGGAAAACTCCCAGCGGAGGCGGCCTCGAAACCCTCGTCATAACCGAACGCCCGCAGATCGGATTCTGGGGACACTACGGGGTCACCTCCACCGGCATCTATTTCCTCGATTCCGATGCCCAACCGCGCCCGACAATCGATTTCTACAACTTTGGTACGCAACGCATCTCGCCGGTTCTTACGCTGGACGAGCACCCGGCGCGACTTCAACCAAGCCTCAGCGTTACCGAAGATGGGAAGAGCATCTACTTCGCCCAATACGATCGCCAGAGTGTAATCAAAATGATGGAATTCAGTGCGAAATAGTCTAACTAAAGCCAGGGTTCCTTGTGCCGGCTTGCGCCAAACGCACCGTGACAAGGGAGGGGCCGTCAAACGGCCAAATGGAATTCCTGACCCCGATCACCCCGGGGACTCTTCGGTCACAAAGCAATAAGTCACGCCTCCAGGAATGTCCCAGGTTGCGCGGGCTGTCTCAGTGTCGCGGTCCATGCATCGCACTCAATTCAAGTGGTCAGACCCGGATTACTTCCGAGTGGTGGACCACACACCCAGAGTAGTAATTTCATCAGCGCACCTTATCCGGTACTCTGGTGGTCGATGCTGCTGGCCTTTGACTATCTATCGCTAAAGCGGGCAATCGCGATCCTCGCGGTGTCGAGCATGCTCACCCCTCTGAACGCGCTAGCCCAAATCATTGATTATCACCAGCACCTATATAGTCCGCAGGCGGGCGCGCGGTCTTCTCCGGGCCCATCGGGCATAGATGCGGATTACCTCGTTGCGCAACTCGACACGGCCGGAATCAGTCGCGCTGTGGTGTTATCAGTCGCGTACAGCTTTTCAAACCCAAACAAGGCCCCAATTCCTGACGAGTACGCGCACGTGATGGCCGAAAATGACTGGACCAGCGCGCAGGTCGCCAAGTACCCGAATCGCTTAATTGCTTTTTGCAGCGTCAATCCACTCCGGCCATATGCACTCAGAGAGATCGCACGTTGTGGCAAGGACCCAAATCTGAAAACTGGATTGAAGTTGCACTTCGGCAACTCCGATGTGAACTTGCGCAATCCCAAAGACTTGGCGCAGGTGCGTCGGGTCTTCCGTGCTGCCAATCAGCACGGCATGGCAATCGTGGTGCATTTGCACTCGAATATGGATCGACATCGACCATACGGAGCAAAGGACGCGGGCATTCTTCTGGAGCAGGTACTCCCTGAAGCTCCGGACGTTGTCGTACAGATAGCGCATCTGGCTGGCGGTGGAGGCTACGACGATCCGGGTACAGACGAAGCCCTTTCGGTGTTCGTGAAAGCAATTGAGCGAAACGATCCTCGGATGAAGAATGTCTATTTCGATGTCAGTGGAATAGCCATACCCGGCATGTGGGAAGATAAGGCCGACCTCCTCGTTAGACGCATTCGCCAGATCGGGCCGCATCGACTCCTATACGGAAGTGATGCAGCTACTGCCGACAATCTGCCAAAGGACACGTTGGCGAGGTGGCACAGCGTACACCTGACCCCAGAAGAGTTTCGAGAAATCGACAACAACATTGCGCCTTACCTCCGCGCCTGGCTTTCTGGCGCCGAGCTGCGGCATTAAGCGGCCAAAGCCAGGGCTAAATGGCCCGTCCTGAGAAAACTGAAGAGCATTCTCCGACACAATCCGGCCTGATGCTCACTTCGTGGGTTAGCGCGTACTCGGACGTAAACCGGATTTGTGCTGGAGGCTCATGGTAATGGAGGTGACTGCGCTTCAGTCGATCCGGTGCTACACTCGACTGCGATGGCGGACACCACTCACCGAAAGCGCACTCTAGCCCCATGGGTTGGATTGTCGTTAACCGTGCTGGGGGCTCTGAGTAATGGGTTGCCGTTCCTTGGTTTTCCGGCAGCTCCGGTTCCATGGATCAGCCTTCTGCTTTCCCTGATTGGCTTCCTCGTTGTTCTCTTCGGCCTATGGCAGGTATTTGGGCAATCGACAGCATATAGAGGAAGGCTTTCCGGGAGTGTGGCAGCGACGTTTTCCATGTTGTTCGTGGCTGCAGCGATCCTTTTCTTTTGGGGCGCGCGGCACATCCCAGCGGAGTCCGCAGCTGCTCCTCAGATCGGGCAGCGAGTGCCAGATTTTACGCTTCCAGACACGACCGGGCATTCCGTGTCTCTGACCGAGTTGTTCTCCGGTTTAGGGGAGAAACAGCCACCCAAGGCGCTTCTCCTGGTTTTTTACCGCGGTTACTGGTGACCGTATTGCAACCTCGAGTTACGAGGCATCCAGAAATCGCTTCCGGAATTTATGGCAGAAGGAATATTGCCGGTCGCGATTAGCGTTGATGCTCCGGGAGTTTCTGACAACCTCCGGAGTAAACGCGGTTACACATTCCCATTTCTTTCCGATCCGAAGGCTCAAGTAATTCGCCGTTACGAACTTCTGCATCCAGGCGGGGGGCCAGACGGAACAGATATTTCGCGACCAGCTGAGTTTCTGATTGATCGCTCAGGAACTGTCCGGTGGGAGAATTTCACCGAGGATATCCGAGTGAGGCCAAGGGCTGAAGAGTTGCTAGCTGCGGCGCGGTCCATCCACTGATCGTTTTAGCGATGCTCAATTGCTCTTGCATTACTTCCGATAGGCGACAATTCGACCTGAACTCAAAAATCCACTCTCCGGCTTTGCCGTTACACAGTGAAGTGCTTCATTGCCGGAGAACTCGATGCTGATCAGACTCCAAGGATGCGAGGTGGTCTGATGCCGCGATCCAGTTCCCACCGCCATGGTGTTTGTGATGGCGAAGATGGCTTGATGCAGAATGGGCTCTGGACCGCCTCGATTTCCGAGGCTCCTTGCGTAACTTTGTTTAGTTCACGATGCCTCCGGCTTCTTTGGTTTTGTCGCAGACGCCGTTGGTTGGCTGGGTGGGCAGGAAGGTGGTCCAGGCGGCTCCCCCACCGGTGGAGTTGGGCGGGTTGAGATTGCCCGGGGTGCTGAAGTCGAAGAAGTCACTCATGTCTCCGTTCTTCAGCCAATAAGCGTCTCTCGCAGTGAGCGGCGGAACATTGAATGTCTTCTCAATGAAGGCCAGAATCGCGGTGCTGTCCATGGGAGCGTGCGAGACGTAGTGCGGCTTCACGTAAGGCGAGATGACGATGACCGGGATCCGCGCGCCAGTCAGATTGAACATGTTGTATCCACCGTTTTGCGGGGTGGCAGCGGTGAAGTTGGCGTTCTCGCCGGTGTGGCAGTAGCCGTAGGAGCCGTTATTGGGGTCGGGACACTGACCCTGCGCATAATCATCCGGAGGAGGAACGGTGAGAGGCGGCACGTGATCGTAGAGGCCGCCGGACTCGTCGTAGGTGAGGATGAAGACGGAATCCTGCCAGGCGTCGCTGTTCATCAGCGCGCTGATGATGGACTGTACATACGCCGCGCCTTTCTGGATGTTGTTGTCGGGGTGCTCGTCGAGTGCGCTGGGGCCTGACGCAGCTTCGATGAAGACAACCTGCGGCAGCGTCTTGTCGGGATCGCACGGCAAACCGTTGCAGGTGCCGGCGAGCAGATTCATCAGATAGCTGGTGGGATAGGTCTTGTTCTGGACCGCGGGATCGCTATAGTCCTGGAAATTGGGAAGGAACATGCCGTCCTGGTAGTAGTATTTCCAGCTGACGTTGGCCTCATTCATGGCGCGGTAGATCGTTTCGGCGCTGTACCGCGGATGGGTGTTGTCCGCATCGGGATACTCGTGACCGAAGGAACTCGCGGCCTCGATGAACATTCGGTTGGGATAGGTGGCAGTGAGGACCGGCGAGAACCAGCGATCGCTCGTAGCGAAGAAGCTCGCGAGGTCGTAGTAGTACGGCAGGTCGGTTTGATCGTAGTAACCCAGTACGCGAGTGCCCTCGGGGTCGTAGTTGGTCTCATTGGAACCGAGGCCGCCGTTCGGAGTGTCGAGGAAATTGTTCATGGCGAACGAGCCGGCGGGATAGGTACTCGTCGTCAGCCATGCTTTATCGCCGCCTTTCAGCGCGAGGTTGTGGTGGGCCTCATCCCATGACGGGGTCGGGTTCTGGGTACAGACGGTGGTTTGATGGAACGGTTTGACCTGCGTGCCGTCGTGGTGGTTGGTGAGCACCAAGTTGGGGTCGAAGCCATCGACGTCGGTGGCGCTTGCGGTGATGCCGAAGGGTTGGAGACGCTGCGCGCGGTAAGCTCCGAGCACGCCGAAGTAATTGTCGAAAGAGCGGTTCTCCTGGAGCATGAAGATAACGTGCTTAATCTTGCCGGCCGCCGCCGAGGTGACCGTGACGCTTATGGTTTGCTTGAGCTGAGTTCCATCGGTCAGGGTCGCGGTAGCCGTATAGGTAGTGGTGTCAGCCGGCGTCACCGTGATGGAGCCTTTGGGTAACGGGGTGCAGGGAGCGCAGCCGCCATTGTCAATGCTGAGCGCCGTCACCGACGGGTCAACCTGCCAGGACAAGGTCACCGGCTGATTTGCCGTGCTGTTGGCCGGGGTCGCCGTCAGGTTGATATTGACGGCATTGATGGTGACGGTGGCGGGCTGACTCTGGCCGCCGGAGCCGGTAGCGACCATGGTATACGTCACGGTGGTGGGGACCGGGATCTGAATGCCGGCGGGTTCTGAGGCCGGGAACGTGCCACCCTCCTCGGGATCGCTTTGTGGAAGCGCCGGCGTAAACGTGACCGAGGTGGCGTTGGTGGTCTCCCAGCTCAGGGTCGTGGAGGAGCCAGCCACGACGGTGGTGGGAGTGGCGGTGAGCTGGTTGATCTGCGGCTGACCGACTGCCACAGCGACAGCTACGGACTGAGGCTGGGTACTGCCGCCGGGGCCTGTGGCGATGGCGGTATAGGTGGTGTTTTCAGTCGGCTGGTCGGTGGCTGGATTGGTGGTTGTGGGAATCTGCCGTGTGACTCCATCTGCGCCAACCGCGGTGATGGCGATAGAGGTGGCGTTGGTGGCTTGCCAGCTAAGCGTGACCGAATCGCCTTTGGTGATGCTGCTGCTCGATGCGCTGAACACCAGGGTGGGCGCGGTCGGGGGCGGCTGAGTAACCGCCACTTGGACATCCTGCGGTTTGCTGTTGCCGCCGGGACCCGTGGCCGCGGCTGTATAGGTGGTGGTCACGGTGGGCGAGTCCTGATTGGAGCCGTTCAGCTGAGCAGTGGGGATGGTGCGGACGGTACCGTCGCTGCCGGTGGCAGTAATTGTCAGGGCGGTGGCATTGGTGGTTGTCCAGGTCAGGGTCACGGACTGGCCTGACGTGATGCTGGGGGCGCTGGCGCTGAAGGTTAACGTCGGCGCCTGAGGAGGAGCCGCTGTCACAGCAACCTTGACCTGCTGCTGGAGGCTGCCGCCGCCGCTTGCCGTGGCGCTCGCAGCATACGTGGTGTCCTGGGTGGGCGTGTCCTGGGTGCTGCCACTGAGTTGAGAGTTGGTGGAGATGGCTCGACTAGTGCCGTCAGCGCCGGTGGCGGTGATGGAGACGGAGGCCGCGTTCGTGGTTTGCCACGTCAGGGTAACTGCTTGGCCGGAAGTAATGCTGCTGCTGCTTGCCGCAAACGTGAGAGTGGGCATCGGCTTCGGCGATGAACCCGTAGAACTGGAACCGCAGCCGGTGAGAGCGACGAGCAGTGAAAATGCAGCTATTCCAAACTTAGCCTTGAGACGCGTCATTGAGCGGGCCACTCCTGATGAAGAACGAGGTAATACGTGAGGCTCCTGGCTGCTGTTACGCGTCTTGCTTTCGTTTTCTGTCACAGAGTGTGCAGCGTATCGATAAGCAAGAGAACGATCCGGCAGTGATCAAAGTGAAACAGCATTCGCGCAAAGGCCCCCTTGACAACCATCAGATTGTGTTCGGTTTGCCACGGATTGGCCAAATTTCTGCCGAGCTCTAATTTCTTCTGATCAGTTAGATTGCTCAAGGCTGCAGGACGGCTGCCTCGAATGGCAATAATGTCGGGGTAACAATGTCACTTCGGGTATGGTTGGGCTTTTAAAGTCATAGCCATATCACGATTTCGAACTAGCAACTCAAAAAGGAGTCTCCCGATTCGCCCATATCTTTCCTGCGGCTTGTCGCGGAAGTGGTCAACATTCGACGTAATCGAACAATCGCAACGCTACGGACAATCTCAGCCGGGAAGATTCTGTTGCAATAATGTTTGACAAGAGGGTCTATTAGAATCACAATGTAGTTCTAATTATGGTTGGCGAGTTTGAATACCTGATTCTCTCAGCGGCGGCGCATCTAGGAGACGATGCATATGGTGCGGCGATTCGTGAGGTGATCGAGAAGACGGGCGGACGCACCTGTTCCCTGGGAGCACTCTACACAACACTTGACCGTCTTGAGAGCAAGGGACTGGTCAAAACCTGGATGAGCGCACCGACGCAGCAGCGCGGCGGGCGAGCCAAGCGCATGGTGCGAGTGACGGGCGAGGGCGTTTGCGCTGCGCGAGAGTTCTACCAGACAGTAATCCGGATCAGCAGCGGAACGGCATGGGGAGAGAGCCGGCGCGGTTGCGTGACAGGTGATCCGGCATGAATGGCCAAACAAAGGGCTGGCGATTCATCGAAGCCGCGGCTGGTATGCTCGCGCCTCAGGACCGCGAGGTGGTGCTTGGCGATTTGGCGGAGATGGACAAGGGAACGTGGCGCGGACTGGGTGATGTATTAAGCCTCGCGGCGCGGCGGCAATTCGCCTTGTGGAGGAGCTGGCGTCCGTGGGCGGCGAGCCTGGGGCTGGCGCTGCCGGCAAGTTTGTTCCTGATGGGTTGGTCGGTTGCGGCGAGTGGAGCTGCTGCCAGCCTTCTTGCAGGCCCGCCTCAGGCGCGCTTGATCTGGCTTTCATTATCTAAAGTCTTTCTCGTAATGAGCTGGGCATGGATGGCGGGGTTTGTGGTGGGCGCTGTCTCGCGCGGTGCGCTATGGGCCAGCGTGCTGGCTTGTGGTGGTCCATGTGTGCATTGCCTGTCGCTGTGGCCTGGGCACGGGCTTTCCTGCCTGAGACTGCTGATCTTTGTGCTACCCGGGGTATGGGGATTGTGGCGCGGCCGGCGAGAGCTGACGCTTGGCACGGGCATGGCGATATTTCTAGCGTCCACGGGCGCGCTTGCATTCCTTATTTCTGGCAAGGGCGGATCGATATACGGGTGCAGCCTGTTGTGGCCGGGATGGTACCTTGCTGCGACGGCGAGGCGGAGACAAGAGTAAACAACGAAAACTGACGAAGGCGAGGGAACCATGAACTTCATGGGAAGACGCATACGTGTGTCCGTACAAATATTCCGGTTTGCGTTGGCGATGGCGGTGGGACCGGTGATGCTGCTTGCCCCGGCATCTCTTGTTGCCGAGGAAAGTGGCAGCCAGGTATTAGTGCGGCAGTTGCGCGGAGAGAGCCTGGCCCATAGCTTGATCGGCACCGATCCGGTTCGCAAACTTGCGGTTTACCTACCGCCTGGGTATGGAGGCTCTGTGCAGCGGTATCCGGTGATCTACTATCTGCCGAACCCGCTGGCGAAGTTCGACGAGGATTTCTATCGCGGGCAGGCGCGCGAAGTGCTGGACCGTGCGATGGCGGCAGGGGAGATGGGCAAAGTGATCTTTGTCGCGGTGGATATGGCGACGCCGCTCGGGTGCTCGTGGTATGTGAACTCGCCTGTGACGGGGAACTGGGAAGTCTTCATGGCGCGGGAGCTTGTGCCTTATGTCGACGCCAACTTCCGTACACTGGCCCGACGCGATTCCCGCGCGATCGTGGGAGACTTCATGG
>Ga0157369_10004482_pt1 | contig 16456 bp, 22 predicted proteins | sample C25metaG_FD_113461 | JGI IMG/M metagenome (GOLD analysis project Ga0157369, IMG submission 113461) | Corn rhizosphere microbial communities from Kellogg Biological Station, Michigan, USA - C2-5 metaG | ecosystem: Host-associated > Plants > Roots > Rhizosphere > Soil | place: USA: Michigan... | reverse complement strand
TGGTACGCATGGCGTCATTGTCTCCGATGTCGCGGTTCAGCGCATTTCGGCGGCCGATGCCTGCACCGGTGCATTGCGCGTCGCATCGTCGGCGTAGAACGCGGCGAGCGTGCGCAGCGCATGCTCGACATGAGCCGGCACGACGCGCCGCTCGTGCAGCACCCACGGCAACCCGCGCAAGGCGTCCGCGGCATTGCGCATGAGCGCGCGCTCGCGCCGGCTGTCGCCCCACCATCGACGCGTCTCCGCGCAGGCGCTGGATAGCGGCCGGCGCAGCCACGCGCACCATAGCGCATTGCGCGCCGCCAGCCGCCGCCGGGCACTGCAATCGCGCGCGCTCGACGGGTGATGGCAGACGACGGCATCGGGAGCGTAGGCCATCCGCCAGCCGGCGCTCATCAGGTCGATCGCGAGCAGCGCTTCCTCGCATCCGAGGAAAAGGCGCGGATGGTAGCCGCCGGCGGCGAGGAACGCGTCGCGACGCACCATCGAAGCACCGCCGAGCAGGCCGAGGATTTCGGCGCCGCGCACGCCCAGCGTGTTGGGCAGCGGGCTCGCCGCCATCCGCGCGTTCGTCGGATCCTCGCGGCGATGTTCGCCGACCAGCACACGCGCCGTGACGGCGGCGAGCGTCGGGTGCGCGTCGAGCATCGCGGCGGCGATGTCGATCGAATCGGGCAGCCACCAGGTGTCGTCGTCGCAGAACGCGACGTACGGCGTCGTGCACGATCGCGCACCTTCATTGCGGCCCGCGGCGCCCGCGTTGCCGGCCAGGCGCACCGTGCGCACGCGCGGGTGATGCTGCGCGATCGCTTCCGCGGTGCCGTCGGTGGACGCGTTGTCGACGACGACGATCGGCACGCGGGCATCGATGCACGCAAGCCGCGCCAGCGTGCGCAGCAGTTCATCGCGCCGGTCGTGCGTGAGCACGACGATGCTGACCCGCCCGCCGATCATCGATCGCCCTTGCGGCGGTACAGCCGCCAATGGGTTTCCGGCGCGAACACGTCGTCGTGCGACGGGCGCGTGCGCAGCGCGCGAAACTGCGAGCGGTAGCAACGCATGGCCTCGCGCTTGCGTGCGGCGGCGTCGGCTGCCAGCGCCGGCGATTCGCGGTCGAGCGCGAAATCGCGCGTGGCGAGCGCGCGCATCCGCGCATCGCTGGCGCCCGGGATGCGCCGGTAGATCGCGTCCGCGTACACATGCCAGGCGAGCGATGCGAAGCGATCGAACAGCATGAGCGACGCATCGCTTGCCCGGTGATGGTCGGCGTGGAACAGGCCGAGCGGAACGTGAATGGCCGCCGCCGCCTCGCGCTCGACGACGCCGGCGAGCGCGTTCGCGAGCGCCGGCATGCCGCTCGGCTCGCCGTACTGATCGTCGCGGAAATCGAGCCAGACGGGCTTGCCGCCCAGCATGTCGAGGGCTGCGCGATCCTCGTCGCGACGCACCGCGACGACGTCGTCTGCCACGTCGAACCCGCATTCGCGATCCCAGCCGGTGAGCGCCGCATCGCGAGGCGCGAACCCGGCGAACACCGTCACGACCGTCGCCTGCTGGGCGCTCGCGATCCATTCGCCGCAGCCGAACACCGCGTCGTCGAGATGCGGCGACACGAAGAGCCGGCGCCCATCGTCGCGCGTGCCGTCAGTCATGACGAACCGCGTTCCGGGTCGTCGCGGCGGCGACGTCGAGCGTCGCGAACCCGACGTCGACGCGCGAAGCATCGATCGTGAGTGTCGCCACCGAAATCGGCAGCCGGAAACGGCGCGGTCCCGCGCTGCCCGGGTTCACGTACAGCACGCCGGCGCGACGCCCGGACGCCGGCCGGTGCGAATGGCCGGAAACGACGACGTCGATGCCCGCGGCCGCGGGATCGACGGCCATGGCGTTCACGTCGTGGATGACGAAGATCCGGACGCCGCCGACGTCGATCTGCTCGATGTCGCGCAGCGCGTCGGCCCACGCGCCGTGGTCGTTGTTGCCGCGTACCGCGGTGACGCGCGCGATCGTCGACAGCCGCGTCAGGATCGCTGCGCCGCCGATGTCGCCGGCGTGCACGAGCAAGTCGCTGTCCGCGAGCGCCGCCAGCGCTTCGGGACGGAGCAGCCCGTGGGTGTCGGAAATGAGGCCGACGCGGATCGGCGAGCGCTTCATCGACATCCGATCACGTTCGCCGCGCGGCGGCCGCGCAGCAGCCACGCATAGACGGTGGCGTTGACGGCGACGACGATCACGGCCAGCCCATACTGCATCGGCCGTGAGAGTCCATCCGGGTAGATCACGCCGAGCAGGTAATGCGCGACGAAGCCTCCGCGATAGCCGGCGGCGCCCGCGGCGGCGCGGAGCCAATTCTCGACGTAGGTGAGCGGACAGACAGTTCCGGACGCTTCGACGAACACCGCCCACGCGACCGCCGGAACGTGCAGGAGCATCAGCCTGCGCCAGCGCACGACGAGCAGCCCGCCAAGCACCACGAAGACGATGAAGCCGAGATGGACCAGCAGGACGAGATCGGCGCCGATTCGCAGTGCCATGGTCGATCCGGCGATGCCGGCCATTCACGCGCCCGGCTGCCACGTCGGCGGCTGGAAATGCGGGTGCGCATCCGGCGAGCGCGCCGCTTCCACGAACATCGCGACGTGCGGCTTGCAGCGCACACGCGCCATGTCGTCGGCGCTGAAATAGCGCGCGTCGAGCGTCTCGACGCCGTCGGGACGCAAATGGCCGCGCATCGGTTTGCCGGCGAAAACCGTCGATATCCACGACAGCTTGTCGCCGTTCGAGTAAGTGCTCGTGCAGGCGTCGCCGCCGAACACGCCGATCAGCCGCGTCAGCTCGACGTAGAGCCCGGTCTCCTCCCACATTTCGCGCACGGCGGCGTCCGCCGGTATCTCGTACGGCTCGATCATTCCTCCGGGTGTCGACCAGTCGTTGCCCTCGGCATGGCGGACGAGGAGCACGCGCTGCGCGTCGTCGAACGTGATGATGCTCACGGTGGGCACCTCGAGGACGGTCGTGCCGATCCTCGCGCGCAAACGGCGGATGTAGTCGGACATCGGCATCGCAGTCGTCTCGTTCGCGTTCAGTGCACCCGGATGCACGCTCGCGGGCGCGTCATCGCTGGAACACCTCGCGCGCCGTCGCGTAGGCAGCCGCGCTCACGTGGTGACGCATGCGCGCGAAGAGTTGCATCAGTTCGCCGGCATGCCGCATCCGGTACGCGGCATTGCCCTGCGCGAGCTCGACCTCGTTCGCGAGCGTGATCTCGCAGAAGCCGCGCAGTTGCGAATCGACGATCGAGTATTGCGCACCGGAAAAGCGATCGACGAACGTTCGCTGCGCGGCGGTACCGATGCGCGGATGGAACCGCTCGCGGTCGCACGCGCCATACAGATACGCGAGGGCTTCGGCGTCGGCGCCGATGATGTCGACGATCACCGTGCGGGCGCGCGGGTCGACGAGCCGCCCGCGGATGCCGGCGGTGCCGTATACGGCGTGATAGAGCCCGGCGAGGCAGACGGCTTCGCGATTCCCGAAGCGGCGCAGCAGCCGTTCCGTGCCGTGCAGGTGGCGATCGAGGGTGCCGTTGACGTGGGCGAACGCTTCCGCGCCCAGCGCGCGCAACCGCTCGCCCGGGTGGTCGCGGGCGGCCCGGGCGGTCGAAGAACCGGTCATTGCCATGCAGTCCGGCGGAAAACGCCATCTTACCGCGCACGCGGCAGCCGATTTCGCGTTCGCGGCACCGCGCGTGGTTGGCACCGCGCATGGTTCGTGCGCGAGCGGCGATTGTGCACCGCGCAATGCCGCGCGTGCCGAGCGTACGCCTTGCAATCGAGCGCATCGAGGAACAATCTTCGTGGAGCCCGCTCAAAACTCGCGCCGGTCCCTTCCCATGTTCGCTCCCTTGTTGCGAGGAGGTCTTATGAGGAAATTCGCACTCCTGGCGGTTGCGGCACTGCTGCCGCTCGCGCCGCTCGCGCTGGCCGCGTCATCCTATCCCGACCGTCCGGTCAAGATGATCGTTCCCTGGGCCGCGGGCGGCGATACCGACAGCATCTACCGCGCATTCGCGCCGCTGCTTTCGAAGTACCTCGCCCAGCCGGTCGTCGTCGCGAACGTCAAGGGCGCATCCGGCACCGTCGGCGAGCGCGAGGCGGCCAATGCCGCCCCGGATGGATACACGATCTTCGCGCCGCACGATTACATTCACTCCGTCTATTACGCGGGGCTCACCGACATTCGCTACGACAAGGCGTTCGACCCGGTGTGCCTCGTGTCGTCGACGCCGTCGATCGTCACCGCGAGTGCGAAGCGGCCGTGGAAGACGTTCAAGGACATGGTCGCCGACGCGAAGGCCCATCCTGGAACGATCACCGTCGGCGCGTCGCTCGGCTCGACGAGCCAGTATTCGATGGCGCTGATGGCGAAAGCCGCGGGCATCAAGCTCAAGTACGTGCCGTACGACGGAACGGCGCCGCGGATGAGCGCGCTGCTCGGCGGCCACATCGATCTCGCCGATTCGAACCTTACGCAGAAGTCGAAGGTGACTGCAGGGCAGCTCAAGTTCCTCGCGAGCATGAGCGACAAGCGCAACGACGAGATCCCCGACGTGCCGACGCTGAAGGAACTGGGCTACGACGTCGAGTACGCGGTGAATCGCGGGATCATGGTGCCGAAGGGCACGCCGGCCGACGTCGAGGCCAAGCTCGGGGAGGCATGCGCCAAGGCGGCGAAGGACCCCGAGTTCGCGAAGGCGATGAAGCTGCAGGGCACCGACGTCCGCTATCTCGACAAGGCGCAGTACACGGCCTTCCTCGCCAAGGACGATGCCGTGACGAAGGACCTCACGAAGGACCTCGGTCTCCTCAAGCAAGACTGAACGCGTGATGCCGGGGCGCGACGGGATCGCGGGGCTGGTCTGCCTCGCGATCAGCGTCGGGCTGTTGCTGCTCACCCGCGGGTTGCCGCCGCCGGTCATGGTGCCGATCGGCCCCGCGTTCTACCCGCGGCTCGTGCTGTCGTTCATGGCGCTGCTGAGCGTGCTGCTCATCGCCAGCGACTGGCGCGCGCAACGCCGGCGCCGCGGCGTTGCGACGCCGGTTGCCGGCGGCGTCTCCGTCCGGCCCAATTACCTTCGCGTGCTCGCCACCTTCGTGGCGTTCGCGATCTACATCCTGCTGCTGCCGATGCTCGGGTTCCGCATCGCAACCGTGCTTTTCGTCGCCGCGCTGCAGATCGTCCTCGAATGGCCGCGCACCTGGCGGCGGTGGCTGCTCGTTGCCGGCGTCGCCATCGGAACCACGATCGTGTGCGACGTGGCGTTCGAGCGCTACCTGTCGGTGCTGCTTCCGCGCGGGCGCTGGACCGGCCTGTGAGCGCGCCCGGCCGTCCCAGGCGCGAACCAGCCGACCAGCGCGCGGCGCGGAGGTCGGTGCGATGAACCACTACGAGCTGCTGCTGACGCACCTCGGCACCGTGCTGCATGCGCAGTACCTCGTGCCGCTCGTGCTCGGCACGATCGCTGGCGTCGTGGGCGGCGCGCTGCCGGGCGTGACGATCACGATGACGGTGATCATGGTGCTGCCTTTCACGTTCGGCCTCGACCCGCTGCAGGGCCTCGCGGCGATGATCGGCGTATACGTCGGCGGCTCGGCGGGCGGATCGATCACGGCGAGCCTGATCGGCATTCCCGGCACGCCATCCGCGATCGCCACGACGTTCGACGGGTATCCGATGACGCGAAACGGCGAGCCTGGCCGCGCGATCTGGATCGGCGTGTTCGCCGCGTTCCTGGGCGGGCTGCTTGGCGGCATTGTGCTGATCGAGTTGACCGGGCCGCTCGCGTCGCTGGCGCTGCAATTCGGGCCGTGGGAATTCTTCTCGCTGTACGTCTTCGCGTTGTCGATGGTCGCCGGGCTCGTCGGCAAATCGGTCGTCAAGGGGCTGCTGTCCGGTGCAATCGGCCTCGTGATCACCGTCTTCGGGCCCGATCCGATCCTCGGCGTGCAGCGGCTTACCATGGGCCTCGATTTCCTCGAAGGAGGCTTCCCATTCCTGCCCGTGCTGATCGGCCTGTTCGCTTTCGCGCAACTGATGCCCGACGTCGAGCAGATCGGCCGCGGGAAACAGGCGGAAGCGGACGCGCCCCGCGCGCTGGTGCTGCGCGTCGCCAAGCTCGACGCGCTGTGGGATATTCTGCGTCGTCCGTTCCTGCTGATCTGGTCGACGCTGGTCGGCCTGCTGATCGGTGTCTTGCCTGCGATCGGCGGCAGCGCGGCGAACATCATGGCCTACGACCAGGCGCGCAAGTTCTCGCGGCGCCCGGAGATGTTCGGCACCGGCATTCCCGAGGGCATCATCGCGTCGGAATCGTCGAACAATGCGAACGTCGCAGGCTCGCTGATCATGATCATGGCGTTCGGCATTCCGGGCGATGCGGTCACCGCCGTCATGCTCGGCGCGCTGACGATCCACGGCATCCAGCCGGGGCCGCTGTTCATCTCGCAGCATACGGCGATCGCGTACGGCATCTTCGCCGCCTACCTCCTCGCGCTGCCGCTGATGATGCTCGTGATCTGGCTCGGCTCGCCGGCGTGGCTGCGCGTCATCACGATGCCCAAGTCGATCCTGATCCCGATCGTCCTCGTGCTGTGCGTGATCGGCGCCTATGCGCTCGGCAACACGATGAACGACGTGTACGTGCTGCTGCTGTTCTGCGCGATCGGTTACGCGATGGTCAAGGCACGCATCCCGCTCGCGCCGCTGATCCTCGGCGTCGTGCTCGGGGATCAGGTCGAGGCGAACATGATCCGCGCCGTGGCCAACGACGCCGATCCGTGGCTGTTCGTCACGCGGCCGATATCGGGCGGCCTGCTCGCCGCGTCGGTGCTGTCGGTGCTGTTCGCGCTATGGCAGCATCGGCGCGAGGCGCGAACGGCCGCGAAAGCGACGACCGAGGAGGGTGCGGACGTCGACTTCTGAGCAGGTGGTGATGGCGACGTGCCGAACCACGTGCCGACGCCCGCGGTTACCGCCATCGCGAGCGCGCCCCAGAACGTGACGCGCACGGCGGCCACCGCGATGCGCGCACCGCCCGCACGCGCCGCGATCGCGCCGAGGATCGCCAGGAACACGAGCGACAGCGCACAGACCAGCGCGATCACGCGATCGGGGGGCGCGAATGCCGTTACGACGAGCGGCAGCGCGGCGCCCGCCGCGAAGCTGGCGGCGGAGGCCAGCGCGGCCTGGATCGGCCGCGGCTTCAGCGTCTCGGAAATGCCGAGCTCGTCGCGGGCGTGCGCGCCGAGCGCGTCGTGCGCCATCAGCTGATCGGCGACCTTTCTCGCGAGTGGCTGGTCGAGCCCGCGGCGAACGTAGATGGCGGTGAGCTCGTTGCGCTCGCCCTGCAGATCCGTGTTCAACTCGCGGCGCTCGCGCTCGAGGTCCGCCTTTTCCGTGTCGGCCTGCGAGTGCACCGACACGTATTCACCGGCCGCCATCGACATCGCGCCGGCAACGAGCGCGGCGAGTGCGGCCGCCACGACGTCGGCGTGCGTCGCGTTCGCGGCGGCAACGCCGGCGACGAGGCTCGCCGTCGACACGATGCCGTCGTTGGCGCCGAGCACCGCCGCGCGCAGCCAGCCGATCCGATTCGTGCGGTGTCGCTCGCGGTGACGTCGGGTGCTCGGCATTCAGTGGGCATGCGGCATCGGAATGCGGGTGAACGTCGCGTCGAATATTTCGCGGTCCTCGGCATTGGGCAAGGCCAGTCCGACGTCCCGGGCAAGCGCGTAATGCCGCGCGTGCAGGTCCATGTCGTTTGCCGCGTAACCGGCGTGGGCGAGCACGGCGTGCGCGAACGCGAGCTCCCAATCCGGGCTCTGCCGCGAAGTCACGGCATCGAACGATTTGCGTGCGTACTGCATCGCGATCGCGCCGTGACCGAGCAGCGCATGCACGTGCGCGAGCAGCATGCCGGCGCGCGCCCGGTGAATGGCGGTGCCCACCTCGTTCCAGTGAAACGCGGCGGCGTGCGCGGCGTTCAGCATTTCGTCGTCGTCGGCTGCGGAGCGCGTCGGCGCCTCCGACAGGCGCCACCCGCGGTTGTTGCATTCGGCCGCGAACCAGCGATGCCACTTGCGGATTTCGTCGTCGTTGCCGGTGTCCGACATGAGCGGTTCCCCCGTGAAAAGCGCACGCTGGCGAGCGGCGGCGACGTCGCCTCGAGCGCTCGTCATACCCGTTTGCGGATGACGACGTGCGCCGCGGCGCGTGTGCCCGCGACATGCTCGGCACACTCGTAGCCCAGCGCGCGCATGTCGATCCCGTTCAGCAAATGCTCGCCGGCGCCGAGCAGGACGGGTGCGATGGTCAGTTGCAGGTCGTCGACGAGCGCGGCTTGCAGGTATTGACGGATCGTCGATACACCGCCGCCCAGCCGGACGTCGCGTCCGCCCGCCGCTTCCCGCGCCTGGTGCAGCGCGGCGTGGATGCCTTCGGTGACGAAATGGAAGACGGTGCCGCCCCGCATCGCGAGCGGCGCGCGCCGATGATGCGTCAGGACGAACACCGGCGTGTGATACGGCGGCTCGTCGCCCCACCAGCCTTTCCATTCGTCGTCGGGCCACGGCCCGCGCACCGGTCCGAACATGTTGCGACCGAGAATCCAGGCGCCGATTCCGTCGAAGCCTCGCGCGGCGACCGCATCGTCGGTTCCCGTCTCGCCCCCTTCCTGGCCGTGCATGCGCCGCCAGGTGCGCGTGTGGAAAAACCAGTCGAACATCGCCTCGCCCCCGACCCCCAGCGGATGCTGGAGATCCTGGGACGGTCCCGCACCGTACCCGTCCACGGCGATCGAGAACGTGTGCACGCGCAGTTTCGACACGATGCTTCTCCCCGGTGTGCGTTCAAGCCTCTGGAACGTGGCCCGCCTTGTGCCACCCGTCACGTCGTGTAAAGCAGAAGCTCCTCGCCATCCGGCCGGAGCGTGGTGATCCCTGCGGGCCGAAACCCGAGCCTTTCGAGCAACGCCGTCGATCGACGATTGTCGTGCGAAAGGATCGCGACGATCCGCGACAGGCCGAGTGCGCTGCGCGCGTACGCCAAGACCGCCATCGCCGCCTCGTATGCGTAGCCGCGCCCCCAGAACGCGGGCAGGAACGCGAACCCGATGTCGACATCCTCGCGCGCGTCTCGCTTGATCGGCCCGCAGATGCCGATCGGTTCGCCGGTGTGCCTGAGCTCGACGAGGTAGAGCCCGAAACCGACCCGCGCGTACATCGCCATCGGCCCGTCGCGCAGATAGCGGAGCGCGTCGTCGTGCGTGCGCACGTTCTTGTCGCCGATGTAGCGGATCCACGCCGGCTCGTTGAGGAGCGTGAAGATGAACGCCGCATCGCCGGCGTCGAGCCAGCGAATGCGCAGGCGGGCGGTTTCCGCGACGTTCAATGCCGATCTCCGCGCCGTCGTGATCTATTCGCGCTCGGGAAGCGGGCAGAACGCGTTCAGCACGTCGCTCGCGACGACGTCGTATTCGCGCCCGCTCACGGTGCCCGCATCCCGCGCCTCGTACTTGATGATCGTCCCGTTGAGATCCATCGATATCCGCTCGACGAGCACGATGTACCGCGGCGCGCAGCTGAGGTTGTAATGGATGCGCTGCGTCGCCGCGTAGCAGCCGCGCGGTGGCGAGCAATCGGCCGACAGCGTCGGCGTATACCGCATCCATACGCCGGTCGCACCCGCGATCTGCGCCGACGGCTCGATCGACTCCACGGCGACCACCGCGCCCGCAATGGCGCGCGGCTGCTGCTGTCCGGCGGCGCTCGGCGCGCATGCGGCGAATGCGGCAAGCATCGGCGCTGCAATTACCAGCAGCCGGCGAGGTATGTCGGTGCTCATCCGGCAAGCATAAGCGAAATTGTAAAGCCCGGCCGCTACATGTCAGGAGGCAGGCGCGGGCGCAGGCGCCGGAGGATCGAGGTCGACCGCGAACCTGACGGCGCCGCCATGGCAGCTAGCGCGATCGGCTTTCACCATCGCGCACACGCCAGGGCGGATCGAGCCGATTCTCCCCGGCGTGGTAGAGGCACAGCACGTTGCCCGAGGGATCGACGAGCCGGGCCTCGCGCCACCGCCACGCTTCGTCCCGAGGGTCCTGCACGAATTCGACGCCGCGGGCCTTGAGCGTTGCCACCTGCTGGTCGAGCATCGCGCATTCGAAGTAAACGACCGTGCGGGGCGCCTCGGCCAGCGCAGCGACTGCATGCACGGAAAACGTGGCATTGCCGATGGTCGCCTTGAAGCGGGCGTAATGCGGCTCGTCGACGATGATCTCGAAGCCGAGCCTCCGATAGAACGCAACCGACGCCGCGACGTCGAGTGCCGGAAGGGTGACCTGGTTCAGTTCCATGCGATCGTCGATGCGACGTGACGAACGATGCGAGGCTCCGCGCGTTCGAGCGAAGGGATCGCCGTGTTCACTTCCGGGCCATCCCCTCGACGATCAGCTTTGCGCCGAATCCCGCCAGCGCCACCCCTGCGATACGCTCGAACGTGCGCTGCCAGCGCGAATACACCGATCGAACCCGCTTGCGCGAGAAGGCGAAGCTCAACGCGCTGCGCCAGGCGGCCGACGTCGCGACGATGCCCAGCCACGACAGCAGCTTGGCCCACGCCGGCGTTGCAGCGGTCAGTGTCACGGCGAAGATGCTCGCGAAGAACAGCACGGTCTGCGGGTTGGCGAGATCGGTGATCAGGCCGCGCACGAACAGGTTGGACGACGCCTGGACCGACGCCGGCGCGGCGGCAACCCCCGGGGATGCGTGGCCGCTGAGCATCTTCCAGGCGAGCCACAGCAGGTACAGGCCGCCGACGACCTTGATGCCGGCAAACAGATCGCCGCTGTGACTGATCACGGCGGTCATCCCGAGCAGGCCGAGCGCCGCGTAGATCGCGTCGCCCGACGCGACGCCGAGTCCCGCCGCGATGCCGCCGGTGCGGCCGACCGACAGGCTCGACTGGACGACCACCAGCAGGTTCGGGCCGGGACTCAGGAAGGTCAGGCCGAAGAGGCCGATCGTGAGAATGACGGAGTGGGTGGCGGTCATGCGCTTGTCGAATGGTTCGATTCAAAAGCGAATTATCCCACCGGGAAAGATGTCGACCGTCGACCTTTGGTGTCGCCTGGCCGGCCACCGCCAGTCTTGACAGAGTTTCGGGCCGGGCATACATATTCACCCGGCCCTGCCGTCTCCCACGAACAGCACGGGCCGTTGATCCTTCCAGCGTTCGTCCACTCCACTTTGCACGGCAACTCACGGGTCGCATGACGCGCGACGCGTTGCCGATACCCAGGAGGAAGCGATGCATCCCTGTTCCTTGCCAACCCATCGGCCGCCCCGGCCGCAATGGAAACGAAAGTGTGTTGCACCACCGCTCGCGCTGGCCGCGCTCGTGTTCCAGGCAGCGCCGGCGGCGGCGATGAACTGCGCCGACGTCATCGGCCTTTCGCTGCCGAGCACGACGATCACGCTGGCGCAGGCGTACGCGGCCGGCGACACGGTGTCCGGCAGCACAAAAGCGCCGGTGGATCTTTGCCGCGTGGCGGGGACGATCAAGCCGGGGCCGCAGTCGAACGTCCATTTCGAGGTCTGGATTCCCACCGACGGCAGCTGGAACGGCAAGTACCAGCAGATCGGCAACGGAGGATTCGCCGGTTCGATCTCGGCCGCAGGGATCGCCAATGGGGTGTCGCGCGGCTATGCCACGGCCGGGACGGACGACGGAACTTCGGGTCCGCCGCGTGGAGCACCGGCTTTCATCAACAACACCGATGTGCTGCTCGACTACGGCTATCGCGCGGTCAAGGCCACCGGCGACGATTCCAAGGCGATCATCAACGCGCTGATGGAGCAGGCACCGGAACATTCGTACTTCGTCGGATGCTCCGACGGAGGACGCGAAGCCTTGCAGGAGGCGCAGCGCTATCCCGACGATTTCGACGGCATCATCGTCGGCTCGCCCGTCAACGACCAGGTGGGCGAGTTCGGATCCTCGTATCTGTGGGACATGCAGGCAACGCTCACCGGCCCGCAAACGAATGGCGTTCCCGATGCATACATTCCCGCGGACAAACTCCCGCTGCTGACCAACGCGGCGCTCGACAAATGCGTCGGCAACGACGGGGGCGTCGCGAGCGACGCGTTCCTCATGGATCCACGGCAGTGCTTCTTCGATCCGGGGGTGGTCGAGTGCAAGCGCGGCCAGGACCCCGCCACTTGCCTCACGCCGGCGCAGGTCGGCGCGGCGAGGAAGCTCTACGCCGGTCCTCACGACCATGGCATTTTGCTGTTCCCGGGCCTCGAGCCGGGTGGCGAATCGGTCACGGGCGACTGGAACACGTGGATATCGGGCACGTCACCCGCAAGCCCGGGTGCCCAGTACGGGCTTGGTCTGGGTTTCGCGTGCTCGCTGATGCAAAACGTCGAGAGTTGCGATTACCTCGCGCTCGACGTGGCCGAACAGGATGCCAAGGCCAGGCAGTCGCTACAGCCGATTCTCAGTGCCGTGAATCCGGATCTGCGCGCGTTCAGGGCGCGCGGTGGCAAGATGATCCAGTACGCGGGTTGGGCCGATGCGGCCATCCCTCCCGAGAATGGGCTCAACTATTACCGGAAGGTGACGCACACGATCGGCGATCCGCGCGACTTCTATCGCGTCTTCATGGTGCCGGGAATGGCGCATTGCAGCGGCGGCGCGGGTCCCAATGCCTTCGGCAACGGCACCACCAACGGCCCCGTGATCGACGCCGACCACGATCTGGTGAAGGCGCTCGAGCAATGGGTGGAGCATGGCGTCGCGCCTGAACGGATCATCGCCACCCATTACGTGAACAATGTCGCCGCGCAGGGCGTGCAATTCCAGCGTCCGCTGTGCGCTTACCCGGAGCGTGCCGAGTATCGGGGACACGGCGATCCCGATGAAGCCACGAGCTTCCAGTGCGTCGCGCATCACGACGCATTCGATCCGCGCAACATCGGGCCGCAGCGCGCTTACCTGCCCGATCGACAACGCAGGTAGCGGTTGGGGGGCGCATGCAACGTGCGCCCTTTCGGCAGGTAGCGGGTTCGGGGGCGCATGCAACGTGCGCCCTTTCCGCAGGTAGCGGTTCGGGGGCGCATGCAACGTGCGCCCCTTCGCGGTGGGCGATCTGGACGATCGGCCTTACGTTCCGTTCCGCTTGCCCCAGCGCCAATGCGGCGGTTCGCCTTTGGCCCGGCAAATCGCGATGAGCACCAGCGTGAGAAAGATCAAATACGCGACGAACAGGGCAGGGCGCATCGACGGTGAAATGACGAACGCGCCAGCGCCGATGAGTGCGGCGTAGCCGGCAATGACCACCCGGCCCTGCCACGTCGCGGGAAAGCCCCATCCCCAGCCGTATCGCTTCGCGGGAAACCAGTAATTCGGCTCGTTCGCCAAGGTGGGCAGTTCACGCGCCGATGTCACGGCACCGCATCCGATGCCAGGCGTTTGGCATAGAACACGTTCGAGTGACCCGGCGGGTGGTCCTCGATCACCGCGCGTTCCTCGTAGCCCAAGCGCTCGTAGAACCGGGGTGCTTGAAAGCTGTGCGACGAAAGCAATGCGATCGAGCAGCCCTTCGATATTGCATGGTCCTCCGCTGCCATGAGAAGCGCACGGCCCAGGCCGCTTCGGCGAATGCCGTCGGCCACCCACAAGTACGACACGAAGCAGCAGCCGCCCCACGTGTAGCCTGCGATACCGGCCACGATCGCGCCAGACGGGTCCTTGTGCGTGGCGCCGAATGCTTCACCGTCGAAGTATCCCGTTGCCTTCGCGTTGTACTCGTAGATGCGCGCGGCGAGGAATTGCTCCAGGGACGGGCAGTCGCCGCACTGCACTTCGATGGATGGAAGCGCCATGCGGCCTGCAAAGACGAAGTCGACCCGGCCCGCCGTTCGTGACGAGCGCCGCTCAGGCGCCCGGCGCGCGATAGGCGACGGCCTTTTTCGTCGCCTTGTCGACGTCCTCCGGCGTGATCAACTTCACGCTGCTCGCGTTGACGCGGCCAGTGGCATTGACGACCAGTTCGAGGGCGACGAGGCTCACGTCGTCGGGCAGATCGGCGATGATGTAGGCGTCGATTTCGCCGAGCGCGAAGTAGAACGACTCCAATTTCCCGCCCACGCTCGCGATCGCCTTTTCGGTGGCTGCACGCCGCGCCGTCCCCCCATCCGCCAGCAATCCGGTTGTTCCGTCGGCCGTGTAACGCACCTTGACCAGGTACTTCGCCATTTCAGTCCTCCTTGAGGTAAGTGTTTCCGGACCGGCATGCCGCGCCGTTCGGAAACCGCAGGTTGCTTCGCGACAGCTGGCCAATGGACGTGCAGCCCATCAGCCGCATGCCGCGCTCCACTTCGGTGCGCAGCAGGCCGAGCGCGCGCTCGACGGCTTCTCTGCCGCCGGCCGCGAGGGGAAACAGGTAGAAACGCCCGATCCCCACGGCCTTTGCCCCGAGGGAAAGGGCCTTCAACACGTGCGTGCCGCGCTGGATCCCGCCGTCCATCATGACGTCCAACCGATCGCCGACGGCATCGACGACCTCGGCGAGTTGATCGAATGCGGCACGCGAGCCGTCGAGCTGGCGACCGCCGTGGTTCGACAGGACGATTCCGGTGCAACCGATCTCGGTGGCGCGCCTGGCGTCTTCGACCGACATGATGCCCTTCAAGCAGAATTGCCCGTCCCACGCTCGCACCAGCTCGGCCACGTCGTCCCAGGTCATTGAAGGGTCGAGCATGTCGGTGAAGTAGCGTCCGATCGACATGGCGCCACCGCTCATGTCGACGTGCCGATCCAACTGCGGCAGGCTGAACTTTTCGTGCGTCAGGTAGTTCACGCCCCATGCCGGCTTGAGCCCGAATTGCAGCATCGCGCTCGCGCTGAGCCGGAACGGAATGGTAAAGCCGGTGCGCAGGTCACGCTCACGGTTTCCTCCGGTGATGCTGTCGACGGTGAGCATCATGACGTCGACGCCGACCTCCTTCGCGCGTTGGAGCATCGCGCGATTGAGGCCGCGGTCCTTGTGGAAATAGTACTGGTACACCTGCGGCGTCGCATACTGCGCGCGCACCTCCTCCAGGCTCACGGTCCCAAGCGAAGACACGCCGAACATCGTTCCCAATTTCGACGCGGCGGCCGCGACGGCCCGTTCCCCGTCGTGATGGAACAGTCGCTGAAGCGCCGTCGGGGAGCAGTAAAACGGGACGGCGAGCTTTTGGCCCATCACCGTCACCGACGGGTCGACCGCGGCCACGCCTCGCAATACGTTGGGCACGAGGTCGCACTGCTCGAAGCTCGCCGTGTTTCGGCGATAGGTGACCTCGTCGTCGGCGCCGCCGTCGATATAGTCGAAGATCGCGCGCGGAAGGCGGCGCTCGGCCAGTCTCCGAAAATCGTGAAAATTGTGGCAGTCGGTTACGCGCATGGTTCGTGCGGCTCGCTCACCCGGACGCCGGCAAGCCAGGCGGCGATGCGACCCGCAGATCGACGCATGAACGGGCGCGCCCGGTCGGTCGCAAGGTCAGGCCGCGCTCGAGCATACGTGTTCGTAGTGCTCCACGATCGGAAACGGATGATAGAAATGGTGCAGCAGGCGTTTCCAGTCCTGGTACTCGGGCGATCCGCGAAAGCCGATCGTGTGAGCTTCCAGCGACGTCCAGTGAACCAGGAGGACATAGCGATTGGGCATTTCGATGCAGCGCTGCAGTTGATGGGATACGAAGCCTGGCATCGACGATATTATCGAAGACGCCTTTTGGAACGCGGCCTCGAACGCGGATTCGCTGCCGGGACGGACATTCAGCATTGCGACCTCGAGGACCACATCGGTCTCCTGTGCGGCGCAAACGGGTGTCAGGCCCCGGCGGGCTTTCGCCGGTGGAGCACGTCGCGCCTGCTCGGTGAAGCCACGCGGGTCATCGAGGCAGATCGGGTTCGTCCTGCAGATCGTTCGTTCGGAGGGCGCGAACGAAGTTTGCGTAGTCCTTGAGTCTGGGCGAGGACGCGCGCCACGTAACATCGTAGGTCGTCGCGTTGCGCAACATGCGTAGAACGACAACCTGGTAGGTGTGCGCGAAACCGCCCTGTTCGAAATGAACGACCAGCATGTCTGCGCTCGCGGCAGCCCAAACGAGACGTCGGCTCGCAAGCGTACCGCCTCGCGATAGAACGTCGGTTGGCGCCCAGCGGGCGCCGGGCATCGCAAATCGACCGTTTCCGTCTGCGCACAACCGAACGGCTTCGTCGGGGATCGGCGTGGACTCGCCAAGCAGGTGGAAGCTGCGTTCCTCGAGCAACCGGGCGCGATCTATCGTCGACAGCGTCGGCGCGGCCTCGCAGACGATGGCGAAGGCAAGCGAGAACAGTG
>Ga0157369_10004481_pt1 | contig 16457 bp, 15 predicted proteins | sample C25metaG_FD_113461 | JGI IMG/M metagenome (GOLD analysis project Ga0157369, IMG submission 113461) | Corn rhizosphere microbial communities from Kellogg Biological Station, Michigan, USA - C2-5 metaG | ecosystem: Host-associated > Plants > Roots > Rhizosphere > Soil | place: USA: Michigan... | reverse complement strand
AGCGGGGGACGACGACGAGCGCCTTCGTTCTGATACCGCGAGTACACACCGTTGCCTCGGGATGGCGTTCGGCGCGACCGGCGACCTTCCTCGTGCACTCGCTGAGTTTCACGAAGCTATTTCGATCCGGGAGAAAACACTCGCCGCCGATGGCCGTGATGGCCGCACTCGTTCGCTACTTGCCGGCAACTATTCCGAGCAAGCTATGGCTCTTCTGAAGTCCGGGCAGAAGAACGCCGCCCGAGCCGGCATTCTGCGTGCCTTGTTGCTTCAGCGGCAGCTGCTTGCGTTGGACCCCCATGGTGTACCGGTCCGCTTGTCGCTGGCTGACTACCAGGGACGGCTGGGCTGGATCGATGAAGCGACGGGGCATAAGCGCGAAGCGGCGCAGAACTGGCGGCGTGCCAGTGCGATCTACGATGAACTGGATCGCGAGGGCCACCTTGAGGCTAGTGATGTGCGGGACGACGCGCAGAAGGCCCGGGCCGAAGCGGCACGCCTGGGAACGATGTCAGATTAAGATAAGGCCGTCCGTGCGCCTGTTGATCAAGATAGCGTTGCTTGCGCCCTTGTCGTTGGCTCTGCTCGATGCCGAGACCAGCGAAAAAGGTCAGACGCTGACGCCTCGTATGTATCAGACGCTGCCGCTCTGGTCCGTGGTCTCCAGAACCCCTCTGCGTTTCTCGGATACATGTCCGGTGTCAACAGCAGGGCCGAGGTGAGCATTGCCGGATCCACCGGCCGCGCCCGCGAGCAGCTCATCGACGGCACCAGCAACGTTATTCCGGAATCAGGCGGCACGGTGTTCAACCCGCCTTCGGCTGAGGCATTTACCGAGTTCAAGCTGCTTGTTGGCACCTACACTGCTGAATACGGGCGCACCGGCGGCGGAATCGAAATCTTGAACACAAGTTCCGGGCTGATGCGTTTAATCCATTCAACAGAACTAATTTCGGTGTGAATGGAACTGTCGGCAATGCCAACTTCGGCCGGGCCACGGGTCCGCAATACGGCGCGCGCATTATCACCATGGGCGTGCGGCTCTACTTCTAACGGTGGCGGATAATCAGGGAAAAACCCGTCAATTACTTACAATTCCTTCTTATCAGAGCCGAATTGTCTGGTTTGATAAAACGAATCGAAATCGCCTCTTCATGGCCATCAGGTTCCTTGACGGATTAGTAATATTCTTATACAATCTCCCCAACGTTGCTTCTCAGAAGAGGTGTTATGGTCCCTAGTTGGATCGTTAGTCTAGCGCTGCGTCAAAGCGCTTTAGTTCTGATCGCCGCTGCTGCCCTTTTTGCCCAGTCGGAACGTGGTGCTATCTCGGGCACGGTCCGCGACTCCAGTGGCGCTGCAGTTCCGCAGGCCCAGATCGCAATTACCAACACTGCCACGAACCAGGCTACCAACGTAACCAGCAGCGCTTCCGGCGAGTTTACCGCGCCTGAGATGGCTGTGGGTACATACGATGTCCGGGTTGAAAAAACCGGCTTTCGCCCTGCGCAAATACATGGTCTAACCGTAAACGCGGCCACCACCGCTCGCGCCGATTTCAGCCTCGAAATCGGCCAATCCCGACAGGTCATTGAAGTGGAAGCCGCGGCTGTGCAACTCAATTCGGAGGACTCGAAATCAAGCGTGACCATCAACCAAAAACTGGTCGATACGCTGCCTCTGGTCGTCGGTGGCGCCGTGCGCAGCCCCTTCGATCTGGCCACTCTTACCCCGGAATCCAAGAACGTCGGCGGCGACGCCGGCTTCTCCCTCGGTGGCGGCCAAGGTGCCAGTTACGGCGCTACCCTCGACGGCGTTTCTGTCACGACTTCACGGGCTCTCCAGAAAAGTTGGGTGTCTTCAAACGCGCCCTCGGTAGAAGCACTTACCGAATTTACGGTAGACACCAACGGTTTTAAGGCCGAATACGGCCACGCGGGCGGTGGTGTTATGACCTTTGTTGCCAAGTCGGGAACCAACCAATTCCACGGTTCCGCCTACGAGTTCTTGCGCAACAATGATTTCGACGCCAACGATTTCTTTAGCAACCGCGCCGGTAAGCCCCGTCAAATATACAAACAAAACGATTTTGGCGCCACCGTAGGCGGTCCCGTCTGGATTCCCAAAATCTATAACGGCCATAACAAGACATTCTTCTTCTTCTCCTACGAAGGCTTTCGCAATCGCAATGGCGCTACCAATGCCACCGCGACCGTTCCGACCCCGGAAATGTACAACGGAGATTTCACCAATTGGGTCACCGCTGCCGGCGTGCAGATTCCGATCTACGATCCGAAAACACAAACTACGGATGTGAGCGGCAACGTGACGCGGGCGCAATATGCCGGTAACAAAATCCCGGTAGCCAATTTTGACCCCACGTCGTTAGCCATGTTGAAGGTGTTCCAGACCAGCGGAAATCTGGCCCCGAACAACGGTGCAAGGCCCGGAACCGCTGCTTATGTAAACAACAACTACATCATCGCCAACGGCTCGAATGTACAGCCCGTGAATAAATTCAGCATTAAGGGCGATCACGTTTTCAACGAAAAACACCGAATTTCGGGTTATTACGGCTACGATCGGGAATCACAGGTCCCTGGGCCGGAAGGTCCGGCGACTTTACCAGGCCTGTATTCCAACTACAACGATTTGCGTCAGAACTCGGACGTGCTTCGTTTTAGTTGGGACTGGACGATGAGTCCTACTAAGTTCAATCATTTTTATGCCGGTGGCAACAACTGGCGCCAGGATCACAAACCACCACAGGAATATATCGGCAACTGGAAAGACAAGTTCTGCCTGGGCAACGTTCCAGACTGCAACGAGAACTTAGTAAGCCTCTTTAACGTGGGCTCGAATAACGTGTATTCAGGTTGGGGTGGTCAAGCCGACAACGGCTCTGAAAACACGGTTTATTCCTATAACGACGACTTTACCTGGATACACGGCTCACACAATTTCAAGTTCGGTGGCGCGTTTCAGATCAACCACTATAACGGCTTGGGGCGTCAATGTATCGCTGGCTGTCTTGGCTTCAGCTATACCGAGACAGGCAAGCCCAACGGCACCGACCCCAATCAAGGCGGTAATTCCTTCGCCTCTTTCCTGCTCGGGTATGCTGACGGTGGCCAAATTGACACACCGCGCTTTATTGGCCAACAATTTCCTTACTACGCGGGCTTTTTCCAAGACGATTGGCACGTGAACAGAAAGCTGGTCATGAATCTGGGCATTCGCTGGGAAACCAACCTACCTCCGACCGGTCTGGACGACCGCTGGTCTGATTTCTCGCCCACGACTCCCAATCCTGGTGCCGGTGGCATCCTCGGAGCTGTTATCTTCGCCGGAACGGGTCCCGGCAGGCAAGGCTCCCGTACGCTTGCCGACTCCTATTTTGGTGCGTGGGGACCGCGTTTAGGTTTTGCCTATTCGGCCAATGAGAAGACTGTGATTCGTGGATCTTATGCTCGCTCATTTGGCCCGCTGATGGCGGTTACTGGTTCCACCCACAACATGGGCTTTACGCTGACTCAGACCTTTCCCAATCAAAGCGGTGGTATCCAGCCCACGTTCATTCTCAGCCAGGGGATGCCGGCCTGGACCGCCCCACCATTCATCAATCCTTCCGTCTCCAATGGCGCGAGTGTGAGTTGGTGGCAGGGGCAGGAAACTACCCGTCCGCCTGAGTTCAACAACTTCAACTTCTCCATTCAGCGCCAGCTCAGCTCGAATACGATCCTCGAAGCCGCTTACAACGGTGTGATCGGTTCGCACTTGCAGGCGCAACTCCTCGATTACAACCAGGACAATCCTGCTCTTCTCACCGCTTTCGGCAACATTGCGCAGAGTACCGCTGTGTTGAATAGCAACGTAGGATCCGCCCTCGCCAATCAGTGGGGCATTGGCGCTCCTTATCCGGGTTTCAAGGGAACGGTCAAACAGGCCCTTCGTCCCTTCCCGCAGTACACCGTGATCGATACATTCGCGGGTCAGGGCGATCATAGCGGTCATTCCACCTATCACGCCGGCCTAGTTCGCTTGGAGAAGCGCTACAGCAATGGACTCACGTTCCAAACATCATATGTCTTCTCCAAATTGATAACGGATGCCGATAGCTACTGGGGCAATGCCGCGACCAACACTGCCAATGGTTGTTGCCTGGCGGCAGATCAATACAATCGCCGCCTCGAAAAATCCATCGGCCAATACGATGTCACGCACAATTTCAAATTCGGATTCGTCTATGACCTGCCATTTGGCAAAGGGAGACAATGGCTAACTCATGGTCCTGGTGCGTGGATTCTTGGAAACTGGGGTGTCAACGGTGTGCTGACTTATTCCAGCGGTACGCCTGTCGGCATCACCTCCACTTATACCTTGCCGCTCTATAGCACCAGTGCTCGCAGTACACCGTATGTGACGTCATACAACAATTGGCAGCCGCAATGGAAGAACGGTAGTTTCGACCCGTCTGTAGATGCCTTCCTCAGCGCCGCGGCATTCCCCGTGCAAGGGGCTGCGAACACTAATGGCTTCGGCAACAGTACGCGCTACAATCCCACAGTTCGCACTTTCCCCAATTTGAACGAAAACGTCTCCGTCATGCGGGCCTTCCCGGTTCGCGAGTCTATCCGTTTCGAATTTCGGGCCGAAGCCTTCAACCTCTTCAACCGTGTCCGCTTCGGAACCGGGAGTGTGAGCCTCCAGGATCAAAACTTCGGCAGGTTGACGAGCAGTGCCGACCTGCTTAATACGCCTCGCCAGTTGCAACTCGCTCTCAAGCTATATTTCTGACTACAATCAGATAGTGAATCGTCGAAGCTTCGTACAAGGCGCCGTGTTGGCGGCTAGCGCTGCTGCCGCTGGCCCTAAACCGGGCATTCCTGGCTCATACCCCGGACGCGTGATTGCAATTGAGAATCCTGGCTGCCTCTCCGCTGGAAAATATCAACCTGCGCCAATCCGGCAAACGATCGAGCGCGGCATGAAGGAGTTGGCCCAAGCTCCTTCATGGCAGGATGCTTGGCGCTCCTTCTTTGAGAAGGGCGATGTCGTCGGAATCAAAGTCAGCCCGGTCGGAGGTATTTCGCTCTCCTCCGATGCTTCGGTGCTGCGTTCGCTTATCGAAGGCTTGAATCAGGCGGGTGTGTCTAACGGGAACATTATCGTGTTCAGCCGCTACCGGGAGGAAATCCTGGAGGCTGGCATTGACAAGTGGTTGCCGTCCGAGGTGCGGTTCGATGCGCCGTCACTGAGATACGACAACGTGCAGTTGGATATGGACGGATATGACGCCAATCACTTCATGGAAATGGCTCTGCTGAAGCCCGGTGATAGCACCACCGACGCGCACCTCCGCCGCTCCTACGTCTCGAAGATCGTCACTTCACACGTGAACAAGATCATCAATCTTCCTGTGTTAAAGCACCACCAATCCGCGGGTGTGACAATTTGCCTCAAGAATATGTCGCACGGCTTTGTGAATAACGTGAATCGCAGCCATGTGACGCCCACATTGAACGCCTGCGGTGTGTTCATTCCATCCGTTGTCAGTTTGCCGGTCATCCGGGATAAAGTTGTCCTGCACGTCGTCGACGCCGTGAAGGCTTCCTACCATGGCGGTCCGGGTGCGAAGCCACAATTTGTGTGGGAACCCAAGACGCTTTTGTTCGGAACCGATCCGGTAGCGCTCGACAAAACAGGTCTCAGAATGATCGACGCCAAGCGCCAACAGGTGGGCATGCCCTCTATCGCTCTCTCCAAGCCCGATAAGGATAGCCACTTCTTGAACGCGCAGGTCGAGCACATAGAGATCGCCGGCATCCTTGGGTTGGGCGAATTCAGTGATGAAAAAATCCAAGTCAATCGGATCAGAATGTGAAATTAGCCGCCGTCGTTACCAGATATTTCAAGTACTCACACGCGCAGCACATTGTTGACCGGTTCCTCGACGGATACGGCTGGCACGGCGAGTATCATCACCCCCCATTCGATCTGGTTTCGCTCTATGTCAACCAGGTCGGCGACGATGATCTGAGCCGCGAACGCGGCGCTCGCCATCCCTCCATGCGGCTCTGCTCTTCGATTGCCGAAGCGCTTACGCTGGGCGGTGACAAGCTTGCGGTCGATGGCGTTGTCCTGGTTGGCGAGCACGGCCATTATGCGAAAAATGAAAAAGGGCAGACGAAATACCCGCGCTACGAATTCTTCCGCCAGATTGTGGATGTGTTCCGCTCCAGCAATCGAGTAGTACCGCTGTTCAGCGATAAACACCTGTCGTGGAATTGGGATTGGGCGAAAGAGATGTACGATACTTCGCGCGCCATGAAGTTCCCTTTTATGGCGGGTTCCAGCCTGCCGGTAACCTGGCGCACGCCCTCAGTCGAAATGCCGAACGGCACTCCTGTGCGGGAAGCGCTCTGTGTCGGCTATGGCGGTGTCGATAGCTACGATTTTCACGCGCTCGAGACGATTCAATGCATGGTCGAGCGGCGCAAGGACGGAGAATGTGGGGTCCGCTGGCTGCAGGCCTATCGCGGAGAGAATTTCTGGAAGGCCTTGTCGGAGGGCATCTGGCCGGCTGGCTTAATGCAAGCGGCGCTGTGTCGAAGTCATACGCTGACTCCCGCCCGGCCCGGCTTCAACGATATGTTTCCTTCACGCGACCAGATGCGTGAATTGGTGAAGAACCCCGTTGCCTACGTGTATGAACACGAAGATGGACTGCGGTCCACTATGCTGCTGATGAACGGTCTGGTCCGCGATTTCAATTTCGCTGCGCGTCTCGATGGCACGCCTAAGATCTTCTCGACGCAAATGTATCTCCCGATGCCGGATGGCCGAACCACACTCGCGAATTTTTTCAGCCCTCTTGTGGCCAACATGGAACAGATGTTCCTGACGAACGTACCTCCTTATCCGATAGAACGCACTCTTCTCACCACGGGCTTGACCGCCGCCGGTGTCGAGAGCTTATACCAGGACCAAAAGCGCGTCGCGACACCGCACTTGAGCATCCGTTACCAGCCGTCCAAAGAGTCGACTTTCGAAAGGGCCTGATGCTGACACGACGAGAGTTTGTTGGTTCTGCCGCCGCGCTGCTTCCTGTAACTTCGAAGAAACCCCTTCGTCTTGCGGTGATTACCACCATCTACAAGTACCTTTCGCATGGCCAGCATATCGGCGATCGATTTCTGATCGGGTACCCGCACGATGGCGAATGGCACAAGTCCGATATTCAGGTGGTTTCGCTTTACGTCGATCAAAAGCCGGAAGGGGATCTGAGCCAGGAACGCGCCCGCGAATTCGGCTTCCGCGTCTATCCTACTATCGCCGAAGCGCTTTGCTGCGGTGGCAACAACTTGGCCTGCGACGCGGTGTTGATTGTCGCCGAACACGGCGATTACCCAAGAAACGACAAAGGCCAGATTCTCTATCCGCGCTATGAGTTCTTTGAACAATGCGTCAAAGTTTTTGAGAAAAGCGGACACGCGGTTCCCGTTTATAACGACAAACACCTCTCCTACAGCTTCGAAAAAGCGCAATCGATGGTGGCGGCCTCGAAAAAACTGAAATTCCCAATGCTGGGCGGTTCGTCGCTTCCCGTCACTTGGCGCCTACCATCTATCGAAATGCCATTTGGCGCCCACATAGAGGAAGCGGTCATGGTCGGCGAGGGTGGGTCGGACCCCATGGACTTTCATGCCCTCGAAGGTCTTCAATGCATGGTCGAACGCCGGCAGGGCGGGGAATCCGGCGTACGGGCCGTACAGATGCTAACCGGAGATGCCGCCTGGAAAGCCGGTTGGTCGAAGGATTTACTGAGCGCTGCTCTCTCGCGGAGCGATACGCCGTTAGGTTTGACCGTGAAAGACGGCCGCACGCAGGATCTCACTGCGCCGGGCGTCCTCGAGTCTCTTGTCAAAGAACCCGCCGCCTACCGTATCGAATATCGTGACGGGCTGCGTGCCACGCTCTTGATGCTCAACGGTGCTGTGAAGGATTTCAACTTCGCCGCCCGCGTGCGCGGCGCCGGCAATCTTTCCACGCAGTTCCTGTTGACGCCCGTGCCAAATGTCACCTACTCGGCCTGCCTGGTCGCTAAGATCGAACAAATGTTTATGACCCGACGAGCGCCGTATCCGATCGAAAGAACGCTGCTCACCAGTGGCATTCTCGAAAGCTGTCTCCAATCGAAGAAACAAAACCAGCAGCGTCTTGAAACTCCGCACCTCGCGGTCGCCTATCGGCCGGTGCGGGAACCGCAATATGCTGCTTGAAAATGCACGCTGGGCGGATCTTCGCGGCCTGGCAGATCGTATATTTGTAGTTCCGTTGGGTTCGCTGGAACAGCACGGCCCGCATCTTCCGGTATTCACCGATTCACTCATCGTTTCTCATGTGGCTCGGCGCGTCGAAGAGCAGTGCACCGAAGAAATCGTGATGCTTCCCGTGCAGTGGCTGGGGCATTCACCTCACCACCGCCGTTTCGGCTGCGTAAGCCTCGACTTTGCGCCGTACGTGGAAATGATTTGTGGCGTTTGCCGCTCGCTCGTCAATATCGGGGCACGCAAAATTCTCCTGCTTAACGGACATGGCGGCAACGACACGCCCTGCAAAGCGGCTCAGCGTGAACTAAAAAGCGAATTCGAAGACCTGCGCGATCTGTATGTTGTCTATGCTGCCTACTGGAATTTGGCGGCTGAGCGTTTCAATCAAATTCGCACCTCGCCCGCCGGAGGCATGGGGCATGCCTGTGAGATGGAGACTTCCATTCTGCTCTCGAAGAATCCCGCTCTTGTCGACATGCAGAAAGCGCGCCAGGGCGGTCCCGGCCCTCACATGGGCTATCGGGTCACCGACATGCTCAAGCCGCTTCCGTTCTCTCTCATCAATGAGTTTGACGAAATATCCGAGAACGGCGTGATCGGCATGCCCGAACTGGCTACCGCCGGAAAAGGCGAGCAGTTTCTCGATGCTGCCGCCGCGGCGGCCGTCTCTTTGCTCGATGAAATGCGCGCCTGGAAATTCCAGGAGGTTCAAAAATGAAGAAGCTGAGCGCCATTGCGATCGTTCTTATCGGATTTAGCGTAGCCCGCGCGGAGGACCTCAGTGAAGGATTCCGCTTCGTAGAAGTGGCCTCCGTATCGGATGCGATAGAGCAGCTATATGGAACCAAGGCATACATGTCCCACGACATGCGCCCTCTTATGCAGACGAAGTTTGCGGGTCCTGCCGTAACTGTCTTTTTAAAAAAAGAAGAACATCATGAAGGTGCACCCGCGCAGCAGGGAATGCTCGATGCCATCGATGAAGCTCCGGCCGGTTCCGTTTACGTAATCGTCCTCGAAGACGGCCTCGACTATGCGGCTGTAGGCGGCCTGATGAGCACCGCTATGAAGGTCCGTGGTTTCACGGGCGCGATCGTGGACGGCAGCATTCGAGATACACCGCAAATAACCAAGTTGCAATTTCCCGTGTTCAGCCGCGGCGTTGCACCCTCCACTACGATTAACCACTACCGCTTCGTAGGGAAGAACATTCCGGTCACCTGCGCGGGCGTTCAAGTCCATCCGGCCGACATTATAGTCGCCGATATGGATGGCGTTGTGGTAGTGCCGAAGGAAAAGGCCGCCGACGTTTTGAAGAAAGCCCAACAGCTAGATGATAGCGAGCACAGTATGTTGCCGTTCATCGAAAAATATAAATCGATCCGCCAGGCTGTCGCGAAGTTCGGACGTCTTTAACTAGCAATTATCCTTAAAGTTGCTGGTGCAACAGTTCCTTTGGAAATCCGTCCAATGTTCGGGGTTTCACAAAGCAACTTATGACAACCAGCAAAGCGGTCTTAAGCGCGAGCATAGGAGTATTGCTAGCTCTTGCCGCCTGTTCTTCCAACAAAGTAGCAGAGAACGCGCCTGTTAAGAGCGGGGGAGACGGTAAGGGAACAGCGCCCGCGTCCGCGGCGGCAAAGCAGGTGGACAAGGCCCTGGTCCGATTCGTTAACGGCACCGTTGCCTCGAAGGATTTGGCGTTCGGCGACCTTACTACTTTTGCGGGCGTAGATTCGTTCGATATTACCCCGTACAAAGAGCTTCCAGCGGATCGCCACGAGTTTAAACTTTTCGCTAAAGATCAGAAAGGGGAGCCGCTGGCAACCAACAGCGAAGGCCTGAGTAGCGGTAAGCACTACACCGTCCTTGCGGTCACCGAGAAGGATGGTAAGACAACGCTCGATCCGGTATCGGATGACTTGACACCACCTTCGCCTGGTATGGCAAAAGTCCGTGTTATTAACCTCGCACCTGCGATGAAAAATGCGGATCTGTATGCCGGAGGCAAGAAAGATGCTTTAATCAGCGGGGCCGGTCTCGATCATCCCACCAGTTACAACGACCTATCTCCCTCGGAGGCGGCTTTATATCTTCGGAATTCAATGAGCAAAAAGAATTCGATTCGGGTCGAAGACATGAAACTAAAAGCAGGCAAACTTTACACTATCCTTGTTTTTCAAGATAAGCACGGAAAATTGAAGGTAAAGACGATAGAGGATGAATTTACCGCGAGCTAAGCAAAGCTTCCTGCCATAAAGGCAGCGAGAAACAAAAGGTAGCGCCGGCGCCTTCTCCGGCGCTTTCCACCCAAATCCGGCCGCCGTGCCGTTCGCCAATGCGTTGGCACGTGGCCAGTCCAATACCAAAACCAGGAGACTCACCTCCGTGCAAACGGTGGAAGGGGGCGAATATCAGTTGATGGTACTTGCTAGGAATTCCAATACCATTGTCTGAGACGGTAATCTCAACCGCATCGGGCGTTTTCTTTCTGGCGGCCACATGAATTCGCGCACGTTCATCCGTCTTCTGATACTTCATGCCGTTGTGAATCAGGTTTTGGAATAGCTGGGACAATAAGACAGCGTTACCTTTCACTGTTGGGAGCGGATCGTAGGTAATCCTGGCCCCGCCTTCCGTAATAGATTGCTCCAGGTCCTTCAAAGTCCACTCGAGAACTTGGCTCAAATCGACGCTTGTCCAGCCGTCGCCCTCCTGACTGGCTTGTTCGTAGATAAGAGACCCTTGAATCAGGGTGCTCATTCGCGAGGCGCCCTGCTGAATGTATGTCAAAATCTGATCCGCATCCGGATCGAGTTTGCCGGCATATCGCCTTTCAAGTAGGCCAGCAAAATTAGAAATCGTCCTGAGTGGTTCCTGCAAGTCGTGGCTGGCTGCGTACGCGAATCGCTGTAAATCCTCGTTCCTGCGAATCAGTAGCTCATTGGCATCCTGTAGCGCTTTATTTGCCTTCGCCAATTCCGTTTCCGCTCGCCTCATGCGCAAAAGAGCGCGAACAGTAGCCAACAATACTTCCGAGTCGACCGGCTCGACCAGGTACCTGTCAGCGCCGTTGTCAAGGCCGCCTACGCGATCACCGGAAGTCACCGCCGAGGCTGACACCTGGAGCACAAGAGTGGAACCAAGCTCTGGATCCGACTTGATCTTTCTGCACACTTCAAGCCCACTCATGTCCGGAAGATTGACGTCGAGCAACACGAGCAGCGGTCGTAGCGAAGCGGCCAGTTCCAGAGCCAGTTCACCCGTGCCGGCCTCCGCTACCTGGTATCCGGCTTGTTTGAGGAGTCTGCTCCTGGCGTATCGGCCGGCTTCATAGTCATCGACGTTGAGAATCATTGTCTGGAAAATAGCTGCGGTTCGTTTAGTAAGTCGCGAATTACTGCCATCGCCGGCTCGCGGTTGGCCAACTGCTTCGGTAGAATGGCTGCCTGGTGCCCTTTCAGCCGTAAAAGATCGTCGGGCGTCAAGTTGTGTGAGGTGTGTATGACCACCGGAATATCCTTTGTGGCGGGATCCGCCTTCAGATCTTCTAAAACCTCAAATCCATTGCGGTCACGCATGTGGATATCCAATAAGATCAAACTAGGCTGATCGAACCGCGCACGCTCCAGGCCTTCAATCCCCCGCGCAGCTTCGGTGATTAGATAGCGTGTCCCCCGAAATAGCTGACGCGCAATATAACGTGCTACTTCCTCATCGTCAATAATCAAAATGGAACCTGGGCTCTCTGTCACGAGTGCAGGGGCTGCTTCCGAGGACGCCGATTTTTCAGCGTAGCGGCGGTCGGCGGACCGCTCTTCACCGCTGAAGGCGAAAGGCAAAGTCAAGTGGAAGGCGGAACCACGTCCTAGAGCACTTTCGACGATCAGATTCCCACCCATCAATGTGGCCAGCTTCCGTGAAAGTGGGAGCCCAAGCCCCGTCCCTCTAACTTTGCGCTGCACTGGACTTTGAATCTGGCCAAATTCGTGAAAAATACGTTCGTGGTCCTCCAGCGCAATTCCGATTCCCGTGTCCGAAACCGAAAAAACAACCTCGCTCGGTTCACAGCTGACCCGGACCCGTACTTCTCCGTGTTCAGTAAATTTTAAAGCGTTAGAGATTAAATTTCGTAGGATCTGGCTGATTTTCCCCTCATCGCTGACGATCAGCAAATCATCCGGCGGATCTTCGAAGAGAAGGCTAACGCGCTCGCTTTGGCTAAGAGGCCGCATCATCCCGCGCAGTGCGCCAAAAACTTTAGCGACTTCCACTGTGCCTATGTGTATGTCGATCCTTCCCGCTTCCACCTTCGCGATGTCTAAAAGATCGTTTACCATCTCAAACAGCTCATACGAGGCTGTGCGCACAAATCCGATCTGTTTTTCTTGCTCCGGCGTTAATTCCCCATCCGTTCTGGCGAGGAGCAAGTCGGAAAGGGCCAGAATCGAATTAAGCGGAGTTCGAAACTCGTGGCTCATATAAGACAGAAAACGGTTTTTACTTCATCCGCCTGCCGAAGAGCGGAGGCTCGTTCGTCCAGTTCCGCGTAAAGCGCTACCACTCCCCGATTCGTTTCTTCCAGTTCCTGATTGAGCCGCGCCATGTCGGTTCGCCGCTTTTCCAACTCGGTTTCTAACTTGCAAACAAGATCCAGCGCCACTAGTAATTCATGGCTCTGCTGCCCGATCTCATCGCTCGCTTCTTGGGACGCACCCTTCGCCAGTTGCTTGCTTAACGATGCGATGTGTTCCTTGTTCGCAACCGCCTGGGCGGGAAGCAGCTTGCCGAAGGTGTGACGATAGTTCCCCGTCCGGGCGTGGATTCCAGCGAGAACCGGTCCATCAATCGACGTGTGCCGCTCAAACCGAGGCCCATGCCAGTTTGTGAACGATAGCGGCCCTCGAGAATCGCCTCGCGTTCAACCAGTCCCGGCCCTTTATCGCTTATTCGGATGACAAAGAGAGGAGTTTCGGCATTGAGCTGTATGAGAAACTCGACCCGTCCATCGCGGCCGTACTGTACCTTGTTCGAGCAAAATTGCGGGCGTCAAATCACTGGCGCGGTCCAGCGCCGCCACGGCTTCCTTCGAGGCTTCGGCCGCTGCTGGTCCGTGGCCTAAACCGTCGGCCAGCAAAAGGATCGTCCGGCCTTCTTCAAACCGCGCTCCCCAACTGTCACCACACTCGGTCTCCCCGCGGGCTGGCGTCCGCAGCGAGCCGAGCAGGAGTGGCCGGTATCTGAGGGGCTACCTGGCTTGCTCGAACTCGACTTGGTCGCACTAGAAAAGATCCGGGCCACTAGACAGGTGCCGATCTTCGGCTGCGAATGGATATCGAATTCATCGGCGAGCCGTGCGATGGCGCCGAGGCCGGTTCCAGCCGTCGCCGCCGTGGAATATCCATCCCGCAAGCAACGCTCGAGCGATGTAATCCCAGGCCCATGATCGAAGGCGATCACCTCAATGCCGGTTGATCCGTTTCGTATACAAGTTTGTAGGTGAATCTCCCCGCCCTGGGCGTGCTTAACGAGGTTCGTGCCTATTTCTGTGATTACGATGCCCAATTTACCTGCTGCAGTCGCCTCCCAGTCCAGGCTCTCCGCAAGTCTCAGCCCGACGCGCCGCGCCTCCGGCGTTTGGCTTGCATCGGATACCGGAATGATTTTCGGCTGCACCTCAGGCCTTCCACCGTGTAATCGTTACGCGCGTGCCCTTGCCCGGTTCGGACCAGATGGAAAATTCACTCGAAAGCCGCTTAGCCCCTCCTAATCCCAAACCCAAGCCGTTACCCGATGTGTAGCCGTCCTTCAAGGCTCGTTCGACATCAGGAATTCCTGGGCCCTGGTCTGTGAAGGTAAGACGTATACCCTTGCGCGCCCCTTCCTCTACGTGCTCGATCAGCACGTTTCCTCCTCCGCCGTGAACGAACGCATTCCTTGCCAACTCGCTGGCGGCGGTGATCAACTTGGTTTGATCCACCAGCGTCAAACCAGCCTCTACACCAGCTTTCCGGACCCCCTGCCGAACCGCAACCACGTCTTCTTGGGAGGCGACCGGAAGACTAGTCTGGTTTGTGGAGGACACCGAGACTCTCCCGCTGTTCTTCTAACGAGCGCCGCAATAGTTCCATGCCCTTGTCGACATTTAGAGCCGTCCGGATGCCGGGAAGGGAGAGACCGAGTTCCACCAGTGTGATTGCTACCGGAGGCTGCATCCCGACTACCACCGTCTCGGCGTCCAGGATGCGCGACATTCCCGCAATGCTGCCCAACATGCGTCCAATAGATGAATCGACAATGTCCAGCGCCGAGATGTCGATCAGCACTCCCTTCGCACCGGTTGCCACAATCTTTTCGGTTAAATCGTCCTGCAAAGAGAGAGCGAGTCGGTCGTGCATGTCGACTTGGATGCTGACCAGCAGGAACTCGCCCAGCTTCAGGATGGGAATCCGTTCCACAGCTGTCCTTAGCGCGGCGGGCCGCTTTGTCCGGCGGACAGTCCGTTTCCAAGTTTCCGTAAGGCAATTTGGAAGGCATCGGCGAGTGTTGCCTTAGTCGTGACATCCGCCAGATCGACGCCCAGGTGGATGATCGTCTGAGCAATTTGCGGCCGTATTCCGCTAATAATGCAATCCGCTCCCATCAACCGTGCCGCTGCCACTGTCTTTAGTAGATGCTGCGCGACCAACGTGTCGACGGTTGGCACGCCAGTGATGTCGATGATCGCGATGGCGGCGCCGTTGCTGACAATTGCCTCCAGCAGATTCTGCATCACCACTTGTGTTCGCTCGCTGTCCAGCGTCCCAATCAAAGGGAGTGCCAGGATACCGTCCCAGAGGCGCACTACCGGAGTCGAAATCTCGAGCAATTCCTGTTGCTGGCGCCGGATGATCTCTTCCCGGCCTTTTAGAAATGAGCTGGCGGTCTCAAGACCCAGCCGGTCGATCAGCAGAGTTGCGCGCCACTCTCGTCCGCCAACCCCTGCGCATCGTTGTCCAATTCCTTCCGGATGCGCGCAAACAACGGTTGTTTCAAAGAAAAGACGAACATGGCTGTTTCGACGGGTGTATATCCCTCTTCAGCCCGCCGCCGCGACAAGCTGGTCAGAAACTGGAGGGCGCCACTCCATTCCCCGCGTGAAAAGTCTGTAAGATTACCGGTTGCCAGCCCGCGCCGCAGTGCGTTTAGGAACGTCCTAGCACTCTCTTCTAACTGCTGATCTGCCGTCGAGCCGGGGCGGTTTGCCGCTGAATTGCGCAGTCATCCACTCTGTCAGAAGATCAGCTTCATGGCGCTCGAGAATAGAGGGAAGGCGAGGTTCGAGATTAGGCATAAAGATTTTCCTGATGGATGCAACGGCCGTGATTCCGATGTTTAGGCCTGGAAAAATAGTAACGCAGTCTAGTGCAACAGCACGGCTTGACTGCGATCGAGCGCTGCGCTCAATTGGGCCAGCCCGATGGGCTTCGATAGGTAATCGTCCATGCCCGCGTTGAGGCATCTCTCGCGATCCCCGTTCATCGCGTGTGCCGTCATGGCAATGATCGTGTGACGTTTGCCGCTGATCTTTTCCCGGCGCCGGATTTCCGCAGTGGCTTCAAAACCGTCCATCTCGGGCATCTGAACATCCATCAGTACCGCGTCGAACTCGCTTGCTTCCAGCGCCTCCAGCGCTTTCAGGCCGGTATCAACGATGGTTGCCGTATGTCCTTGGCGTTCAACCAGCCGCCGGATGACTTGCTGATTGACCACGTTATCTTCAGCGATCAGAATGCGCTGACCGGCTGCGCGTTCTTCGCTGACGATTTGCCTCGTGTGGGTTGCATCCTTGTCGCGCGCTCCTAGCACCGCGAGAATCGCTGCCCGCAGTTCCGACTGCCTGACCGGCTTCGTCAGATAACCCGCTATACCCAGTTCACGACAGCGTGCACTATCACCTCGCTGGCCTGCTGAGGTGAGTAGGATGATTTTCGTTTTCCGGTCGGCAGAAAACTGCTCCGCCAGATAAAAGCCACTCTTGTCTGGCATGTGCACGTCGCACAGCACCAGCGGGAACGGCGACCCACTCTCCGCTGCCGCTTGGAGCAGTTCCAGGGCTTCGTCCGCGCCTCTTGCGGTGGTGGT
>Ga0157369_10004480_pt1 | contig 16458 bp, 17 predicted proteins | sample C25metaG_FD_113461 | JGI IMG/M metagenome (GOLD analysis project Ga0157369, IMG submission 113461) | Corn rhizosphere microbial communities from Kellogg Biological Station, Michigan, USA - C2-5 metaG | ecosystem: Host-associated > Plants > Roots > Rhizosphere > Soil | place: USA: Michigan... | reverse complement strand
TGCGTTGCCGAACGCTGCCGGAGCTCACCAGAACATTGCGGGGATTCGGATCGCGGCGCGGCAGTCGCGGATCCCGCGACAGCGCTCATGGCGATCAGCAGCGATTCTTCGCGCCGCTGCTCGATGCTCGTCGCAAAGCGTGGGGCACGCGTGAGCCGGCCGCGACGATCGCCGCGTTCGACGCCCCAACTCTCGCCAGCGCCTTCGAGACGATTCTAGAAGCGTTCGCGAGAGAACGTCACGGAGACTATGGACCCGCGCGCCGAGCCCTGACGGCCGAGCTGGTCGATCTGAGCGAGCCGCTGCGTGACGCACTCGATGGTCTCCGTAGCGCCGCTGATCAAGCGACCGCGGCCACCGAGGATTTGCGGCTTTGGCGAGTTTGGTCGACGCAACTTCGCGCGACATTCGAAACGGCCGACCGCGTCTGGCTTTCGCTCGACGCGGCGCTCGACGCCAGTCCGACAAATCCGAAGCGGCCGTGATCGTCGGCGTCGGGGTCGACGCGGTCGACATCGACCGGATCGAGCGGATGTTCGCCGACAAAGGCGACCGGATGCTGCAGCGCCTGTTCACTGCCGACGAGCTCTCGTATCTGTCGACCAAGGCCGCGCCGGCTCAACATCTGGCCGTGCGCATCGCAGCCAAAGAGGCGACGTACAAAGCGCTGGCCGGGAACGACTTGGCGCGCGGCATCGGCTGGCGCGACGTCGAGGTGTTTTCGCGCGACGACGGTGCGCCGCAACTCCGGCTCCACGGGCACGCGGCTACGCGGTATGCGGAGCTCCAGGCGACCAGCATTCACATCTCGTTGACGCATAGCAGAGCAACGGCGGTCGCCGTCGTCATCGTGGAGCGCTGAGCAGCGTCGCTCCATGGTCTACAACCACGCGATTAATCCCGATATATTCCCTCGGCAATGAATTCTAGAGCCAGACTCGGCCGCGTCCTCGCCGTGATCGTGTTTATGGGACTTTCCACACGCCTCGCGGCTCAGGACGAGCACCCAATCCGCCGGGTCGCGAACATCGTCAGCGTGGCGGTCGAGGAATACAAAAAGGGCGTCGACGACAAGGGTCGGCTGATCTCCGCCGACGAATACAACGAGGCGGTCGGTTTCTTGACGGATGCGCGCGAGGCGTCCGCTCGCCTGCCTGGTGACCGCGCGATTGCTGGCCGGGCGATTCTGGATTCGATCATCGCAGCGGTTGCGGCGAAGAAGCCGCCGGCGGCGATCGAGCCGATGAATCAGCGATTCGCCGCGGCGCTGGGCAGCGAAGCCGCACTCGAGCTGCCTCTTAAGCCGATCGATATCGCCGCCGGCGAGCGACTCTACCAATCGACGTGCGCTTCGTGCCACGGTCCGCGCGGACTTGGCGACGGTCCCGCTGCCGCGACGCTGAACCCAAAGCCGCCGGCAATCGGCGCGATGTCCACGGTATCGACCGTCGCGCCGGCGATGGCGTTTCGCAAAGTCTCGGTTGGCGTGGCCGGAACAGCGATGCCAGCGTTTGCTTCGACGCTGAGCGCAGACGACCGCTGGAACATCGTGATGTACCTCGGCTCGCTGCGCAGCACGCCACAGCAGATCGCCGACGGTGAAGGTCTCTACATGCGCGGCTGCGTTGAATGCCACGGCGTGACGGGACTTGGCGATGGAGCCATTGCGCGATCGCTGAGCAAAGTGCCACCGGAACTGGGCTCGTTCGCGTGGCAGGCTGAGCGCAGTGATTCGCAGCTTGTCGCTGTGGTGACCGCGGGAACGCCGGGAACGCCGATGCCTCCGGCGGAGAATCTGACGCCCGCCCAAGTGCGAAGCGTCGTGGCGTATTTGCGCACGCTTCCGATGCGCCCACGGACGATTGCGTCGGCGACCGCGCCGCGGGACAGCGGAAGCAGCCGGGCAGCGGCGAACGCGGCGCTCTCGCTCTTGGAGCAATCGTTGACGGCGGCGCGCGATGGGCGGTCGAGTGAAGCCGCGGATCGTGCGTTCGACGCGTACATCGCGTTCGAGCCGATCGAGACGCCGGCCCGAGCGCGGAATCCGGGCGTTGTGTCGACCATGGAGCGCCTCTTCGCCGACTTCAAGGGTTCGATTCGCGGCAACGACATTCATGGCGCCGAGCGTGCGCGGGATGCGATCGGCGTCAACATGGACCGGGTGTTGGAGCTCACGCGGCCGACCGGCAGCGCGTCGGAAGCGTTCTTTCAAAGTCTGCTGATCATTCTACGCGAAGGGTTCGAGGCGATTCTCGTCGTCGGCGCCGTAGTGGCGTTCCTGCTCAAGACCGGCCATCGCGAACGGCTACGCTCGATCTGGATGGGAATCATTCTCGCACTGGTGGCGAGCGGGCTCACCGCGGTGGTGCTGCGCACGGTATTGTCGGCGATTCCGGCGAGCCAAGAGATCATAGAAGGGCTCACGCTGCTGGTCGCTGTGGCCGTGCTGTTCTCGGTGAGCTATTGGCTCATCTCGCGAGTCGAGGCAGCGAAGTGGCAGCAGTTCATTCGCGAGAAGGTGAACAACGCGCTCGAGCACGGCGGCGGTCGTGCACTCGCATTCGTCGCGTTCCTCGCCGTGTACCGCGAAGGTGCGGAGACCGCGCTGTTCTATCAGGCGTTATTCAACGAAGGCTCGCATGTGATCCTGCCGATCAGTCTCGGCATCGTGACGGGGTTCGCGGGACTCGCCATCATCTTCACGCTGTTCTACCGTTTCGGCGTACGGATTCCGCTTCGGCCGTTCTTCAGCGTCACGAGCGTGCTGCTCTACTACATGGCCTTTGTCTTCACGGGGAAGGGCATCAAAGAGCTGCAGGAAGGAAACGCCGTACCGATCAGTACGATTCCCGGCTTTCCAACCGTCGAGGCGCTCGGATTGTACCCGACGTGGCAGACGTTGCTCGCGCAGATGGTGTTGCTCGGGCTGTTCGTGTTCGCCGTCGCGAAAACCTTCTGGCCGAAGCGATCGGTCGCGCTGCCGACGGTAACCGCCGAGACTCCCGCGTCCGACAGCATGGTGCGTCAACTCGAGCAACTTCGTGCGGCGAACGAAGCGTTGGCGGCACGTGTCGCGGCACTCGAGTCGCGTGGAGACGCGTAGCGACTAAGTTGTACCCATGAACGTCGACGCGCTGTTCGCTTCGCCTTGGGGTGCGCTGCTCATCTTCTTTCTGCGCATCATCGACGTCTCGTGCGATACGATGCGCGTCATCTTCGCGATCCGTGGCAAGCGCGCGATCGCTGCCGCGCTCGGGTTCGTTCAGGCGCTCGTCTGGATCTTCGCGGTGGCGAACGCCGTCAAGCATCTCAACAGCGTGCTGCACGTACTCGGCTATGCCGGCGGTTATGCGATGGGCACGTACATCGGCGTGTCACTGGAGCGTGCGATTGCGTACGGCGTCGCCACTGTTCGCATCGTGACGAAGCGCGCCGGACTGGGCATCGCCGCTGCGCTGCGAGAACAGGGATATGGCGTGACTGAATCGCACGGTGTCGGGCGCGACGGCGCGGTCGACGTGCTCAACTCAGTGGTTCAGCGCCGCCATCTCGACGATGTGCTCGCGGTCGTGACGGCGATGGACGACGAAGCATTCGTCACCGTCGATGAGCCGCGCGTGCTACTCGGCGGCTCGATCGCGGAGCGCGAGTGGGCGTTGGCCGGGCCGCTCAGTCGATGGATGCGACTGCGCCAGCGGGCCTGAAGAAGATTCTACGCCGCGACCGGGACCGCTCGAACGCCCGGCCGGTCCGGACCCGTGCGACTGCGCGCCGCCATGATCGCGACGCCCACCAAGACCATGGCGAGCGCGATGATCTGCGCCATGCTCAGGCCCAATGCCCAAGCGAAGCGGTCGTCCTTGGCGCGGAAGAATTCGACGATGAACCGCTCGATCCCCGCGAGGATCGCCCACACACCGAACAGCCAGCCTTCGGCATGCTTGTGGTCCCGCATTCTCCACAGGATGGCGAACATCGCGAAGCCGAGTAGCACCTCGATGAGCTGCGTGGGATAGACGGACACGACGCTCGCGGGATCGGTGCCCGGCGGAAACTGTGTATGAAACGTCTTTTGCATTTCATAGACAGTCGACGGCGGCGCGCCCTGGGGGAACGAGACGGAGAGCGGACCGGAATACGGACGGCCATAGTCGTCGCCCACTGCCCAGCAGCCCGTTCGCCCAACCGCGTATCCCGCGGCGATCGCCATGCCGCCAACGTCGGCAAAGCGCAGAAACGATAGCTTCTTGTAGCGGATCGTCGCGGCGCAGAGGATCACCGAGCCGATGAATCCGCCCCAGAAGACGAATCCTCCGCGGCTCCACAGATCACTGATGTTGTGGGTGACGATCGCCACGTAATAGAGCTTCGCGCCGAGGATGGTACCGAGCAGCGCGGCGAACAGCACGTCGGCGACGGCGGCTGACTCGACGTCGCGTCCGCGGTTCGCGAGCTCGCGTTCCGACACGATCTGCGCGATGAGGAACGCCAGCAGCACCGCGATGCCGAATCCAGTCAGACTGAATCCGCCGATGCCGAACTCGAACGGGTGATGAATGATCGGTGTCGAAGCGAGTGTCATGCGGCGACGAGTCCGGGAAGAGGCTGGCTGGCGAAAGCGTTGAGGTCGAGCGTGGAGCGTTCGCCGCGCTCGAGATGGAACAGACCTGCACGCGCGATCATCGCGGCGTTGTCGGTCGCCAGGCGCGGCGTTGGCGCAAAGACCTGGACCCCACGACCCGACAAACGTTCCCGCATCGCGCGCACGAGCGACGTATTACACGCCACTCCACCGCCGAGCACGACGCGAGCGCGATTGAACTGTCGCGCGGCGCGCGCTGTTTTTTCGACGAGCGTGTCCACGAGCGCATCCTGAAACGCGCGTGCGATCGCACCGCGACTCGCCTCGAGATCCGAGGACTTCACAGCGTTCAACACCGCGGTCTTGAGGCCGCTGAACGAGAAATCATAAAAGTCGGAATCGCCTGGCTGCTGGTCGCGTCGGAGCATTGGTCGAGCGAAGCGATAGTCGCCGCTCTCGCTCCGAGCCGCGAGTCGATCGATGTGCGGGCCACCAGGATACGGAAGACCGAGCAGCTTGGCAACTTTGTCGAAGGCCTCGCCAGCCGCGTCATCGCGTTCTGCCGAGCAGCCGATACTGACCCCAGGCTTCGACGTCGACGAGCAGTGTGTGCCCGCCTGACACGAGTAGGGCGGTAAACGGTGGAACCGCGTCAGGATGCTCGAGCGCTGTCGCGAACAGGTGTCCTTCCATGTGATGGACCCCGATCACCGGAATGCCGCGCGCGAACGCATATGCTTTCGCGTAGCTGACGCCGACGAGCAGCGCGCCGACCAGCCCGGGAGCATTTGTCACCGCCACTGCATCGATGTCGTTGCTGCCAGCGTCGCGCAGGGCTTGCTGGACGACCGGCACGATCGCCGTGAGATGTGCGCGCGACGCAATCTCCGGAACGACGCCGCCGAAGATCCGGTGGACGTCTTGCGACAGGATGACGAGCGCGCGCTGCGTCACCAAGTCGCCGGTGCCTTCGATCACGGCGGCTGATGTCTCATCGCATGAAGTCTCGATGCCGAGGACGCGCATCAGCCGTGCGGAGGTGTGAGTGAAAGCTGCGCTTTGACTTGAGCGGGCCGGACGTGAATCGCCGGATTCAACCCAATGGTGTCGATGTCGATCAAATGCGGCAGCGAATCAGGAAACGAGATCGTCGTCTTCACGGTGCGCACGCTCGACACGCCCACCACGATATGGCGTGGTCCGGTCACCTGGACGCTCTCTGGATCGAAGCGCAGCGAAACCGGTCCAGGATATCCCACGGTCGCGACATCGATCTGCGAACGCACCGGAACTTTGCGCGACCATGTCGACTCGAAGCGCAATGTCACGCTCCGTGGTTGGACATCGCGTACGACTGCGTCGACGCCATCGGGCAGCGTCACGTCGTCCGGGCGCAAGTCGATCACGAGCGTGTCAGGCGAGTCGGCCGTGATTTGTCGATGGATCCGCGGGAGATTCGACGTGAGCTTGATGAGCTCCTTGGGTGAACCGGCGACGATCGCTTGCACGGGTGGTACCGGATCGCGCAGCACCAACGAGCTGTCGAGCACCGGCGTGAATCGAACCGGCACGAGCTGCAACTGCGGTTCCTTCGCGTTGATGACGAACCACAGGACGAGGGCGATGAACACGGCCGTGGCTTTGAGACCGAGGCGAACCGTGAATGCGGCCCTCAGGCGGCGTTGCAGCGCGCTCTGTGGTCGGAGCACCGGAGTCCCCGTCATCGCCTGTCAGCTCCGCTCAGGGCGTACGAGGAGCGACAGGCAACTCACGGCCCACCGCCGTGTCACCCTCGGCGCGCGGCGGCTGGAGTCCGAGCAGTTGTGCCACGAGCGCGCGATTGCCCTGCGAGCTCCAATCGTCGGGACCGATCCACTTCTTCCGAATCGTTCCCTCGCGGCCGATCACGAACGACTCCGGATATCCAGTCGTCTGATACAGCCGCTCGATCGCGTGCGTCGAATCGTGCAAGATCTCGAACGTGATGCCGAAGTTCCTCGCGAACGCGCGAATCGAATCTTCGCTCACATAGTCGTCGATGCTGACGGCAACGAGCTTCAGCCCCTTGTCGCCATACGCCTGATACAACCGCTGAAGGCTCGGCATCTCGGCCTGACATGGCGGACACCACGTGGCCCACACATTCAGCAACACGACTTGCCCTTTGTAGTCAGCGAGCGTCTTGTACCGATTCTCGCCGAGTACTTTGGCCCGGAAGTCGGGCGCGGTCGAGCCAATCGTGACGGGGAACAGCTCGTCCTTCATGTAGTGCGATGCGGTCAACAAACCAATCGCCATCACAGCCACGACGATACCGACGACGCTCCACTGTTGCCGTCCGGTCATACGAGCACACCACAGCGGTCACGGAGCTCGCCGATTTCAGCTTTCGGGTTCGCTGCCGAGAAGATCGCGTTCCCCGCAACGAACGTGTCGGCGCCCGCGCTCCACATCTCGCGGATGGTCTCGCGCGCGATTCCCCCATCGACCTCGATGGCCGCCTGACTGTCGGCTTCGTCGAGCATCAGTCGCGCACGGCGGACCTTGTCGACGGAATACGGGATGAACTCTTGGCCGCCAAACCCAGGATTCACCGACATGACGAGCAGCACGTCGAATTCAGGAATGATCTCACACACGGCGTTCAGCGGCGTCGCCGGGTTCAACGCGACGCCGGCGCGGCATCCCAATTCTCTAATCCGACTGAGTTGACGATGCAGATGCGGCGTCGCTTCGGCGTGAATGGTCATGCCGCTCGCGCCGGCCGCTGCAAAGTCCTCGAAGAACTTTTCCGGCTCGACGACCATGAGATGCACGTCGAGCGGCAGCGAGGTACAACGTCGCACCGTCTCGATGACTTTCGCGCCATACGTCAAATTTGGAACGAAGCGGCCGTCCATCACATCGATGTGAATCCAATCGGCGCCACCGGCCTCACACATCGCGATCTCGTCGCCGAGCTTCGCGAAGTCGGCGGCAAGGATAGATGGTGCGATGCGAACGGTCATTGCGGCTTCCCGGTGTTGGTGCTCACGGTGAGCGTGACGCTCGAGCCCTCGGGTTGTTTTGTTCCAGGACGAGGGTCCTGCACGAGCACCGTTCCAATCGGCGTCGCTTCCCGATACTCCTGATCTCCGCGCTCGGCTTTGAATCCCACCGACGCCAACCGCTTCGATGCGTCGTCGAACAGCAACCCCGTCACGTTCGGCACCTTCGCGTTGCCCGGGACGACTCCGGAGGGGAAAATGAAGAATGCCACAACCAAGTACGCGATGAGAAACCCGCCGATGATCGTGACTGCGTATGGAAGCGAACGACGGAGCGATGTCCGCACACTCATGCGGCGACTCTCCGCAACCGAGCGGCGAAGGCGCCATCTGTGCCATGCAATTGTGGAAGCACGCGCAAGCGACCGTTGTCCAGCACCGCGGCAGGCACCGCGCCTTCCGGCGGCGGATCGATCCGCCATCCTGAATTGTTCGCCAGGAAGTGGTCAATCTGCTCGTCGTTTTCTTCCGGCTCGAGCGAGCACGTGCTGTACACCAGCAGTCCGCCCGGCTTCACGACCGACGCAGCCGAGCGCAAAATCGAACGCTGCTGTGCCGCCATGACGGCGATGTCCGAGATCTTGAGACGCCACCGCGCGTCGGGGTGACGACGGAAGGTGCCCGTTCCCGTGCACGGTACGTCGACGAGTACCAGATCGACCGGCTTGATGGCGGGAAAGCGCGCGTCGGCAACGTAGACATACATCGAATCGATCTCGAGGCGCTTCGCGTTCTCGACGACACGCTGCACGCGCGCGAACGAAAGGTCGCTCGCGAACACGCTCGATGCATTGCGTGAAAGCTCGACCGACTTCCCGCCCGGCGCCGCGCAGAGATCGGCAACCAGTGCGCCGGTCGGAACGCACGCGTATTGTGTGACGAGCGTCGACGCCGGATCCTGCAGATGAAACAAGCCTTGACGGAATGGTCCGAGCTCGGTGAACGACGACACCGGACTCGAAAGCACGATGCTGTCGCGAGCGAGAGGCGCTTCGCTCACATGAATTCCCGCCGACTCGAGCATTGCCTCGAGCTGCTCGCGCACGACGTGATACGACCGCGCGACGAGCGGCGCTTCATGATTGTTGGCCTCGAGCAACCGATGCGTCTCGTCGATTCCCCAACGCGCGACCCAACGCGCGACGAGCCACCGCGGATGCGACCCCTCGATGACCAGATTGTCGATCGGGTCCGATGGCACGGGCAGCATCAGCGAATCGCGCTCGCGGTCCAACCGTCGTAGGACAGCGTTAGCCAGTTTGCTCGCGCCCAGTCCGTGACGGCGCTTGGCAAGCTCCACGGTCTGTGCGATCGCTGCGTACGCGGGTACGCTCTGCATGTGCAGCAGCTGCGCGGCCCCGAGTCGCAGGAGGTCGTGCAAGTCAGCGTCGAGACGGACGGAGCCGCCGCGCACGCGCTGGTCGAGGTACGCGTCGATGCGCGCGCGACGGCGCAGCATGCCGTACACGAGCTCGCGCACCCAGCGTCGGTCTCGGGCATCGAGACGCGCGGTGCGACGATCGAACGATGGATCGAGCAGCTCGCCGCCGCGCAAGTCTGTGCAAATCTCAGCGGCGGCCAGGCGCGCGTCGGTGATTCCACCGCCGCCGTGCACCGCGACGCCCCCGTCTCCTCCACCGGGCGACCGATGGTCCTGATCTGCCCCAGGCATATGTATCAAAATAGTCGTTCGCCCAAGCCGGTGCCGCGTCCCCGCGCCCAATCAACGGGGGCGAGACGGCGCTTGCCGGCCGGCTGAACGCTGGTGATTTGGACGGCGCCCTCGCCGCACGCGACCGTCATCCCGCTCGCATCGACCGCGATGACTTCGCCCGCCGCTGTGTTCGTGACTTGAGGCGCCAATCGCGCGCCGAACAACTTCACCTCGCCGCTCTTCGCCATCGCGAAAGCTCCCGGCCGCGGATCGTATGCACGAATGATGCGCGACACGGCCCGCGCGTCAGCAGTCCAATCGACGCGCGCCATCGCGCGCTCGACCTTCGGCGCATACGTCGCCTGCGCGTCGTCCTGCGGCGATTCCTGCGCTGCGCCCAGCTCGATCAGCGCCAATGCCTCGATCAGCGCGAGTGCGCCCATCTCAGCGAGCCGCAGTTCGAGCTCGCCGAAGGTTTCGTCGTCGGGGATCGGCGTGCGGACCTGCAGGATCGACGGACCGGCATCGAGCGCCCTCACCATCCGCATGATCGTGATGCCTGTCTCGCTGTGGCCCTCGCGAATCGCCGCCTGAATCGGGCCCGCGCCACGAAGCTTGGGCAGCAGCGACGCATGGATGTTGATCGTTCCGAGCCGCGGCAGAGCGATGATGTCACTCGGCAGAATGTGGCCATAGGCGACGACGACGGAGATCTCAGGCTCGAGCGCTCGGAGCCGCGCGATGAACTCTTCGCCGCGCGGCCGGTCCGGTTGAAGAACCGGAAGCGATTCAGCCAACGCGATGCGCTTGATCGGCGGCGGCTCGAGCGTCGAACGGGAACGACCGATTGGCTTGTCCGGCGGCGTGACGACGCCCGCGACATCGAAGCCTTCGCCAATCAGCGCGCGCAGCGGCGGCACGGCGAACTCCGGCGTGCCCCAGAAGAGCACGCGCACTAGAGCTCCTCGTCAGGATGCTCGTGCGTGCGCGCGGGATCGATCTCGAGCTTCCGCACGAAGCCCGGGTATTTGTCCTTCTCCTTGCCCCACTTGGCCATCGCGCCCCGGCGCTTCAGAACGCTCAGGTAGTCGATGAACAACTTGCCGTGCAGATGGTCGATCTCGTGCTGGAGACAGCGGGCGAGCAGCTCGTCCGCCTCGATCTCGAACGATTTCCCATCGAGGTCCATCGCGCGCACGCGCACGCGCACCGGTCGCACGACATCACCGTACACATCCGGGATCGACAGGCATCCCTCTTCGGCCTTGGACGTCTTCGAATCTGATTCGACAATCTCTGGGTTGATGATGACGAACGCCTTCTCGTTGACATCGATGACCGCCAGCCGTTCGCTGCGTCCGACTTGTGGCGCGGCGAGCCCGATGCCTTTGGCGAGGTACATCGTGTCGAACATGTTCTTGGCAAGGGTTCGCAGCTCGTCGGTGATCTGTTCGACCGGCGTCGTTTCCTCGCGAAGGACCGGATCGCCGAGGACGCGAATGTCGAGAACGCTCACGTCGGGGGCGTGGCGGTGGAGGTGGATTGCGAGGTCGTCAGAATCTTTGCGATGCGCCCGCGCTCGACGACCAGCTTCGATTCGGCCGATCTGATCGTGACGCGATCGTCGAGCCGATTGGCGCCGCCGTCCTTCGACGTTTCGCGAATGTGCACCACCTCGCCAATGATGCCGCCGGTCGTCACGACTTCATCGCCGCGCTTGAGCGCCTTGAGCGCCGATTCGTGCTTTTGCCGTTGCTTCTGTTGCGGCCGAATCATGATGAAGTAGATGATCGCGATGATCAGAATGAACTGAACGAGGAACGGCGTCAGCGACGAGACGCCACCACTGCCCGTGCTCGCTTGAGCGAGCATCGCGGCAGCGATCGAGGCCAACGGCGTGGATGTCGTCATCATTCAGTAGATACCGGTCGAGAGTGGTAGCGCGCGAGCCAATCGCGGCTCCAAGCGCCGATCGTGCCGCCGCGGATCGCGTCACGTGCGTCGCGCATCAGGCGGACGAGGAAATGTACATTGTGCAGGGAGAGCAGGCGCAACCCGAGCATCTCGTCGGAGACGAAGAGATGCCGCAGATAGCCGCGCGAGAATCGCCGGCAAGCCGCGCAGTCGCACTCGTCGTCGAGCGGTCGTGGATCGATCCGGAATTCGGCGCGCTTGATGTTCAGTCGGCCGTCTGGCGTGAACGCGGTGCCGTTGCGTCCCATGCGCGTCGGTGCGACGCAATCGAATAAGTCAACGCCGCGCAAGACGCCTTCGACCAGGTCTTCCGGGAACCCGACACCCATGAGATATCGTGGTCGATCGCGCGGCAACTCGCCGTCGATGACCTCGAGGATGCGGTACATGTCGGGCTTCGCTTCGCCGACGGAGAGTCCGCCGATGCCGAAGCCGCTCCAGTCGCCGAGGCCACGAATGGTCCGCGCGGCGTCGCGTCGGAGTGACTCGTGGATGCCGCCTTGGATGATCGGGAAGAGGGCTTGGGGGTGAGATGGTGCCGGGAGCGGGAAAGTGGTGCCGGGAAGAGCGGGGACAAGGGTTATTGTGGTTTTCGGGGGGGGCCCCCCAGCCCGCAACTGGTCGAGCGCCGCGACACACCGCTCGAGCCACCGTACACTCCGCTCACTCGCATCGCGCGCCACACTCTCCTCACTCTGCCCCGGGATGACATGATCGAACTGCATGATCACGTCTGCGCCGAGGTTGCGCTCGATCTGCATGACGCTCTCCGGCGTGAACATGTGCAGCGACCCGTCGATGTGGCTACGAAACTCCACGCCATCCTCGCTCACGGTGCGCAGCCCCTCGAGCGAGAATACCTGGAACCCGCCCGAGTCCGTGAGAATCGGACCATCCCACCCCATGAATGGATGCAAGCCGCCGAAATCCCGAATGAGCTCGTCGCCCGGCCGCAGATGCAGATGGTACGCGTTGGCGAGAATCATCTGCGCGCCAATCTCGTGAAGGTCGATTGGGTCGAGCGCCTTCACCGTCGCCAGCGTACCAACGGCCATGAATGCCGGCGTTTCGACCACGCCATGCGGTGTGACGAACGTGCCGGCGCGTGCGGCGCCCTCCTGTCGTTCGACGGAAAACTCGAACGAGCCGTCTGATTCACTCACTCTACCCCTAAGTCAAAGGACGACCATCGCGTCGCCGTACGAATAGAAGCGATAGCCTGATTCCACCGCGGTGCGATACGCGCGCATCGTCAATTCATAGCCGGCGAAGGCAGCCACGAGCATGATCAGCGTCGAGCGTGGCAGGTGAAAGTTGGTCACGATTCTGTCAACCGCGCGAAACGTGTACGGCGGACGAATGAAAATTCGCGTGTCGCCTTCACCATGGCGAATCGTTCCGTCGTCATTCGCCGCGCTCTCGAGTGTCCGCACGCTCGTTGTGCCGATGGCCCACACTTGCCCGCCCGCCGCTCTCCTGTCGTTGATCGTTCGTGCCGCGGCAGCCGATACCGAGTACCACTCTTCATGCATCACGTGTTGCGCTGGATCTTCAACCTCGACCGGCTTGAACGTTCCCGCGCCGACGTGAAGCAACACTTCCGCACGTGCAACGCCTCGCGCCGCGAGCGCGACCAACAGCTCGTCGGTGAAGTGAAGTCCCGCCGTCGGCGCCGCGACCGACCCACTCTCGCGCGCGAACACGGTCTGATACCGCTCGGCATCTTCAGGTGCATCGGCGCGCTCGATGTACGGCGGCAATGGAATGTGTCCATGCCGCTCGATCGCTTCGTCGAGGGGAAGCGGGCTCTCCAGTCTGACGATGCGCGTACGGCGGTCTGTCACTGAAAGAATCTCGACCGACAAATCCGAGGCGATGCGAACGCGTCGCCCCGGCTTGAGCTTGCCGCCGGGCGACACCATTGCCTCGTAGCGCGCATCGCCGAGTGATTTGAGCAACAGAATCTCGGCGGGTGCACCGGAGTCGCGCGTGCCCAATAGCCGAGCGCGGAGCACCCGTGTGCGATTGACGACGAGCACATCGCTCGGCGCGATCAGCTCGGCGATGTCGCGGAAGGTCCCATGACGGATGTCGCCTGATGCGCGGTCCACGATCATGAGTCGACTTGCGTCGCGTCGACCGAGAGGCTGCTGGGCGATGCGGTCCGGGGGCAAGTCGAATTCGTAATCGGACGTCCGACCGCCGCGGGACAGCGTGCCGGTTTGAGTCATCGCCGCGCGCGCCGTTGACTTGCCGCTTTGTCGGTGCTTCGAGCGTGAGCCATGCCGCGAGTGGGAGTGATGCGCGAGTGAATGATGAATAATCTCTAAAGGCGCTTGATGTAGATCAGTCCTCGTCTTCGAGCGCCTCCCGCGCCTCGCTTTCGACAAACCTCGCTGTGATTGTATCCTCGCGACCATTGAGCAGATCTCGCTTTTCCGCCATTCTGGCGAGCGCGAGCGAACCAGGCGCAGCGATCGCGCTGCCGAGAGTCGCAATACAGATAAAGTAAGCCGGCGCTCCGTTGGCCAACGCATAACCTCCGAGCAGCGCACCGGCCACGGCTCCCCACGCGGCGAACTGAGGAAGCGAGAGCTCGGCAAATCGACGACGGCGTCCCACAATGCCAAGCACTAGAGAGAACAGAATGCCGCCGAGAAAGCCGGGGATCGCCAGAGTCTGCGGCCACATATCGACACGGCGGATGAACGGAAAAACACCTGGTAGAACGTTATCGACTAGCTCGAACAGGCCGCCGACGAGCGCTCCTGCGCCCGCCCAGGCGAAACCCATTCCGACGGCTGCACGGGCGCGTCTAAGCCACGTATGCATCATTGCTCCTGGCGCCATTGGACAGTCTGCCGCAAACCGCGAGCAGCTTTGTACCGCAAAGTAGTCCGTGCACGCGCCCACGGCAACTTCGGAAAGCGAAAGACTTCCGTCTTTTTGCTGACAGGAAAAGGACTCGCCAGTCGTCGAGTCTCGGTCCATACTATAATCGCGTCGCTTGCACGCCAGAACAACGCGGCGTAAGGTCTCGGATGCCGCGTATCCAATCGCTGATTTCATCCAGCGTCGTCGCGATATCAGTCGCGACCACGCACCTCGGCGCGCAAGTCGCCGACACGCTCCGCGTCCCCGGCCTTCGCCAACCCGTCGAGATTTTTCACGATCACTCCGGCATCTCGCACATCTACGCGAAGAATGAGCACGACCTGTTCTTCGCCCAGGGCTACTCAGCCGCGCGCGATAGGCTATTTCAGCTCGAGATTTGGCGACGCCAAGCGACCGGCACCGTCTCCGAGCTATTGGGTCGACGTGAGCTCGAGCGCGACATCGGCACGCGATTGTTCAAGTACCGCGGCGACATCGGCCGCGAGCTCGCGCACTACCATCCACACGGCAGTGCGATCGTTGGCGCGTTCGTCGATGGCGTGAACGCGTACGTCGCCAAGACGGAGAAGGATCCGAGCTTGTTGCCGATGGAGTTTCGTTTGCTTGGGACGAAACCGGGCCGTTGGACGCCGGACGTCGTCATCTCGCGACACCAAGGCCTGCTCGGGAACGTCGAAGAAGAGTTGAACTTGGGGCGTGCGGTTGCTGCAGTCGGGCCAGACACGGTGAAGAAGATCGCATGGTTTCATCCTGGCGATCCGGATATGCGTCTCGACTCGGCCATCGACCGCACGCTGTTGACCGCACCGATTCTCGCGCGCTATCAAGCATTTCACTCATCGATTCGGTTTCAGCCGCGCGATCTGGCGTTGGCGTTTCGGAATGACGAAGCCGCGTATCGGCGACTTGCTGCCGCGAGCGAGTCGCTCGCTGTCGAAGCGAAAGCGAATGAGCGGCGCGACATCGGCAGCAACAATTGGGTCGTCAGTGGTCGTCTGAGCGCGAGTGGGCATCCGCTGCTCGCCAATGATCCGCATCGCGCGCAGTCGGCGCCATCGCTTCGGTACTGGGTGCACCTCGTCGCGCCCGGATGGAACGTCATTGGCGGCGGCGAGCCGGAGATTCCCGGCGTTTCGATTGGGCACAACGAGTTCGGCGCATGGGGACTCACGATTTTCGCGACCGATGGCGAGGATCTCTACATCTACAAGACGGATCCGACGAACCCGCATCGCTATTGGTACCAGGGTCGCTGGGAGTCGATGCGCATCATTCGCGACTCGATTCCGGTGAAGGGTGAAGCGCCGGCGGTCGTCGATCTTGCATTCACGCGACACGGACCCGTCGTCTACGAGGATTCCGCGCGTCACGTTGCGTATGCGGTTCGCGCAGCGTGGCTCGAGCCCGGCGGTGCGCCGTATTTGGCGAGTCTGCGCATGGATCAGGCACACACGTGGGACGAATTCCGCGACGCGTGCGCGTTCAGCAACATCCCGGGTGAGAACATGATCTGGGCCGACCGTACGGGAAACATCGGGTGGCAGGCGGTCGGTATCGCGCCGGTTCGCACGCATTGGAGCGGGCTCGTTCCAATACCGGGCGACGGCCGGTACGAGTGGGCCGGCTTTCTTCCGATCAAAGAGAAGCCGCACGCGCTCAACCCGCGCCAGGGTTTCATCGCGACGGCGAACAACGATCTCATTCCGCCTGGCTATCCGCACATGAACGCGGTCGGCTTCGAGTGGACCGATCCGTACCGATGGCAGCGCATCACCGAAGTGCTGAGCGCGGGACGCAAGCTGTCGGTCGACGACCTCGCGCGATTGCAGACCGACTATCTCTCGATCCCTGCCCGCCAGCTCGTTCCGCTGTTGTCGGGTGTTCACCCCAAGAATGAAGCGACGGAGCGCGCGCGGCAGACGCTGCTCTCGTGGAACTACGTGCTCGATACCGCATCGGTCGCCGCCGGGATTTACGAAGCGTGGTTCCGCCGGCTCAACGCGAACGTGCGTCCCCTCGTCATTCCGGCAGCGGCACAACCCTTCATGCGGACCATCTCGACGAAGCGTCTCATCGACTGGCTCGAGCAGCCGACGAAAATGTTCGGCGAGAATCCGATCGCTGGCCGAGATTCAATTTTGCTCAAGAGCCTCGATGAAGGCGTGGACGAGTTGACGCGTCGATTCGGTGCGAACAGCGACGCCTGGCGCTGGGGACAACCAGCCTACCATCACGCAACGATTCTTCATCCACTCAGCCCTGCGGTCGATGCGACGACGCGTGCGCGTCTCGATGTTGGCCCGGCA
>Ga0157369_10004479_pt1 | contig 16459 bp, 13 predicted proteins | sample C25metaG_FD_113461 | JGI IMG/M metagenome (GOLD analysis project Ga0157369, IMG submission 113461) | Corn rhizosphere microbial communities from Kellogg Biological Station, Michigan, USA - C2-5 metaG | ecosystem: Host-associated > Plants > Roots > Rhizosphere > Soil | place: USA: Michigan... | reverse complement strand
CCCGCTGGCGCTGCGCTTCCCCTCGGTGTTGGTTGGCGCGGCAACCGTGCCGGTTGTCATGGCCGCCGCGCGTGAGCTCGAAAGGCTTCGGCCGAGCGGCCGACCGATGCTGCTCTACGGCGTGGCCGGTTTCCTCGCCGCATGCGGCCCGACGTTGGTCGAGCACGGTCAGGAGGCGCGGCCCTATGCGCTGATGGCCTTCGCCTATGCCGTTGCGATCCTAGGCCTGCTGCGGCTGATGCGCTCGTTTTCGGTGGGGGAGCATGGACGCTTCAGCGACTGGACCTTGCTTGCCGCGGGCGCCGAACTGACTCTGTGGAGCCATGCGCTCGGCGTGCTCTACGCGGGGTGCCTCGCGCTTGCGCTGCTGCCCGCCTGGCTCGGCGGACGAGCAACGAAACAGCGCTTGATCCGTGGCATTGCGACAGCGACGGCCATCGCGCTTTTATACCTGCCATGCCTGTGGCTGATCGCCGGCCGGGCGCGCGACTGGGGCAGCGGCTGGCTGGCGTGGAAGCCCGAAATGCTTCTGACATTATTCGCCATCTACGGGGTCCCGGTCGAGGTCCTGACCATCGGTTCGGCGGTCGCTGCGCTGACCCTGTTCCTGCTCGCCAAGCGCGCCATTACCGACGGCGTCCAATCCAAAGGCTGGGCCGGCGAGCGGGCCTTACTCCTGCTGTGGTGGGGCCCGCCGGTCCTGACGGCGACGATCTCGGCGCTCTATCTGCCCCTGTTCCTGCCACGCACGCTCACTCCGACACTGGTCCCCTGTTATCTCGCCGTCAGCATGGCGCTGGCGAGAACGGCGCAACCGAAGGAGCGAACCGCGCTCTCGCTGGCACTGGTCGTCATGCTCATCCCTGCGACCTTGGCGATGGCGCTTCGTGCCCCGTCAGAGCGCTGGGACGTGGTCGACGCCTTCCTTCAGCGCAACGTCGGACCGGCGGATGTCGTGTGGCTTTATCCCAACGACATTGCGCTTCCGCTGCGCGCCGTCGGGCCCAATTCGACCTATGCCCGCCGCGGGATCCCCGCTGAATATCCGGCGATCGGGGTCAAGGGGTTGGTCCGCGCCGGCTCGCCCGCGGTCGTCTCGCTCACCCGCGACGGCGCCGAACGGTTCGCCTCCCGCGCCGCCGTCCAGCGCATTCCGACGATCTGGCTGGTCGAAGGGCAGCCCGAATTCTCCGACCCGCAGCACATCGTGGCCGACGCGCTGATGCGCAGTCGTCGCGCCGGCCCGGAGCGGCGCTGGGACTACATAATTGTCAGGCCGTTCACACTGCGGTGACCGTTTCGGCTCCGTTCAATTAACAGCAAGCATCGGCGGTCTAGCACCTTCCCGATCGAACGGAGGAGGAGGCACTTCCATGAAGGCATATCTGATCGGCGGCGCCATCGCCACGCTTGCCACCGGCATCGCAATTGCACAGCCGGCTCCCCCGCCTCCGACCGGCGTCGCTCAGGGAACGGCGCCGGCACCGCTTCCGCCCCGCGCGCCACTTGCGCCGCGCACACGCGACGGCGAGCGGCCGATGCATGTGCAGGTGATATCGGATCACGCGATGACCCGCGAGGAGGTCGCTGCCCACATCCGTAGGATGTTCGAACGGCTCGACACCAATCACGACGGCTACGTCACGCGCGAGGAAGCCAACGCCTTTCTCGGCCGGATGGATGGGATGCGCGGGAGGATGGAAGGCATGCGCCCGCGGATGGATGGGATGCGCGAGCACGTGGAAGGCATGCGCTTCAACGTCGAAAACCGCGTCGAAGGCCACGGCGGCCCGATCGGGGATCGCGGCGCGCTGTTCGACGAGCTCGACGCCAACCACGATGGCGTGATCAGCCGCCAGGAGTTCATGAATGGCCGGGCGCAAATGCGCGAGAATCGAGTGATCGTGATGCGCGGCAATGCTGATGGAATGCACCCTGTATCGCCGATGCGGCCGATGCGCATGCACGGCATGAGCATGAGCGGCGGATTGATGGGCTTCGGCGGCCGCCTGTTCGAGATGGCAGACACCGATCATGACGGCCGAGTCTCGCTGCAGGAGGCCGAGGCCGTGGCGCTGGCGCATTTCGACCGCGCCGATCTTAACCACGACGGCAGGATCACGCCCGACGAACGGCAGCAGGTGCGGACGATCCGCATCGAACGCCGGCCGAGCTGAGGCCCCGAATCTCGCGCTGACACAGCTCGTCGGCGAAGCTGTTGCATTCCCTCGCCGATTGCCTCTACCAATCGCCCGCTCGGTAATGTCCGTTTCGGAGGTTATCGGAAATGAAGGAGCTCGTACCTGTCGGCGTTTGTCTTGCCGCTTTGTTCACTGCCGCCGCTGCAATCGCCCAACCTGCACCCACCTCGACCTCGTTGCCGCAACCGGCGCACGCCCGCCGAAATTATTTCACGTCGAACCAGCCGCGGTCCGATGTCGCGGCACGCGTCGCCAAGATGTTCTCGCAGCTCGACCTCAATCACGACGGTTTCATCACCGCCGACGAGCTGGCATCCAGCAAAGCGAAGTTCGAAGATCGAATGTCCAAGAGCGCGCCCAAGCGGGTTGAGAAAGCATTCGACCGGCTGGACACCAACCATGACGGTCAGATCACACGCTCGGACCTCGAGGCTGCGCAAGCGGCGCGTCGTGTCGCCAAGAAGACAGCCACCGGAAAGCATCGGAGCATATCGAAAGCGCTGTTCGCGCATGCCGACGCGAACAAGGACGGCATCGTCACGCGGGCCGAATATGAAGCGGCAGTCGCCAGCGGTAAGATCAAAACCCGCCGCGCCAATATGCGCGGCAGCGCGATCGCCCGGCTGTTTTACCTCGCAGACGCCGACAAGGATGGCCGAGTAACCCTCGAAGAGGCGCGGAAAGCGGCCTTACTGCAGTTCGACGCGGCCGATCTCGATCATGACGGCATCCTGACGCCCGCCGAACGGCGGCAGGCAAGCAAAGGCGAACGTGCGAAGCGTCACGCCACAGCGACGCGAGCTGCCCGGGACTGACTTCGAGCTAGGCCGACGTATGCTCGGCGAGTCGGCCGGCGCCTCGCCGCTCCTTCGCCGCCGTGGGCGCCGCGCCGGCGTCACGGTAGCGACGCTCGGCCTCGATCATATAGTCGCGGGTGATCGGCAGCGCGTTGCGGTCGCGGATGTACTGCACCTGGTAATTGCAGGCGGCCCCGCTCTCGAACATCACGATCCCGCCCGCGAGGTAGAATTCCCACATCCGGAAGAAGCGTGCGTCGTACATCCCCTCGATCTCGGCCCGCGCCCTCGACGCGCGGTCGAGCCAGTGACGCAGCGTATAAGCGTAATGCAGGCGCAGTGTTTCGATGTCGCTGGCGATCAGCCGCACCTTCTCACTGGCGGCCGCCATCTCGCTGAGCGAGGGAAGGTGATAGCCCGGGAAGATATATTTGTCGGTGAACGGGTCGGGCGATCTCATCGTCTCTCCCAGCATTCCGATCGTGTGCAGCAGCATCACACCGTCGGACTTCAGCAGCCGGCGGCATCTGGCGAAGAATTCGTCGTAATGGCGCGCGCCAACATGCTCGAACATGCCGACTGAGACGATGCGGTCGAAGCTGTCGTCGAGCAGGCGGTAATCGATCAGCTCGAATTTCACCTGATCTGACACGCCTGCGGCCTGTGCCCGCTCGCGCGCGATCTTCAGTTGATGCTCGGACAGCGTGACTCCCAGCACGTCTACCCTTGCGACCTGGTGTAGGAACAGCGCCATCCCGCCCCAGCCGCAGCCGATGTCGAGCACCCGCTGGCCGGGCTTCAGCGCCAGCTTGGCGGCGATGTGCGCCTTCTTGTCGAGCTGGGCCTGCTCAAGGCTGTTGTTCGGGTCCGTGAAGTAGGCGCAGCTGTACTGCTTGTCCTCGTCGAGGAAGAGTTCGTACAGCTCGTCCTTAAGGTCGTAATGGTGCGCGACGTTGCGCCGGGCGCGCTTGGGTGTGTTGCGCCTGAGGAGCTTCGACAGGCGGCGCTGGGCCGTGGCCAGCGCCTTCGGGCCGAAGCCCTTGTCCTCCCAACGGTTAGCGCCGACGATCATCTCGAGCAGATCGAGGATCGTGCCGTCCTCAATCACCACGCGACCATCCATATAGGCCTCGCCGAAGCGAAGCTGCGGATTGCGGACCACGTCGAATGCGACCTTGCGATCGGTGAACCGCACCGTGAGATGCTTGCCCCCGCCGGCGCCGTAGGTACGCGTCGGCTTGCCGGGCTCCTTCAGTGTAATGCTGCCCTTGGTCAACAGCTGGTTGATGAGGCGTCCGATCAGCGACATGTTTCAACTCCAAACGCGTTGCGGCGAATTGCCACGCCAACTCGCTCAGCGATAGGCCTCGCGCGCAAAGGCCCAGCGCAAGGTGGTGGCGAGCCCGAACGTTGCCGCCCTGATCGGCAGCCCGGACAGCGGCGGCCGGCGAAGTCTGTGAAGCTCGCGCGCCCAGCCCGGCAACAGGTCGACCGCCGCATCCGTCAGCAGCTTCTGAACGGGCTGTTCTGCGGCACTTTGGGCAGGGGCGTCCCGCACGAGATCGCGAAACTTGAGGGTCCGTCGATCGGCGCGAAGCTCGGGCCGGAACTCACGGATTAGCTGTTCTGCTTCGAGGCGGGTTTGCGGTACCGGATCGGCGCCGAGCCTCCGCGCGATCTCCCCGGCCTCGGCAATGTAAAGGTCCTGGTCGGCCCGGCTCATGTTCGGCTCGGCGTACCGCCGCCACCCGTCGAGGAACATGACGGCGCTTGCCACGTGAACCCACGCCAGCAGGTGCGGATCGTCCGCGCGATACACGGTCCCTTCGGGCAGCTCGCCACGGACCTGCGCATGAATGCGTTTTACGTTCTCGATTGCGACCTCGGCTGAATCGCGATCGCCATAAGTCGTCATGGCGATAAACCGCGCGGTGCGACGTAAGCGGCCGAGCATATTCTCATGCACGTCGCTATGGTCCCAGATTCCGGCGAGCGCCTGCGGGTGCAGCATTTGCAACAACAACGCGGCGATGCCCCCCGCCATCATCGACGTGACATCGCCGTGAACGCGCCAGATCACCGAATCTTGGCGAAACAAGGCGTTCACCGATCGGGCAATCGGCCGTTCGCCCTTGGAGCGATCATTGAAAGTTGCGCGGACCTGCTTGACCAGCGCTCGCCGGATCGGCGCGAGCATCGCTAGGCCGCCTCGCGGCTCCGGCGCTTGCGCTCTGCCGCCGTCTTGAGCTGGCCGCAGGCCGCGTCGATGTCGCGCCCGCGCGGTGTACGCACCGGCGCCGAAATGCCGGCCTCGAACACGATGTTGCTGAATGCGCGGATTCTGGCGCCGTCCGAGCATTCGTAAGGCGCGCCGGGCCACGGATTAAACGGGATCAGGTTCACTTTCGCGGGCAGCCGATAGTGACGGATCATCCGGACCAGCTCACGCGCATGCTCGTCGCTGTCGTTCTTGTCCTTGAGCATGACGTACTCGAACGTGATCCGCCGCGCATTGTTCGCGCCGGGATAGGCGGCGCAGGCTTCGAGCAATTGCTCGATCCCGTACTTGCGGTTCAAAGGCACGATCTCATCGCGGATTTCCTTGGTGACCGCGTGCAGCGACACCGCGAGATTGACCCCGATCTCCTCACCTGCACGCGCCATCATCGGCACGACGCCGCTGGTCGAGAGCGTGATCCTGCGCCGGGAAAGCCCGAGCCCGTCGCCATCCATCACGATCTTAAGCGCATCGCGGACATTGTCGAAATTGTAGAGTGGCTCGCCCATGCCCATCATTACGACGTTGGTGAGCATACGGCCTTCCGGCTGGTAGTTGTTTTCCGGCTGTTCGCCGGCTTTGGGCCATTCGCCGAGCGCATCGCGGGCTAGCATTACCTGCCCCACGATCTCCGCTGCCTCCAGGTTGCGCACCAGCGTCATCGTGCCGGTGTGGCAGAAGCGGCAGTTGAGCGTGCAGCCGACCTGGCTCGACACGCACAAAGTGCCGCGGTCGGCGTCGGGGATGAACACCATCTCGAAGTCGTGCCCATCGTGGGTCCTCAGTAGCCATTTGCGGGTGCCGTCCGACGAAACCTGAGCATCGACCACTTCCGGCCGTGAGATGACGAGCCGGTCCGCGAACCACCCGCGCTGGGGTTTGGCGACGTCGCTCATGTCGGCGAAGCCGGTTACTCCACGGTTGTAGATCCAGTGCCAGATCTGCTTGGCGCGAAGCCTGGCCTGCTTCGGCTCAAGCCCCGCCGATTCCAGCTCGTGCCGGATTTGATCCTTCGTCAGCCCGACCAGCTCGACGCGACCGTCGGCGCGCGGCTTTACGCTCCGCGGCACAGGCACAGGGTCGACGGGCCCCGGTATGGGCATCAGGCTGGTATCGGCACTCATGGCGAAACGCCTATCTAGGTGGGATCACCGGATTTTGCCAGCGCCACGCAGAGCGCAACGGGCAGCCGCCGAGTCGATCGCCGTTGGTGCGCCGTCGAGCAGATAGGGATCGGAGAAGCGCACGCCCGCGCCGTCGCGGCTGGTAACGCTCATCGCCACGCCCCGACGGATGGCCGCGATGATCGCTTGCGCCTGCTGTGGACCCCGGCTCCACGCCCAGTCGCCCCGCACGGCAAGCAGGAATGGTTGGTCGCCCACCTTGAGCATCACTGTCGCATCGCCGCGCGGCACTCGGCTCAGCCGCACATGGAACTCGCCCCAACGCTTATGATCGGGGGTGAAGCTCACCCCCGCCTCGGCCTGCACCTTGTCCCTGACCGCGACTTTCTGCGAGCGAGTCAGCGCTTCGCAAGTGGCGCCGCGATCGATCGCCGTCCAAGCGCCGCCGGCGTAAAGGACGGAACTCCGCGCGAGGGTGCCCGCTGGCTCGGCGAGGACGAGTGCTGAGACGAACATGATCCGCACGCTAGCGAAGGAGGTCACGCGGTTTAGAACCGGCGAAAGTCGCTTAACGGAAGGCCGTGCCCTTCCTCGAACGCGTTCGAGGATTCAAGCGACCGCCAATTTTGCTCAAGCCACGCATCTGCCGACTCGTTTCGAAATCTGCGGCTGCGTCCGACATCCCTCATGCAAGCAAGCTAGGGCAGATCGATTGAAGAGGCGAGAGCAAGCAGGGGGTTCAAAACGGTTATTTAACCATCCGAACTTGTTGTTTAGTTTTGATTATGTATTTCTAGCCGTGCTCGGAGTGATTCGCCTTAAGGAGGCGTGCGTGACTCGAGCTAATCCAATCCAAGTCCATCTGATCGCCGTAGCGGCCGCCTAGGGCTGGCTCATGTTTCTTGCCGAGTTCCTCAGCCGCATTGCGGCGGAGCTGGCCTTGTTCGCGGGCGCCGGCTTTCTCTTGTTCGCAGTCAACGACCTTGCCGTTGACTTGATCTACTTTGGCCGGCGTCTCTGGCGAGGCGCGACGATCTACAGCCGGCACCGGCGCGCTTATGCCAGCTACTACGTCTTCAATCCCAACCCCCGGTTCATCACCATCCTGATTCCGGCCTGGGACGAATCTTCCGTCATCGCCTCGATGCTCAAGGCTACGCTCAAGCGGCTCGATTATGAGAATTATCGGATCTTCGTCGGCCATTATCGCAACGACCCCGGCACGGCTGCGGCGATCGCGAGTATTGCCGATCCACGAGTCGAAGCAGTCGAGGTCGCCGCGGATGGTCCGACCACCAAGGCCGACTGCCTCAATCACCTCTATGACGCGCTGGTCGCTTACGAGCTGGCATACGACTGCGAAGCAAAAGCTGTCGTGCTTCACGACGCCGAAGACGTGGTCCACCGTTACGAACTTAGGATCTTCGACGGGCTGATCGACCGCGCCGCGGTCATCCAGCTCCCCGTCATCCCCCTCATTGACCGGCAGTCGCGCTGGATCGCCGGCCATTATTGCGACGAGTTTGCCGAGGCGCACATCAAAGAACTCGTGGTGCGCGAGGCGGTCGGCGCCGCCATCCCGCTCGCCGGAGTGGGGTGCGCGATCGAGCGTCGGGCCTTGAGCCGGCTGGCCGCGACCCAGGACGGCAAGCCCTTCGCCGGGACGAGCATGACCGAGGATTATGAAGTCGGATTGAGGCTTGGAGCGCTCGGCCTCAAGACGATGTTCGTACGGATCCCGGCCGAGCCCGGCGACCGCGGAGTCGTCGCCAGCCGCGGGCATTTCCCGGCGAGCTTCGGAGCGGCGGTGCGCCAGAAAGCGCGCTGGCTCGGCGGGATCGCGCTTGCCGGCTGGGACCGGCTCGGCTGGAGCGGCGGTTTCGGTGAGCGTTGGATGCGCATGCGCGACCGCCGGGGCCCGCTCGCTGCATTGCTCCTGCTTGCGGCCTATGGTGCGGCCTTCCTGTGGTCCCAGATCTGGCTCGCCGAAGCCCTCGGCGCGCCGATCCACGCGCGGCTCGATCCTGATCTCGTCACCCTGCTTAGCGTGAACGGTTGGCTGCTCGCTTGGCGCGTGCTGATGCGAGCATGGTTCACCGCCTCGGCCTATGGCTGGGCCGAGGGCCTGTTGTCGGTTCCCCGCCTCGTCGTCGGCAACGTCATCGCGATGCTCGCCGCAGCGCGTGCGGTTGCACTTCATCTCGGCGGCGGTGCAACGCGCTGGGACAAGACCCGCCACATCTTCCCCGCGGAACTGCCGCAGTGAGACCCTCGCTCCGCTTCCTCGTCCTTGCTGTGATCGGTTGGGCCGGCGTCCGCGCGGCGAGCCTCGGCATCTTGCCGGGGGCCTCCCTGTTCAAGGTGACCCCCAGTGCGGCCAAGACGCCGCCGATCGTGCCGACCCAGTTCCCGTCGATCGAGCCCGTGGTTCCGGCGCCGGAACCAACCAACGCGCAAGCGGCGCCCGCGGCCTATGCCCAACCGATTCAGCCGGTGATGGTGCCGGTCTACTACACCGCTCAGGTCTCGCGCCCGGCCGGATTCGTTCGGCAGCCGTCGGCGCAGCAGTCCTTTGCAATGCTGCCTTCGTTGGATGATTGGTCGCTGACGCGGCTTGCCGGGGTTTCGGCGCCGCCAAGCACTTCGATGCCCGAGCGGCACGAAAGCATGCCGCCGCCGCCCGAGCCGCCGCTCGAGCATCGCCTCGATCGCTGGCAGCTCACCACCTGGGCGTTCCTTCGCAGCCAGCAGACGGGGGTCGCGGGGTCGCGCTCGCTCGCGACGGCCGGGCAGCTCGGCGCGAGCCAGGCCGGTGCCCGTCTGTTCTACAATCTCAATCGTCATATCGCGCTCACCACCCGGATGAGCACACCGGTCGGACAGCGCGGCGGCGAGGTCGCCGCCGGAGTCCGGGTCCAGCCGCTCGGCGGCGTGCCGGTGTGGCTGACCGGCGAACGGCGCCAGCGCGTCGGGCGCTTCGGCGAAGGGCGCAATGCCTTTGCGCTGTTTCTTGAAGGAGGCCTCTATCAGCGACCGCTACCGTGGCGTTTCGCGCTCGATACCTATCTCGAGGGCGGCGTGGTCGGTGCCAAAAGCCGCGATCTGTTCGTCGATGGCGGCCTCACCGTCACTCGCCCTCTGTTTCGCCAGTTTTCGGGTGGGATCGGCGTCTGGGGAGGAGCGCAGCCGGGCGTCAGCCGGCTCGATGCCGGACCGCGGCTGACGATGCCCATACGCAAGAACATGAAGGTCCATCTCGACTGGCGCCAGAAGCTGGCCGGCAACGCGCGCCCGGGCTCCGGACCCGCGCTCACCCTGGCTGGTGATTTCTAACGCGGAGCCGTCATCCTGACGAAGGTCAGGATCGAGGAACACGAATTCCAAGTCCAACATCTAACGGCCGCGTTCATGGATGCTGAACCGGGTTCAGCATGACGGACGGAGAACTTGGAACCGACCGCCGTTTGCGGCTAGGCCGTCGCGGCGATGGATATCTATCTCCCGATCGCCGGCCAGTCGGTCAACGCGGTGTTCATCATCGTGCTCGGGTTCGTGGTCGGCCTGCTGTCGGGCATGTTCGGGGTCGGCGGCGGCTTCCTCACAACCCCGCTGTTGATCTTCTACGGCATTCCGCCGACGGTCGCGGTCGCCTCGGCCACCACCCAGATTACCGGCGCCAGCGTCTCAGGCGTCATAGTCCATGCCCGCCGCGGCGGCGTCGACATGAAAATGGGCGGCGTGATGATCGCCGGAGGGCTGGTCGGGTCGATCGTCGGCGCCGGCCTTTTTCGGCTGCTGCAGACCACCGGGCAGATCGACGTCGTGATCGGCCTTCTCTACGTCGTCATCCTGACCTGGATCGGCATTATCATGCTGACGGACAGCCTCACCGCTCTTGGCTACCTGAAAGCGAAATCCGCGGAGGGCCGCCCGCGCCACAACCGGTGGGTCGCCTCGCTGCCGCTGCGCTGGCGGTTTCACGGCTCGGGCCTCTACATCTCGCCCATCGCGCCGCTCGCGCTCGGGCTCATCGCCGGCATGCTGACGGTGTTCCTCGGCATCGGCGGCGGCTTCATCCTCGTGCCGGCCATGATCTATTTGCTCGGCATGCCCGCTCGAGTGGTGATCGGCACCAGCCTGATCATGATCCTAGTGGTCAGCGCGGCGACAACCCTCGTTCACGCCCTGACTACGCGGGCAGTCGATATCGTGCTCGCGGCGCTGCTGCTGGCGGGCGGGGTGATCGGCGCCCAATATGGCGCGCTCCTGACGTTGCGCATCAAGCCCGACTTGATGCGCTTCGCACTCGCCATCATTATCCTGCTGGTCGCGCTGAGGATGTTCCTTGGACTCTTCTGGCACCCCGACGAGATTTTCTCGGTCGAATATCTGTGACTCGCGGCCTGCTCCCGATGGCGCTCCTCGCGCTGTCGCCGCTGATGATGGCGGCCGACAAGCCGGTGCTGGTCCCCGACATATCCTCGCGCCAGGTGCAGATTCGCTACAGCTTTAGCGGAGCGCAGCTGCTGCTGTTCGGCGCGGTCGTCTATCCGGGCGGGCGACCCCCCGACCGCCAGGTCGACATCGCGGTCGTGCTGCGCGGTCCCGAGCAGCCGATCCTGGTCCGTGAGAAGGAGAAGATCGCCGGAATCTGGATGAACGCGGATTCTAATCGCTTCCGCTCGGCGCCGAGCTTCTACGCGGTCGCTTCGTCGCGGCCGATCAGCACGCTGCTCGATGAGCGGACCGCCGCCATCTACGAGCTCGGCCTGCACAACCTCCAGCTATCGCCGGGCGGGGCGCTCCCGGAAAAGGAGCGGCGGTTCGAGGCGGGGCTGCTCGACCTGCGCAGCCGCCGAGGCCTCTATTCCGAGAGCCCGCACGGCGTCGAAATCACCGGCGGAGTCCTCTACCGCGCGGTCATCACTATCCCGAGCCAGGTTCCGGTCGGCACTTACACCGCGGAGACCTTCCTGATCGACCGGCACAAGGTGATCGCCGCCGCCACCCGCGACATCCAGATCGACAAGTCGGGGTTCGAGCGAACCATCGCCACGGCAGCCCGCCGGCATCAACTGCTCTATGGCCTCACCTGCGTCGCACTGTCGCTGGGCCTCGGCTGGGCGGCTGCCGCCGCCTTCCGCCGAAGGTTCTAGTCCGCTTCCTAAAGTTAATCTTAACCGCCCTCGGTTAAGCCCCGGAGTTCGAAAAGAAGACCGGGAGCCCGAAGAGCAATGGACGAGCAGCCTAAAGCGAACCTGCGCGAATTCCTGAACGAGGTGAGCAGCTTCAGCGGCGAAGGGGAAGGGACCGAGGCGCCCACCACACAATCGAAGGCCCCGGCGGCCAACCTGGGCGCCATCGGCCATATCGTCGAAATCGCGGGCTCCGGCTCGCAGATTCGGCTCGACGCCGCGACCGTCACGGGCTTCCAGTCGCACAGCGATCCGTCAGTCGCCATGTCGGGACAGGTCGGCAGCCAGGTGAAGACAGTGGTCGGCAACAGCTGGCTGATCGCCAACGTCCGCACGCTCAAGTCCGGTGAACCCGGCGAGCTCGTCGCCTACGTCGACTTCCTCGGCGAAGGCACCCGCGATTCGGCGGGACGGATGGCCAACTTCCGGCGCGGCGTCACCCGCTATCCGATCCCCGGCGCCGAAGTGCTTCCGGTTACGACCGAAGACCTTCGCTCAATCTTTGCCGCCAGCGACGAGCCGCACATCGAGATCGGCACCGTCTATCCGACCGACGATATCCGCGGGGCGCTTTATGTCGATCCGATGCTCGGCAAGCATTTCGCGGTGCTGGGGTCGACCGGTACCGGCAAGTCGACCAGCGTTTCGCTGATCCTGCATCGCATCTCCGAGCTGTCGCCCGAGGGTCACATCGTCATGATCGACCCTCACGGCGAATATTCCGCCGCTTTCAAGGGCTGCGGCGAGCTGTTCAACGTTGACAACCTCCAGCTGCCCTACTGGCTGATGAACTTTGAGGAGCATTGCGAAGTGCTCCTGACGACCGACGGCGCCGAGCGTCAGCGCGACGCCGACATCCTCGGCAAGTGCCTGCTCGGCGCCCGCACCAAGGGCAAGGACATGAGCCAGTTCGGCAAGGTTACGGTCGACAGCCCGATCCCCTACCTGCTGACCGACCTCAACAGCATCATCGTCAACGAGATGGGCAAACTCGACCGCGCCGGCGACACGCTGCCGTTCCAGCGCATCAAGACCAAGCTCGACGAGCTTCGCGCCGACCCGCGCTACACCTTCATGTTCTCCGGCATGCTGGTGTCGGACTCGATGGCCTCTTTCGTTGGCAAGCTGTTCCGACTTCCGAGCCAAGGCCGCCCAATCTCGATCGTCGACGTGTCCGGTGTTCCGTCCGAAGTCACGTCCGTGGTCGTCTCGGTGCTGGCCCGGATGGTGTTCGATTATGCCATCTGGTCGCGGACCGAGGCGCAGCGTCCGCTGCTGCTCGTCTGCGAAGAGGCGCACCGCTACGTTCCGAAGGATGAGACTTCGGGCGGCCAGTCGGTCCGCCGGATCCTCGAACGGATCGCCAAGGAAGGCCGTAAGTACGGTGTATCGCTAGGCCTGATCACCCAGCGGCCGTCCGACCTGGCCGAAGGCGTGCTGTCGCAGTGCGGCACGATCATCGCCATGCGTTTGAACAACGACCGCGACCAGGCCTGCGTGCGCGCGGCGATGCCCGAAGGAGCGCGCGGCTTTCTCGACGCCATCCCGGCGCTCCGCAACCGCGAGTGCATCGTCTGCGGCGAGGGCGTCGCCATCCCGATCCGGGTGCGCTTCGACGACCTCGAGCCCGAGAAGCGCCCGGCCTCGTCCGACCCGAGCTTCGCTCGCCTGTGGCGCGAGACGGGGGATGAGGCGGGGATTATCCAGCGCACGATCAAGCGCTGGCGGGGCCACGGCAGGTAATGAACCGAGCAGAGAGTTAGCGACGAAGCGGCGCGCGCAACGACGCTCGCGTCACGGTCGTTGTCCAATGTTCCCCCCTAATTGCATGCCAACGTCTGCTTTGGGTGGAATGCGGACGTTAGTTCAGTGGCGCAGTTGCGATCACCTGTTCGGCCGCTGAGCAGTACCTTCAACCGTGCCTTCACGGCGTCGACGCGATGCGTGTCGGCCACCGGGGCGCTGACGAACCGCACGGCCAGCGGATTCACCGGCTGGCCGCCCTGCCGAACCTCAAAGTGCAGGTGCGGACCGGTGGCGAGTCCGCTCGATCCGACATAGCCGATCAGCGAGCCAGGACCTCATTCGGTGCGTCCGCGTCGGGCGCAACATGCGCTCGATACTCCGGGGCCTTGCTCTCTTTTTCCGCGAAATAGGGCTTGCGCCACCGCAGCGGCGGTTCTTCGATGAGCCTCCAGCTGGCATGGCCGACGGCCACCATCCCCAGGAAGAAGAGCATTGCCCACGGCAAGGCATGGACGAGATCGGGCATGCGCATGACATGTTCGTCGATGAAAGCCGCCGCCTGGGCGACCGCGAAGAAGTGCAGCAGATATATCGAGTAACTGTACTCGCCCGCTTTGCCGACCAGCCACATTCCTCGCCCCTGGATCGGATTGCGATCGTACCAGGCGATCATCGGCGCAATGGCGAGACCCTCAAGGGTAGGGAGCAGAATCCAAACCGAGGGCGTGGGGAAATGGTAGTAGCCGCCCATCCAGTCGAAGACGGCATAGCCACCCCACAGGAGCGCCAGAGCAGACAACGCCACCTTGCCGTCGATGTGATCACGCAGGCGATAGGCTGCGATGCCGAATGCAAACTGATCGAAGCGGCCAAGGATTGTTTCATAGGCAAGAGACTGAATGTCGAAGCCCGCGAGGTACAGGGCCAGGCGCGAAGCGATCGATGCGGCAATCAAGAAAAGGACAAACTTCGGGCGAGGTCGAATGATCGCCAGCAGGAGCGGCATGAGCAGGTAGAAGTGGAGTTCGATCGTTATCGACCATCCCGCATTGGGAAGCGTCGGGAAGATGACCCCCTTGGCTACCTGGACGAGGTAAGGGGCCCACTCGAGTTTCCGTTGCGCGGCATAGAGATAGAGAACGACCGTCAGCAGAGGCAGCAGCCTGATCGCGCGGTTCCACAGAAAGGGGAGATAGCGAATTTTTCGGTCGCCGATCAGCTTGGCAAACAAATAACCGCTCAGCGTCATGAAAATGGAGACGCCGACGTGCCCCTCGTCGATCGGACCGAGAAACGGACTGTGGTTGAGCGGGACCGGGTAATTGGGGCCCCAGTGGGAAAAATGCCACGCGACCACGAGGAACGCGGCAAGCGCCCGGACGTGGTCAAGCCCGACATAATAGGTCCCTTCGCTCGACCTCATTCGTCGCTCACGACCGGCGTCGAGAGGCGGCAGCGGTACCGTTGGCCAGCAGCGCTTTCAACCGAGCCTTTACAGCCTCGGCGAGATGCATATCCACCACCGGCGCGCTGACGAAACGCACGGCCAGCGGATTCACTGGCTGGCCGCCCTGCCGCACCTCAAAGTGCAGGTGCGGGCCGGTGGCGAGGCCGCTCGATCCGACGTAGCCGATCAGCTGGCCGGAGTGGACGAAGCTGCCCGGCAAAGCGACGATCGCGCTCATGTGGCCATAGATGCTGGTGATCCCACCGCCGTGGGCGATCTCGACCTCGCGGCCGTAGCCGCCGCTCCATCCCGCGCCGACGACCCGGCCATCGCCCGCGGCAACGATCGGGCTGCCCCAGCTCGCACCGATGTCGACCCCGGCGTGGAAGCGGGTGAAGTGGAGGATCGGGTGATAGCGATAGCCGAAGTAGGAGGTGATCGGACCGTTGACCGGCATGGCAAGGCTGCTGCTCACTGGCGCGCGGCGCGCGGCGTTGGCGGCATCGACCCATTCGCTGCGCCCATTCGCGCTCCAGCGGACCAGCTGCAGCGCGCCCTGCCCAATGCGGTCGAGCCCGGCGTAAAGAAGTTCGCGATTGGGCCCGAGCACCAGGTCGAAACTGTCGTTCTGAGCCACGTCGCCGACGTCGATCTCGGTCGCCAGCGCGGCGAGATATCCCGCCGCGACCTGCGGCGAAGCGCCCGCGGCGCGCAGCGACCAGTAGAGCCCATCGCCGACCCGGCCCCGGATACGGATTGGACCGACCGGGACTGAGATCGACGGCGCTGCGATAGGGGCTGCAACGGGAACAACCCGTTTGGGGACAAAGTCGACGGCCTGCACGGCTTCCGTGGGAGCCATCGGCAAGCCGGTGGCCCCACCGCCCGACAGCGGCGCGACTCCCAGCGCCTGCCACTGCTGTCCACCGTCAAGAGGCGCGTCGGCCGCGCGCGGGAAGCTCGCCCAAGCGACTCCGCTGCACACCAGCGCAAGCACGCCCGCGCTCTTCCAGCTGGAACGTTGCCATTGGGGTATAAGCACCCACGCGGTGGCGCGGCGGCCAAACGTCGCTTGATGGTCGATCGGCATCAACACGAAGACCGTCTTCGCGAAACAAGGTTAAGAGGCAGCTAAAATCCTCGCTCCGGAACCTTGCGTTCCCCCCGCGCGCTGCCATGTTCATAATCCATGGCGCGCCGTCCTGACGCACCCGTCCGGGCCATTCTGGGTCCCACGAACACGGGGAAGACTTACCTCGCGATCGAGCGGATGTGCGGCCATTCGTCCGGCGTCATCGGCTTCCCGCTGCGGCTGCTCGCCCGCGAGGTGTACGACCGCGTCGTCGGGATGAAGGGCGAGAAACAGGTCGCCCTCCTGACGGGGGAGGAGCGGATCATCCCGCCGACCGCGCGATATTTCCTGTGCACCGCCGAAAGCATGCCGGTCTCCGGCGGCGACGGGCACCATGACGAGGAGCTCAACCGCGACTTCGCCTTTGCCGCGATCGACGAGGCCCAACTCGGCACCGACACCGAGCGCGGGCACGTCTTCACCGACCGGATGCTGCGCGCGCGTGGCCGCGAGGAGACCTTGATCCTCGGCTCCGACACGTTGCGCCCCATCATCCGCGAGCTGCTGCCGGAGGCCGAGATCGTCAGCCGACCGCGGTT
>Ga0157369_10004477_pt1 | contig 16462 bp, 11 predicted proteins | sample C25metaG_FD_113461 | JGI IMG/M metagenome (GOLD analysis project Ga0157369, IMG submission 113461) | Corn rhizosphere microbial communities from Kellogg Biological Station, Michigan, USA - C2-5 metaG | ecosystem: Host-associated > Plants > Roots > Rhizosphere > Soil | place: USA: Michigan... | reverse complement strand
GACGTGCTGCTGAAATTCGATCGCGCAGACGCGCAACTGGAGTACCTACTGCGTGCCGAGTGCATGCTCCGCCCGGGCACATCATGGCTCTTCAAAGTCGGCAGCGATGGCCTTGCATACGAATCTCGAGCGATGCGCGTGCGTACGGACTCGAAGTACCTATTGGTGAGCACTGAGCCACTTGCTCGCTCACCAGTCGCGCGTCCGGTCGAGCTTGCGTGCCAAGGGGTTCAAGCCGTACTCCTCGACATGCCTTCGGCACTCACCTCGGAATGGGAGCAAGCGCTAAAACAGTTCCGGCTTACGCAGACGAAGTTGATTGAGGTGTGGCCGGCCGGCCTCGCTGCAGTGGCATGGGACGGCGACGGACATGGCGAGTGGCTCGCGTCAGAGACACCGACGCTCGCGATCCGAACCGACCACGTGATGGATGAACTGACCATCGCGATGGAAGAAGGCCAGTCGCTCTCCCTGGCACTAACAGACATGCCGCCCGGCGAGCCGATCTTCATCGAATTGCCGCCGCTCCCCGTCGGGCTTCACAAGTTCAGTATCGCAGCGCGAAGTAGGAATGGCGCAGACTCGGAGGTCATCGGCGATCTGGACGTAGTCATGCGGGTACGAGAGGCGCGCCCCTGGTCGCCTGGCTCGACAGCATGCGGCCCACTCGAAATAGAACTCGACCCGGCAACGCCATCGCTCGAGCAACTCTGGGAGGCGAAGGCCACTCTCGTCGTACGAGGGCCGGCCGGACGTCAGGCCAAGTGTCGGGTGCAGATGTACGCGCGCGCGGGAGAGGCCCCTTTGTTCGATCGGCAATTGCCTCCGGTCACGTTGCCCTTCTCGAGCGAGGACTGGGCTAGGCACTTCGATACGTACCTCAAGAACGATAGTGACGCGCCGCGCGCCTATGACGACGCACAAAATTGCGATGTCGAATTCTCGGCGGACGAACTCGGCGTCTTGACGATCCACTGCGAGCGCGCATTCACGCCACTGCGATGGACCATTCGACGAGACTCCTCGGGGTTCATCGCGTATCTCCGTGATGATGCCGGCAACGGCGCGCCGACGATCGAGCGCTATTCGTTCGAAAGGCCAGCCGTCGTAGAAAAACTTCCAAACGGTATGGAACACCACGCACCGCGTACTGGCGGTCTGTACGTTGCAACGAGCGAAAATTTCAAAACGGCAATTGTTGTTCCGCCCGTTGTGGAGACGCTGGCGGACCTGCAGTTTGATCCAAGAGATGAGGCTCGGGATCGCTCGGTTGATTCGGTGGCCCGACTCGTGGGATTAGCTAGACTCTGGAGTTCGGCACGCCAATCTGGCGAACTCATCGGGCGCGCACGCCAACGGCTTGTCTTGCGCGCAGTTGCTCGGCGCATTGCGTCTTTAATCGGTGGAGACGACTGGGGCAGATGTGAACGAGAATTTTATCGGGAAGAAATAGGTATAGGCGCACTGCGACACGCGATTCCGATGCAGCGGCGTCAGAATCAGAATGGCAGGGCGCCAATTTCAGTCGAACAAATCTTTCCCCGCGAAATTTTGGTGCAACTCGTCGATGCGCCCTTGGTGAAACGGGGTGCTGAATTGAAGAAACTCGCTGAAACGGGCCTCGAAGGTCTCGAGCGAGAGAAGAATTTGTTTTGGCTTGCCGAGTTCGCTTTGCGGATGGCAAGCGCCCCTGACAGCCTTGAGACTTGGGCCGCGGGCTCGCCCCTCACAAAAGGAATCAATGCATTGCTGTCGGCGCCGTCGCTAGCTTGCGCAGCGCGCTTTCTAGTTCTGGCCGTCGATCAGATGAGTCCTGTGCCAACGCGCGCGGGTGAGATATACGCCGGATGGTGTTGGTCATGAAGCGCCTGACAATCGAGGAGGTACACGCGCAGAAAATTCGAGAACTCGGTCTCGATCCAGAGGCGCTTGACCTTACGACACCAGAAGGGATTGCCGGCGCGCTGCGCAGGGCTGCCAGCTACCTTTGTCCATGCTCCGCCGCGACACTCGTACGGGCAGTCGTGCGTCCGTTGCGAGGATTGACGCGAGATCTCGAGAAGGCAAGAGAACTTGCAGAGGACACGCTTGAGGCGATGATTTCGCATGGCGACATCCTTGAGCAGCCCGAAATTGTAGATGGGATGCAGACGGCGCGCGTGTTGCTCTATGCGGCGCCGGCGAGCTTTGTCGTCCGTGAGAGTGGGCTCGTGATCCTTCTTGGCGTCGCCGCCGACCATCTCTCGCCGCTGCCCTCGGAGCTTGAAACTCGGATTCAGTACCTCGGGCACATACGCAGACTCGGCCCGTCGCCGGAAATAGACGACCTGCGCACAGAACTGCAACACCTCGGGTTGTTCGAACTCACCTCCGACGCGTGGCTGAAGGGGCCCATGGCAAGTGTCGCGTCGCAGACCGTTGCCGCGAGCGATCGGGCTCTCGACATCATCGCGCCGTCGAGGGAAATTCCGGGACTCCTGCTCCTCGATCCGACGAAGCCGGTCCGGTACTACCGAGGACGCTGGACAGAGCCCAAGGCGCAGACAGGGCGCTTTGTCGCTCGGCGACAGCAGGCATACGGCGCCGATCTCTGGTGTTACGTTCAACTCACGAATGGTCAGCCTGAACGCATGATCGACCTCCCGCAACGCGGCAGCCGATGGCGCGGCTGCGACGAAGCCTGGCATCTTCAAATGGCGATCGACGCGAAGCGCGGCTCGCCACAGCGCTTCCGTGTAACGCCCAGCGGCGCCGCTGTAGTCCTCGAGTTCTTCTCGCCGGCGCCGGCGTGGGCGCGTCGACGTTGGGACGCCATCGGCGAGCCGGTTCCAATCGCTGGTAGCCTCTTCGCGTATCGGATCCCAAAGACTGAGATCGAAGAGGAGCGGCGGTTCGCGCGCGAAGCGCTCTGGCTTGAGGAGATAAGAGGTACGGAGATGCAAGGTACGGCCAAATGACAAGATCTCTCGCAGCGCGGCTGGCGCAAGAAGTAGATGCCGCGCGCCGCATCGAGATCATCCAGCAGGAACTCTGTCCACCCGAACCTCAACTGCTCGATACATGCGTCCTCCAAAATCTTGACTGGGTGGACCGCCGAATTGAGTTAGGCGGTGGTTCCACTACATGGGATGACGGGGCAGTTGCCGACCTTACGAAGAGGTACGGCGCTGAATTGGCGAACGACCTTATAGACCTCGGCACTCTGTACAAGGAGTTCGAGAACCGCTCTGGCTATCCGTGGCTGGTTTCGCGGGCTGCTCACGAAGAAGCGACTCTCACCGTCGGAACCAAAGGTACGAGGCTCGTTTCAGCGCTCGACTTCTTTCGTGGTCACCAGGACGACTGGTGCGACGACTCCTACCCTGGTATCGCGAAGGGACTATTGTTCGGCGGCAGCCGTAGTCGGGTCTCGCCTCTCCTACTCCGGAGATTGGGTGTGACTTCTATGGAGGAGATACATTCAGCAGCGGGCCCCCTGTCGTTCCTTACAGATCGGGGCGACAGGATAATTGCCGCTGAGGCCCTGGTTGCCAACGTCCCGGTAGTATTGACAACAGACCGGGCGACATTTTGGAAGCACCGCGTTGAACTCGATGCATTTGGACTGGCAGTCATGCGCCCGACAGAACTGCTCAAACTGTACGACCCGTACTGGCAGGCATTGGACCACGAGTTCAGGCGACGCCGTGATAGACAACGATGAGGTCTAACACTGTAACCGCGGACAAAAGGTTCTGACGAGAGAGGCTGTTATGGCGCTGACCATTGGAGAGACGACTCAGCAACTCCATCGCGCATTGCGCGACTACATCGAGGCCACGTACCACGTGAGCCATCGAACGCTTGTCGAGCAGCGCAGCGCGCTTCTCGACCAAGTTGGAGTCATCCACCAGCGTCCGTATCTTGAGAGCACGCCCCGATACAAGCCAGGAAAGAAGTTTGCGGAACTCGGCCTTCCCCCTGCAGCGCTCAACATCTTCACGTCAGTCTCTGCGTCGAAGGGAAACCTTGGGCTACTCATCCATGACCCTCCGTATCAGCATCAGGCGCTCTCGACGCAACTCTCGCTCGTGGATGGACGCAGCCTCGTAGTGATGACGGGTACCGGTTCGGGGAAGACCGAATGTTTCCTGCTTCCAATCCTCGGCAAACTCGCAACCGAAGCGGAGGCGAAGGGAAAAGAGTTCGGTGAGACCAGTGCCGTGCGCGCAATGGTGCTCTATCCGATGAACGCGCTCGTCAACGATCAGCTTGGACGTCTACGCCTACTGCTCGGCGATCCGCGCATCGTCGAGCGCTTTGTAGACTGGTCCGGACGTCCTGCACGCTTCGCGCGATACACAAGCCGAACACTGTACCCCGGCGTTCGCGACAAAGCCAAAGACCAAGACCGCTTGAAGCCCCTCGGGAAGTACTACGTCAAGGCTCTTGAACTTGCATCCGGTCCTCCATCGCCAGAGCAAGCGGCGGCTGCGCACCTCGTGGAAGAACTCAAGAAGCGTGGCAAGTGGCCAGCGAAACCCGACCTTGCAGCTTGGTACGGCAAGGGCCATTGGCTCGACAAGGACCGTGAATTCAAGCGCTGCATCACTCTTCCGGCAGACCCCGAACTCCTCACCCGTCATGAGGTGCATGCAGCGCCACCTGACGTGCTCGTCACGAACTACTCAATGCTCGAGTACATGCTGATGCGTCCGCTTGAACGGCCCATCTTCGATCGCACGCGCGAGTGGCTGGACAAGAACCCGAACGAACGCTTCCTCCTCGTCATCGACGAGGCCCATCTCTATCGTGGCGCGCAGGGCGCGGAGGTGGCATTGCTCATCAGACGTCTGCGCACGCGACTCGGCATTCCGCCGGAGCGCCTGCAAGTCATCTGCACTAGCGCCAGCTTCAAAGATGCCGACTACGCAGTCGACTTCGGCGCACAACTCACTGGAAAGGACCCGGCGGAATTTCGAAAAGTCCAAGGCGACCTCCTCAAGCGGCCTGCCGCTGCAAAAGGGACAGCGGCTGATGCCGCCGCACTGGACACATTCGATCTCAACGCCTTCTACGAGGCAGCGAATGACGCAGACCGTCTCAAAGTGATCGAGAGCTTCCTCACATATTGTGGTATCACGGCCTCGGGGGGGCTGCAGCCCTCTCTGTACAAGGCGCTGGAATCATTCGGCCCGATGTCGACCCTAGTCAACTCCACGATGGAGGAAGCGCAGCCGGTCGACGAGTTGGGCGCAAAGGTGTTCGACGCGGATGTCTCTGCCGACGTCGCCGCGCGCGCGGTGACGAACCTCATCGCGCTTGGCAGCATGGCGCGCCGGGAACACACTGAGCCCGGACTTCTGCCGTGTCGTGTTCATTCTTTCTATCGTGGCCTCGCAGGTCTCTGGGTCTGCATGGATCCAAACTGTTCGAGCCTCACAGCTGACGAGCGCGGCGGTCCCGCGGGGAAACTGTACAGCCAGCCGCGCGATACATGCGAATGCGGGGCCCGTGTGCTGGAGTTGTTCACATGCAGGAATTGCGGAACCGCGCATGCCCGTGCGTACACCAACAATGTCGATAACCCGAACTTCCTCTGGGCTGAACCTGGCGGTGCATTTCGGACGCTCGCTGGCCTTGTAGAAGAGATTTCGCCCCTGGATCTCCTTCTCGAGAAGCCCGTATTCAACGAGATCGCAGAACCTGCAGAGTACGATCTCATCACGGGCCGATTGAACCCACAGAAGCTCGGCGCGCGAAACAGGCAGGTCTACATTCGGGCGGCTCGATCGGAACCCTTGACCGGCGAAGAGACCATGGACTCAAAGCCGGGGGAGTTCCGCCCTTGCGCAATATGTGGAGAGCAAGCGTCCTTCGGGCGCACCTCGGTTCAAGACCATCAAACGAAGGGCGACCAACCATTCCAGGCGCTCATCGCGAAGCAGATCCAAGTGCAGCCGCCAGGCCCCGTGCCCGCTACCAGACTCGCGCCACTGAGGGGTCGCAAGGTCCTCATCTTCTCAGACTCCCGCCAAACAGCGGCGCGACTCGCGCCGAACCTCCAGACATACTCGACGCAGGACGCGATCCGTCCCCTCATCATTGTGGGCTACGAGCGACTGGTTGGTATGGAAGCGATCGCCTCATACCTGTCTCTCGACGACCTTTATTTCGGCGTGCTTATCGCGGCGAAAGAGTTGGGGGTCAGACTTCGGCCCGAACTGAAAGCGGGGGAAAGCTTCCAAGACGAACTCGACGTGGATGCCGCTATCAAGGCCGGTGCGCTCACGAATCCTGCGGTGCTGCTGCCGCTCTGGGGTAAGCTGCGCGCATCACGACCGCCGGAGTCGTTGCTACGCGCGATTGTGAACTCGCTCGGTGACCGCTACTACGGTCTTGAGGCGCTCGCACTTGCATCGCTTCGTGAGCGTGGAGACCACACCGCGTGGATCGAGGCGCTACCGGAGATTCCTAGCTTTGCGACCACACCGGAGCAGAAACTGGCGACTACGCGTTCGTGGATGCGATGCTGGGGCCGCGCGGGTCTGTGGATGAACCAGATGCCACCCGCGTGGCGCAATTCTGATCGGCAGTTCCAAGCTCGCTCGGGCAAGTTCGAGGAGATGGATCGATTCATCGCTGACAAGCCCGCGCGCACCTTCTTCAACAAGGAGTGGTTGCCCATCCTGCTTCAACGATTCGGGGAGCAGGTAGCACCAAACAAGTTCTATTTAAAGGGCGGCGAACTCTCGCTCTTTGTCGGCGGGTCGTGGGCCTACTGTCAATCGTGCAAGACCGCGCAACGCTCGTACCCTGGACGCGTGATCTGCGTGAGCTGCGGCCAACCCAGGGCGGTGCCGATTGACCCGAACACTGACAAGGTCTTCGTCGCGCGCAAGCGCTACTACCGCGCTAGCACCGTTGACGCGCTGAAAGACCCACCGTTGCCGCCGATGGCGCTCATCGCAGCTGAGCACACTGCGCAACTCAACACTGCGCAAGCCGGCGAGGTCTTCTCGAAAGCGGAGGAGCATGAACTGCTCTTCCAGGATGTGGATATCGGCAACGACGGAACGGGCCATGACAGACCCGCTATCGACGTATTGTCCTGCACAACGACTATGGAGGTCGGCATCGACATTGGTTCGCTCTCCGGCGTGTCACTGCGCAACATGCCGCCCGCTCGCGCGAACTACCAGCAGCGCGCTGGTCGCGCTGGTCGTCGAGGGAACGCTGTCGCGACCGTCACGGCCTTCGGCAGCGCGGACAGCCACGACGAGCACTACTTCTCGAACCCCGATCTGATGATCCGCGGCGCGGTCGATGACCCGCTGCTTACGCTAGATAACAGCGAGATCATCCGACGACATGTCACCGCCTACTTGCTGCAGCGCTATCACCAAGACAGGTTGCCCTCCATCAATCCAGATGAGCAGCCGCACCTCTTCGCGGTGCTTGGCACTGTTGCGGACTTCAAGAATTCCGCAAAGGTCCTAAACCGAACGGATCTAAAGAACTGGCTCGAGGCGAATGAGATGAGCCTCCGTGATGAGGTCGATACCTGGCTACCACAGCAGTTCTCCGTTGCGGAACGGAAGCGCCTCCTCGACGAACTTGTGCTGAAGACGATGGAGCCGATTGACAAGGCCATAGAGTTTGCGCCTAGCGAGAGCACAGCTTCGGGAATGTCCACGCCAACCACCGTGCCTGGTGGCACCACCGTGGATGATTCGTCTACAACTACGAGTGAGGACACCGCGCTTGAGGTTCCCGACGAGGAGGGCGAAGAGAAGCCGGGGCGCAATCCCGCCTCCGAGAATCTGCTTGATCGGCTCCTCTATAAAGGCGTGCTCCCCCGCTATGCGTTCCCGACCGACGTCGCGACGTTTCACATCTTCGATCCAGTCAACTCAACGAAATTCCGGCCCGCCTTCCAGTTCACGCCGTCTCAGGGTCTCACTGTTGCGCTATCGCAGTACGCGCCGGGCAAGGAGGTCTGGATCGACAACAAACTCTGGACATCCGAGGCGATTTACTCGCCGATGCGCATCGACATGTATCGCGCGTGGATGGAGCGGCGCCTTTACTACGAATGCAGTGTCTGTCATTACGCTACGACCACTACGTTCGAGGATGGCTCGCGAGGCGAGACCAAGGACTGCAAAGCGTGTGGTGGCGCCGGCACGCTCGGTCCCGCGACGCATTGGCTTCGTCCACCAGGTTTCGCACATCCCGTGGGCAAGCCGGAGGGGACCACCCCCGACGACGTACCCGCCAAGAGCTACGCGACTCGCGCGAAACTCACAGCTCCCTCGCCTGCTGACGCGTCGAAATGGAATCAATTAAATCAACGGCTCCGAGTCCACCACACACGGCAACACCTCCTCGTAACGAATCGAGGTCCAAGAGAGGAAGGGTACACATACTGTACGAAGTGCGGGCTCATCGAACCCACGGCGAGTCCGAAAGGAACAGTGGGTTCCGCTCACCAGAAGCCATATCCGGATATCAAGGACCAGACCTGCCCTGGAGGTGGCGCGACTAAGGGCCTCGTGTTGGGCACTGACTTCATTACCGACGTCTTACTGGTCGCGATCCGCGTTGACGCGCCTACTACGCTCGTCCCTGGCATGCTCGCGACCGATGTTGCACTTCGCACCATCTGCGAGGCGGTGACCAAAGCAGCATGCGAGCGGCTCGAACTCGAAGCTAACGAGTTGCAAGCTGAGTATCGGCCCGCACTCACAGAGGATGGGCGAGCCGGCCTCGAGGCAGAGATCTATATCTACGACACGCTTCCTGGCGGGGCTGGCTTCGCTAAGCGTGTGGGGGATATTGGGCTGCCAGTCTTCGAAGACGCACTGAATATCCTCGAGAATTGCCCTGATAATTGTGATCGTTCCTGCTACCGATGCCTCCGCAGCTACAAGAACAAGTTTGAGCACGATCTCCTCGACCGCCACCTCGGGGCCAGTCTGCTGCGCTTGGTCCTCAACAATGCGGCACCGACGCTGAGCCCACAGCGCGTCGCTCGCTCGACTGACCTCCTGTTCGAGGATCTTGATCGACAGGGGATAGACGGGCTCACTCTCGAGCGCGGCAAGAAGATCTCGGTTCCAGGCTTCGGCGATGTCATCGCGCCCATCCTCGCAACGAACGCCAGCGGCGCGCGCTTCGCAATCGGACTACATGGTCCGTTGACGCCGGACGTACCGACGGACGCCGACCTCAAGGACCTCATGGAGTACGCGACGTCCCTTACTGTGTACCTGGAGGATGAACTGGTCGTGAGGCGCAATCTTCCGTCCGCCACGCAGAAGCTCATCGATAGGCTCGGCTGACGGACCCGATGAGCACGAACGAGAAGACCCTCTGGCGAGTCGTCACACCGACAACGTGGCCGGTTCCGCCGGCCGCAATGAGCGTGTCGACGTGCGCGGAGATCGAGGAGTGCCCACGGCGCTGGGCGCTTAGCGCTGCGGACTATCCGGAGCTTTGGAGCGGCCGAGGTTACCCACAAAAGCTCCAGATCGCTGCACTAGCGGGCAGCGTCGTCCATTTGGCGCTTGAAATCATCACGAAGGAATTTACCCGGGCGGGCGTACCTTCGCTTAGCGATCCGAGTGCGCCACAAGTGCTCCGGGAACTTGGAGGCTACACTCGCCTAGTGGAGGAATGCATCGAGCGCATCCTCGAACGCCACGCAAAAAACCCGCGCGCTGCCGCGCTGATGGAATACGCGCGGCGGACCCTGCGCGGCCAAGTGCCGACACTCCGTGCGCGCGTACAGTCGGTGCTTAGCAGGCTCCGGTTGCCCAAGAGTGCTCAGTCAGCCGTTCCAAGGTCAGCGCCGTTGAGCGGGCCTCTGCGTCGGCTCCCACTCGTTAGCGGGATCTACCCCGAGGTGGAGGTCCGTGCGAAGAGCATTGGTTGGAAGGGAAAGGTCGATCTCCTAGTTCTCGGCGACGATGCGTGCGAGATCACCGACTTCAAGACAGGCGCGGCTGATGAGGCGCACAAGTTTCAAGTCCGAGCATATGCTGTGATGTGGTGGCTAGACGACGAGTTGAATCCGTCGAGGCGCACGGTGGATCGGCTCGTGCTAGCGTATGAAAACCAAAGCGTCGACGTCGCTCCGCCGAGCGCCTCGGAAATCGATGAACTCAGTCGTGAACTCCTCGCGCGCAGACTAGGGGCCGAAGCCGCACTGTCGGCACACCCTCCTGCGGCACACCCAAGTACCGAAACTTGTCGTTATTGTGGTGTCCGCCAACTGTGCGATGCCTACTGGGCGACCGCTGCGCATGCGGCCTCGAATGAAAGACAATTCGGCGACGTCGAGTTGAAGATCACGGGACGTCACGGCCCGACGAGTTGGGACGCTGTTGTCATGCATGCGCATGATCTACCGGCGAACATGCCAGCAATTCTGCGGCTCCAACGGCACGACGAGTTCAAAGTGGGCGCCCGCGTGCGCGTGCTTGATTGCGCGCTTGCCCGCGACTCAGAAGGCATTGCTGCTCCCGCCGTTGTCACACTTGGGGCACTCAGCGAGACGTTCCGCAACGATCACGACCATGCTTAGTATCCACTTTGGCCGATCCTAGCGACGCTGCTCCTTTACATGGCGACGCCGACCTGCGTACACGGCTGCTTGCCATCGAGCGACATCGAGCACGCGTGCAAACGAACCACGGCGTCCAGCGATGTCGAATACCTCGACTTCGACTCGCTCCTGCGACAAAGCTTTGCGAAATGAAGCGGGCGTGGCAAATCCCAGCTCCTTCCAGAGCGACGAGGGCGGCACGAACTCGCCGTATCGATCAGTCAGCCGCACCTCGAACTCTTCAACAAGCTCGCTCATTGATGGAATCGCCGATCTGTTTGCCCTGCGCAGCATTATCCCGTAATGCGGCGCGACGCAAGGCTCGGAAATTTTTGCGAGCGTGAACAGTTAGCGCTTCGGCGCCTGTCTGAGCGCAAGAATTTCGCGGCGGACGCGCGCCACGATCGCCTCGACTTCAGAAGCGTTGCCACCAGTGTACGACAGCGTCATGAGCGTCAATGGATGGATGGCCAGGACGCGGCTTATCGCAGTGATTTTGCTGAGTGTGGGGCTCTTCATGCCACGCTCAAGAGTACTCATGTACGTGCGACTGGAAACGTCCCCAAACGCCTCCTGACTCAAGCCCCGGGCTTTGCGGGCCTGCCTGAGTGCAGAAGCGAGAGAACGTTTGGTCGGCATCCGTGAATTCCCGGGAATTCGCGGATGACACCCGATTGCGCCCTATAGAGCTACAATCTATAGTGTTCAATATCAATGGAACCATCAGATTTAATTGAGCTTTCCGTGAATAACGGCTCTGAAATGTCGCCAGGACTCGCGGGTGAGACGGTCGTAGACCTAACTGCCGACCTGTTTTACGTGGCAGCCATTCGTGCCGGTGGTGAACGTGGTACGCGCCTGTTGCCGCTCTCTGAATTTCGTCAGCCGCTCGCTCCGCACAAGCGCCTTTCGGAACGAATGCTCATTGCGCTACTCGCGATCGGCTATATCGAACCCGACCTACCAGTCTCGCAAAGCGAAGACTGGCTTTGCGCTCGCGACGGGCTCTTTCGTGGTTTCGAGAGCGTGCGCTGGAAGACCAGGCGTTCGCCGACACTCGCAAGCATCGCATTGGAGAACTGGTGCGAAGGCTCGGATCCGAACCGATCGGTGCTTGAAGCTTGGCGAGACATGTGGGAAGACCTGGCTCTCGCCGAGTTGGCCGAGTACACCCGCCGGTCCCTAATGGAAGCGGGTTTCAATCCGAGTTGGGCGCTCGATGCAATAAACGCACTGACAGCGGGGCTACAGACGTTCAGTGTTCGACAAGTCATGTATCTGGTGCATGTGACGTTGCGCTCAATGGCGCTAAGTCGCATGAGGGTGAAGGCAGGCGCTTGTGGCGCGGAGCGCGCTTTCGCGACATCGCTTTGCGACGTTGTGCAACGAGCAATTGCTGAGCACTGGGCTGTCAGAGGTCTGGCGCGCGCAGCGGACTTTCCGCGAAGCGCGATCGCGGACGTCTTTACTGAAATGGTTACAGAACTTGGCGACCGGTACTACTCGGAACGTCCGTCGCTCGATGTGATAGCGAGTGCATTGAGAAGCCGGAAAACGACGCTGAACCACTGCGAATTGCATGCATAACGTCCGCGCTACAGACGTCTCCGAGCCGGAACGCCGAAGGAAACTGACGGAGAATGACAATGTCGTCATACGACGAACTCGAACGATTGAGACAACGGTCTATTGCAGATAGTCGAGAAGACCCGACGTTCTTCCGTACACTGCTAGACAGCACGGTCTACGCTCATGTTCCGATTTCGGATGACTCAGGTCGATTGCGGTTTGTTCAATTCGCCCGCCCAGACAACGGTCAGCTCGTACTGCCATTTTTTATCAACGAAGCAGAAGCCTACGCAACTGCAGGGCCTACCCGACGAGTCGTTACCCTGCTCGGTCGAGTACTTCTTGAGCACACCCTTGGTGCAACACTGATTCTCGAGCCAAATCACGGGTGGTGCGTGCTTTACCCCGAGGAGATCAAGGAACTGCTGTCGACGGGCTTTGTTGCAAGACTGGACGTCGAAGAGACCGAAGAGGGTAAGGAACTACTGCTCGAACCACTGGGATCTGTGCCGAATTGGTTCGAAGGTACTTGGTCCGCGTTACTGCCAAGGTTGCCGTACGTTGATAACGCCTACCTCTTGATCTCCGCACCCCCGCAAGATCCGTCGGCAAAGGCGTTGCTCATTGTTCTCGGCGTGGCGCCAGCCTTTTCGGAACGAGCAGGGCGAGCTGTTGCTACAGCACTCCAAGCGAGACCAGACGATCTCAGACTGCCGATTGATATGCTTACCTTCGATCCAAGTGAAGGTCGTCCGGAACTTCTGAAAGGCATCGATCTCGAACCCATCTACGTACGCCGATGAAACTCGGGTAGCTATACTCCCTGCAACTCGTTCGGCCAACGCGGGCCACGTGAGGGCGTTCGCGAACATGGGGAGTGACGGTGAGTAGTTGGGCATTCGACAACAACCAAGAAGTGGTGCTGTGCTGCAGTTCGACACGTCACCGCAGGTTCATCGACGACCTTGTGAACGTGATGGCGCTGCCGTCCGGGAGTCGTATTCCCCTTCGCTATGGCGAAGATGTGTGCGATCCACAGATACGACAATGGGGCGAAGACGCGCCAATACCAGTACCGAATAGACTGGCTGCGTTGATTGTCCATGTGAAATTCGATGACGAGCAGGCGGAATTTCTGCCCCTGCGTGTTGGGGAGGTCGTCGAGATCAGGACCGAGGGCACCGTCACCTATCTGGAAGTCGAGTTGGGCCCGTTCGTCGAACAGCCAATGGGAGGTGAATTCCGAGACAAGCTTAAGCTGCTTGCGACGCTAGATTTGCCCTACAAGCCAGCAGATGCAAAAAAGCCCATTGGCAGATTTTGCCAGCGGCTCAAATCGGCGCCGGCGCTAATCAGCGGTACCAACACGAAGTCCTGGGAGCGCGTAGCTGAGCGGTTCATGTCTGCCATACACAAGTCGAACGCGGACTTCCCTTTCATTTTTCATATGGAGATTTTTCAAACTGGCGCATGGGGAGCCAAGCCGGTGCCAGTGCGCGCGGGAATGCTGTGGGCGCCGGCGGCTTCGAAACTAGAGCTACGCATCAGAACCCTCGCCGATAAAACGGCGTTCAACTCGATCATCCAGAATGCCGTGGGCACGCTGAAGCTTAACGTCGATCACCCCGACTGCCAGCTGACATCTAGATCCGATCTTTCGATAGACACAACCAGAAATCTGCTGACTTGCCGCATGGCAACGCGTATAGCTTTGCGTGTCGCGTACGGAGCCATTGTGCTTACAGCGAGTCGAGGCGAGAGCAACGCAATACATCAATCGAAAGCTGACTCTACCGATACAGATAACGACGCTGACGAGCGACCGGCACCGGTCGATAAAGTAATAGTGGAACTACCGCTGACTGTCGGCAAGACATTCACTAGAGTCGCTGCGGCGGCATCGGTCGCTCTAGCGGCAGCCGCGCACGAGTTTGATTTGAAGGAACTTGACCTCCATATGGAGTGGGTGTTGGCAAAAGCGGGCATCGTTTTTCTTCTCGTGTTCGCTGCGCTGTACTACGGCCTCAAGCCACAGGGCGGCGGTTGAGCAAACGGAGCTAACTCCGGTAAGCATGAACGGAAAACTGACGATGACGCGTGATCTACTGAACCAGAAACTGTTGGCGCTGAGAGCGCAACTGGAGCGAGGTTTCTCGCCTGAGACGGCGCAGTTTGGTCAGCAGGGTTCGAGGCCCGGCACTGGACAGTGTGCTGCGGTCACGCTAATCGTGCGCGATATATTCGGTGGCGAAATGGTCAGCGCTCGGGTGCAAGACGAAAGTCACTGGTTCAACCGACTCTGTGTCGACGAAGGCGTTGTCGACGTAGACCTTACCGCCGACCAATTCAGCGAGACGGCAGTTCGAGTCTGCCAAGCAGGCGATCTTTATCCTGATACGCGCATACGCCGCGATTCCGAAGTTGCAGAAGAAACCCGACGCCGCTCGACACTTCTGAGGCAGCGCGCAGAAATTGACTTAGACGCGATCTAAGGCAGAAAAGCGTTCTCGGTAATGACGGGTTGGAATCGAGAGTCAGATCCCACAGGACTCAAGAGAACTGATCTACCGGACCAGCATGCTGATCCAACGGGGGCCAGCGCACGCACCTATGCAGCAATCGGCATAGGACGCCGAGATTCGCCCGCAAGCGCCGCAAAATACTCCTGCGTCAGGCGCTGCTGCTCGCCAGCTGTCTCAGCGCGATTGACGATGGAACGGAATGCCGCATTTTCCGGCCGATCCTTCGCATACCAGCCTAGATGCTTGCGCGCGATCCGAACACCGGATTCCTCGCCGTAAAACGCGTACAGTGCTTCGAGATGGCCGGACAGGATCGTGCAGACTTCATCGGCAGATGGGGGTGCCTGAAGTTCGCCGGTCGCTAGATAGTGCGCGATCTCGCGGAAGATCCACGGTCGACCTTGGGCCGCACGTCCGATCAGCAGCCCATCGGCCTTGGTTTGGTTAAGTACTGCACGCGCCTTCTGCGGCGTGTCGACGTCGCCATTCGCGAACACGGGAATCGATACCGAAGCCTTGATTGCTGCAATGGTCTCGTACTCGGCATCACCCTCGTACATGTCCGCGCGCGTGCGCCCGTGCACGGCGAGCGCGGCCACGCCAGAGTCCTCAGCAATCCTCGCGATGCGCAGGCCGTTGCGGTTGTCGCGGTTCCAGCCCGTGCGGATCTTCAGCGTCACCGGCACTTCCACTGCGGGCACGACAGCGGCAAGAATGCGCGCAACTAGCGCTTCGTCTTGAAGGAGAGCAGAGCCCGCCCACGACCCGCATACCTTTTTCGCCGGGCAGCCCATGTTTACGTCCACGATCTGGGCGCCATGAGCCACGTTGTAACGTGCCGCTTCCGCGAGCGCTTGGGGGTCGGACCCTGCGATCTGGACACCAATCGGGTCAGGTTCGCCGGTATGTTCCATGCGCCACAGACTCTTTTTCGTCCTCCATAGTCGGGGGTCCGAAGTGGTCATCTCCGAGACGGCGTATCCAGCCCCCATGCGCTTGCAAAGCAGCCGAAACGGCTTGTCCGTTACCCCCGCCATTGGCGCGAGCACGAGAGGGGGCGAAATCAAATGGGTGCCAATCCGCATTGCAGGGTTCCAGAGCGATCTTCCTAGTGTATAAGGATTCTGGCATTACTCGGTCGGGGGTATGGACGTGACTCCTCGGTTCCAGTGCAAAAAAGTGCTTTCCGCATGGACATGACCCGTACCTCGCCCAAACGGCGTCGCAGAAGGCGCACAGCCCGTGTCCATGCCTCGTTACCTAACCCGTGGAGCCCGAAAAAAGTGTGCAATGTATACGCCGGCTCGGCGCTGCTGCAGGACGAGCCGCTCGTCGCGCGGATACTCGCGGCCGTCGTTGCGGCCGTCGATATTCCGGTCACGCTGAAAATCCGCACGGGCTGGAATCGCGACAATCGCAACGGCGTGCGCATCGCAAAAATTGCCGAGGATTCGGGCATCGCCGCGCTCGCCGTGCACGGACGCACGCGTGCGGACCTCTACGAAGGCGAAGCCGAATACGAAACGATCGCCGCGATCAAGCACGCCGTATCGATTCCGGTGTGGGCGAACGGCGATATCGACTCGCCGCAAAAGGCGCGCGCGGTGCTCGAATACACGCACTGTGACGGCCTGCTGATCGGCCGCGCCGCGCAAGGCCGGCCGTGGATCTTCCGCGAGATCGCGCATTACCTCGCCACGGGGGAAGTGCTCGAGCCGCCGAGCGCCGATGAAATCTGCGCGATCCTGTGCGGTCATCTTGAAGCACTGTACGCGTTCTACGG
>Ga0157369_10004475_pt1 | contig 16466 bp, 13 predicted proteins | sample C25metaG_FD_113461 | JGI IMG/M metagenome (GOLD analysis project Ga0157369, IMG submission 113461) | Corn rhizosphere microbial communities from Kellogg Biological Station, Michigan, USA - C2-5 metaG | ecosystem: Host-associated > Plants > Roots > Rhizosphere > Soil | place: USA: Michigan... | reverse complement strand
CGTGTCCCAGGGGAGATAGTTATTGCCGGTATTGCCGAGCGGCATGTAATTCGTGAAAGTCAAGGATGGAAATCGCGGTACCGGAAATGAGCCGGTGGGGCCTTGGAACCCAAGCTGCGAACAATCGGAATTGTCGGCGGATGTTTCGGTCAGGTAAGCCAGGAAGCGGTCCCAGGCAACGCGGACGTCAAAGACCGTCGTGGGGTTGGCAGTATAAACATGGTCGAGCGTGGCGCCATAGTGATTCCGGCGCGCGGGATCGGAGCCCAACTTCGCCGGATTGCCGGTAGGCAGTCCATTATTACTGCTATTGTTCGAACCGTAGTTTTGGGTTTCACTGAACGACGTGCGGTTCTTTTCGCTCCAATCGTAGTTGAACTTCATGAACCAGCCGTTATAAGCGAATTTCCCGACGTTGGGCGCCGAGCCGAGATTATTGAACCCGGTAAGCGGAAGCGTCGACACGTTGGGAAATGGGATGTAGCTCAAAATATTGTTCGAAACGTTTGCAATCCTGTTGACTGGAATGACGTTTCCAGGGAATGCGGTGCGAACAAAGCTGCTACCGGACTGCACCGTGGTGAGCGGATCGTAAATCGTTACCAGTTGGCCGGAAGCGTTGTATGTCTGCGAAAAATTGCCTTGTCTTTGAAGAAGCGTAGGCACAGTCTGCGTAATGGCTCGAGGCACCCGGTCCCAGAAACCCTCATAGCTTCCGAGAAAGAAGAACTTGTTTTTGATGATGGGGCCGGTAACCACGGCGCTTGCATCGTTGAATTGGTGCTGGAAGTGCGCCAATGTAGGATTCGCCGCCGCCGTATATTTTTCTTGGGTACGCACAGCATCGAAAATTTGATTGCGGATGAAATAACTGGCGGTTCCGTGCACGTCATTGGCGCCGGACTTCATCGTCATATTCACTACGCCCGCGCTCGTGAGTCCCTGCGTAGCGTCGCTGGTGGGAGTAGCGATTTTGAACTCCTCTACACCGTCCACCAATGGAACAAAGCTCGATTGACCGTTGGCTTGGATGGGCACTCCATCCAAAAGAAAAGCGCTGGTGTTGGGAAAGCTGCCATGCGTGCTGAATTGGCCAAATAGATCATAGGCACGCGTGCCGGACGTGCCTCCGGGGGCAAAATTTGTAACGGTGAAGACAACACCGGCCGAGAGCTGGACCAGCATGAAGACGTTTCGGCCGTTTAAGGGTAGTTCCGTGACGCTTTTGTTGTCGATCAATTGTGAGGTAATTTCCTGATTCGCTTCGATACCGGTGAGTTCGGCGGTGACTTCTACCGACGACTTTACGTCCCCGACCTCCATAGCGATTTCCAGATTGGCTTTGTCGCCCACCGCGAGCGTGAGCCCGCGGCGCTTGTAGGCTCTAAAACCAGGAGCCGACACGGTAAGCTCATATTCCCCGGGCGGCAACTGAGTAATCGCGAAGTTCCCGTCACTTCCGGACACAGCGGTTGCGTGAGCCTGGGTCGCGATATTGACAATCTCTATCTGCGCGCCGGCAATCGACGCCTGAGACGAATCCACAATCCTTCCGCTTACTAAGGCTCGAAACTCCTGCGCTTCAACCCGCACGTAAGTTGTCGCTCCAAGCAGGACAAAGAACGAGGCAAGGCGCACAACGGCCGCTCGCCGCGCGGAGCTGGTCAAAAGCATCCGATTCCTCCCAAACTTTTTAAGACTCGCCAAGGCTGGAGCGATTCGCTTCAGCCAACCACCGCAAAAGATGACCGATTCAGCGAGGAACGCGGAACTTCGTAGTTCCAAAACGTACTCTACAGCAGGCCATGAAATATTACAAGCGTATTCTTGAAACTTTTCACATGGCCTTGCTAGACTTACTGCTTGGCTATGGCTTTTCCCACTCTCCTTCATTCGGTGAGCTATTCCGGCTCCTGGGGCCAGACGCGCCTCGGCCTAGACGAGTTCATCGATAAGGCAGCAGACTTGGGATTCGATGGCGTGATGTTGATGGCCAAGCGCCCGCATCTATCGCTTCTCGACTATGATGCCGAGCGGCGGAGCAAACTGCGGGCCCATCTGGGAAAGCGCCGCTTGAGCCGTATTTGCGTCGCCGCTTACAACAACATCACGGGCGATTGGGAGCATCAAGATGTGCCGCATTACGAGATGCAGGCGCACTATTTGACCGAACTCGCCCGCTTGACTGCCGATATCGGCGGGGATCTTTTGCGTATTTTCACCGGCTACGAAGTCTCCAGCATTCACTTCGCCGTGCAATGGCAGCACACGGTAGGAGTGATTAAAGAGTGCGCTCGCCGGGCGGCGGATTGGGGCGTCACAATCGGCGTACAGAACCATCACGATATCGCGGTGGGATTTGAAAGCCAGTACGAACTGATTCGCGCCGTGGACGAAGCGAACTGCAAGGCGATGTTCGATGCCTGGGCTCCTGCGCTGCACGGCGCGGATGTGGAAGCGGCGGCCGTCAAAATGGCCCCCATCACCTGCCATACAACCATTGCCAACTACCAACGACTGCCGCGCTACCGCTATCAGCCAGCGCTCACGAATTACCAGGAATTGCCGGCCTGGATGCAGGCAGTTCCTATAGACGAAGGTTTCATCGATTATCATCGCTTCCTGAGCGCTTTACAGGACGGAGGCTTTGCCGGAAGCATCAGCTACGAAATGTGCTCTCCGCTGCGCAATGGCGGTGACCTCGAAAATCTGGACCGTTATGCGCTCCAATTTCTCGAATCGATCAACCGGTTCCAGAACTGTACGGCATAACTTTCGGCCGCATCCGCCGCCAGCGCACTATGGCTCTTACGAATCGGTCTCAGCGGCGATTTTATGGACCATGGATTACCGCCGCGGTCTTTGTCTCATTCGGTATTACGGTCGGCCTGCCGTATTACGGCATGCCCTTTTTCTACGACTATTTCGTCAGAGAATTCGGCTGGACCCGACCTCAAATAACTCTGGGTTTTCCGATCGGAGCGGTGCTTAGTCTATGGGTCGGCCCGCTGCTGGTCCATCGCTACCGGACGAAAGCCATGCTCGTCATCGGAGCGTTTTGCACTTTCCTTGCTTTCCTGGGCTTCGGGCTGATGAGCGGTTCGCTGTTTGTTTACTACGCGCTCTGGCTCCTCTACCGCGGCGGCAACATCTTTTGCGGGCCGATTCCCTATCAATTGCTCATTTCCGAATGGTTTCGCAAACGGCGCGGCGCTGTAATGGCTGTCGCTTATCTGGGCGTCGGCGTCTTAGGTGGCGTGTCCGCTAAATACATCGCGCAGCCCCTGACGGAGGCGTACGGCTCTCGCGCAGGCCTTATCGGCATTGGCGTCATCATGCTTCTGGCCTGTCCGCTTGCCCTGTTTGTCCTCAAAGACCGGCCGGCGGACATCGGGCAATTTCCGGACGGCGAAGCCGGACCGACTACCAATAACCGGCCTGACGAGCATCCCGAAACTTTCCGCTATCTACTGAGCCAGCCGGCATTCTGGCTGCTCCTGGTCGGCAGTTTTTCGAGCATTGGAGCGATTAGCGCAGTCACACAGCACATGAAATTCATCTTCCTGGACGAATTTCAAAAGGCCCACTGGTCGCAAGCCGCACTGCAAAAGCCGCTGAATGAAATGTACAGCACAGCGCTGCTCTGGATCCTGCTCACGAGCAATCTCGGCCGTCTGGGAATCGGCTATTTGGCCGACCATTTCTCAAAAAAGGCGGTAATGGTGCTGACTTATTTTCTAGTCGCCCTATCCGTTTTCCTGCTCCTGTACATCGAACCGGGGAAGACTCCCTATTTATTCGTTCTCTTGTTCGGTTTGGGTATGGGCGCCGATTACATGATGATTCCGTTAGTAGCGGCCGAACAATTTGGTTTAGCTACGCTCAGCCGCGCCATGGCGATTTTGCTTCCCGCCGATACGATTGGACAGGCTTGTGTACCCTACCTGGTCGCCGAATTGCGGCAGCATTGGGGCAATTACGACAAGGCGTTATTGCCGGCTTTCGGACTCGCATTAGCGGGGGCGGTGGCCATCACCTTGATTCCGCGCACCCGGCGGAGGCGGCATTCGCCTGAGTCCGCTAAACTCTTCATGAATACGGGTAAATGAAGGCAAAGAGTACTCTTCAGGCAGTTGCGGAAATGGCCAAAGTAAGTCCGGCGACCGTTTCGCGGCTGATCAACCGCACGGCGCGCGTCAGTCCCGCTGTCGAAGCCAGGATCCGCAAGGCAGCTTCGCATCTCGATTTCGATTTGAGCGGTAAACGCAACAATCGGCTGATTGCCTACCTTCTCGCGAATCGATCTCTGCTTCATCCATTCCATTCGCAGGTTCTGGTTGCTGCGGAAGCCCACTGCGCCGCGAATGAGTATAGTCTGCTGTTCTTCCCATTGCATTACTCGCCTACACAGCACTGGACCAAACTGGACGTGCCTCGAGTACTTCATCGTCCAGACATGATCGACGGTTTTATCGTGGCCGGCGTGAACTATCAAAACTTATTGGATCTGTTAACCGATATCCGACTGCCATTCGCTGTGCTGGGCGACACGGTACAAGGTGAGTGGCGGCGCGATGCCTACGATACCGCGTGTGTCGATGACCGGCAGGGCGCTTATGAGCTGACCCGCTATTTGCAGAATCTTGGACATACGAGAATTGCGTTCGTTGCAAACACTCGTTTGGCTTGGTTTCAGCGCCGATCTGAAAGCTACCGTCGAGCTATGGAAGAAGCCGGACTGGAGCCGCTCATCGCCGAGATAGATTCCGAACATGAGCATGAAGTGGGCTTCCTGGCGATGAAGCAGATTCTCGCCCGGCGCGCCGGCCAGATAGATGCGGTATTTGGGGGCAGTGATGCCACCTGTCACGGCATCTACGCAGCCTTGCGTGAGGCCGGACTTCGAGTACCGGAAGACATCAGCGTTTGCGGCTTCAACGATACTCCGGAAGCTACAGTTCTGTATCCACCTCTTACTTCCGTCCGGGTATTCCCCGAACTCATTGGGCGGCAGCTTGCCGAAATGGTGCTTGCCCGGATTGCCAAAGGTGGAGCAAGCCCGCTGCAACGGACGATTCCGACGCAGTTAGTGAAACGGGAATCCTGTGTAGCAGCACGCTCCGTGGAGCTTGTGCCCGGGCGCTGATTAGCGTGCCGCCGGAACGGCTGCGGCGCGTTGTGCCTCTGCTATCACATTCCGCATGAACTGCGCTGCGAGTCGCGCGTTCTTATCGACGAAATCGAGGCCAGCCGGCTTATGGTTCACGACCGGCAGCGGGTGGCAAAGTTCGTATCCCGTATACCCTTCGTATCCGATTTCGAGCATGCCTGCGGTAAAGTCGCCATAAAAATCCTGCTCGGTGAGCGCGCCTGAACGGGCCCGTACGTATCCGATCACCTGGCCATCCGGCCCTTCTTCATACTCTCCGCCGAAATGCGTGAGAACCTGCAGCTTTCCAACGGCGCGGGCCGCTTCGCGCATGTCCGTGTCTCTTTGACGACGAGCCAGTGGCGCATCCAGACACGCTTTCAAAGCGGGCGAGTCTACTTCGCGAATCATCCGAATCAAATCGCTGTAGTGATGAATTACCTCGGGATGATTTTGCAAAGCAAGTACAACGCCTTCCTCCGAAGCCCAGCGTGCGCACTCGATTAAGCAACTCCGGCAACGGTCCCACGTCTTGTCGCTCGGAACTCCGGCGTGCGAGTCCGCCCATACTTTTTCGGCGGCCGCATAGGAGCCGACTTTCGCGGCCCGGCACACGCCCGGCCAGGCGGCAAATATCCGCAGAGTACCCGCACCGAGATCGGAGCACATCCGTAGCAGATTTCTCACATAGAGCATCTGTACCTCGCGATGCTCATCCACCGGGCTCGAGAAATCGTTATTTGCAGCAACTGCATAGATATCGATTCCCTCGCCGGCGGCCTTCGCCCGAACTTCGCGACACCGATCGCTGGTCAGGTCTCCCGGATTTCCGTGTGGCGCTTTACCGTCGATTTCTACCCCCTCATAACCGAATCTCTTCGCGCGATCGATTAATTCGGATTGCGTGAGGGCCGGCCCGTCGTACCATAAGCCCAGGTAGGTAATGCTATACAGTCCGATTTTCATGACGCCTCCTTAGCCTACACGGCATTCTGAAAAATTTCAAGATACATTGAAAGCATGACCGCCGGTTCGCTAAGCTTTAATCTTGGGCGAGCAGCAATCCAGCTCGAAGCTTAGACTCCTGTGGGCGGCCACCATAGCGATCTTCCTTTACGGCATGATTGCATCGGTAGCCGGCACGATTGTCCCGCAATTGTCCATAAGAATGCGGCTTACACCGGCGCAGATCGGAAACTTATTTCTGATTCAGGCTGCGGGCATGATGGCGGCGTCGCTCGCGGCGGGACCTCTGGTGGATTCACGCGGGAAAAAGACCGGAATGCTTGCGTCTCTGCTGTCCATTACGATTGCGCTGATGACTCTGCCGCAAGCGCCTTCCTATGCCGGGCTGCTCGTAGGCATGGCGCTTCTGGGATTGGGCGGAGGAAGTCTCACAACCAGCGCAAGCGCGTTGCTTAGCGATATCAACCCCAGACGCAGAGCCTCGATCCTGACACTGACTAAGTCGTCCTACGGAGTTGGCGGATTCCTAACGCCGATGGTCGGGGCAACACTACTGGCCGGCAACACGATCGCACTCTGTTACGTAATTGCTGGATTGGCATTGGCGTTGCTGACAGCAACGGCGCTCCTGCCGTTTCCACCGCCCTCCACGCCCGGCGGCTTCCGTCTGCGCGCAGCTAAGCCGCTGCTGCGAAAACCGCTGCTGTATATGGTGAGTCTGGCGATGTTTTTTTATGTGGCCTGTGAAGTGGGAATGTTCAATTGGCTTCCTAAATATTTAATCCTGCGCGGGCTCCCCGAAGCGACTGCGCTTCGCGTTGTATCACTCGGCTTCGCGTTAGGGCTGCTCATTGGCAGGGTGGCATTCGCAGCCGTGCTCCTGCGAGTACCGACACGTGCCGTCGCCGTCGGTTGTTCGATTGCTATGACAGCTACCACAGCGGTAATCCTCGGTTTGCACAGCGCTACTGCCACGGGTATCGTTGCATTTCTTGCGGGAATTGCGATGGCGCCAATGTTTCCCAGCATGGTTGCGATCATTGGCGATCGCTTCTCTAGTACAACCGCCACGGCAATGGGCATAGCGATCACCAGCGGCTGGGCAGGGCTAGCTGTAAGCTCGCGGCTGATTGGAGCAATTTCCAGCCAATCCGCGGGTGGGATTGGCATGGGCATGCTTGTATTACCCACGTTCTCGGCAGTTCTGGTGATCTTGAGTGTGCTTTGCTGGATAATTTTGCGCACAGCCCGCACGGATTCAGAAATCTCCTCCGCGCGTACGAATGCACTGACCGATCCGGTGTAGCAGATCACTCCGTGTTTTAGCGATGGATGCCTTCGATATTTAGCCGTATCCGGTAAATACTCGTGCTGGCGGTAATATAGAGCGTCTTATAGTCCTTATCACCCCACGTCAGATTGCCGACCACTTCCGGAACCGGAATCGTGACCACATGCTTTCCTTGTGGAGAAATAATCCAGACGCCGCCGGGTCCCGAGCTATAAAGGTCCCCCGCATGGTCCATCTTGAGGCCGTCCGGGCCGCCTTTCGCTTTCTCTCCTGCCGCGCTCAGAAACACGCGGCCGTTGCTCACCGAGCCGTCCGCGGCAATGTCGTACCGCATCCACACGCGCTTTCCTGATTCGGACACATATAAGAACTTTTCATCCGGCGACAAGGTGACGCCATTCGGCCGGCTCAAATCTTTGATTACCAGTTGCAGCTTCGCGCGATCGGGAGCCGCGCCCGGCTTCTGCTGCCGCGCATTGGGAATCCGGTACACGCCATTTATCTTTAATTCCTTCTCCGGGTCGTTATCGCTCTGGGTCCGCATGCCGTAAGGAGGATCGGTGAAATACAAAGATCCGTCGGACTTGTAAACCAGATCGTTCGGGCTATTGAGCTTTTTGCCCTGGTAGGAATCCGCCAATACGGCAATTTGCGCCGTTGGACTGAGCGATTCCAACCGCCACACGTTGCGCCGCGCGTGCCCAGCCACTGTGACCCGCCCTTCCGCGTCGAGAGTCATACCGTTCGAGCCAGGTTCGGGACCCTTATAGGGCTCTTTCCCCTGGTATCCGCTGGGATGAATGAAAACGGAAGCGCCCTTACCCGGCTCCCATTTCACGATATTGTTCGCTGGGATTTCGGCAAACAGAAGATACTCGGCTCTAGTCCAAACCGGCCCTTCCGTCCACTTATCGAAGCCTGTGGTGACACGCTCGAGTTTTGCATTGGCAGGAACGATCTTGTCGGCCGTTGGGTCAAGCCGTTGAATTTCTTGTGCAACGGCCGATGTGGACACCATCGCCAGACAAAAGGAAAGGAATAGCTTCATGTTCAGGCAACATTCTATATAAGCCAGTCCGACTGACGGCAATCTCCCCTGTTCCGCCAAATCGACTTGCCTGAAATACACTTTTTATCCGCCGGGTGAGCCGTTCGGAAACCGTCCAACGCGTTCAATTGTGTGGAGAGAGATGTGACATCTGTTCAGACGAATGTAACTCCGAAAGCCTTTTCGGTCGATGCCGGAAAGGGTCGGCCGGTTCATGTACTTGGAAACGATGTAATTATCAAGGTTTCGAGCCGGGATACAGGCGGGGCGTTCACCGTTTTCGAAAGCCGAACGCGGCCGCTTGCGGGTCCACCGCTGCACCTGCACCGCAACCAGGATGAATGGTGGTATATCCTCGCTGGCGAATTCAAATTCGAAGTCGACGGCCAGGAGATTTATGCCGGCCCCGGTAGCACGGTCTTTGCCCCGCGCGGCAGCCGCCATACGTTTCAAAACGTCGGAACCGTACCCGGCCGGATGCTCACGATGGTGGTCCCCGGTGGCGTGGACCTGTTCTTTGAGGAGTTGGAGACCCTTGCTCCACGCGGTACCGTTCCCGACCGGGCCGCCATTCTCACTGTTTTCGCAAAGCACGGGCAAGAACTGCTCGGGCCGCCTCTTGCGCAGCGAACCGCAACCAAGCCGACCGGCAACAACGCCCGAAGTCGGAGACTGGTCAGTTCCTCGGCATAGGCGCCGCCAGCCTCGAACCGTGCATTCCCGTCCTGAAGAAAACGGAATCCTCAAAACGACGTGTGTTGTCTAAGCAGACATGCGGCAATTGTCGTTTCACATCACTCGTTATCTGAAACGGAGACTGCAATGAGAAAACTCGTTCCGGTGGCTCGTATCTTGCTGGGATTGATATTTTTAGTCTTCGGACTGAACGGATTTCTGCATTTTCTGCCGATGGTCACGCCACCCGGACTGGCGGGCCAATACTTCACTGTGTTATTTGTTTCGCACTACCTGGTGCTTGTTTTCCTGATCCAAACGATTGGCGGGATCCTGCTGCTCGCGAACCGTTTCGTTCCATTGGCGCTGACGCTGCTGGCTCCGGTTATCGTCAACATCCTGATGTTCCACTCTCTGATGGCTCCGGCCGGGCTCCCCCTGGCGCTCGTGACGACCGCGTTGTGGGTAATCGTCTTCCTGTCTGTGCGGCAGAACTTCGCCGGCCTCTTCGTCGCGCGCACTCAAACAGGCTTGTAAGCCGATTCGCGGCTCAAGCCTAGGTAGCGCGAATAATAGCGGTAGTCCGGCAAAATATCGCGATGAGCGGTCCGAAACGCATTGCGCTCCTGGTCCGTAACGAGTGCGTTCCAATCGAGATTGGAGACGGCGCTGAGAAAAGGCGAATAGACGATGCGCTTGCCGAGGCGTAATGCGGCTGCACCGGCCCAGGCGCCCAAAAAGGGAATCGAGGCGTCCGCCGGAAGCTCGCGCAGGAAGCTCGCGCGAATCACGGCGAATTGGCTTGATACCGCGCTGACCGAGCGTTGCTTCCACATTTGCGCAAAGTAGCCGGGATCTATGGCTGGCCGTCCGGCGTCTGGGCAACCGGCTGCATCCTCGAAGCCGAGCACGAGGCCGGCCGAGATGATTTCGCCACGGCGATTGCGAATGCGGCCACCCACCATCACTGCATCGGGATGTTTTTCAAACAAAGAAACGGCATCCCAGAGCCAATCGTCCCGATCGATCTCCAGATCTTCGGAAACCAGACACACCAGATCTCGCACCGCTACTGACCGAAGACTCTCCAGACTTGAGCCGGCGGGGAGCGCCGCGCTAGTTAGATCCAAATAATCCGGCGCCTTGATGGCGTGCTTCCCATGGGACCAGCTCGTTAGCGTCACCATTACAGCCGGCGAGGGCCGTGTATGCTTCCGTTCCATCCACCAATCCGCCGTGCCTTTTACGAAAGGGCTGTATTCTACGCTGTAGTCCTGGGCGATGCCGCGCAGATCCAGATAGCGTTGCAGGACTGCCCGCTGCGACGTATGAATATACGGTTTGCTCTGCGCATCGTCGGCCGTGGATTCCGGATGCATGCGCCATCCATAAACCACTTCCGGAATATGAACCGGCGCTTTGCCTGCCGCGAAGAATCGGATGAACAGGTCCCAATCCGCGCTGCCTTCGGTGTTCTTGTCCGAGTAGGCCCCCAGTTCCAGCGCCATGGCGCGATCGATCACTCCCAGGTGCGCAATGTAGGCCGAATTGAGCAGCAGAACCGGATCGAAATCCGGTTTCAAATACGGCTGCACCGCGCGCATGTCGATCCGTTTGTCTTCGTCTGAATAGAGCAGCGGAGGGAATTCGGATTCGCGGACCCACCAGCTCACGACATCCAGGCAATCCGGATAAAGCCAATCGTCGGCGTCTACCGGTAAAACGTAGCGGCCACGCGCGCGCTCGAGACATAGCCGCAGGCCGCCGATGATGCCCACGTTTTCAGGCGAGTTGTGAACGGCCACCCAGGCGTACCGCTGCAATTCTTCCAGATAGACGAGCAGCTCGGGTTTTTGGCAGCCGTTATTCAAGATCACCCACTCGCTATGGCCGACCGCGTTTTGCCGCACGATTGTCTCGGCCAGTTCACGGAAATACGGTAAGGGCGTGCCGTCCCATACCGGCGTAAGAATCGATAGCAGCCCAGCGGTTGCCGCGCCGCTGTAGCGCTCTTGCCGCCGCTTCAGGTGGGCGGCCATCCAGCGGTTGTACTCGCGGGCATCCCAAACCAGATATCCGGCCCGCGCCACCCGCCGCAACCGCGCGCTCCATTCCGCGGGTATGACGTGACCAAGCAGCGCACCCTCTTTCTTGAGCAGGTGGTGTTCCAGGGCTAATGCGATGCTGCGACCGCTCAAGTCTCTAGGTTACGCTGAGGTGGTATTCGCCCCTTGGTTGCCATCGCCGTCGTCACTTACAACAGTGCTTCGTTTATTCGGCGCTGTCTCGAATACGTGTTCGAACAGGACTACTCGCCCTACGAAGTGATCGTGATCGATAATGCCTCGCAAGACTCCACTCCTGCCATTCTGCGCGAGTTCGAATCCCGCATTCGTGCGGTTTACAATCGCGAGAACGTAGGCTTTGCGGCTGGCCAAAACCAAGCCATTGCTCTAACCCAAGCCGCCTGGATACTCACCCTAAACCCCGATACCCGGCTCGCTCGCGATTTTCTCAGCAGATTGGTCGAAGCCGGTGAAGCCGATCCATCCGCCGGCAGCGTCTGCGGTAAGCTGCTCGCGATGTCTCCCGATTTCGAGCCGCTGCCGGAGCCTGTTTTCGATTCCACAGGCATTTATTTCACGCCCAACCAGCGGCATTTCGATCGGGGCAGCCGCCAGCCCGATCGCGGCCAGTATGAGCGCGCCGAATACGTTTTCGGCGCCACCGGCGCGGCGTGCCTCTATCGCCGTGCGATGATCGAGGACATTTCGATTGACGGCGAATTCTTCGATCCCGATTTTTTCGCTTATCGTGAAGACGCCGATGTCGCCTGGCGAGCGCAGTTGCTCGGCTGGAAGTGCTTATATACGCCGCTCGCCCGCGCCTACCACGTGCGCAGCGTTCTGCCGGTCAATCGCCGCTCCGTTTCCCCCCTGGTGAACATGCACTCGGTGAAGAATCGCTGGCTGCTCCGCATCAAAAACATGACCGGCCCGCTCTACCGGCGTTATTGGCTTGCCATCACCTGGCGCGACCTAGTAGTCATCGCCGGCTGCCTGCTGCGCGAGTTCTCTTCCCTGCGAGCCTTCCTGCTGCTGGCGCGCGCCTGGCCCCGCGCCTGGAAAAAACGCCGCATCATCATGCAGCGCCGCCGCGCCACCGATGATGCCCTGTTCGGCTGGTTTCGTTCGACGCCGGCCTGATGCGCATTGCCCTCCTAGGAACGCGCGGCATCCCTGCCAATTACGGCGGCTTCGAAACATTTGCCGAAGAAATCTCTGTACGCCTGGTCGAGCGCGGTCATCGCGTCACGGTCTATTGCCGGGGAAAACATTCGTCGAATCGCTACCGAGGCCACTATCGAGGCGTAGACCTGCGCTACCTGCCTACTCTGCGGCACAAGTATTTGGATACGGTCGCCCATACCGCGCTTTCTACGACGGACCTGCTATTCCGCCGCTTCGATGTTGTCCTTTATTGCAATGCCGCTAATGCCGTATTTACACTGTGGCCCCGCCTCGTCGGCATGCCGACCGCGCTAAATGTAGACGGCATCGAACGCCGCCGTAAAAAATGGAATGCGCTGGCCCGTAGCTGGTACCTCATTTCCGAGTGGCTCGCTACCTGGTGCTGCTCGGCTGTCATTACCGATGCAGAGACGATCCGCCAATACTATCTCGCGAGATTCGGCAAGCCATCCACGTTCATTCCCTATGGCGCCCCCACGGGCAAGGTTCCAGAAACGGACCACGTCGGCGCGCTCGGCCTCGAGCCCGGCAAATACGTGCTGTATGTGAGCCGCATGGAACCCGAAAATAATGCTCTGCTCGTCCGTGAAGCATTCGAAAATGTAAAAACGGATTACAAGCTGGTCCTGGTCGGCGATGCGCCCTACGCGGAAAGCTACATACAGCAGGTCCGTCAAACCGCCGATCCACGCATCCTGATTCCCGGCGCCATCTACGGCGCAGCGTATCGTCAATTGCAATCGCACTGCGCCGTGTATGTGCAAGCTACCGAAGTCGGCGGTACGCATCCCGCGCTGATTGAAGCCATGGGCCGCGGTGCCCTGGTCCTTTATCTCCGCACTCCTGAAAGCGACGAGGTGACGGCCGGTACTGCCGTGCCCTTCGGCGACAATTTAGTTGAGAAACTCCAGTGGGCTGTGGACACATCCGAAGAAGAGCGCTTGGCTTGGGGCCGCCGCGCCCGCGAACGTATCGAGAGGCTCTACAGTTGGGAAGCGGTAACGGACCTGTATGAGGATCTGCTGAAGAGTTTGGTTACAAAATGATAATCGAATCGCCGCCGCGCGCCGCTCTCGCCTACCGTTCGTGGGTCGAGGTTTCGCGCGCGCAAATCGCGGAAAATTTTCACGCCATTCGCCGCGTTGTCGGCCCCGACGTGGAAGTTATGTCCGTCGTCAAAGCCGACGCCTACCGCCACGGAGCCGTCGAAGTGTCGCAAACGCTCGAAGCGCACGGCGCACGCTGGCTCGCCGTCAGCAACACCGACGAAGGCGTTGTGTTGCGCGAGGCCGGTATCCGAGCGCAAATTCTAGTCATGGCGGATTTCCTGCCCTTCACGCGCGAAGCGCTGCTGGCGCACGATCTTACGCCGGTTATCCATTCGCTTGCCGATCTCGCCGAGCTGGAGCGCATCGCCGTCCGCTTAGGCCGCACGGCGCGCTGTCATCTGAAGATCGATACCGGAATGGGCCGTCTGGGCGCCCGCGAAACGCCCGACCTAATCGCCGCCGCAATACAGGACGCCCCGCACGTCGAAGTAGAAGGCTTAATGACGCACTTCGCCTCGGCTGGCAACTACCAGACGGGTCAAACCACCGAACAGATGGCGCTGTTCGACCGTACTGTCGAGTTCCTGAGCCGCGGCGGCATCTGCCCGCGCCTGCTGCACCTGTCGAGCACGATCCCGGTAGCCTATCGCCGCCGGGGTGCGTGGCGCGCCATGGTCCGTCCAGGGCACGCGATTTACGGCTACGTCTCCCCGGCCCGCGGACACGCGCCTGCCAGGGCGCTGCAGGTCAAGCCCGCCCTGAGCTGGCATGCGACCGTCCTTTCCGTCAAGGACATTCCCGCTGGCGCGCTGGTCGGCTACGGCGGCATGTTCCGCGCCGAAAAACCCATGCGGATCGCCGTCCTCGCCGCCGGTTACGCCGACGGCATCCCACACCGCCTGGGAAACCGCGGCAGCGTGATCGTGAACGGCCGCCTGGCACCCATCGTGGGCGCGGTGTCAATGGATCTCATGACCATCGATGTCACCGAGAGCCCCTCGACGCGCACTGGCGACGCCGTCACTTTGCTCGGAACGGAAGGCAACGTGAGCATCGACGCCCAACAAATCGCCAAATGGGCCGGCACGATCTCCTACAGCGTGCTTTGTGGCATCCATGCCCGCGTTAAACGAATTTATTCGTGAATGCGTCTGTCGATTGCTACAGTGGAGAAAAGCGCCAAATCGAAGGAACAATCGTTCCAGGTTGTCCGTCTGAACACTTGGTTGGGCGGAGGAGATTCTCTTCTTGAAGAAAAAATGGAAGATCTTGATTTTGCTAGGTTTGCTCGTCGTGATCGCCGCCGCCATCGGCGCCAGCATCAAGATCAGCAAACGTGGCATCGTGAATGTGCAGACCGGCCGGGTTGTGCGTGCCGATCTGACTTCGCTCGTGACAGCTTCGGGTGAGGTTAAGCCCAGGAATTACATCAACATAGGAGCCAATACCCAGGGTGCCGCCCCGATCGTTGCCATCTATGTGAAGGAAGGCGATCACGTTCACAAGGGGCAGGTGCTGGCACGGCTGGCGGCAGTACAACCGGCGGCCGACCTGCATGCCCAGGAGGCCGCGCTAAATGCGGTGATGGCCGATTCGAGCGCCGGCGAGGCGGCGGTGAATTCCGCGCAGCAAAACGTGGCGGTGGCCGATGCCCAAGTCGAGCACGACCGTGCCGACGTGGAGCAAAAAAAGATGGACCTGCGGCGCGCCAAGGAACTGTTCGACGGTAAGCTGATCGCCGCCCAGGACTACGAAGCCAAAAAAGTCACTTACGATCTTGCCGTCGCGACCTTACAGTCCTCCGAACGCAAAGTGGCGCAGGCGCGGGCAGCCCGGGCGCAATCCGCCGCCCAACTCACTTCGGCCCAGCGCAAGGTAGTACAGAGCCAAGCCATGGTGACCCGCTCGCACGACATTCTCTCGCAGTACGATGCCCGGGCGCCACTCGATGGGGTTGTTACCAATCTACCTGTCCATGTGGGCGAAACCGTGGTGCCCGGCATTCAGAATTCCACCGCGTCCACCATCATGACCATTGCCGACATGTCGATCATCACCGCCGAAGTACACGTCGATGAAACCGACATTGTCAGCGTTAAAATGGACCAGTCGGCAGATGTGACCATCGACGCGATTCCCGACCGCACATTTAAAGGAAAAGTGATCGAGATCGGCGACACGGCGCTGCTGCGCTCCAGCGGCGTAGCTGCTTCGCAGAGCCAAACTTCGAGCCAGGAGGCCAAGGATTTCAAAGTCGTGATTGCGCTCGATATTCCCGAAACCCTGGTGCGCCCTGGTCTGTCCTGCACCGCCAAAATCATCACTGGCACGCGCTCGCACGTACTCGCGATACCTATTCAGGCGCTAACGATTCGTCAGAAGGGCCAATTGCAAACCGCCCAAAAAGGCAAGAAGCCTCCGCCGCAGCGCTTGGATCCCGCCGCCCAAAAGGCCGCAAAGCAGGAGTTGCAAGGCGTATTCGTCGTGCGCAGCGGAAAAGCGGAATTTCGTGAAGTGAAAACTGGTATCACCGGGGCGACCGATATCGAAGTGCTCAGCGGCCTCAAAGAAGGCGACGAGATTGTCACCGGCAGTTACCAGATCATACGCACGATTCGTAACGAGGCTAAAGTAAAGGTCGATAACAAGCCGCCCGCCAACGGTCCTGTTCCGGGCTGATCGATGACTGTCCTTGAAACCAAAACGGAGGCGCTGTCTCCCGAACAACGCGCCGAGCGCGGCACTACGCTGCAGCGCGCGGGCGTGGTCATCCGCACCTACGATCTCTGGAAAACCTATGTCATGGGCGATCAGGAGATCCATGCGGTTTCCGGCGTCGATATCGAAATCAAACGCGGCGAGTATGTCGCCATCATGGGGCCCTCCGGCTCCGGCAAGTCCACGCTGATGCACTGCCTGGCCGCGCTCGACGCGCCGACGTCGGGCGAGGCGATCGTCGACGGCGTCGCGCTCAGCACGCTGAAGGACTCCCGGCTCACCACGCTGCGCCGCGAGCGGATCGGCTTCGTCTTCCAGG
>Ga0157369_10004474_pt1 | contig 16467 bp, 12 predicted proteins | sample C25metaG_FD_113461 | JGI IMG/M metagenome (GOLD analysis project Ga0157369, IMG submission 113461) | Corn rhizosphere microbial communities from Kellogg Biological Station, Michigan, USA - C2-5 metaG | ecosystem: Host-associated > Plants > Roots > Rhizosphere > Soil | place: USA: Michigan... | reverse complement strand
CGCAAGCCGCTGCTCGTGCTGACGCTGCTGATCATGGGCATCTCGACGTTCCTGATCGGCCTCATCCCGAACTACAACTCGATCGGCATCGCGGCGCCGCTCCTGCTGCTGTTGCTGCGCCTGCTGCAGGGCATCGGCCTCGGCGGCGAATGGGGCGGTGCCGTGATCATGTCGTTCGAGTACGCGCCGCGCGATCGTCGCGGCTTCTACGCGTGCTTCCCGCAGGTCGGCCTCGCGATCGGACTGTGTCTCGCGACGGGTGTCGTCGCGCTGCTGACGTGGACGCTTCCGGACGCTGCGTTCCAGTCGTGGGGCTGGCGCGTCGCGTTCCTGCTGTCGATCGTGCTCGTGATCGTCGGCATCTTCGTGCGCCTGCGCATCCTCGAAACGCCCGAGTTCACGAAGGTGCGCGAAGCGCACAAGATCGTCGCGGTGCCGATCGGCGAAGTGGTGCGCGACTACAAGAAGAACGTGCTGCTCGGCTGGGGCGCACGCTGGATCGACGGCGTCGTTTTCAATGTCTACGCGGTGTTCACCATCGCCTACCTGGCCGGTATCCTGAAATACGACAAGACCGCGATCCTGGTGTCGATCTCGCTCGCGGCGTTCGCACTGATCTTCACGATCCCGATCGCGTCGAACTGGTCCGATCGCTACGGGCGGCGCAAGGTGTACGGCTGGGGCGCATTCGCGTGCGGCGTCGTCGCATTTCCACTGATGTACGCGATGCATTACTCGGGCAGCGCGCTCGTCGCGGGTCTTGCGATCGTGCTCGCGCTCGGCGTGGTCTACGCGCCCGTGTACGGTCCCGAATCGGCGCTTTTCTGCGAGCTGTTCGACACGCGCGTGCGCTACACCGGGATCTCGACCGTGTACCAGGTGTCGGGCATCGTCTCGAGCTCGATCACGCCGCTGATTGCGACGACCCTGCTCAAGGCGAACGATGGGCAGCCGTGGTACATCGCGTGCTACATCTTCGTCATCGGGCTCATCAGCGCGATCAGCACGTACTACATGCGACGCACGTTCTGACCGCTGCGTAACGTCGGCGTCGGAGGTGTAACGACCTCCGACACCGCCGGCCCGACGCCGTCGGGTCACATCCGGTACGCCGACTCGCCGTGCGACGTGATGTCGAGCCCCTCGCGTTCCTCGTCTTCGGGCACGCGAAGGCCGACCGTGGCGTCGACGATCTTGTACGCGATGAACGCGACGAGCGCCGACCAGGCGATCGTGATGCCGACCGCCTTCGCCTGGATCCATAGCTGCGCGAGGTAACCGGGGTAACCGGTCTTGCCGGTCACCCAGTCGACGACCACGCCCGGTCCGCCGAGGGCGGGCGACACGAAGATGCCGGTCAGGAGCGCGCCCAGTATTCCGCCCACGGCGTGCACGCCGAAAACGTCGAGCGAGTCGTCGACGCCGATCAGGCGCTTGAGCCCATTCACGCCCCACAGGCAGACCAGGCCGGCGGCGATGCCGATCACGAATGCGCCCGGAATGCCCACGTTGCCCGCGGCGGGCGTGATCGCGACCAGGCCGGCGACGGCGCCCGATGCGGCGCCGAGCATCGACGGCCTGTCCTTCAGCCACCATTCGCCGAACGTCCACGAGAGCACGGCGCAGGCGGTGGCGAGGAACGTGTTCATGAACGCGAGCGCCGCCGAATTGTTCGCTTCGAGCGCGGAGCCCGCGTTGAAGCCGAACCAGCCGGCCCACAGCAGCGACGCGCCGATCATCGTCATCGGCAGGTTGTGCGGCGCCATGGATTCGCGGCCGTAGCCGACGCGCTTGCCGACGACGATCGCCCCCACGATGCCGGCGATGCCGGCGTTGATGTGCACGACGGTGCCCCCCGCGAAGTCGAGCGCGCCCATCTGCCAGATCCAGCCGGCCTTCGCGTTCATCGCGTCGACGACGCCGGCGTTCGTGTAGGCATCGGGCCCGGGCCAGAACCACACCATGTGCGCGATCGGCAGGTAAGCGAACGTGAACCACAGCACGGCGAACAGCAGCACGGCCGCGAAGCGCACGCGCTCGGCGAATGCGCCGAGGATCAGGCACACGGTGATCGCCGCGAACGTCGCCTGGAACGCGACGTACACCAGCTCGGGCAGCGGCGTGTTCTTCGAGAACGTGGCGGCCATCGAGAACGCGCCGGTCGCCGCGTCGAACGTGCCCGCCAGGAACACGCGACCGAAGCCGCCGAAGAACGCGTTGCCCTCGGTGAACGCGACGCTGTAGCCGTACACGCACCACAGCACGGTGACGAGCGAGAACACGACGAACACCTGCATCAGCACCGACAGCATGTTCTTCGCGCGCACCATGCCGCCGTAGAACAGCGCGAGCGCCGGCACCGTCATCATCAGCACGAGCGCCGTCGAGATCAGCATCCACGATACGTCGCCCTTGTTGGGGACGGCCGCCGGCGCGGGCGTCTGCGCCATCACCGAAACGGACGCAGCCACGCTCCCGATGAGCGCGAGCACGATCAATGGTCGCTTCATCGAATTTCCCCTCATAGCGCGTCCGCGCCGGTCTCGCCGGTGCGTATGCGCACGACCTGCAACAGGTCGAACACGAAGACCTTGCCGTCGCCGATCTTCCCGGTATTCGCCGCCTTCTCGATCGCCTCGATCGCACGATCGACGAGGTCGTCGTTCATCGCCGCCTCGAGCTTCACTTTCGGCAGGAAGTCGACGACGTATTCGGCGCCGCGGTAAAGCTCGGTATGGCCCTTCTGGCGCCCGAAGCCCTTGACCTCGGTGACCGTGATGCCCTGCACGCCCAGCGACGACAGCGCCTCGCGCACTTCGTCGAGCTTGAACGGCTTGATGATGCCGACGACGAGTTTCATGTTGCGATCCTCGATGTTGGGAGTGCAAACGGAACCAGGCGCTCGACGCGTCAGAAAACCTTCTGGACGAACACGGTGCCCGTCGCTTTGCCGATGTTGCGGCCCGCGAGCGTGTAGCCGGCGTCCTTCGCGGTCGTGTCCGTGTAGTGGGCGCCGAAATTCCAGCCGTTCAACGACCAGGTGAACCCGAGCTTCCAGTCCGTGTAATCGAGCGTGTCGCCGTTGTCGAGCCCGTTGCTGCCGCCCGCGTATTCCTGGCGACCGACGTGCGCGTTCAACGTGAACTGCGCGGTGATCGGGTAATTCGCCGACAGGTCGAGATACCGGCTGTTGCGCGAATCGGCGACACCGAACGTGTTGCTCACCGCATGCGAGTACTTGAGCGAGAGCCACTTCCAGGCGCCGGCGACGTACAGCTCGGTGGTGTCGGGGTTCGTCGCTCCCGCCACGTAGGTGCCCGGATAGTAGTAGTGGAGGACGCCGGCATCGATCACGGCGTCGTCGTCGATCGCATATTTGTAGCCACCATAGAAATCCCATTCGACGCTTCCGCCATGCGCGGCCACACCTGCGTCGTGCAGCCAGCTGATGTTCGAGCCCCACGTGCCGGCGTAGAAGCCGTTCGTGTGCCCGATGTCGAAGCCACCCTGGAACGCGGGCTTGGCGTCAGTTTGCGTGAGCCCGCGAAACACGTACTGGCTGTAGATGCCGAAGTTGCCGGTGATCGTGAACGGCGAGGATGGATTCGCGTCCGCGGCCGCGCCGGTTTGCGCCAGTGCGGGCCCGGCGACCGCGGCGAGGGCGGCCAATCCCGGAAGACGGATGGCACAATCGAGTCTCATTGCGTCAGATTCCCCTGTTGTTCGCGGCAGGCTTGCGGCGTACCCTTTGCACGTGGCGTGCCGGACGGGGAAAACCGTTGCCGTTGAACGACTTGGCGTAACGTTTTGCGCCGGCGGCGCGTGCGTCGTTCGCCGTGGCGCACCAACGCCGGGCAGCGTGGCGTGCTGGATGCACAGTGCCGGGGCGCGAGCCGTGCTGCGATCGCGAACGGCAACGAAGCCGATGGTTGCCCGGTGAAACGAGGAGAGATCCATGCTGAATTCGAAATCGCTCGACGAGCTTGCGGCACGCATCGGCAAGGCGTTCGAAGCGTCGCCGGCGAAGGACATCGAGAAGAACGTCAAGGCCATGCTGCAAAGCGGATTGACGCGCCTCGATCTCGTCACGCGCCAGGAATTCGACATCCAGGCCGAGGTGTTGCGCAAGACGCGCGAGAAGGTCGAGCTGCTCGAAGCGCGCGTTGCCGAGCTCGAAGCGCGCACGCCGCCGCCTGCGCAGCCGATGGTCTGACGGCGCAGCACGGCGCCACGCCCCTCACCGTGGCGTCGGCAGCCGATCCCTCATCGGCCGAACGGCCGAGGGCGCCGCCCCTTCGCTTGCGCTAACGTTCGTCCCGCCCGGCGTGCACGCGCTCGAGCACGGCGCCACCCGGGGCCGAACGGGAGAGATCGCTCGTGGCCGTCGCCATCGTCCATAGCCGCGGCTTGTCCGGCGTGAGCGCGCCGGGGGTGCGCGTCGAAGTGCACCTTGCCGGCGGGCTGCCCGGCGTACATATCGTCGGGCTCGCCGACACCGAGGTGCGCGAAGCACGCGACCGCGTGCGCGCCGCACTGCAGAACGCGCAATTCGAGTTTCCCGCGCGGCGCGTGATCGTCAGCCTGGCGCCGGCCGATCTGCCGAAGGAATCCGCGCGGTTCGACCTGCCCATCGCCATCGGCATTCTCGTCGCCAGCGGCCAGCTTCCCGACGACAAGCTCGACGTCCACGAATTCGCCGGCGAACTCGCGCTGACCGGCGAATTGCGCGCGATTCGCGGCGCGCTCGCGATGGTGTTGTCCGCGCGCCACGACGGCCGCGCGTTCGTGCTGCCGCAGGCGAGCGCCGACGAGGCGGCCATGGTGCAGGGTGCCACCGTGCTGCCCGCCGCGTCGCTGCTTGCCGTGTGCGCGCACCTCACCGGGTCGTCACCGCTGTCGCAGATCGTTCGCGGGATTCCGGCCGCGCACGCGGTGGAAGGATCCGATCTCGCCGACATTCGCGGGCAGGCGCATGCGAAGCGCGCACTGGAAATCGCGGCCGCCGGATCGCATTCGCTGCTTCTGCTGGGTCCGCCGGGCACGGGAAAATCGATGCTCGCGCACCGGCTGCCGGCGCTGCTGCCCGCGATGACCGAGGTCGAAGCGCTCGAATCGGCGGCGATCGCGTCGCTTGCCGGTCGTTTCGCGGCCGAGCACTGGCGCGTGCGCCCGTTTCGCGCGCCGCATCACACGGCCAGCGCGGTCGCGCTCGTCGGCGGCGGCGGCATCCCACGCCCGGGCGAAATCTCGCTCGCCCACCACGGCGTGCTGTTCCTCGACGAATTGCCCGAATGGGATCGCCATGTGATCGAGGTGCTGCGCGAGCCGCTCGAATCGGGATCGATCCTCGTGTCGCGCGCGGCGCGGCAAACGGTGTTCCCCGCGCAGTTCCAGCTCGTCGCCGCGATGAACCCCTGTCCCTGCGGCTGGCTCGGGCATCCGAGCGGCCGCTGCAACTGCAGCGGCGAGCGCGTGCATCGCTACCGCCAGCGCGTCTCCGGTGCGTTGTACGACCGCATCGACATGGCGGTCGACGTACCGTCGGTACGCGCCGACGAGATGACGTCGCCGGCGGGCAACGCCGACACGTCGGTCATGGTGCGCGAGCGCGTGGAAGCGGCGCACGCGCGGCAGTTCGCGCGACAGGGCAGGGCGAACGGACGGCTGTCCCCCGGCGAAATCGAGCGCATCGCGAAGCCCACCCAGGCGGCCCTTGCGCTGCTCGGGCAGGCCGTATCGCAGCGCTCGCTGTCGGCGCGCGGCTATCACCGCGTGCTGAAGCTCGCGCGCACGATCGCCGACCTCGCGGGCCTTGCCCGCATCGACCACGCGCAAATGGCCGAGGCGCTCGGCTATCGCCGCGAGCCCGGCCTCGCGTGACGTGCACGCGGGCTTCCGAGCGAACCCGCCGCTGCCGCCCGCGACGCGAGCCGCGTTGCCGAGGCCATTGCCGATGGGCTTGCCGATCCACGGCATTGCGCGCGCGTCGGCCTCGCGCGCTTCGTCGATGGCGACACCCGGCGACCTGCCGGCGCCGGACTGCGGCAATGCATCGAACCCGGGTGGAACGCATCCCTATAATCGACCGATGTCCTACGTCGAACCATGGCCCGCGCCGGCCCTTCGCGATTGCTACTGGTACCACACGCTCGACCTGCCCGGCGGCTCGGTCACCGGCGAGTGGGATCTTCGCGGCCGATTCGACGATTACACGGGCCATGTCGCGCTGTCCGGCAAACGGGTGCTCGATATCGGCACCGCGAGCGGCTTTCTCACCTGGGAGTCCGAAAAGCGCGGCGCCGACGTCGTCTCGTTCGACCTCGACCACGCCTCGCGCCAGAAGCTGCTGCCGTTCCGCGACACGATCTACATGCGCGATCGCGACGAATCGGAACGGCAGCGCCAGGCGTTCTTCGATTCGATGAAGCGGGGCTACTGGTATTGTCACCACGCGTTCGGGAGCCGCGCGCGCGTTTGCTACGGCAACATCGAGCGCATCCCGCCCGAGCTCGGACGCTTCGACGTTGCAATGCTCTGCTCGGTGCTCGAGCACCTGCCCGATCACGTTCAGGCAATCGCAAGCGCCGCATCGCTTGCCGATACGGTCGGCATTACGGGACCGCTCACCGATTCCGACGATCGCCGCGCCGAGTTCGTCGGGTACGCCAGTCATCCGGAGGCCAACTTCTCCTTCTGGCGCTATTCGCTGGGCGTTTATCGGGAAGTGTTCGCGATGCTCGGGTTTCGCATCTCACGCGTCACGCGAGCCAGCTACCGGCACGTGACGACGCCGGCGCCCATCGAGATCCCGACGATCGTCGCGGAACGCGGCCGAGCGCGCTGACCGGGCCCCCGGCGTCCCGGCCGCCGGTATCCCGGCCAGCACAAGTTGATGTAGAGCCGTGCCACCGCATAAAGCGCGGCGAGGGCCGCCGTGGAACCGGGATCGCGCCAGGAAGGCGGTGCTTTCCCGGCGGGCGACATGGCGGCGCGGGTCGACGCGGCGAGCGTCGCGTTGCGGGCCATGGGCTGGGGCAGGGTTTTTGCTACTCGGGGCGTGTCGTCGCTCGAGCGACAGCGGAGCAACGCCGGGTTGCGTCCGGCGTCACACCTGCGCGCAAAGGGTAACCGGACATGACCGGGAGGACGACGATTGTTGGAAACCGGCGTCCCCATTGCGATCGTTTTCGATGTTCACCTCCGCCCTGTCCGTGGCCGGCGCAAGCTTCGATCCTGCCGCTCGTCCGGCCGACGATCCGTCGACGGCGCGCCACGGCGAACGCGACCTCCGCTTCGTCGAGCGCGTCCATCGGCTGCGCACACTGGGCCTCGGGCTCGGTTTTCTCTGCGTCGCATCCGTCTTTCGCCTGCACGGCGCGAGCGCATTCGCATGGACGCTGCTGGTCATGCACGGGCTGCTTTGGCCGCATCTCGCGCGCTATCTCGCCACGCGCAGCGCGAATCCGGGGCGTGCCGAATTCCGGCATCTGGCGCTCGACTCGACGCTCGGCGGCTTCTGGGTCGCGCTGATGCATTTCAACCTGCTGCCCAGCGTCGTGATCGTGACGATGCTGTCGGTCGACAAGGTCGTGGTGGGCGGGCCGCGTTTCCTGCTGCGCACCAGCGCGTGCCTCGCGGCCGCATGTATCGCCACCTCGGCGGCGCTGGGATTTGCCGTGGACCTCGACACGCCGATGTCGGTGGCCGTCGCGTGCACGCCGTTCCTGGTCGCGTATCCGCTGGCGATCAGCTTGGTGATGCATGAGCTCGCGCGAAAGGTCCGCCAGCAGAACCGCTGGCTGGCGCAGGTCAGCAGCACCGATGAACTGACCGGCCTCGGGAACCGCCGGCAGGGATTGGCCGCGGCTGCGCGGGCGCTCGAGCGCTATCGGCGTCACGGCGGCGACGCGGTGCTGATCGTCCTCGACATCGACCGCTTCAAGTCGATCAACGATCGACACGGGCACCCGGCCGGCGACCGCGTGCTGCGCCGCGTGGCGCAGGTGCTGCTCGAGAACATGCGCGCGACCGATACGGCGACGCGCTACGCGGGCGACGAATTCCTGCTCGTGCTGCCCGACACGAATCTCGAGGGCGCGGCCGAGATGGCGAAGCGGATCCGCGAGCGTTTCTCGGAAGCGCTCGCGCGGGATTTCGACGCGAATTGCTCGGTGAGCCTCGGCGCGGCCGCGGCCTACGAAGACATGGTCGACGTCGAGGACTGGATCCAGCAGGCGGACACGGCGCTGTATCGCGCGAAGGAGGGGGGTCGTGACCGCCTGGTCGCTGCGCCGAGCGTCGTGGTCGGGCCGCACGGCGTGGCCACGCCGGGCGTCGTGCCCGCGCCCGACCGTAGCGCCACGTCGACCATCGTCGTCACGCCGGGCGCCATTGCCACGCCGGGCGATCCCGATGGCGTTCCCGCGCGCAGCCCGCGTCGCGTGATCGAGCGCGGGCAGCTCGTGTAAGTGCCGGAGCATCGGTTAGCGCCGGACCATCGGTTAGCACCGGAGCATCGGTTAGCGCCGGAGCATCGGTTCGAAGGCAACGGGTACCGTTTTCGTCACGCCAATCCGCCTACCGCATCCGCGCGCCAGAACAGCCAGCGATCGAGGCGGCTTTGCGGCCTGCGCGAGCTCCGCTCGGCGGCGAGCACTCGCGCAAGGCGCGCACTGCGGCTTCGCAACGCGGCCTCGATGAACGTCAGGTGGATGAGGTCGCATTGCGCGATGCTGCCGCCGCACTGCGCCATCTGCGTGCGCATCGCGGCGAGCTTCTGGATGGCAAGGCGATGATCGCCGTGCCCGAAGGCACGGAGCGCCTCGCAGAAGCGAAGCGCGAGCGCGAGCTCCTGCGGCTCGTTGGAGGCGCGGGTGTGCGGGTCGTTGCGCAGGAGATCGAGGACCCGATCCGCCCGACGGTGACAGCGCGCACCGACGAAGGCCATCATCGCATGCGTGAGATTGAACGCGCGGCCCCCGCGAAGTGGCTTGCGTCGCCAGCATTTCGCGAGCTTCGACCATCGCGCACCGCCGTCGACGCCGCGCAGGTCGAGGCGCCACAGGAGCGCCGACGCATCGACCAGTGCGGCGATCCCGCTCGATGCCGACGGGCGCAGCACGCGATCGTAAATGTCGAGCGCGCGTGGGGCGTCATCGCGGTCGATGTGGAACAGTGCGAGGTGCCAGGCGATGTGGATCGCGAACCCGGGATTCGACGCCCATGTCGAGCGGGTCGCATCCAGGAACGCGATGCCGTCGCTGGCGCGGCCCTGCATTTCATACACGTGCGCGATCACATGCATCGCCGCGGCGTTGTCGGGCAGCAGCTCGAGCGAGCGCCGGGCCGCGCGTTCCGCGCGCGCGTAGTCACCCGCTTCCTCCAGGCCGAACGCGTGCATGCCGAGCACATAGCCGAATTGCGGAATGCCGGCGTGCCAATGCGGAAGAACCTTCGCCACGCGTTCGTGCAGCAGCGCGTGCGGTCCGAGCCGGAAATCGAGCGCGTGGGCGACGTGGAGCGCGAGGATGTCGCGCGGATAGTCGATCAGCAGTGCGCCATAGCGGGCGCGCGCCTCGTGACGGTCGCCCGCCAGCCACGCGCGCAACGCCGACACGTGGCGCCGCTCGCGATCGTTGGCGTACGCCGGAATGTTCGCGATCGCGAGGGCGCGTCGAAGCGCGTCGATTTCGTCAGTGCCGCGCAACAGGCGCGCGGCGACCCGGATGCACGTGGCGAGGACGCATTGCGGATCGCAGCGCAACGCCTCGTCGACGTGGCGACCGACGTCGCCGCGGCTGCCGAGGAGAGCCTCCAGCGCGCGCTCGGCGGCGGCAAGCGCGGCAGCGTTGGCCGCTGAAACGGCGAGGCCCCGGGGATCGCGGAATGTTTCCATGACGGTGCGCCTGGCAAGGATGACGCGCCAAGTGTGCAGAGCTTCGGGTCCGGCCGCCATGATCGGGCGGCCGCGCGGCTTGCTTGCGCGTCCTCGATCGCGCCAGCCGGCCTCACGAAGGACGCACTGGAATCGACCGCGCCGCCGCCGCCGGGGTGTCGCGCGTCGAAGCCGTGCGTTGCCGCCGCCACGTCGCCGGCGGAACGCCGACCAGGCGCTTGAACGCGCGGCTGAATGCGGCCTCGGAATCGTAGCCGGCGTCGAGCGCGATCGACGCCACGTTCATCGTCGATTCGAGCAGCAGGCGCGACGCGACCTGCATCCGCCACCGCGCGAGGTATTGCATCGGCGGCTGGCCGACCAACGCCGCGAAGCGCTCGTGCAGCGCCGATCGCGACAGGCCCACCGCATCGGAGAGCGCGTCGATCGTCCAGGCATGCGACGGCCGTTCGTGCAGAAGCCCAAGCGCGCGCCCGACGAACCGGTCGCGCAGTCCCGCGAGCCAGCCGGTTTGTTCCGCCGGCAAGCTCTCGAGGTACCGGCGCACGACGTCGACGAACATCATCTCCGACAACCGCTCGAGCACGGCCTCTCCGCCGGGACGCTTCGCATTCGATTCCTCGACCGCCACGCGAATGAAGTGGCCGATCCAGCCGCTCTTTTCGGCGGCGCCGGGCAGATGCAGCAAGCGTGGCAGTGCGGCAAGCAACGGATTGAACGGGCGCGCGTCGCAACCGAGAAACCCGCAGACGAGCGTCGCGCGCTCGACGCCGCCGCCGTCGAGTCGCGCCGTCGTGCGCGGTGGCGGCGCTTGCGGTTCGCCGCCGTGCCCGTCGCCGCGCGGCGTCATCGTCACCTGGTCGCCGCGCTGCGTGAGCACGTACGGAAGCTGCTCCGGGCGCGGCGAGAAGAAGAACGCGTTGTCGACCTTCGATGCGCGCATTCCCGGTGCGCTCGACATCACGTGCGCGTTGCCCTGGGGAAACATGATGATGTCGCCTGCCTGCAGCGCAACGGGCGCTTCGCCGGCCAACGCGCCGTAGCAGCGGCCCTGCGTGATGACGTGGTACTCGATCATGTGCTCGACGCCGGGCAGGATCGCGGCGGCGATGTCGCGCGCCGCGGGCGCTTCGGCCACCCACGGCGCGATGCCGTCGACGTAATAGAAGATCGCGCCGCGCAGGCGCACCGCGCGCAGCAGTTCGGACAGCGTGTCGGCGCTCATCGAACCGGAAAAGGCGGACGGAGGATCAAGTTTTGACGACTCGGGGACGATCGTCAACGGCGCCCAGTCACCACAATGCCAAACGTCGGTGAGCGCTGTTCACCGCACATCCTCTCATTTCTCGATGGAGCACGACATGGAAGTTCTCAACGAGGCCGTACCCGCCGCGGCCGCGCCCGACTATGCGGCGATCAAGACGCGGCAGCAGGCAACATGGGCGTCCGGCGATTTCGGCATCATCGGCACGACGCTGCAGATCGTCGGCGAGTCGCTGTGCGAGGCGGTCGACCTGCGCGCCGGCGCGCGCGTCCTCGACGTCGCGGCGGGCAACGGCAACGCGACGCTCGCCGCGGCGCGCCGGTTCGCCGACGTGACGTCGACCGATTACGTGCCGCAACTGCTCGAACAGGGGAAGAAGCGCGCCGACGCCGAGCGGCTGGCCGTGAGGTTCCAGGTCGCCGATGTCGAGTACCTGCCGTTCGACGACGCCGCATTCGACGTCGTGCTCTCGACGTACGGCGCGATGTTCGCGCCCGACCAGGCGTGTACGGCGCGCGAGATGTTGCGCGTGACGCGGCCGGGCGGCCGCATCGGCCTCGCCAACTGGACGCCCGAAGGCTTCCTGGGTGATCTCTTCCGCCTCGTGGGCGCGTTCGTGAAGCCCCCGGCGGGGCTCGATTCGCCGATGCTGTGGGGCACCGAAAAGCGGCTGCGCGAGCTCTTCGGCGCAAAGGCCCGCGAGATCCGCTGCGTGCGCCGCGATTTCGTGTTCCGCTATCGCTCGGCCGAGCATTGGATCGAGGTGTTTCGCAGCTACTACGGCCCGATGCACAAGGCGTTCGCCGCACTCGCGCCGGCGCGGCAGAGCGAGCTGCACGTCGCGCTGATCGATTTGCTGTCGAAGCACAATCGCGCCCGCGGCGAGGGCACGCTCGTCATCCCCGGTGAATACCTGGAGGTGGTCGTCGTCAAGGCGTGACGGCGGGCGGTCGGCGCGTTCGCGCGGAGCGGGGAACGATGACCGTCAAGGCGTGACGGCAGACGGCGCGTTCGCGCGGAGCGGGGAACGACGATGCACTGCGGTATCATTCCCCGTTCCCATGAACGCGCTTGGCGAACCGGTAGCCGCGAGGCAGGATTCGCGCACCGAACGCTCCCGGCTGCGCGAAATCCCGTACAACTACACGTCGTTCTCGGATCGCGAGATCGTGATCCGGCTGCTCGGCGCGCCGATGTGGACGCTGCTCGACGAGTTGCGCGGCGAGCGCCGCACCGGCCGCTCGGCGCGGATGCTGTTCGAGGTGCTGGGCGACATCTGGGTCGTCGAGCGCAACCCGTACCTGCAGGACGACCTGCTCGACAATCCGAGGCGGCGAAAGCTCCTCGTCGAGGCGCTTCACCACCGGCTGAACGCGATCGACAAGCGGCGCGCGACGTACGCGGGCAGCGATCCCGACCGCGATGCGAAAGTCGGCACGCTGCTCGACACGGCGCGCAGCGCGGTCGATCGTTTCTCCGCGTGGTTCCCGCAGACCGCTGCGCTGCGCAAGCGCGTGCTGAAGACGCTCGGCCGCCATACGCGCAAGGACAACATCACTTTCGACGGCCTGCAGCGCGTGTCGCACGTGACCGATGCCACCGACTGGCGCGTCGAGTATCCGTTCGTCGTGCTGCATCCGGACACCGAGGACGAGGTGCGCCTCCTCGTGCAGGGCTGCATCGAGCTCGGCCTCACGATCATCCCGCGCGGTGGAGGCACCGGTTACACGGGCGGCGCGATTCCGCTCGATCCGCGCTCCGCCGTGATCAACACCGAGAAGCTCGAGCGCCTGTCGGCCGTGGAGCGGATCGTGTTGCCCGGGCATGCGCAAGCCACGCCGACGCTCGACTGCGGCGCCGGTGTCGTGACCAAGCGCGCGATGGACGTCGCCGATGCAAACGGCCTCGTGTTCGCCTGCGATCCGACATCGGCCGACGCGTCGTGCATCGGTGGCAACGTCGCCGTCAACGCCGGCGGCAAGAAGGCGGTGCTGTGGGGCACGGCGCTCGACAACCTCGTCTCGTGGCGAATGGTGACGCCGGATGCGCAGTGGCTCGACGTGACGCGGCTCGATCACAACCTCGGCAAGATCCACGATGCGGCGCAGGCGACGTTCGCGCTGAGCTGGCTCGCCGATGACGGCATCACGGTCGCGCGCAGCGAAACGCTGACGATTCCCGGCGGTGAGTTTCGCAAGACCGGCCTCGGCAAGGATGTCACCGACAAGTTCCTCGCGGGATTGCCCGGCGTGCAGAAGGAATGGTGCGACGGCATCGTCGTCCGCGCGCGCTTCGTCCTGCACCGGATGCCGCCGTCGATTCGCACGTTCTGCCTCGAATTCTTCGGCGAGGCGCGCGAGTCCACGCCGACGATCGTCGAGATCAAGCGCTTTCTCGATGCTGCCGCGGAAAAGGGCGACGGCGAGCGCGTGCAGCTCGCCGGCCTCGAGCATCTCGATTCGCGCTACGTGAAGGCGGTCGGGTATTCGACGAAGGCGAAGCGGCACGGCTGTCCGAAGATGGTGCTGCTCGGCGACATCGTCGGCGAAAGCGACGACGCGGTGGCGAAGGCGGCGTCGGACGTGGTCCGCATCGCAAACGCGCGGGGCGGCGAGGGCTTCGTCGCGGTGTCCGCGGAAGCGCGCAAGAAATTCTGGCTCGACCGCTCGCGCACCGCGGCGATCGCCAGGCACACGAACGCGTTCAAGATCAACGAGGACGTGGTGATTCCGCTCGACCGCCTCGGCGACTACACCGACGGCGTCGAGCGGCTGAACATCGAGATGTCGATCGGCAACAAGCTCGTGCTCGCCGATCGCCTGGCCGCATTCTTCGCGCAGCCCGACGCCGAGCACCTGTGGCGCCCGGGAAGCGATGCGCGTCCCACGGACGCCGAGCTCGCCGTCGTGCTCGAGGAAGCGCGCGCGCTGGTGGCCGACGTGCGCGCGCGGTGGCGATCGCTGCTCGAGCATCTCGACACGACGTTTCCCGAGCTGCAAAGCCATGCGCTCGTCGTATCGTGGAAGCGCGAGTTGCGCGAGCCGCTCGAGCGCATCTTCGCCGGCCGCACGTTCGCGCCGCTGTTCGCCCGCTGTGACGAGATTCATCACGAAGTGCTGCGCAGCCGGGTGTTCATCGCGCTGCACATGCACGCCGGCGACGGCAACGTGCACACGAACATCCCGGTGAATTCGGACGACTACGGCATGCTGCAGCAGGCGAATGCCGCGGTGGCCCGCGTGATGGCGCTCGCGCGTGCGCTGAACGGCGTCGTTTCGGGCGAGCACGGCATCGGCATCACCAAGCTCGAGTTCCTGCACGACGACGAGCTGGCGCCGTTCGCCGACTACAAGCGCCGCGTCGATCCGCACGGCCGGTTCAACCGCGGCAAGCTGTTGCGCGATGCGGCGCCGCGCGCCGACCTGACGAATGCGTACACGCCGTCGTTCTCGCTGATCGGCCACGAGAGCCTGATCCTCGAGCAGAGCGCGATCGGCGAGATCGCCAACTCGATCAAGGATTGCCTGCGCTGCGGCAAGTGCAAGGCGCCGTGCGCGACGCATTCGCCGCGCGCCAACCTGCTGTACAGCCCGCGCAACAAGATTCTCGCGACGTCGCTGCTGACCGAGGCGTTCCTCTACGAGGAGCAGACGCGGCGCGGCGTGTCGCTGCGCCATTTCGACGAGTTCGGCGACGTGGCCGATCACTGCACGATCTGCCACAAGTGCCGAAACCCGTGCCCGGTCGACATCGACTTCGGCGACGTGTCGATCGCGATGCGCAACCTGCTGCGTCGCGAGGGGAAGAAGAAGTTCAACGTCGGCACCGCGGCATCGATGTTCTTCCTCAATGCCACCGACCCGGCGACGATCAAGCTGGCGAAGACCGCGATGATCGACGTCGGCTACCGGGCGCAACGCATCGCATATTCGATCGCGAAGAAGGCGGGGCTCACGCGCGCGCAGACGACGCACCCGCCGTCGACGACCGGCCGCACGCCGATCAAGGCGCAGGTGATCCACTTCGTCAACAAGCCGATGCCCAAGGGCGTGCCCAAGCGCACGGCGCGCGCGCTCCTCGACGTCGAGGACCCGACGATCATCCCGATCATCCGCGATCCGGCGAAGGTCAACGACGATTCGGATGCCGTTTTCTATTTCCCCGGCTGTGGCTCCGAGCGGCTGTTCTCGCAGGTGGGCCTTGCGACACAGGCGATGCTCTACCACGTCGGCGCGCAATGCGTGCTGCCGCCCGGCTACCTGTGCTGCGGCTATCCGCAGACGGCCGCCGGCAACCACGACAAGGGACAGGAGATCGTCACCGACAACCGCGTGCTGTTCCACCGCGTCGCGAACACGCTCAACTATCTCGACATCAGGACGGTGATCGTGTCCTGCGGCACCTGCCTCGACCAGTTGCAGAAGTACGAGTTCGACAAGATCTTCCCCGGCTGCCGGTTGCTCGACATCCACGAGTACCTGCTCGAGAAGGGCGTCGCGCTCGCCGGCGTCGAGGGCGTCCGCTACATGTATCACGACCCCTGCCACACGCCGATGAAGGTGTACGAGCCGCTCGCGGTCGTCAGCCAGTTGATGGGCACCAGCGTGCCGCTGAACGACCGCTGCTGTGGCGAATCGGGCACGCTCGCGACGACGCGGCCCGACATTTCGACGCAGGTGCGGCTGCGCAAGGAAGGCGAGATGCGCGCCGGTGCGGCCGCGCTTCGCGCCGACGGCTTCGACGGCAAGGTCAAGGTGCTGACGTCGTGCCCGTCGTGCCTGCAGGGCCTGTCGCGCTTCGAGGACGACGCGGGCACCGATGCCGACTACATCGTCGTCGAGCTCGCGAAGCACGTGCTCGGTGAATCGTGGATGGCCGATTACGTCGCAAAGGCGAATCGCGGCGGGATCGAGCGCGTGCTGGTCTAGCCGCAGCAGTGCGATGCCGCCGGCGCATGGCCGGCCAACGTTTCCACGGCGGCGCACAGCGGATGCCCCGGCAGCGCAAGCCGGCCGTCGAGCGCCGCATCGGCGATCGCCGGCGCGGTGGGCGAGAGCACGTCGGGACCCCAGTGCACGAGCGCCGGCGCACCGAGTGTGAGCAGCAGGTAGAGCACCGTCGTGCAGCGCGCGATACGAATCGCGTTGCGTTCCCGCGATGCGCCGCCTTCGATGGCTTCACGCACCGTCGCTTGCGTATTCCGTTCCAGGATCAGCGGGGTTGCCATCGCACGTTTCCTTTCGCGTCGCAGCGCTGCCAGTTTGAAAAAATACCCGCGGAGACCGTTGGTCCCGGCTCCCCTTGCGGT
>Ga0157369_10004472_pt1 | contig 16469 bp, 12 predicted proteins | sample C25metaG_FD_113461 | JGI IMG/M metagenome (GOLD analysis project Ga0157369, IMG submission 113461) | Corn rhizosphere microbial communities from Kellogg Biological Station, Michigan, USA - C2-5 metaG | ecosystem: Host-associated > Plants > Roots > Rhizosphere > Soil | place: USA: Michigan... | reverse complement strand
CGTTCAGGAAGTCAGAAAACTCGACGCCTATCTCAAGCGCGTGTTCGGCAATCCCAAGATCCGCGTCGTGCCGCGGCCGAAGAAGGACGATTCTGCCGAGGTCTATATCGGCGAGGAGTTCATCGGCGTGCTCTTTGTCGACGACGAGGACGACGATCGCTCGTTCCAGTTCCAGATGGCGATCCTCGAGGACGATCTGGTCGAGTAAGGTTGACGTAGCCCGCATGAGCGCAAGCGATATGCGGGTGCCACGGGCCCGGATGTCGCTTCGCTCATCCGGGCTACGTATCGTTTTTTACTTCCCGCCGTGCAGCTGCGCCGTCAGGCGGTCCATGCTGGATGCGACGTCCTGCCATTGCGCAAGCCAGTTTCGTGGAAAACGGAAGGTGAGATCGGCGCCCTCGATACGGCGCTCGCTCAGGCACATGCCGGGCGTCGAAGCATCGCGCGTGCAGCGCGCGGTGAGCGCGGGCGTGCTCGCGTAGTACAGGTCCTCACCGCTATAGGGCGTATCGGCGCGGAAGGCTCGCATGGCGAGACCGTCCTGCCCCGGGGCCGAAGCCGGCTCGAGATAGCGCGGATAGATCGAGCTTAGGCGCATCTCCGGTGACAGCGAATTGTGGTGGGCTGCGATCGACAGGAAGATGCGATCGATCGGCTGCGTCATCTCCTCGACCACTTCATCGGCGCTGACATGTTTTTGCGGCCCCGGCGGTTGCAGCGAGGGATAGCTGAAGGAGAGGTCGATGCGCTCCTGCTCCCCGGAGTGGCGCTGGATTTTCATCCGGATCGCCGCCGTCGGCACGTTGAACAGCGTAGCGCCGACGCTGACCGGCAGTCGTTCAGGCCCATCCGTGCGGACGGTGCCCCAGGTCGGCCATAGCAGGTAGGCGACCGCCGCGATCGCACCGGTCGCAATCGCCGAGGCCAGCATAATCGGCAGCAAATGGCTGGTTCGCAGCCAGTCGTGCCGGCCAAGGCGAGCCGTCGAAAACATCGTCATGAGCGGAATATCGCGAAGAAGAGACGAATCATCGCCAGCCAATATGCCACGCGAGGGGAGGGTTCCCTCAACGATTTCCCGCATTGCGTGATGGCACAAGCCATGCGCGGACGGCACGGCGGGACTTGTTGATTACCTGCAGGGCTTGCCGATTAACCTTTCCTTAAGGATGATGTGGCGGCCGGCCGCTGACTTTGGCAAAGAATGGTCCGGATAGTCGCGTTGCGTGGGGATAGAGTACCGATGTCGCCGGATGCGTTGAATTCGCTGTTTTCCCTCTGCATCGGTTTTGCCTTCGCCGGCGCGCTTGCCAGCGGTTATCAGGCCTTCGCCGAACGTCCGGCGGGCTTTGGTCTTTTGCAGGAGGGCGTGACGCCACGGCGCTTCGCGGCCGTGCCGTTCCTGGTCTTTGCCGCTCCCTTCATCATCATGCGCAACACGCTGCGCGGCATTCAGGTCGAGCGCCGCCGCTTCGAATTCGTGATGATGGCGACCATCATCGCCGGCTTCTGGAGCCTGATGTCCGGCACCTTTTTCCTGATGACGCTGCGCGCCGCCGGCCTACTGGTCTAAGCGTTTTGGCTGTGCCAAGGTCAGACCCTTGATGGAGCATGATCTTTTCGGAAAACCGCTGCACACTTTGCGCTAGCGCGGCCCTCCGGGTCCGGATCATGCCCTAGGAGACCTTTGAGGCATGGCGATCTACGAGCTTGACGGGCAGGGGCCCGATCTTCCCACCGACGGCAACTATTTCATCGCCGACACCGCGACCGTGATCGGCAAGGTGCGGCTGAAGGCGGGCGCCAGCGTCTGGTTCGGTGCGGTGCTGCGCGGCGACAATGAGTGGATCGAGATCGGCGAGGGCGCCAATGTGCAGGACAATTCGACCTGCCACACCGATCCCGGTTTTCCGCTCGTGCTCGGCAAGAACGTCACCATCGGCCACAATGTGATTCTGCACGGTTGCACGGTGGAGGACGGCGCGCTGATCGGCATGGGCTCGATCGTTATGAATGGCGCCAAGATCGGCCGCGGCAGCATCGTCGGCGCCGGCGCCGTCATCACCGAGGGCAAGGAGTTTCCGGAGAATTCCCTGATCATCGGCGCGCCGGCGCGGGTGATCCGCACACTCGATGCCGACCAGGCCGCGAATGCGGCGCGTCCCGCGCAATCCTACCAGCGCAACGGCCCGCGTTTCAAAAAGGGGCTGAAGAAGATCGGCTGAGGCTTGATGAGCTTTGGTTGAGTCGATCTATCCGCAGGCACCATTCATCTCTTGCCTATTCTCGGTCGTTTCGCGTTCGCTTCTTTCGCTTCGACAGCGGGATCACCTTGGCGCTGGCGCCGCTCTCTCGCGCGCTCTTGCGCAGCGCGTCCTTGAGGTCGATCGGAATGCCGTGCTTCTTCAAGAGATCGGCGAAGGCTTCGTCCGCCAGCTCCTGAAATGTCGCCATCCGGTCGCGAGCCAACTGCTTGAGCTTGGCGGCCGTGTCGTCGTCGAAGGCAATCAATTTGCGCATGGTGGCCTCTCTCCTGACGAACTCGGCTTGGCTCGCGTCTTCGGATCATAAAGGGAGATTCCGTGGCGGCCAAAGCATCAACTGCTTTGATTGCCACACGGCATTTCCGGCGCTTGTTTGGAGGTCATCTCAATCCGTCCGCGGCGTGATCATGCGCTGATAAAAGGTCGCGCAGATGTGAGGCGGATATGACGCGCCACGTCACAAAAGCCGTTCTACAGTTCCGTCCGTGGCCGCCAGCGTCAGCCCATCGGCGGCCGAAGGAGAACTATTGCGGAAGATGATGATCGCGTTGATGGCCACCGTTGCGCTCGGCGTGCTTGCGCCGGAGGTGGCTTCGGCGCGAGGCGGGGGCTTTGGCGGCGGCCATGGCGGCGGAGGTCACCTTGGCGGCTTCAGTGGATTCCACGGCGGCGGCATTGGTGGCTGGCATGGCGGGGTCGCGGCATTCCATGCGGCGCCGATGGGCGGCGTTGCCGCATTCCACGGCGGGCCGCATTTCGTCGTCGGCCTCCATCCCGCTTTCCATCATGGTTTCCGCCGACACTTCTTTATCGCCGGCGCCGGTTTCGTGCCGTAAGGCTATTACGACACCTATCCCTATTATGACTATCCGGATCAGGTCTATTACGATGACGGCGGCGGCTACGTCGAAGAGAGCACCACCGCGTGCACACGCGCCACGGCTGGCGCTACCGCACCGTTCGGGGCTGTCAGTAATCTCCAAGATAATTGCGAAGACAATTGCGCGCGGTCGCTACCCGCGCGCAAAAAGAAACAAGGCCGCTGACGCAGTATACCGTCAACGACCTTGCCAGCCCCGGAAATTAAAATCGGCTACCGCCTTCCGGTGAACTACAGGATGCCCCGGATTGGCCCCGCCAAATGTGAGCCAGTTCACAAAACCCCATCAAAAAATGGTGCAGGTCGCCGGGGCCTGCCGCAAAAGCGCCAAGCGCGGCTCTAGACTAGCTACGTGATTTCACGCGCCTTTGGGTGGCCCTGACGGCGTGGGCCCGGGTGCGGAGCGAGCGGTTGCGCGCGGCCGGTGCCGGCGAGGAATCGGAATTCTGCGCGCTGGCAAAGGACTGCCGCAAGCTGTCGATGGCCTCCGACAGGCTGGAAACCTGCTCTGACAGCCGCTTGGTGTCGGCCTGTTGGGCCGCGAGCAGGCGGCGGACCGTCTGGAGCTGGTCCTGCATCACCTGGATCTGGTCGATCGATTCCTGCTGGGTCTGCTCCAGCCCCTTGGTCTTTTCGACGAGTTGCTCGGAGGCCTGCGCGGCAGCACGGGCCTGCAGTGCGCGGGCGGCAACCGCGCGGTCGGTTTCGGGGGAGTAGCCGGTATAGGCACGCGAAAGCGCGATTCCGGCCACGGCGGCAAGGATGAGAACGAGGGCACCGGCCGTCACCGCGATCGGCTGGGAACCGATGCGGGCGAGGCTACTCGTCGAACGGACGTCTTTGGTAAGCGGGATCATCGGTGTTGCAAGGTCCAAAACGAAAGTGGGGAGCCGGGCGCCGCCCGCGTTGGCGGCTTCGTCTCAAACGCAAAGAAGCACTGGACGCGAAGAAGCCCGGAAACTGTTCTCAGGCCTTCGTGGTGCGACTTGCTGTCGGCACCTCGATAATAATCTGGCAATGAATCCGACAAAAGCGAGGCTGGCAAGGTCGAAAAGTCAGGGGCTGTCCTGCGGGATTTATGCCTTGGCGCTCGATTCGGGTCCCGGGATCAGCCGTCGCGTCTCCCCAAAAGGGTGCGGCCAGCCATTGGGGGATGGCTGGCCGCGCGCGAACCGGTCTGGGACGGGGAGGGGTGGGGATGTGACCGGGTCGCGTGTTGGATAATTCCCTTGTTGTCAGCGAGAACTCGCTGTCGAGACCGCCGGATGGACATCGCCAAGCGAGACCCAGACATTGGGATCGCCCTGCGATTGGCGCTTGACGAAGCGGTAGCCGGTCTCGGTCCAGGGCACGACGTTTTCGTTCTGGTTGTCGAGCACGAACTCGCCCTTGTCGGACTTCACCGTCAGCACCGCGTGGCCTTCGCCCTGCTTGTCGCGGACCACCGTGATCAGCAGCGCCTCGCGCGGCCAGCCCGCATCAATCAGCATCTTGCGCTTCATCAGCACGTAGTCCTCGCAATCGCCGTAGCCGTCGGTCGGCAGCGACCATTTCTCGACCACGCCCCAATGATCCATGTCGGTCATCGGCTTGATGGTCTCGTTGACCCAGTGATTGACCTTGTTGAGGTCGCGCCAGGCCGCCTGCGTCATCACGATATCGCGCGGCTGGGTGCTGCCACTCCGGCATTCGCCGGGATTGTCGGCACAGAACTCGACCCAACCGATTGGCGCACGCGTGGTGTCGCCGAGGCTCGCGTAAAGCATCCGTTCGTTACCGGCCTTGGCCGGCGCATGCATCCCCATCAAGATGGCGGCAATCGCCAACTCCCGTCCCCATCGCTTGAACATTGTGGCCCCCGTTTTTCTTGTTGGGACCACGTTTCGCACAAAGATTTTTCGCCGCCGCTAAGTCGGCCAAGTAGAATTGAGACGAATACAAGTAAAGCTTGCCGCAATATCGATTTATACTTGAATCGAATTCGACTAAAATTTTAGAGAACTGCAATTGATTCAAATTTTATCGATTAAGAATTTTGGCCGCGCGGTTCCACGCTTTGACGTGAAAATGGGCGCGCGAATTAACCGGCCCGGGAGTTCCAAACGCGGGCAGAAAGGCCGTCCTGGCTTCTAAAATGCGGCTTTGGTGGCGGGAAAGGTCGGCCAATGGGAGCGCCGGCAATTTACCGCACGCTAACGCTATCTCGCAGCGGCCTCAAAAGCTCACCCTTGAGCTCGTCCTTGGCAGCCTGCTTCGTCCTTGCATCGATGGCGAAAAACAGGGAGGCACGGTTGAACTACGCCGTTTGGGGGCTGACGACGATATTGGCGCCGACAGGTGGGGCGGCTTCGGCCGAGACCAGGATCAATGGCTTCTATCGCACGCCATAGCGCGTGAAATCGTCGCCTATGTTGACCTGGATCGCCTTTGCAGCGGTGATGTCGGTATCGCTGCCGGCTGTGTCGCCCTGCTTGAGCCTGGCTATTCCCCGCCCATAGAGTGAGCTCGCCAGTTTCGGGTCGAACCGCAGCGCAGAACTATAATCATCAATAGCCGCACCGAACTGACCCATCTTCAAATGGACCAGCCCGCGTGAGTCGTAAGTTGCGGCGTTGTTCGGCTCCGACTGAAGCGCCTTGTTGCAGTCCTCCAGTGCCGTCTGCAACTCACCGAGCATGGTGCGGGTCCAGCAGCGCCCGTTCCACACTCCTTTCAGATTGGAGTCGAGACGAATGGCCTCGTCGTAGTCTCGCGCCGCGCGATCATACTCATTCTTCTTGAGGTGGGCTTCGGCACGGTTGGCGAAGGCTCCGCCGGAGCTGGGATCGAGCTTGATCGCCTCGTCGAGAGCTTCGATCGCGAGGTCGTATTCGCCCTTCTTCAGATAAACCACGCCGCGGTTGTTGAGGGGCTTGGCGTAGGTTGGATTGAGTTTGATCGATTTATCGAAATCCTGGATGGCGCGGTCGTAGTCCGCCTTTGCACTAAATGCATTGCCACGATTGTTGTAGGCGATGGCGAGGGCAGTCGTCGTGCCTTGACCCGCATCGATGAGCGCCGTGCAGCCATCAATCCGGGCCTGGAGTGATGCCCGATCGGGGCGGTTGCATAACTCGATATTCCTGACGTAGTCATCCTTCTTGGGGGCCTGTTTGGGATTCTGTGCCGCCCCGGGTGAAACGAGCAACAGAAGAATGGCTATGCATGCTCCGACATCGACGATGACCCCTCTCGTACTGGATTCCATAGCAGGCTTCCCGACCTTGGAAATTGGGGCGGGTCTAGCGCCCAGGGAAACGGCACGTAGGAGAACGGCTTGCGTGCACGAGCAGCCCTAGCATCCCCGACAGATCTTGGGATTGAACCTCTGATCGGCCCGTTGTTCGGGTTGCTTTGCTGTGGGTGCCAGCGCTCGTTTCCCAAGCTTGTTTTTGCCTTCCTCGATGAGCGTGGAAAATTTGACCGTTCCATCATCCGAAACTTCGACGTGCGGCGTTGTGCCTCGAATGCCCATGGTCGCGACAGGCGTGTCGACCTTCATATCGCCGCTCTTCGCGATCTTGCCGGCCATGAAAGTGAACGTTCCGTTTGTTAAATTGAACAAGGTCGAATTTGCCTTGCCGTTCGGGTCGTACACGTATTCGGTCAAAGCCATGCGGGCGTTGCTCGACAGATTGAAGGCGGTGCCGTCGGCAAAGCTGATCCCTAGCCGGCCATCGGCTCCGGTCCGGACCACGTCGCCCAGATAAACGAGATCGCCGACCTTCACCTGACCGGCCTCACCGGAGACATTTGCCTGAACGACCACCGCACCCGCATGTTCGATCGCAACAGAACCCGTCGCGGTCACGACTTTTCCGATGGGTTTCGGTGACGAATCCTGAACTGCGGATTGGGCGGAATCGGTTTGTGCTTGCGCTGGAGCAGACAAAAGAGCTGCTAACGCCAGAACGAGACTTGCCAATATGCCGATTGCAAATGTGCCAATCGTATGTGTGCGCATGATCCCCTCCTTTCGAGAAGATCTTGTCGTATGTCAGCTCGATGATTGCCTTGAATCGCTCAACCGCAATAGCTCCACGTCAAACCAACAATTGCCGACGGACTCGTCCAGTCTGGCGTAACGCAATTAAGAGGTGGACATTTCAACAACAAATTATACTGTATTTTAAATGGGGCCGCACCCGCGATAGAAGGACAGTAATACTGACCGGTCCTCGCGTGAAGTGGTTTCGTTTCTGGTGAAATAAATTCGATCACGGGCGTTTTTGCGGGCAAGCCAAGGCTGCCAGCGCCAAGATATTTTGACCTCCTGGCGAGGGTAAGCCAGAGCAAAGAAGACTGCGGCACCGCGCTACGCCTGAATTATTCAGCAGGCGAGGTCGAAGCTAATGTTAGTTGCGTATGGCGTCGAGTTCGGGGACGACGGCAAGGTCGCCATGCCTCCCCGGGTGATTGGCAACGTTGAGACGGCGATCGGGTGCGGCATACTTACGCATCCAGACGGCTCTGCCGTTCAGGTCATGCCCGGCGACCCTGTTTATCAGGGTGACGCAATCGAGACCGGCTCTGACGGGCGGATCGAAATTCGCTTCATCGACGGCACAGTGTTCAAGCTGTCTGGCGACAGTCGCGTCGTGTTGCACGAATTTGTCTGCGACTCCGACCGCGCGGATTCGGCGCTGTTCGCCGTGACCAAGGGGACCTTCGCTTTCGTCGCCGGCCGGGTGGCAAGGACCGGTTCGCTCTGGGTCGACACGCCTGTTGGAAGCATTCGCGGTTGGACCCATACCGGCGGCTTCGGCATGCTGTCGCTCGCAGCGCTGGTGTTCTCCTTTGTGAGTGAGGCTCACGCCGCAGATCCGGACGTCGCGTTCCCGGATGACGACCGTATCACATACAAGGACTTCGAACACGGCGTGTTCGAGCTCGTAACCAAGGAGGCGATCCCGCGTCACATCATTGTTGAGGATCCCGGACAGACAATCGTCCTGAGCAAGAGAGGGTCCTCGGTCAGCGTGAATCAAGTCGCGAACACTCCTGCTCGAATGGAGCAGTTGCACGCGGACCAGCAGGATGTGCTCGCCAACTTCAACAAAGCGTTCGGACCGAACGGGTCCAGCACGCCTCCTTTCTTCAATCTGCAGCCGCTGCTGCATCCTATCAATTTCATTCAGGCCGACCCTACCAACCCGCAAAATTCGCTTCCTCCGTTAGAAGGGGCGGTCTTCCATTTCGCTGAACTTCCTATCGTATTTATACCGCCTCCGCCGCCGATACCGCCGACGCTGAATCTCGGGATGGGGCCGACCGAAGTCGATACGGTGGTATTCGACAATTTTTCCGCAACGAGGGGCACTTTCTCTGCCAGCAGCGCCAAGAGCGACGCCACCCTGACCTTCGGTGTCAGCGGGGGAACGGCAGTCAACACGGTAACCGGTGGAGTAACGTACAATCTGTCGAGCGCTGGCCAATTTGGCACGCTTTTGGTCAACAGCACGAGCGGCGCCTACACCTTCGTTCCGAACAACGACGCAATCAATGCGCTGAAGGCCAATACGACACAAAGCTTCGTTATCACAGTATCGGACGGCTCACTCGCGGTCGATCAGACCTTCAACATCACCATCGTCGGTGCCGACGACGCCGCCATCATTTCCGGCACCGCGGCCGGCTCCGTGGTCGGAACGGGCGCTGTCACCAATGCCTCGCCCGGCCTGCCGATTGCGACCGGCGCGCTCGCCGACATCGATGTCGACGATCCGGCCAACACCTTTGCCGCAGTCAACTCACCGACGAGAAGCGCCGGCGGGTACGGCACCTTCACGATGACGGCGGCCGGCGTGTGGACTTACACGCTCGACAACGCCAACAGCGCGGTGCGGGCGCTCAATGTCGGCGGCACGCTGACCGATACTTTCACGGTGACCAGCATAGACGGCACCCCGCAGGTGGTGACGATCACCGTCCATGGTCCGCTGATTGGGACGACTGGGACAACTCCGTCGCTGACGCTGAGCGAGACCCATCTGACGGCGACGGCGCTGGACGACAACATTGCCGGCTCTGCACCGGACGCGACGCTGACCACGATATCAGGCAACTTCTCGACGGCATTCGCCTCGGTTCAGGGGATAGACGGTGCGACGATCAGCTATGCGCTGAGCATCGCCGGCGGCAACGGGACGCCGTCGGGACTGATCGACTCGCACACGGGGCTGGCCGATGTGCTGGTGCTGAACGGCAACTCCATCGAAGGCCATGTCGGCACCACCGGCGGCGCGCTGGCGTTCACCATCACGCTCGATCCGACGACGGGGCTCGTGACATTCACCGAGACCCGCGCGGTGACGCAGCCTTTCGGCACCAGCCCGGACCGCGGGGAGGGCGCTTCGCTGACGGCCGGGATTGTGACCCTGACGGCGACGGTTACCGACAGGGACGGCGGCTTCCAGTCGATAAGCCTCGATCTCGGCGGCCGGCTGACCGTCACCGACGACGGCCCCAGCATCGCGGCGACGGGGACGGCACCGGCGCTGACGCTGAGCGAGACGCACCTGACGGCGACGACGCTGGACGACAATATTGCCGGATCGGCGCCGGACGCGACACTGACGACGACGTCAGGCGACTTCTCGACGGCCTTCCGTTCGGTCCAAGGGGCGGACGGTGCAACGACCAGTTATGCGCTGAGCATCGCCGGCGGCAACGGCACGCCGTCGGGCCTGATCGACTCGCACACGGGGCTGGCCGATGTGCTGGTGCTGAACGGCAACTCCATCGAAGGCCGTGTCGGCACCACCGGCGGCGCGCTGGCGTTCACCATCACGCTCGATCCGACGACGGGAATCGTGACATTCACCGAGACCCGCGCCGTGACGCAGCCTTTCGGCACCAGCCCGGACGGCGGGGAGGGCGCGACGCTGACCGCCGGGATTGTCAATCTGGTCGCGACCATCACCGACAAGGACGGCGACCTCCAGACCGCGAGTCTTGACCTTGGCAAGCAGCTGACCATCGCCGACGACGGCCCGAGCATTGCAAGGACGGGGACGGCACCGTCGCTGACGCTGAGCGAGACGCATCTGACGGCGACGGCGCTGGACGACAACATTGCGGGATCGGCGCCGGACGCGACGCTGATGACGACATCAGGCAATTTCTCGACAGCGTTCACGTCGATGCAGGGCGCCGATGAGGCGACGATCGGCTACGCGCTGAGCATCGCCGGCGGCAACGGCACGGCGTCGGGCCTGATCGACTCGCACACGGGACTCGCAGATGTGCTGGTGCTGAACGGCAACTCCATCGAAGGCCATGTCGGCACCACCGGCGGCGCGCTGGCGTTCACCATCACGGTCGATCCGACGACGGGGCTCGTGACATTCACCGAGACCCGTGCCGTGACGCAGCCTTTCGGCACCAGCCCGGACGGCGCGCAGGGCGCGTCGCTGACGGCCGGAATCGTGACCCTGACGGCGACCATCACCGACAAGGACGGCGACTTCCAGACCGCGAGCGTTGACCTCGGCAAGCAGCTGACAATCACGGACGACGGCCCGACGATTGGAGGGTTCGAGAACGCAGTCATCGCCGCTCAAGACAATCAAATCGTCAACGGCACCTATGACGTCAAGTTCGGCGCGGACGGCGACTCCGCGATGCTCGTGGCTGTCCACAACGGCGCGGTCGGTAGCACGGGATACAATCTGGCCACGTCAAGCCTGGGCGGCGGCATCACGTCGGTGCACGTGACCGGGAATGGCGACGATTACACCTTCTACTATTCGACCCATGCGGTGAACGGCGGCGTGGAGCTGGACGCTTACCTCACGGACACAAACGGTACGCTGACCAATCCGTACTTTACGCTGCTGATCAATCCCGACGGAACTTACTCCTTTGACCTCGAAAGCATCGAGCTGCTGAAGCAAGTAACCGTGAGCGGCGCCAATTTTGGCGCGTCCGGCGGCGGCACGCCGTCCCTGATCGCCCCCGACGGACAGCTCGTCATCACCGGGGCCGACAACAGCGGTCATGCGCTTGACGTCAAGGCGTCGAGCAACGGGATTGCGGTCGGTGATACGGGACTGCAAATGGACCCCAACGAGGATTTGCAGCTCACCTTCTTGCAGGAGCAATCGCAGATCAGTTTCATTCTGACGCAGTGGCAAGGCAGCGGCACGGCGGAAGTCACATTCAAGGTCCTTGATGGCACCACCGACGTCCACGACTTCAACATCAATATTCCGAAGCCTTCGGGCGGCACCACCAACATCGCGGTGCAAGAAACTTCGAATGCCGCGCTGATAGACACCTTTTCGTTTGACAGCGCGACCGAGACCTACACGCTCTACGTTGGACAGATATTCGATCAAGTCCAGGTGAACTACGATCAGGCGGTAGCCGGGAACGCCACCTTCGCCGTCAACAACATCACCTACAACGAGAAGACGACCATCCCGAGCACCGATCTGCTGTTCGATGTGTCGGCAGTCGACGGTGACGGCGATTCGGCCGCGACCAGTCTTCAGGTCAATGTTCAGGGCAGCACCGGCGCGACCGTGGCGGCCAGCCTCACATCGGCGAGTATTTCGAGCAGTGGTGTGCTGGTTGGCGGCGGCAACGACGCGACGACCAGCATTTCCGGCACGACGACCGGCTCCGTGATCGAGGCGACCGGAGCCACGCCCGGCACGCCGATTGCGACCACAACGCTTACCAATACCGGCGTCGACAATCCGCCCGACGCTCTCACGACGGTCGGCTCGCCGAAGAAGAGCGATCGTGGCTATGGCAATTTCGCCCAGCCTGCGGCCGGTGGGTGGGCCTACGCACCCGACAACAACAATGCGGTAAACGCGCGCAATACCGGCGACGCGCTGACCGACATGATCGTCAATGGATTCGGTGCGGTCCTGCTCACAGGCGGCACTGCTTTCGGCAATCCGTCCAGCGCGACCCAGTTTGCATCAGGGTCTGATAAGATCGATTTGACGGCGTTCGGCGCACTTGCCTTTGTCAATTTGGCCTCTGCAAGCGCGTCAGTGCCGGCGCACGCGATAGCCTGGCTCGTTCATGGCGCGACGAACGAAACCATCGTTTACGTCAATCCGACGGACCATCCTCTGAGCATCGGTGACTCCGGTTTGGTGGAAATCCATCTGCACGGAGTTTCGAACATTCAGGCGTCCGATTTCATCCTCGCGCCGGAGGCGCACATCCTGGCGGCCAGTGCCTCGATTGATGCGGCGGCACTGACGGCATGGGAAGCGACGCTCGCCACGACGACGGATACCGACGTCTCGTCCACCGCGGCGAAAACGCCCCACATGGGCCACGGAATCGATGCCGCGCCAGACAAGGCCGCGTGGATCGCAATCCCGACCGACTCGATCGAACATGCCGCCAATGACACAGCGATAACCGTGCCAGGCGGGCAGTCCGTCGATCTGCCTCAATTTGCCTTGCTGGCGCCGATGGAGACTGGATTTAATTTCGATCACATGCCGGCGTTCGATCGCACGGATGCGACGCAGAGCCAAAATTGGATTTTGCCAACCGACAGCCACTGGCAGATCGATTCCGGAACGGGCTCCGCCGGTGACGAAGATCATGGCGGCTCGATGGATGGGGCCGCTCATGGCCATTCGGCCGATGTCGATTCAAAGCCGGGAGACTTGAAAGCGTCGGAAAATGCCGGCGGCAATCATTCGAACTCGAGCGATGCGGGCGAGCACGGCCCACCGCCGGGCCACGGCGCGGGTGCGCATGACGGTGGCCCATCCTGGATCGACGTCGATTCGGACGCCGCGCTCCATCCAGGCAACCTGAAGGGGGCGGAAAATGGCGTCGGCAATCATTCTGACTCAAGCGAGGCAGGCGAGCACGGCCCACCGCCCGGGCACGGCCCCGGCGTGCATGATGTTGAGCCATCTTCGATCGACGCCGATTCCAGCGCCGCACTCCATCCAGGCGGCCCGAAGGCGTCGGAAAACGGCGCTGGCAATCACGCGAGCGCAGGCGACGCGGGCGCAAACGGCCCGCCCGGGTATGGCGCCGGCAGGAACGGGAATGCGCTCGGTCTTGGAGACTCGTTCCACTTCAAGGACGAGGCTTCCGGTTCAGGCGTGAGTGGCGTCGCAGCGCCGGACCACCTCCCGGCGTCCGACAGTCATCACGACGACGCAGCGGGAGTTCACGGGCCTATCGCGGCGGGGTCACAAGCTCTTGACCTGCCCCTACCGCTGCCGGCTGATGATCTCGGTACCGTTCCCGACGTGGGGAAGGACCATGTCGTTGCCCATGTGCCGCACGACCTGATCGTGTAAGGCGCAGAAGGGGACGGAACGGCGGAGACTTCGCAACGGCTTGCGCCGCACCCGCGCCATTTAGCGCTCGGTTACCGCTTCCTCGAGCGTCTCGGCGAGCTGCTCGTGGATGAACTCGATGGCAAAGCCTTCCTCGAGGTTGCGCACCACGCGCGCCTGGACGATGCCGAGCATCACCTGCGATTTCAGCGGCGGCCGGTTTTCAGCCGCGATCGCCGCGCCCGAGAGCGAAAGGTCGAGGATGCGGCAGGTCATCTTGCTGCCGTCCTCCAGCGTCATCAGCGCGATCGGGTTGCGCGGGATGATGCGGTCGTGGCGGCGGTCTTCCGGCAGGTTGAGGATGTCGCGGTTGGCAAGCCAGGTGAGCTGCGCCGCGAGCTTGTCGCGCTTCCTCGCGGTCGCGCCGATGGTCATGGCAAAGCCGTTGTCGATGATGCGGGTGATCTTGCCCTCGACGCGGCCGATATGGTCGAGATAGGCGATCACCCGGTCGCCGACATTGCCGATGCCGGGCGCAAGCAAGGCGAGGCCGCCCGGCGACATATTGATAATCTGGCAAGGAAATTCGCGCCGATCGGGCAGCATGTAGCGGCCGAGCAGATGCACCTTGACGCGCTGGAAGCGCCGGCGCTCTTCGGTTGCCGGAAGAATCATTTTTTTATGCGCGAAGCTCATCCCGCCACCCGACAACGGCCGTTGCCGCAAAACCCTACGGCCGGCAAGGTTAACGGGGGGTTAGCGCCACCGGATTCGCCGGGAGCCAAGTGCCGCAGCGCAACCCCTGGATGCTGGTCCCGGCTGGAACGCCTGCACGGGTCTCGGCTCCCCGATCGGGAGCGCCATCATCGCGGCGCTGACGGCGATGGCGTGAGGGCCTGCCGCGATACCGCGATGATGTTGAACGCCCACAAGAGCGGCGGGCAGACGAGCACCACGACTGCGCCGAAATCGAAGGCGGAAGCCGCGTTGCCGGTCCACTTCGCGCAGGCGCCGGCGATGATGGGGCCGAGCGCCATGATGCCGTAATAGACCATATAGAACACGCCCATGCCGATCGCGCGGGTGTGAGGCTGCAACACGCGCGCGGGCAGGCTCATGATCGGCCCGGCCGGCTGCCCGCTGATCAGGCCGAGCGCGACCACGCTTGCGATCACCGCATTGGTGTGGGCGAGGCAGAGCATCAAGGCGGTGGATATGAGGCTGCCGACGATGAGCACCATTTGCGGGCGTTTCAGCCTGTCGGCGATGAAGCCGCCCATCGGTACGCTGATCACTGCGAGCCACAGCACGATGCTGATCACCGAGCCCGCTCGCGCAATGGTCCAGCCGCGCTCGACCAGCATGGTCGGACCGAACGAGAAGATCACGGCAAAGCCGACATTGAACAGGCCCCAGATCAGTCCGGCGACGGTGACCGCCAGCGCCGTCCTGAAATCGGGTCGCGTGGATGCCGTGGTCGCGGCGGTCGCGCCGGGTGGCGGGCTATAGGTCAGCGCCAGCGCAATGCCGATCCCGACGAGGGCGACGACGAAGAAGTCGACGGCGTTGACGTCATAGGTTGTGCCGATCGAGGGCAGCGTCAGCAGCGACAGGGCGATGCCGGCGGGCCACGAATTGACAAAGATCGCCATCGCGGTCGCGATCTCCTTGCCGACGAACCAGTCCGCGACCATCTTGGTCATCTGCACATTGAGCAGGACGCCGCCGCCGCCTGCCACCAGCCGGCCGGCGACCTGCCAGCTCCAGCTCCCGCCGAGCGCCATCATCGTGCTGCCGATGAGCATCAACAACAGCGCTGCCAGCGTGGTGCGCTTGTCGCCAAGCCATTGCCCGATCGCGCCGCCCGGCAGCGCCAGCACGACGCCTGGCGTGAAATAGAGCCCGATCAGGAAGCCGATCTCGGCGAGCCCGACGCCGAACTCTGTCCGAAGCAGCGGCGCCACCGCAGCCACGCTCTGGAACTGAAACGCCATGGTGAGACGCACCATGAACAGGACAGTCAAAATCCCCCAACGATTGCGCAAATTTCTACCCCCGTTTTGCCGCGCAACCTGCGGTGGCTGCGCGCGCATGTCAACGGGGGCCGCTCGAGGCGGAAGGCGTCACCGCTGCGATTGCAGAAAATCGTAAGGTTTGATCGAGCGAACGTGATGAGCAGCGAGTGCGCCCTCGATGCGGTCTTCCCAGGCAGGATAAGGGAAACCCGTTCTCAACAATGTCCCCTGCCGCGTGATGGCCAGCACGTCGGCGGTCGAGCGGATCGGGACCGATTTTCCAAGCGGAGCAAAGTGCCCGGCCTTGGCCGCATCATCATCGATCAGCATATCCACCGCGCCCGCGAGCCCGGCGAAATTGAGGAAGTTGAGCTGATTGTGAGCGGCGCCGATCGCGATGACGGGCTGCGGGCTCGCCAGCACCACGGCCCGCAGCCGTTCGGCAAACGCATCCCAGCGCGCCTGAAATCCTTCCAGCTCCGCAAGGCTCGCTTCATCTTCGGCCGGGCAGGGCACCGCAGCGTTTGCGGAGGCCGGGATCGCCCAGCTTACGAGATTGCGCGTGTCGCGAAGCCGCATCCGCGTAAGGCGCACGGGTTTGAGGCCGGACTGGCCGAGCAGGGTGGCCAGCGAACGCGGCCGGAAATAGGAGATGTGCTCGTCCCAGATCTCATGCGCGAACAGATTGGTCACGAGCCAGTCCGCATCCGGCACTTCGATCAGGGCGACGCCATCCGACGACAGCACATCGGCGATCGCCTTGGTGAAGCCGGCGATGTCGGGCACATGCTCGAGGGTGTGACGGCAGATCACGGCGCGCGCGCCGCCGTGTTGCTTTCGGATATCCGCAGCTAGCTTCTCGTCGAAATAGCTGCCGAGGATATCGAAGCCGGATTGCTTGGCGGTGTCGGCGAGTTGCCCGGAGGGCTCGACGCCGAGCAGGTTTCGATAGCCCTGTGTTCGCAGCTCTTTCAGGAATGTGCCGTCATTGGCACCG
>Ga0157369_10004471_pt1 | contig 16470 bp, 14 predicted proteins | sample C25metaG_FD_113461 | JGI IMG/M metagenome (GOLD analysis project Ga0157369, IMG submission 113461) | Corn rhizosphere microbial communities from Kellogg Biological Station, Michigan, USA - C2-5 metaG | ecosystem: Host-associated > Plants > Roots > Rhizosphere > Soil | place: USA: Michigan... | reverse complement strand
GCGCAGGCGGCAAGCGAGGTGTTGGCTCGCTTCAAGAGCGAGACGCCGCCCGCTGCGAAGTGAGCTGGCCGGCCCGCGAATGACGCCTTGCGCGCACGCGGGCCGCGGTCCTGTGACAAGCACTCGGTGAAGGTATGTCTTTCAGCTCATTGTTCAAATCAGCGGTCAGGGATCTGTCCGCACGCCCGCTGCAGGAGGTCCCCGCCCCGCTACACCTGCGGCGCGGGGGGTTCCTCGAAATCGACCCTCTGCCGTTTCAGATGCTCGCGGACCGCGTGAATTTCTCGCTGGCCGTAGCCGCACAGCCCATCGCGGCGCGCGGTGAGGTCGATCTCGGCGGTAACAGTTGGCTGCACCGCTTCTATCTGGATGACGACGATACCTGGCTGCAGGTCAAGACGGACGGCGGCTCACGGGACGAGCACGTCTCGGAGTGCATTCTCTGGCGCTATTGGGACGTGCAGACCCCCGGCAGCCAGGCGGAGCTCGGCTTGATCGCCGGTCCGCACAGCGCCATCGGACTCCCTCGCTATACGGTGGGCGCCTATGTCTACGAACGCGCGTGGGGTGTCTCCGCTGGACAGACCGAGCTCGTGCCTTTCCGTGAGACCGTGTTCGATCGCAGCGATACGGTGGCGAGCCAGGCATGCCAGCACTATGCGATGTTGTATCGGCGCGATGTGCCCTCCAGCGATCGCAAGGAGTACGTGCTCATCTCGGTCGAGGAGGCTCCCGGACGACTGCAAGTGGTGACCTCCCTCGGAATGGACGCATTGCAGGCCGATCTCACCGTCACCTGAGACGACGGCGGGAACACAACAAGACAAGACGGGAGATTGAAATGTCGCATCCCTGGACGCTCTCGCTGGCGGGACTGGTGCCGTTCCTCACCTACTTCATCCCGGCACTGGTGCTCGTCGTGTGCTTCGGCGCAGTGTATTCGCGCCTCACGCCGCACAACGAGTTCGGCCTGATCAAGGCTGGCAACTCTTCCGCCGCCATCGCCTTCGGCGGCTCGCTGATCGGTTTCGTGTTGCCGCTATGCACGGCCATCGTGCACGCGGTATCGCTCCTCGACTTCATCATCTGGGGCGTCATCGCGCTGATCGTGCAGCTGCTGACTTTCACAGTGGTGCGCCTTTTCATCCCCGAATTGTCCAGGCGCATCAGCGACGATCAGGTCGCCGCCGCCTTGTTCGTTGCGCTGTCTTCCGTGGCCATCGGCTTGGTGAATGCCGCGTGCATGACGCCGTAAGGAGCACGTTATGAAACGATCCCGCACCGTTCAACTGGCTTATCTGAGCTCCGTGCCGCTGCTCGTGACGGCCTGCGGCTCCCCCTCGAATGAGCGCCTTGCCTATCAGGATGTGCAGCAATGCATTCAGGACGGCAAGGTGAGCCAGGACATCTGCGAGCGTGAGTACCGGGCCGCCCTGGACGCTCGCGCGCAGCAGTCGCACTACTCGAGCTATGGCGACTGCGCCGCGCAGTGGGGCGACCAATGCCGCCCATACGTGACCAGCAGCGGCGATCACTGGTTCATTCCCGCGCTGGCGGGCTTTGCGATCGGCCGGATGTTGGGACACCGGGACTACTACTACCCCGCTCCCTATTACGGAGGGGGCTGGGGCGGACCTTATCGCTATCGCCCCGATCGGGGCGGCGGTTGGGATAGCCGCTCCTATGGGACGCCGCGCGGGCCGACCACGGCGGAGACGCTCTCACGGGGCGGGTTCGGCTACAGCGGCGCGGCACGCTCGAGTTGGGGTGGCTGAGAGAGTGCGCCGCTGCGGCGCACGGGCACTGGGAGAGGGGACTATGGAACGCATCATCGCGGGCGAACGGGCCGACTGGCGGGAGTTGGCCGGGAAGATGGGCTTTCACTTCCACACGCCCGACGGCGTGCCGTACTGGGACGAGTCGGCGCACTATCGCCTGACGCTGCGCGAGGTCGAGCAGGATCTGGAGAACCCGACGGAAGAGCTGCACGAGATGTGCATGGACCTGGTGTCGCGGGCCGTCCGCGACGAGGAATACCTGCGCAAGCTCGCCATTCCGCCGGCCTTCTGGGACTTCGTGCGCACCTCCTGGCTGCGGGGTGACCCGCACCTGTACGGCCGTATGGACTTGGCGTACGACGGCCGCGGCCCCGCGAAGTTGTATGAGCTCAATTACGACACGCCGACATCTCTGTACGAGTGCGCGGTGTTCCAGTGGGTGTGGCTCGAGCAAGGCATCGAGCGTGGGACTCTGCCGCGCGGCGCCGACCAGTTCAATTCGGTCCAGCAGAAGCTGCAACGCGTGTTCGAGCTCATCGGGTCACGGCTGGATGCCGTGATTCACTTCGCTTCGATCCGTGACGTCGTGGAGGATCTCGCCACTGTGGAGTATCTCCAGGACTTGGCTCGCCAGGCCGGCTTGCGCACGCAATACATTGCGATGGAGGACATCGGAGCCACCCGAGACGGCCGGTACACGGATTTGAACAACCAGGTGATCGAGGCGATCTTCAAGCTCTATCCCTGGGAGATGATGTTCGCGGAGGAGTTCGCACGTTTCCTGCCCGGCGCCCGAGTAGTGTGGTTCGAGCCGCCCTGGAAGACGATTCTGTCCAACAAGGCGGCGCTCGCCCTGTTGTGGGAGCTGCACCCGAACCACCCGAACCTGCTTCCGGCCTACATCGACACTGCGCCGACGGAAGAACTGCCGCACGGCTGGGTGCGCAAGCCGTTCTTCTCCCGTGAAGGCGCCAATGTCGAGCTGGCGACCGGGGACGGACGGCGGCTGCTGGTGCCCGGCCCCTACGGACAGGGCCCGTTCGTCCGCCAGGCCTTTCATCCGCTGCCCGCGTTCGGCTCGGTACACTCGCTCATCGGGAGCTGGGTCATCGCGGACCAGGCGGCCGGCATCGGCATTCGCGAGGACGACTCGCTCATTACGCGGGATACGGCGCGGTTCGTGCCGCACGCCATCGTCGACTGAACGGGTTCACGGGGGCCGGTTGACCGGCACGGCACTCGCGGCTTCACGCGTGAGGGAGCCGCGCGATTCCCGCGTCACCGCCTGAAGGTGCCGAGCAGAACGCCGGCTCCGATGAACACGCCCCCGGAAGCGCGGTTGAACCAGCGCATGCGGTTTCCTGTTCGCAGCCACGCCGCCAGCCTTGCTCCGCCACCGGCATAGATGAGCATCCAGCAGCTTTCTATGACGGCGAAGGTGATCAGCAGGATCGACGCCTGGGGCGCGAGCGCCTGCCGGCGGTCGATGAACTGCGGGAAGAAGGCGACGCAGAACAGGATGGCCTTGGGGTTCGAGAGCGACACGAGCACGCCGGTGCGATAGCGAGCCCAGCCGTTTGCCGCGAGCGGACGGCTCTCCGTGACCAGTCGCGCATCTGCGGTGCGCCAGACTCTGATGCCCAGATACACGAGGTACACCGCCCCGGCGTACTTGATCACCTGGAACGCGGTCGTCGATGCCACGAGCACCGCACCCAGTCCCCCGATCGAGATCGACAGGATGAGGGCCAGCCCGCTCAGCAGGCCCAACATCGTGCTGGTCGTGCGAGCGAGGCCGTGGTGGATGCCGTGGGTCAGAGACAGCAGCATGTTGGGCCCGGGCGTACCGGAGATCACGAAGACAGCCGCGACATAGGCCAGCCAGATGTTCAATGACATGCTGGCTGGCCTGGTGGGAGTTTGCCCGCGCGGAGCCTGCGCATGCGGCGGCGGCCCATTGCCGGCCGGTCCATCACTGCCGGGCTGCCCCGCAGCTTCAGCGCGAGCCGCTCTCGGCCGGTTTCTTGCCGCCTGCGCCCTTGTCCTCGGCGGCCTTGGAGAAGTCCCCGGCTTTCACGGTGAACAAGGCTTGCGGATGGACGTAGCGACGCAGCGCAGCATCGATCGCCTCCGGAGTGGCCGCGCTGATGCGTTGCTCGAACTTCGCATCCCACATGAAGTCCCGTCCCAGGTACAGGTGGGCGGCGAGCTCGTTCGCGAGATCACGGTCGGTGGATCTCGCCACGATGCGCGACTGAAGCAGGCCGGACTTTGCGTCCGCGATCTCCTTGGCCGTGAAGCCCGACTTCAGGGCACGCTCGATCTCTTCGTGCACGTCGCTCTCGACCTTGCCGATGTTCTGCGGAGCACAGATCGCGTAGACGTAGAACGAGCCGACAGCGTCCAGCGGGTCGGCATTGACGTCGGAGCCCACCGTGTAGCTGACTCCGTCACGCTGACGGATCCGGGTCGCGAGACGCGAGTTCAGGAAGCCGCCGCCGAGAATCGCATTGCCGACCTCCAGAGCCGGATAGGCCGGATCGTCGTCGCGCAATTGCAGCGTCCCTCCGGAGAAGAATACGGCGTTGGCCTTGTCGGGAGTCTCGATGGTCTCGGTCTTCCCGACCGTCGGCTTGTAGACCGCAGCAGCGCGCTCGTAGGGGCTGGAGCTCTTCCAGGACGCGAACGACTGCTCCAAAGCTTTCGTCGCGGCGGCGGAGTCGAAGCTGCCCACCAGCGCGACCTCCCCACTAGAAGCACCATAAAAACGCTGATGGAACTCTTGCAGCTCCTGCGCGGTGACCTTGCTCACAGCGGCGGCCTGCTCATCGAACGTAGGTACGTACCGAAAGTCGCCCGCAGCGTACGGCGAGAGATAGCGCCGCTCGGCCTGCGTCGCCAGCGGCTGCGGCTCGGTCCGCGAGCTGTCGATCTGCGCCAGGCGCTGGCGCTTGATCTCATCCAACTGATCCGCGGGGAAGGTGGGCTGCTGCAGCACCTCGGCAGCCAGGTCCAGCACGGCAGGCAGATTCTGGCGGGTGGTCTCGAACGCAACCGACACGCCGCTCGCATCACCGCCGGCGCTCATGGTCGCGTTGAGATGCGTCAGCTCATCCTGCAGCTGCTGGCGCGTATGCTTCTGGGTTCCGCGCATGAGCATCGCACCGGTGAGCTTGCCGACGTCACCGAGGTTCTGCAGCGACTGCACTTCACCGAAGTGCAGAGCGATGACCCCGCTCACCCGGCCGCCGCGCGATTTGCGCTCCAGGAACGCCGTCTTCAACGAGCCGATCGTGCCGCGCTTGGTGCGCGCCTCGATGTTGGCCGGTGTGGCATCGAAGCGCTCGCCCGCGGCGACCTCCTTGTCCCCCGTGAAGCCTTGCAGCATGGCCATCAGCGGCGGAGCCGACGGAATCACGGCCCGCAGCGGCCTTTCATCGGGAATGAACTCGCCCACGGTCAGATTGGACGGAATGAGGTAGGCGCCCGCCACGCGCTGCACATCGGCGATGGTCACCTTCTTCATCTGGTCGCGATCCCAGAACAGCAGGCGCCAGTCGCCCGCCGCCACGTTCTCGCTCAAGTTGAAGGCCACCTGCTCCGAATTGCTCATCAGGCGCTCGTAGCCGTTGAGCTCCTGCGACTTGACGCGTTGCAGCTCTTCTTCCTTGAACGGCTCGGTGGCCAGTCCCGCGATCAGCTTGTCGAGCGCGGCGCGGGCGGCGGGCAGATCGCCGTCCTTGGTGAGCACGACGCTGAACATCAGGTAGCCGGGATCATGCAGGCTGGCGGCGTTGGCGTTCGCCTGCACGGCCAGCTTGGTCTCGATCAAGTCCTTGTACAGCCGGCCCGCGGGGCGCTCGTTGAGCATTTCGGTCAACAGTCCGATCGCCGCGCTGTCGGCCTGCGCATCCGCTGGGATGTGGAACGACTCGATCAGCACCTTCTGACCGCCCGTACGCCGCAAGGTGACCTCACGCTGACCGTCCTGCGTAGGCTCCTGCGTGTACGGATCCGGCAACACGCGAGTCGGCCGCGGGATGGCGCCGAACACGCGCTCGATATCGCTGAGGGCCTTGGCGGAATCGAAGTTGCCCGCCACGATCAGCACGGCGTTATCGGGTTGATAGTACGTGTGGTAGAACTTCTGCAGGTTGGCGATCGGCACGTTCTCGATGTCCGAGCGCGCCCCGATCGTCGGGTGGCCGTAGTTGTGCCACAGGTAGGCGGTCTCCAGAACGCGCTCGCGCAGAATGTTGGCCGGGTTGTTCTCGCCGCGCTCGTACTCGTTGCGCACCACGGTCATCTCGCTGTCCAGATCCTTCTTCGAGATGTAGGAATTCTCCATGCGATCGGCCTCGAGCCCCAGGGCCCACTCGAGGTTGGCGGGCGTGGACGGGAAAGTCTCGAAGTAATTGGTGCGATCGTCCGAGGTCGTCGCGTTCGCACTGGCGCCATGGCTGGAGATCTCATCCGGAATGTGCGGATGCCGGGGCGTGCCCTTGAAGTTCAGGTGCTCCAGCAGGTGCGCCATTCCCGTCTCGCCGTAGCTCTCGAAGCGGGAGCCCACCTTGTAGGTAATGTTGACGGTCGTAGTGGTGCTCGCATCGTCCGGATACAACAGCACCTTCAGTCCGTTGTCGAGCGTGTACTCGGTGACTCCTTCGATGGTGATGACCTTCTTGGCAACCGACGCGCCGGCCTTGGCAGCGGGGAACTTGGTGGCGGGCGGCGTTGCCGCGGCGGCAGTTGCCGCGGGGATGGCCACAGCTATCAATGAAGCCTGTGCGACGAGCAACACTGCAAAACGTCGCAGGAAGCGAGTACGACTCATTCGACCTCCGTCAGGGAGCGGCTCGAAAAGGGGGCATCCACCGCCCGCTTTGGCGGGCGGCGGGACGTCTGGGTGCGCAATATACCCGGCTTCAGCTTAGGTGGGTCTTAAGATCCAGGGTTCGCCGGTGAAAATGGGACCGGCGCCCCTCTGGCGCGACGCGATGGTTGGCAGCACTAAAGAAACTCGGCCAGATGCTCGTCTGCCGTGCGGTCACCTGTCGACTCACCGTCGTGGGCGCTGCGGCTGCGCGTGCCCGCCCTAACCAGGACGACGAGCATCAGACACATCCAGGCGGACAGGGCCCGCCGACACAGTTCGCCGTGAGAGTCAGGTCAACTCATCTAGTGCGGGAGCGTGAACGCGGCCACGAGCGCGGCAACCGTGAAGCACAGCAGAGTCATCACGCACGCTCCAGCACACCCGTCAGTCGCCGCAGCTTGCGCGCGAGCGACGCGCACCGTGTGCCACGAGCCAACATCTGCGCGATGAGTGGCGCCGCAGTTATCTGCGGGAACCTTGGCTTCAGGTAACGCGAGTCTCAGCGTCACACGATTGAGCTATAGTCCCACGCGACTCAAAGGCGCGCTGCGCTCGGTCAGCCACATCGCGCGGCTTTGCGCCAATACTCAAGCCGACGAAGGAGCCCGCCATGACCCCACAACAGATTGCCTCCCGCCTCGCAGAGCTGTGCCGCCAGGGTCAGTTCGAAGCCGCGCAGAAGGAGTTGTTCGCCGAGGATGCGGTGAGCATCGAACCGCACGAGACTCAACAGTTTCCCAAGGAGACCAAGGGCCTGAAAGCGATTCTGGAAAAGGGCCACCAATGGGAGTCCACGGTTGAGAAGATCCATGGCTGCACGGCTTCGGCCCCGCTCGTGGCCGGCAACGCGATTGCCATGACCCTGGCGATGGATGTGACGATGAAAGGTCAGGGGAGGATGAAGATCGAGGAAGTCGCGGTCTACGAAATCAACAAGGACGGCAAGATCGCTTCAGAGCAGTTCTTCATGTAGGTGACCCTCAGGAGGCGGGTTCCGCGCCCCATGCGGGACCCGTTCCCCCCTCTGCCGCTGAACGATCAATGGGAGCTCGGCGCTGCGGTCGCCGCCAGGAACGAACTGGGCCCGGTAGGATTCGAACCTACGACCAAGGGATTCACTGTCGCCCCGGCGTTTCCGCCGGGAGTGGACTATCTCTTCACCCGCGCATGCTCAGTTTCAAAGCGTGCGGGAGGGTGCGGGATGCTCGAAGCCTGTCATCAAGGGCGTCTCGGTCATCGAGCCGACTGTGGCGAGTCGGATCGGCGTACCAGCCCCCAGGTAGTCTCTGCACCTTCCGCCGGTGTACCGGCGGCTCGGCTCAGGATTGCCATGAGCTGCGGTGAGGCAGCTCGAAGGTTCCCCTGAATTCATCCCGTCCACTTCGCGCGTTTCCGCGCGAAGGCACCATTATCGATGAGTCCCCTGCACTAACCGCTGTGCTACAGGCCCAACGGGAGGAATTGTATCAGCCGGCGGGCATTGCTCGGTGCTTACGCGCCTCGCGCCTTCGGGGCCGCCCTGTCGGGCGGATGCCCCCCAGGGCACCCTGGAGCCAGACGATGGCCGGGAGACTGGCGGGCGGACCGGGCGGTGCTGCCGGGGGAGTGCGGCCATGGTGCGCGGACACCGGCGGAACGAAAACCGCTCCACCCTATTGGCCATAGAGTGGGGCAACGCTAGCATGAGCACCGACCCCCTACCGCCGCCCATTTCCCGGAGACCTCAGCTCATGAAGCTCTACTTCACCCCCGGCGCCTGCCCGCTCGCTGCGAATATCGCCCTGCACGAGGCCGGCGTGCCGTTCGACCTGGTCAAGGTGGACCTGGCCACCAAGAAGCTCGAGGACGGCTCCGATTTCAACGCCGTGAACCCCAAGGGATACGTACCGGCGTTGCGCCTGGACAGCGGCGAGGTGCTGACCGAGAACGCGGCGATTCTCCAGTACATTGCCGACCGCAATCCGGGTGCAAAGCTGCTCCCGGCCTCCGGGCTGGAGCGTTACGAGGCCATCGGCTGGCTGGCCTTCGTGAACGCGGAGATTCACAAGGCCTTCTCCCTTGTTCGGACACGGGATCGACGATGCCGTGAAAGCCTTTGGGCGTGCCAATGCGATCAAGCGCCTGAGCTACGTCAATGACGCTCTCGGCTCCAAGAAGTACCTGACCGGTGATCAGTTCACGGTCGCCGATGCTTATCTGTTCGTGATACTCAACTGGGGCGCGCATGTGGGCATCGACATTGGCCAGTGGCCCAACCTCAAGCGCCTGCAGAGTACCGTGGGTGCACGGCCGAACGTGGTTGCGGCCCTGAAGGCAGAAGGGCTCATCCACTAAGACCCTCCAGGGGAGACGCAACCATGCCTTCGCTCGCGCAGAAGCTGGCGGCAGGTGTTTCCGTCGCGGTGCTGGCATGTGCCGGCGCCGCACCGGCGATGGCGGCCATTCCGACCACCCAGAAGCAGTACCGCCTCACTCGCAGCGGCGAAAGCGGGCCTTTTCAGCTCCAGATGGTCGACGCGCCGGTCCGCGCTCCGGGACCGGGAGAGGTGCTCGTCCAGGTACACGCGGCATCGCTCAATCGGCACGATGTGTTCGTGTTGAACGGGCAGATGACGAGACTCAAGAGCGTAGTCCCGCTGTCAGACGGCGCGGGCGAAGTCGTCGCGGTGGGTACGGGAGCCAAGCGCTTCCACGTGGGCGATCATGTCGCGGCGCTTTTCTTTCAGGGCTGGGTCAGCGGCCGCCCTCCGAATGTCGCCGGGACCGTGCTGGGGAGTGACCTCGACGGAATGCTCACCCAGTACATTACTTTGAACGAGCAGAACCTGGTGAAGCTCCCCTCGAACCTCTCATACGAGGAAGGCGCGACGCTGCCGTGCGCGGGAGTCACTGCGTGGAACGGACTCGTGACCACCGGCCACATGCAGCCCGGCGACTATGTCCTGCTCGAGGGAACCGGAGGCGTCTCGATCTTCGGTCTGCAGTTCGCGGTGGCCGCCGGCGCCAAGCCGATCATCACCAGCTCACACAATGAGAAGCTGGAACGGGCGGAAAAGCTCGGCGCCATCGGAACCGTCAACTACAAGACGACTCCCGATTGGGAGAAGAGCGTACGTCAGATCACCGGCGGTGAAGGCGTGCAGGAAGTGTTGGAAGTCGGCGGAAAGGACTCGCTGCCGCATTCCCTCGCCACTCTCGGCAGGGGCGGACACATTGCGCTCATCGGCGGCTTGGGTGGCTTTGGAGGTGAGATCCCCGCGACTTCACTGATGGGGGCCGGTATCACCGCCAGCGGAATCTACGTGGGGTCGCGTGAGAACTTCGAGGCCATGAACGCGTTCATCGAGAAGCACCACATCAAGCCTCTCGTGGACAAGGTCGTGGACTTCAAGGACGCGAAGCAGGCCTTTGATCTGATGGAAGCGGACGACTTCATGGGGAAGATCGTCGTCAAGATGTAGGCGGGCCGCAGCGGCGATCGCCACACACTTGGGTGCCGATGTGAGCTTCGCTCGAAGCGGCACGATACCCTTCCGAGTGAATGACAGGCGCCGGCTCACTGAGGCCGCCGGCGCACACCGCGCGTCGCCTGGGCCTCCAGGGGATTCTCCGGCCAGTAGTGCTTCGGATATCGGCCGCGCATATCCTTGCGCACGTCGGCGTACGACCCGCGCCAGAATCCCGCCAGGTCGCGCGTCACCTGAACGGGACGCTGCGCGGGCGAGAGCAACTTGAAAGTGACGGGAACCTGGCCGTTGCCGATGCGCGGCGTCTCCTGGAGTCCGAAAACCTCCTGCAGTCTCACGGACACGACTGGAGCGCTCTCATCGAGATAGTCGACACGGATGTTGGAGCCGCTCGGCACCTGCAGATGTGAGGGAGCGAGCCGATCGAGATCGCGTTGTTGCTCCCAGCTCAGCAGCCCCCGAAAGATGTCGACAATCGACAGGCGCGCCAGGTGATCGCGTCGAGTGACACCATCGAGCCACGGCGCGAGCCAGCCGTCCAGCGATTGCGCAAGGGCGGCATCGGACACCTCGGGCCAGGGCGGATCCCCGACGTCTGCGGGCTGGCGAGCGTTACGCCGCGCAAACTCAATGCGAGCCTGGAGATCGCGCGCATCCCGCGTCCATGGCAGCACCGCGATCCCCAGCTCGCGAACGCCTTGCAACATCGCTGCCCTGGCCGCATCCGCGGGCACGCTGGGCAACGGTTTCTCTTCTAACACGATCTCATCGAGCTTGACGACGCGGCGAGCAATCACGGCCTGCTCACGCGAGTTCCACTCAATGGACTCGCTCCGCTGCAGGCGCTCGGGCACGTACTCCTCCAGATCGTCACGGCCTATAGGAGCAGCCAACAGGATGCGTGCATCCCGGTCAGTGTCATCGAGATCCACGGCCACGATCAGCTCGTGCTTCGCGAGGGCCTGCGCTTCCTCAAAGTGTGCACCACGGCCGTTCGCCAGCGTGTAGGCGCCATGCGAGCCGGCACGGCGGCGCCCGATGCGATCGGGATACGCAAAGGCAAGGAGAATGCCTGCATAGTCGACCTCGCGACGATTGCGGGCGGGGGCGGCCGCCGACGCGTGGCCGCGCGCATCCGCCTGTGCGGTCTTGCCGCGAGGGGTGTCGGGCGGGGAGTCACCGCGGGGCGCGCCCAGTTGGCGCACAAGATCGCGTGCAGCACTCCGCGCACGGTGCAATGCGTAGCGATCTATCTGTGCGACATCGGAGGTACCTCGGAGCAGTTCGATCCGAGTCGTAACATCGGCATCGCGCGAGCCCGAGGAGCCCCGCAGCACATCGCGGTCCGACAATAAAGCGGCCAGATCAGCCGCAAGCGGCAAACAACCCATCTCCCTTGCACGTAGCAACATATGAGAGAGGCGCGGATGAACCCCCAGATCGCCCATCTCGCGGCCGTGCCGAGTAATGCGACCATTCGCATCCAGCGCGCCCAGGTGGGCAAGCAAGTCGCGCGCGCTCGCAAGCGTCGCCGCAGGAGGCAGGTCGAGCCATCGCAAGCGACCTGCGTCGCGAGCACCCCAGCGTGCGAGCTCCAGCGCCAGAGGAACGAGATCGGCGTCGGCGATTTCGGCGGGAGAGAAAGGCGCCAGGCTGCGCTGCGAGCCCTCGCTCCACGCGCGATACGCCACGCCCGGTCCGAGGCGCCCCGCCCTGCCCTGACGTTGATCGGCAGAGGCGCGGGAAATGCGCTGCGTCTCCAGTCGGCCCATGCCGGTGGATGCATCGAACACGGAGCGCCGGACGAGGCCGGAGTCGACAACGACACGCACGCCCTCGATAGTCAGGCTGGTCTCCGCGATGTTGGTCGCCAGGACGACCTTGCGTACGCCCGAGGGCGCGGGCAGCAGCGCGGCGTCCTGCTCCTCCGCGGTCAGCTCGCCAAAAAGAGGCCACACGCGCACCGAGCCTGCAAGATCACCCGATTGAAGCAGCGACTGGACACGCCGAATCTCTCGGGCGCCTGGCAGAAACACCAGGATGTCACCCGGCTCTTCGCGCAGAGCCCGATGAATGAGCTGGGTGACGAGCTTCTCAGGGGTCTCCACGGCCCCACTGGGAGCCCGCGTCGCGACGCCGGGGAGCAATGGCATCCCCTTGCCCGCATACCGCGACTCCACCGGGAACAGGCGCCCTTCAGCGCTGACGATCGGGGCCGGCCTGCTCGTGCCCGGGCCCCCGCCCAGCATCTTCGCGACCGCCTCCCCATCCAGCGTCGCTGACATCACTAGGATCCTGAGATCAGAGGAGAGGTTCTCCCGTGCGTCGAGAGTCAGCGCGAGTCCAAGATCCGCCTGCAGGCTGCGCTCGTGGAACTCGTCGAAGATGACCGCAGCGAAATCCTCGAGAGCCGGATCGTGCTGCAACATGCCTGTCAGGACGCCTTCGGTAACCACCTCGATTCGAGTCTCGCGCGACACGCGAGTGTCCATTCGCATCCGATAGCCCACAGTTCGACCGACGCTCTGCCCGAGCGTCTGCGCCATCCGCTGCGCTACGGCCCGCGCCGCGAGCCGGCGAGGCTCCAGCATCATGATGCGTTTGCCGCGTGCCCACCCGGCCTCCAGCAGCACCAGAGGAACGACGGTGCTCTTGCCCGCGCCCGGCGGCGCCTGCAAAACGGCCGACGGGCTCGCTTCAAGTGACTCGAGCAGTGAGGGGACTACGGCATCGATCGGAAGGCCGGACTTCACCAGGCTCACTCACTCTCGATCGGGAGGCCACCTGTGATGGGCCCGGACTTCACCAGATCCTGACCCGCTCCTGTGGCGGCAAGTACAACTGGTCCCCCGGCTTCACATCGAACGCGGCATACCAGGCATCGATGTTACGCACCACGCCATTGACGCGAAACTTCGCCGGACTGTGCGGATTGCTCATCACCTGCGAGCGCAGCTGCTCGTCGCGATTGAGCGTCCGCCACGCCTGTGCCCAGGACAAAAAGAACCGCTGATCGCCGCTGAGACCGTCGAGCACCGGCGGCTTGCGGTCCTTCAAAGAGCGATGATAGGCCGCGTAAGCCACACTCACGCCGCCGAGATCGCCGATGTTCTCTCCGAGGGTGAGGCGACCGTTGACCTTGAGATCAGGGAACACGACATAGTCGGAATACTGGTCGGCGAGCCGGCTCACCAGCTTCTTGAACGCGGCCTCATCCGAAGGTTGCCACCAGTTGCGCAACACACCGCGCGCATCCGACTTCGCTCCCTGATCGTCGAAGCCATGCCCCATCTCGTGGCCGATGACGGCGCCGATGGCCCCGTAGTTGACGGCATCGTCCGCGTTGGGATCGAAGAAGGGCGGCTGGAGGATGGCCGCGGGAAACACGACTTCGTTGAACGTCGGGTTGTAATAGGCGTTGACCGTCTGCGGCGTCATCACCCACTCGCCGCGATCCGTGGGCTGACCGAGCCGCTTCTGCTCGCGCCACCACTCGAACTCGTCCGAGCGCTGGGCATTGCCGAAGGCATCGCCCGGCTGGATCTCCAGAGCCGAGTAGTCGCGCCAGTGATCGGGGTAGCCGATCTTCGGATGGAAGGCGGCGAGCTTCTCCAGGGCGAGCTTCTTCGTGTCGGCACCCATCCACCTCAGGTGCTGGATGTCGTACGCGTATGCCGCGCGCAGATTTTCCACCAGCGCGAGCACCTTCGCCTTGGACGCCGGCGGGAAATGCCGCTCCACGTAGAGCTGGCCGAGAGCTTCACCCAGATCCTCGTTGAGAGCGGCAATCGCGCGCTTCCAGCGTACCTGCTGTTCCTGCTGCCCGTTCAGGGTGCGCCCGTAGAACTCGAATCTCTCCTGGTCGAATGCCTTCGGAAGCACGTCGGCCGCGCCGGCGAGATAGTGATACATGAAGTAGGCACGCCACTGGGCCACCGGCACGCTGCGGAATTGCTTTGCCAGGCCCTCGACCGCATCGAGCTCCCGGACGACGAACTGCTTCTGGTCCTGCAGACCGGCCGCCTCCAGCAACGGCCCCCAGGCGAAGCCCGGAGCCAGCTGTTCCAACTCCTCGCGGGTGCGCAGGTTGTAGGTGAGATCGCGTTCGCGCCGCTTGGCGGCCGGCCAGTGAAGGCGGGCTATCCCCGTCTCGATCTGCAGGATCGATTGCGCATCGGCGGCGGCGTCGTGATCTCCGGCGAGCGTCAACATGCGCTGCACGTGCGCGACGTATTTCTGACGCAGCGTGACGAACACCGGCTCGTCCTTGAGGTAGTAGTCGCGATCGGGCATCGCCAGTCCGCTCTGGGTGATGAACACGATGTAGCGGTCGGGGTCTTTAGGATCGGTGCTGATATAGATCTGGATGGGCGCTTTCACATCCAGGTCGCGCCTGCCGATGAGGCGCGCGAGCTCCTCGTAGGTGTGCGCCGACTCGATCGCCTGCAGGGCCGGCTGCGCCTGGGTCAGCCCGGCCCGCTCGATCGCATCGGTATCCACGTAGCTGCGATAGAAGTCGCGAATCTTCTGCTGCGGACTGCCGGGAGCCGCATCTGCGGGGATCGCCTCGATGATCTGCTTCAGATCGCCGCGGGCCCGCTCGTCCAGCTCCGCGAACACTCCCCAGCTCGTACGGTCCGGCGGGATGGTGTTGGTATCGAGCCAATGGCCGTCGGCGTAGCGAAAGAAGTCATCGCCCGGCTTCACGCTGGTGTCGTGGCTGGCCAGGTCCAGGCCGAAGTCGCCGTACTGGGCATGCGCTGGGGTCGGCCGGGAAGGAACGCGGTTCGCGAAGCTCCCCTTTGCCGGCGCCCCCGGCGCCGCAGCCCCGGAAGCCGATTGCGAGGGTGCGTGTGTGCAGCCGAGCAGAACCCCGGTGCAAAGCAGGCCGAGCATGGCGGTCCTGACCATTCGTCGATCTCCTCGAGATTTCATGAACGCAGAAAGGCCGCGGCAAATACCAGCCAACCCGCGATCAGAGCGAGCCCCCCGATGGGTGTGACGACACCCAGCAGGCGGGGAGCGTTGAACGTGAGCGCATAGAGACTGCCTGAGAACAGCAGGATTCCCACCAGCACCAGGCCGGCGGCCCAGTGCAGCAGGGGCGCATCGATCGAGCGCAAGGCGAGCCCGATGCCGAGCAGCCCGAGCGCGTTGAAGAAGTGATAGCGGACGGCCGTCTCATAGACCTGCAGCCGATCCGGCGGCAGGCTCTTGAGGGCGTGGGCCCCGAAGGCGCCGCAAGCGACAGCGAGCGCCAGTAGCAAACCCGCCACGGCGAGTGTTCTGCGTGCGTCCACGTCGCACTCTTCAGGTATTGCGATCGCCGCCGAGCAATGGCTTGATCAGATCGAGCGGCAGGGGGAATACGATGACCTGGGTGCGCTCGTGGGAAATATCCGCGAGCGTTTGCAGATAGCGCAGCTGCATGGCGCTGGGCTGCTGCGCCAGCGACTGCGCGGCGGCGACGAGCTGCTGCGCCGCCTGCGCCTCGCCTTCCGCGTGGATGATCTTCGCGCGACGCGTGCGTTCTGCCTCGGCCTGCTTGGCCATCGCGCGAACCATGGTCTCGTCGAGATCGACATCCTTGATCTCCACGTTCGCCACCTTGATGCCCCAGTTCTCGGTGTTCTGGTCGAGGATCGTCTGAATGTCGGCGTTGAGCTTGTCGCGCTGCGACAGCAGATCGTCCATCTCGTGCTGTCCGAGCACCGAGCGCAACGTCGTCTGCGCGACCTGGCTGGTGGCATCGAAGGCATTGGCAACCTGAATGATCGCTTTGCCCGGATCGACGACGCGGAAGTAGACGACCGCGTTGACCTTCACCGACACGTTGTCGCGTGTAATGACGTCCTGCTTCGGCACGTTGAGCACCACGACGCGCAGGTCGACCCTGCGCATGCTCTGTGCAAAAGGAATCACGGTGATGATGCCCGGCCCCTTGATGCCGGTGAACCGTCCGAAGGTGAACATCACGCCGCGCTCATACTCGTTCAGCACTTTCAGGACGCTGAAAATGATCAGCAGGATGATGATGACGACGATCGCCGCAGCTGGCATGACGCTCTCCTGATGATTCAGATCGGCTCGACCCACACGGTCAGGCCTTCCACTTTCGCGATTCGCACGGCCTGGCCGGCCTGCAGCGGCAGGCCGCTGCGCGCATTCCACAGCTCCCCGCCGTAGCGCACCACTCCCTTACCCTCGAACCAGCCGCCGACGACCTCGGCTTTCTCCCCGAGCATTCCCTGCATCCCGGTGACGACGCGGTGACCGCGGGAGCGCGCCGCCATCCAGGCGATGGCCAGCACGATGAGGCCGCCGAGCGTGGCGATCGAGGCGATCAGGG
>Ga0157369_10004469_pt1 | contig 16475 bp, 13 predicted proteins | sample C25metaG_FD_113461 | JGI IMG/M metagenome (GOLD analysis project Ga0157369, IMG submission 113461) | Corn rhizosphere microbial communities from Kellogg Biological Station, Michigan, USA - C2-5 metaG | ecosystem: Host-associated > Plants > Roots > Rhizosphere > Soil | place: USA: Michigan... | reverse complement strand
GCTGAGGTTCTGCGCGAAGCCGACCGTCCACGCCGCGCCGTCCGGGTAGTTGTCGGGCGTGTTCGTCCCGTCGTAGTACGGCGTCTGGTAGTAGACGACGTCGAGCTTGCCTGCGTCACCCGCGGTCGACCACGGGAAGATCTGCGTGCCGCTCGTTGTGGAGATCAGGAACGGCCCCTGCCACGTCTGGCCGTGGTCGGTCGAGAACGAGTAATAGACGTGGTGGTCGTCGGTGTAGACGGAGTAGACGTTGCCCGCCTTGTCGACGGACACGTTCACGAACTGATGCCCATAGCCGACCGTCGCGTCGGGGTTGACGTAGACGGGGTAGTCGGTGAACGTCAGCCCGCCGTCGGTCGAGACCGCCATGTACACGCCGTGGTAGTCGCACGTGCCTGCGACGACGCCGAGCTGCGGTGCGCATGCCGTCTCGGCCGCGGTCGTGATCGCCGAGTACGTCTGGTAGATGACGTGCGAGCTGGGGTCGATCGCGAGGTTGCCGATCTCGTTCTCGGAGATCTGGAACGCGTGGTTCGTATCGAGCGCCGAGGCGTACTCGGTCGGCTCGGTAACCCCACTTGAACCGACCGTCTTGCCGCAGCCGACCGTGATCCCCTGCGGCCCGTCGTGGTACGAGAAGCAATAGCCGAATGCGCCATCCGCCGCGATCCATTCGCGGTCGTCGGCCGTCTCGGGCGTCGTGATCGGATTCAGTGTCCAAGTCTGGCCGCCGTCGGTCGACACCGAGATGTCGACGTTGGCGAGCGAGAGGCTCGAGACGTACACGTTGTACTTGCCGGTCGCCGGGTTCGGGTCGGGTGCGACTGCGAGATCGGTGTCGCCGCCGCCCGGAGCGAAGCCGGTGTCGTTCGTCTGCGAGACGCCGTTCGGCGACACAAGCGTCGTGTAGTGCAGTCCGCCGTCCGTCGAACGGAACGCCACGGTGCCGCCGCCCAGGCCGTTCTCGGAGCTGCCGAAGAAGTTGCCCGCGGCGTCGGCGCGAATCGCCGGCTCGGCGGCGATGTTCGAGCATCCCGCGTTGCCCGGGCAGGTTGTGCCCGTCGTCTCCGCAAGCGAGTAGTTGACGAAGCCGGTCTTGGCCGCAGGCGTTGCGGCCGCCGCCAGGCTGAAGACCAAGGCGAGCGTCGCTGCGCCGAGGCTGAACACGATCGTTCTCATTGGGGAGTCCTCCGTCTAGGACGTGCAGAACGGACGGAACATCCCCAAGCGATGTTCTGCCTAAACCGCGTTCCCTGACAGCGCTGTCAACGTTCCACAGCGACGGTCGGAGGACGCGTTCGCCGCGCACGAAGTGGCTCTAACAGCTAGTCATCCGTCTGTGCGCGCGAGGCGACTCTGGGCCCCCGTGACCTTCGTCTGCCTGTGGCTGGGGCTGGCGCTCGGCCTGCAGGCGGTCACGACGCGCGTCGTCGATTGGTACTACATGACCGACGAGCTGCTGTACGAGCGGCTCGCGATCTCGATCGCCCGTAGCGGCTCACCCCTGCCATCGCTCCACGGGCGGGCGGTCGGGTTCTTCGACCAGCTTTACCCCTTGCTGATCGCCCCGGCGTATCGCCACGGTTTCGTACCGAACGGCCTGCACGGCGCTCATGCGATCAACGCCTGGGTGATGAGCTCGGCCGCGATCCCGGCGTTCCTGCTCGCGCGCCGCGTGACCGGCGCGGCGTGGATTGCGCTTGTCGTGGCGCTGCTCACGGTGACCGTTCCGTGGATCGTCTACGCGTCGTTCCTCTTGACCGAAGTTGCGGCGTACCCGGCGTTCCTCTGGGCGATGCTCGCGCTGCATACGACGGCTATGCGGCCTTCGTATCGAAACGATGCGCTGACTCTGCTCGGCGTCATGGTTGCGGTCCTTGCGCGCACGCAATTCGTTTCGCTGCTGCTCGTCGTGCCGCTGGTGCTCGTGCTGCATGACCGCCGCGCGGCCGTTGCCCGTCACCGCCTGCTGGCCTGGACGTTCGCGGCACTCTTCGTTCTCGCGGCGATCCTGATGGCGACGGGGCACATCGCCAGCACTCTCGGTGTGTACGGCGAGACCGTGCACGGAAGTCTCGTCCCGAGCGGAATCGGGCGCGCGCTGCTCGATCACGTTGCGGTGCTCGCGCTCGGTCTTGCGGTGCTGCCGTTTCTCGTTGGCACCGCCTGGATGCTCGAAACGCTCCGCCGTCCGCGCGACGGCAGCGAGGCCTACGGATTCGCCTCGGTCGCGCTCGTCACGACACTCGTGGTCGTAGTGGAGGGAGCGTTGTTCGACGTCCGGTACGGAGGCGCAGTGGTGCGTGACCGCTATCTCTTCTACGCCGGCCCGCTCATCCTGATCGCGTTCTTCTCCGCTCTTCGTGATGGGCGCAGGCTGCGGGTTGCTCTCGTGGCGCCCGCGCTTGTCGTCACCGCCGGCTTTCTCGTGATGCCGGTACCCGACTACGGGCGGCTGGACGTCGGTTCGCCGGTCGGCGTCGTCAGCTCGTATCTTCGAAGTAGCCTGCACTCGGTCGGCGGCACGAGGATCTTTCTCGCAGTCGTCGCCGTGCTCCTGGTGCTCTTCTATCTCGAGGCAACGGTCTTGCTGCGGCGCTCGCATCTCGCAGCCGTGCTCGTGGCGCTGACGATGGTGGCGCTCCCCGCCGAGATGACGTACGCGTTTCTCCAGCTGCTTCGCCACAACGGCACGGCCGGCCGCCCGGTCACCGTGCAGCAGGGCGGAGTCTTCGATTGGATCGACAGGACCGTCGGTACGCACGCGTCCGTGACGATGGTCCCGTATCCGTATTCGCAGACCGACAGCGGCGCGAGTGTCGCGTACTGGTGGGATGTCGAGTTCTGGAACCAATCCGTCGTCCGCGACGCGCACCGGCGAAACGAGTTCCAAGTCACGCCCAGCACGTTCCCGAAGGATGAGCTCCGCTTCGACGATCGCACAGGGCGAGCCAACGAGTCCCTCACGCGCTACGTCGTCGAAGACGCGACCGAGACTCGCTTCCGCGTGTCGGGCAAGGGACTGCAAATCACTCGCAACTCGCTGCTGATCGACACGGAGCGACCCTGGCGAACGGACTGGCTCACCTTCGGGCTCTACCCCGACGGCTGGACGAAGCCGGGCGACGCAGCCCGCATCCGGGTGTTCTCGTCTCCGCAGCAAAAGACGGCGGTGATGCGATACCTGGCGGTTGGTGTCCAGGCCCCGTTTGCGCCGGCGCTGATACAGCGTGAGCCGTTCGACATCAGGTCGAACGCAGACGAGTGGAAGGGCGTCGCGAACGGCGAGGACGCGGTCGTGCACCAGCTTTCGGTGTGCGTTCCCGCGGACGGCTTCGCCGATGTTCGGGTCGGTACCTACGGCCGGGCGTTCGACTCGTACGCCGACGGGCTCAGCCGGCGAGCGGGTCTGCTCGTGACGGAGATCGCGCTCGCCGACGAAGTCGGCCCCGCGTGCTCTTCCAGCAGCCGGTGACGTAGCCGCTACAGCTCGTTCGCAAACGGGAAGCTCGTCTGCGTGCCGCGGCGCGTGACGCTGAGCGCGGCTGCTCGGTTCGCGTAGGCCGCCGCGTCGTCGAGCGAGTCGCCGAGCGCGAGCCGGACGGCAAGGCTGCCCACGAAAGCATCGCCGGCGCCCGTGGTGTCGACCGCAGCGGCCGGCGGCGCCGGGATCAGCCGCTCTCCGCCGGCGGTCGAGACTAGGCAACCTCGCTCGCCGAGCGTGAGCACGACGGCGCCGCAGCCGCGCGCCCGCAACGTCCGCGCGGCCTCCGCCGCGTCCGAGAGGGCGTGGTCGAGCAGCAGCTCCGCCTCGGGCTCGTTGGGGCAGAGAACATCCGCCAGGGCGTAGATCTCAGGCGGGAGCGCGGCCGCCGCGGGCGCCGGGTTGAGGATGGTCGTCGTCGACTCCTCTCGGGCGATCCGGAGCGCGGCGATCGTCACGTCGTGCGGCAACTCGAGCTGGCAGGCGAGGACGTCGGCTCCCGCGATCGCGGGCCGGGCGCGCTCCACGTCGTCGGCCGTCAGGCGACCGTTCGCGCCGGTGACGATGATGATCGAGTTTTCGCCGTGCGGGTCGACTGCGATCGGCGCCACCCCCGACGGCGCCTCCTCGTCGACCGAGACATAGTTGGTGTCGACTCGTTGGGCCGTCAAGTTGGCGAGCAGCTCGTCGCCGAACGAGTCGCGCCCGACGCGGCTGACGAGCGAGACCCGTGCCCCGAGCCGGGCAGCCATGACCGCCTGGTTTGCGCCTTTCCCTCCGTACCCGGAGCGGAAGTCGGTGCCGTGGAGCGTCTCGCCGAGCGCCGGAAGGCGTGGCACGTAGGCGATCAGGTCGATCAGGGCGGCGCCGACGACGCAAATCGAAGGCGCTGGCGTAGATTCGGTGGCGGGAGGGAGAATGGCGTGGTTCTGCGTTGCGAAACGTTTAAGGAGCCTCTAGTTTACGGCCGTGCGAGGCAAGCAGACGGATGTGGCAGCAGCCTCGCCGGCCCGCGTGACGCTGGCCGATGTCGCGCGGCGGGCCGGGGTGTCGATCGCGACGGTGTCCTACGTCGTGAACGAGCGCGGCGGCGTCGGCGAGACGACGCGCGACCACGTCCTCGAGGTCGCACGGGAGCTCGGGTTCCGTCCAAATCGCGTCGCGAGCGCGCTGCGCACGGGTGACAGTCGCGTCTTCGGCCTCGTGCTCGCGGATATCGCCAATCCCTTCTACCCCGAGATCGCCGGTGGCGTGATCGCCGCGGCGGCGACCGCCGGATACGAGGTCTTTCTCAGTCGCGGGCAGCTCGACGGTGACGCGCCGGGTGACGAGGTGCGCGCACTCTGCGATCACCAGTGCGCCGCGCTCGTCTTCACCTCGCTGAAGGTCGCAGACGGGCCGCTCATTGCCGACGTCGTCCCCGCGTCTGTGCCGATCGTCCAGACGGTGCGCCGCGCGCCGGGCCTCGCAGCCGACTTCGTCGGCATCGACGACCGGGGCGGCGCGCGCGAGGCTGCGCAGCACATCGTCGACCTCGGCCATCGCGACATCGCGGTGCTCAGCGGTCCTTCGTTTTCGTCGGCCAGCCTGGAGCGCACTGCCGGCTTCGGCGACGTGCTCGACTCGGCCGGCCTGGCGCCGCCGCCCGAGCGGATGATCGAATGCAGGCTGACGGTCGACTCGGGCTACCGGGCGATGCTCGAATTGCTCGACGCCGGCGGTGCACCGCACGCGATCCTCTGCGGCAACGACTTGATCGCGCTCGGAGCGATCGACGCGCTCGTCGACCGCGGGCTCTCGGTGCCGAAGGATGTGTCCGTCGTGGGCTACGACGACATCTGGTTCGCGTCGTCGCGGCTCGTCGAGCTCACGACGGTTCGCCAGCCGCGTGAGTCGATGGGGCAAGCGGCGGTCACGCTCGCGCTCAAACGGCTGGCCGAAGGCGCCGGCGAGCCGCAGGACGTGATCCTGCCGCACACGTTCGTGCCGCGTCGAACGACGGCGGCTCGGCGTGCGAAGAGACGGAGAGTCACGTGATCGCCGAGAACGCTCTGCCGCGGAGGCGAATCCGCGCCGCGAACCGGCGCGGCATCCGGGACGGCCGCTTCGCCTGGCTCTACTTGTCGCCGGCGCTGCTGATCTTCGCGGTGTTCACGATCGGGCCGGCGTTGTTTGTCCTGTACATCAGCTTCTTCGACTGGAACCTGCTCAACTCGTCGCTGTCGAAGTTCGTCGGCGCGCGCAACTACCGCGACCTCGCCCACTCGAGCGACTTCTGGCACTCGATCGAGATGTCGGCGTACTTCGTCGGTGCTGTTGTCGCCGGCAGCACCGTGTTCGGCCTCGGCATCGCGCTTCTCCTCAGCTCGCGCGGTCTGGTGCGCAGGGCGGTCAGGCTCGCGGTGTTGACGCCGTACTTCACGCCGCTCGTGGCCACCTCGATCGTTTGGGTCTGGATCTTCAACCCGCAGTTCGGTTTGGTCGACAGCCTGCTGCGGATGGTCCACATCCATCAGGTCGGTTGGCTCCAGTCGACGACCTGGGCGATGCCCGCGCTGATCGTCTACACGCTGTGGCACGACCTCGGCTTCACGGTGATCATCTTCCTGGCGGGACTTTCCACCGTCTCCAACGACCTACGCGAAGCCGCGCGCGTAGACGGGGCGCGTTACTGGCACGAAGTGCGTGACGTCGTCCTGCCGCAACTCACGCAGACGATCGTCTTCGTGATCGTCATCACGACGATCGACTCGCTGCAGGCGTTCACCCAGATCTACACGATGACCCAAGGCGGACCGCTCGGCGCGACGACTACCACCGGCTTCCTGCTCTACGAGGAAAGCTTCGTCTTCTACCGCACCGGCTTCGGTGCCGCGATCGCCGTTGTGCTCTTCCTGGTGATCGCGCTGTTCACCCTGCTCCAGCTTCGCGTTACGAGGAGCCGCTCGAATTGACCCACCGTGTTCATTAACCACTCCTGGGAGGGAGCGATGCATCGGCACCGCAAGATCGTGGTCGCCGTGGTTGCGGCCCTCGTCGCAGGCGTCGCCGCGTATGCGGCATATGGCGCCTCGGCGAGCACCCACGCGACGATCAACATCTCGTTCATGGAGGCAATGGCCTCCGGCACACAGAAGCCTGCTCTCGACACGCTGACGAAGCAGTTCGAGGCGCAGAACCCCAACATCAACGTGACGCTCATCGCCGAGCCGAACTACGGCGTCCTGCTGCAGAAAGAGCAGGCGGCAGTGGCCGCCGGCCAGCCGCCGACGATTGCTCAGGCCTACGAGAACTGGGCGGCGTCTTTCGCCGACGCGAAGGCGATCATCCCGATCGGCGGATACGTCAACAACAAGAAGATCGGCGTGAAGACGGCCGACCAGCAGCAGATCTGGAAAGGCGTCTGGCAGGACCTTTTCCTGCCCGACGGCAAGATCTGGATGTGGCCGTTCAACAAGAGCGACTACGTCATGTACTACAACGCCAACAAGCTCGCGGCCGCCGGCCAGCGCGTGCCGAAGACGTGGGTGCAGTTCGCCACCGTCGCCAAGGCGCTGACGAAGAACGGCGACTGGGCGTGGAGCACGGACACCGGCACGCCGGCAGCGCCGGCCGACGGCACGATCGTGATGCTGTCGCTGATCAAGGCCGGCGGAGGCACGTGGATCGCGAACGGCAAGCCGACGCTCGACACGCCTGCTGCGGTCAAGGCGCTCGGCTTCCTGGCCGACCTGAAGAAGTCGGGGGCGCTGCAGCTGGGGACGAACTACCCTGGTGAGACGGCGCTCGGCGCCGGCCGCTCGGCGTTCGACCTGTCGACGATCGCCGGCTACCCGTACGAGCTCGCAGCCGACGGCGGGAAGTTCCCGATGAAGGTCGCCGCGCTTCCGCAGGGCCGCAACGGCCAGGGCAACGCGATGGCCGGCACGAACATCGTCATCTTCACGAAGACCACGAACGCGCAGCGCGCAGCCGCCTGGGAGTACATGAAGTTCCTCTCCGGCGCGAAGCAGACGGCGTACTGGGCGGAGCAGACCGGCTACCTGCCGGTGACGAAGGCGGCGTTGCCGATCATGAAGGGCTACATCGCGACGCATCCGTACCAGCAGATCGCAGCGCAGGCGCTGCAGGTCGCACGCGGCAACCCGCCGTATGCGTGGTGGACGGAAGCCGAGGGTGATCTCACGACCGCCATGCAGCAGGTGCTCGACAACGGCGGCGATCCAGCTCATGCCTTGGCAACGGCACAGCAGAAGGCGCTGGCAGCGGCGAACGGCTAGTGGCAAGCGCTCGTCTCAGAGGAGCACTGGTGCGGAAGCGGCTCGGCCGCTTCCGCACCAGCCTGCTCGCCCTCGTGATCGGGGCGATCTTCGCCTTCCCGTTCTACTGGGTGATCGTCACGTCGTTCAGCTCGACGAATCGCGTCTACCAGTTCCCGCCGGACTTCCTGCCGGGGACCGTGACGGGCAATTACTCGCGCGCCTGGGGCGAGACGACCTGGGTGCGCTTCTTCGTCAACACCGTGTTCATCGCGGGAGCGACGGTCGCACTCGTGCTGCTGACGTCGCTGCTCGCCGGCTTCGCGCTCGGCGTGACGCGCTTCAAGGGTCGCGAGTTCGTGCTCTTCGCGGTGCTGAGCATCCTGATGATCCCGAAAGTCGTCCTGCTGATCCCCGACTACGTGGTGCTCAGCAAGCTGCATTGGCTCGACACCTACTGGGCGCAGATCGTTCCCTGGGGCGCGTCCGTCTTCGGGATCTTCCTCTTACGACAATTCTTCCTGTCGTTGCCGCAAGAGCTTGTCGAGGCGGCGGAGCTCGACGGGGCGTCGCAGATGCAGTTTTTGCGCACGATCGCGGCGCCGCTCGCGCGGCCGGCGCTGATCACGATCGGCCTGTACGTCTTCATCGCGTCGTGGAACAGCTTCCTCTGGCCGTTCATCATGACCTCAAGCCCGAAGGTGCAGCCGATCGAGGTCGGGTTGTCGACCTTCTACGGCACGAACGGCACCGACTGGACGGGTTTGTCGGCGGCTGTCGTCTTCACGACACTGCCGATCATGATCGTCTTCATGATCGCGCAGCGCCGCTTGGTCGAGGGTGCGAGCGCGACGACCGGCGGAGTGAAGGGATGAGCAGACAGACTGTGCTCGTCTTCGATCTCGACGGGACTCTCTACCGCAGCACCGCCGCGTGCCTGCACTACGCGCAGGGGATCGCCGAGATGCTCGAGCCCGCCGCGCGCGCTCCGTATCTCGAAGCGGTCGAAAGGTTCCTGAGCGGCGGGGACGGCGTCGAGGCATCCGACGGCTGGGAGGCGGCCGTGCTGCTCGCCGGCGGCGAACGTGGCGCGTCACGCGCCTTCGCCGAGCCGTTCGGGCGCACGCGGGAGTTCATGCTCAGCGACGCGTGCGACCTCGAGGTCCCAGGCGGGCTGGTGGAGCTGCTCGAGCGCACGTCGGGGACGTCGCGGCGCGTCCTCGTCAGCAACACCCCGTCCTTCGGCGTCATGCCGCTGCTCGCCCGGCTCGGCTTGACGACGCTGTTCGACGAAATCGTCTGCGACGCGGCCAAGCCGCACCGCTTCGCCGAGCGTCTGCGCGGATACGCGCAGGTCGAAGCGCTGCCCGAGCGGTCGGTGCTGTCGATCGGCGACCACTTCGTCAACGACATCGCGCCGGCGCTCGAGGCGGGCTGCTCGAGCGCCTACATCAATCCCTTCGGTGTCGGTCCGCGCGGCGAGGCCGACTTGGAAGCCCCGCGGTTCGAGGAGCTGCTCGACGAGATCGACGCCTGGCTGCGCGAGCCGGCGAGGGCGGCGGCATGACGGCGCGCCTGCGCTTCCACGGCGGTGTCGGCGTGATCGGCTCAACGAAGGTGGAGATCGAGCAGGACGGCTGGCGCGTGCTGCTCGACATGGGCGACGACATCCCGGGTCGCGAGGGACTCGTGCGCGGGCCGCTGCGCTTCACGCCCGGCTCCGAGCTGCGCACACGCCTGCGTCTCGGAGAGGCGCCGGCGATCGAGCGCGTCTACCGCGGCGAGGCAGTCGAAGGAACGGCGCTCGCCGGCGGAGACGACGGCCGCACAGCTCTCTTCATCACGCACGCCCACCTCGATCACATCGGGCTGCTCGGCTGGGTCGATCCGGCGATGCCGGTCTACGGCGCCGAAGAAACGGTGCGGCTGATCGAAGCGCTCGAGTCCGTCGGGCAAGGACTGCAAGGCGGCCGGCCCGAGCCCCGCCCGCTCGGCGAAGGAGAGCCGGTCGAGCACGGCCCGTTCGTGGTCGAGCGCTGGCGCGTCGACCACGACATCCCCGGCGCGTCGGGCTACCTCGTCCACACCGCCGACGGCGTCGTCGCGTACTCGGGCGACCTGCGCATGCACGGCCGCCATCCCGAGCTGACCGAGCGCTTCGCCGAGAAGGCGCACGGCGCCGCCGCCCTCGTGATGGAAGGGACGACGCTCTCGAGCGATCCGCGCTTCACCGTTCGCAGCGAGGCGGAGGTCGACGCTGCGTTCGAAACGGAGCTGCGGCGCACGCCGGGCGTCGTCCTGCTCGCGGCGTATCCGCGCGACATCGAGCGGGTGACGAGCTTCCTGGCGATTGCCGGCCGTTGCGGGCGCACGATCATGTGGCCCCCGGAGATGGCGGCGTTCCTGCGCGCCTACGGCGTCGACGGGATCGTGGAGCTCGATGCCGCAGAAGTGGCACGCAACCCGGCGGGCTTCGTCGTGCAGGTGGCGGGCAACCGGTTCGAGACGCTGCTCGACCTGCCGCTCGGCCCGGGGTCGTCGTTTCTCCATGCGAACGGCGAGCCGCTCGGCCCGTTCCAGGCGACGTGGGAGTTGCTGCAGCAGTGGCTCGCGCGGTTGCAGGTGCCGTTCACGATCATCGGGACGAGCGGGCACGCGACGCCGCATGACCTGCACCGGATCGTCGAGCTGATCGCGCCGAAGGTGCTCTACCCATTGCACACCGTCGAGCCGACTCGGCTCGAGCCGCCGCCGGGGACGTTGCGTGTTCTCGCCGAGTACGGCCGCTGGTACGAGGTTGCGCGACGGTCACGCCGGTTGACCGTCTGCGTCGATCTCGATTCGACGCTGTGCGACACGAGCCATCGCCACCACATGGTTCTCGACGGGGAGGAGCGCGTGAACACCGACTGGGTCGCGTATTCACTGGCATGTGCCGACGATGCCCGCATCGAAGGGACGTGCCGCCTCGTACGCATGCTCGCCGAGCATCACCGGATCGTGCTCGTCAGCTCGCGCGACGAGCAGGCCCGCTCGCTGACGGAGGCATGGCTCGCCGAGCACGATGTCCCGTACGACGAGCTGATCCTCGGCGACGGCACGGTTGGCCTCGAAGAGTTCAAGGCGCATCACGTTGCGGCGCTGATCGAACGCGGCGAGACCGTCGAGCTGGTGATCGACGACCTGGCGACCCTTCCGGCGACGCTGGCGCCGCTCGGCATCCCGGTCCTGACCGTTCGGCCACCATACGGCGAATGAGCGGCGTCACCGTGCAGGCGGTCACGAAGCGCTTCCCCGGCGGCGTCCTGGCCGTCGACGCCGTCGACCTGTCGATCGGCGAAGGCGAGTTCATGGTTCTCGTCGGCCCGTCAGGGTGCGGCAAGACGACGTTGCTCCGGATGATCGCCGGCCTCGAAGATGTCAGCGACGGCCGGATCGTGCTCGACGATCGCGATGTCACCGACGTTCCCGCCCGCGAGCGCGACATCGCGATGGTCTTCCAGAACTACGCGCTCTATCCGCACATGACCGCCCGTCAGAACCTCGGCTACGCCCTGCGCATGCGCGGGACGCCGAAGAGCGAGATCCGCGGCCGCGTCGACGAGGTCGCGCGCATGCTCGGCCTCGAGGAGCTGCTCGACCGCAAGCCTGCGCAGTTGTCCGGCGGGCAGCGGCAGCGCGTCGCGATGGGGCGCGCGATCGTCCGCGAGCCGGCCGCATTCCTGATGGACGAGCCCCTGTCGAACCTCGACGCGAAACTGCGCGTCGGCATGCGCGCCCAGCTGTCGCGGCTGCACGAGCGGCTCGCGACCACGACGATCTACGTCACGCACGACCAGGTCGAGGCGATGACGCTCGGGCAACGCGTCGCCGTGATGCGCGACGGACGGGTGCAGCAGGTCGACGAGCCGCAGGCTCTCTACCGCGAGCCCGTCAACCTGTTCGTCGCCGCGTTCATCGGGTCGCCGTCGATGAATCTCGTCGAGGCGACGCTCGACGGTGACACGGTGTCGTTCGCGGGCTACACGCTGCCGCTCGCGCGCGGCCGCCGTCCGGATCGCCCCTCCGGCGCGCGCGTGATTCTCGGCATCCGTCCCGAGGGTTTCGAGGATGCTGCCTTCGCGGACAGCGGCTTGCCGCAAATCGAAGCCGAGTGTGCGGTGCTCGAAGATGTCGGCTCGGACGCGCACGTGATCTTTCCCGTCGCGGCACCGCGCGTCGACGCGACCGACTTGCGTGCGGCGAGGGAGGACGACGACGAGCTGCTCGCCGACGACGCCTCCCTCTTCAACGCGCGCGTCGACGCTCGAACCGGCGCGCGCCGCGGCGCCCGCATTCGGCTGGCCGTGGATCCGGAGCGTCTCCACTTCTTCGACGGAGACACGGGGCAAAGCCTGCTGCGCTAGCGGCGCCTCGCAAGCGGCGCCGGCGGCGCGCGCCTAATGCCGGCTGAGCAGCCGGCTTGCGCACGGGTCAACGGCAACTTCGTCTGACTACATCGATGAAAGTGACAATTACGCGGACTCACGTCGGCTGACGCGTTTGCTTTCCGGACGACGGCAGGTATCGTCGGCGGACGGGGCCAGGCGGGCACGTCGCTGTTTCCGAGCTGCACGCACTTCAGCTGAAGCACGCGAATGGCTCTTTCACCTGCGGCCCTGTGGGAGGTTCTCGATGCGGAGTTCTCTGTTCGTGCTCGCGCTGGCGTTCGCACTCGCGTTCGCCGGCGCGTCCCAGGCGTCCTCGAACGAGGCGCGGCTGTACCACCTGCCGGCCGGCGTGACTGTCGTGCGCGGCTGGGCGATGTGGGGCGCCGACGTCCCCGTCGTCGGAGCGACGGTGCGCGCGCAGACGCTGTCCGGCCGGTCGCTCACGGTCCTCGGCGGCTCGGACGCGCGCTACGCACGCACGAACACGTTCGGGCTCTTCGCAGCGCGCATCCGCGACCTGCCGCGGCAGTTCGTGATCCTCGTCGACGTCCCTGGGAGCGCTGCGTCTCATGGCCCCGCGACACTCCGGGAGGTCGTCTCACGCTCCGCCGACCGCCCGGCCGACGTGAACCCGTCGACCACGCTCCTGGCACTCAGGATCCAGCGCCACCCGGACGAGTTGCGCGCCGTCGCGCGTGCCAAGGTGCAGCACCTTCTCGGGTTGCCGGGCTGGCACAGCCTCGACCACGACCTGAGCGGCACCAACCGCTACTTCGACGGTGACCGGTTCCTGTCCGCGGCCGTCGCGCACGGCGGGGTCGCGTCGTACCTCGCATCGCTCGCACGAAAGCTCGACTCTCCGGGTGCCGCCCCGGTTTCCTTCGCGCCCGTTCGCCCGTCCGCCGCCACGTTCGCGGCGACCGACGACCCAGTGGGCGACCTCGCGAGCGTGCTCCTGACGAAGCTCGCCAACGAGGCCGTCGGAGCTGCGGGCAGCGCGATCCTCGGCGAGGTCCTCACGAAGATCGGCTACGGCACGACGGCGCAGCTCAACGCGATCCAGGCGCAGATCGCCGACGTCCAGACCGAGCTGGGGACGATCCAGAACGACATCACGAACGTCGACCTCGACGTGAAGGCGTTCGCGTACCTGGCGATCAATGCGACCCTGAACGCGTCGTACACGAACGCGTCGACGCAGGCGCAGGACACCGTGGTCAACCACGCGACGGCGATCCAGGCCCAGATCCAGGCCGTCGCCGACGATCCGTACGACCCTTTCTGGGACCCGGCGATCGTCCACTCTTGCCTCATGAGGTTCATTGCAGACCCCGAGATGCACCTCCGGGAGTGAGCTGAAGCCTCGCGCGCAAGTCCTGCCTCAGTCTGCGCCTCGCTAAGTCGGCTTCAGGCGGACTCTTGCGTTCGTCCCCGGCGCGCCGTCCACGCCTGCCGCAGCGCGCCGATGGTACGCGGTCAGCAAGGCCGCGCACGTTCGTTGCCGCCTAGGGCCTTTTGCGATCACGCGGTCGCCAAGCGTACGACTGACTCCCCGCAACAGCACGCTCCTGTGGGCTCGCTCTCTGCTGACTAGGGGATGTCGAGATCAAGAACAGCAACTTGCCCTGAGACGAGGTCGGCTTCGACTAGGCCGTTTGAGACGGCCAAGTTGTCAGTGGCGTTGCCAGCATTGCTGCGAACGTAGAACTGGCGTGCGTCAACATGGGATCTGATTGCACCTGTCGCCGCACTCACGACGAGTAATCCTGACGGCGATTTCACGAGGATGTAGTCGGCGGCTGTGACAACCGGAACGCTCGAACCGGCGGGGATCGACCAAGTGGGGGTGGAGAGATCCGCGTATTTGAAAAACGCGAGGCGCGATCCGCCGTAAACACAGATTCCCTGGGTTCCTGCAACTGATTTGTAGTCACGCCATGAAGCTGGTTCGGTCACGTTGCGCACTAGAGCACCCGTTCTCACGTCATGGGCTAGGACGCAGCCATTTCCGAACTGCCACTCGGTGGGTCCGACTAACGCCGAGTCGGTGTTCGAAGATACACCCGTCGGGTTGTTGGTTCCTTCCGCGCAAGTCGAAGTGAATGTCCACGCTTGTTGGCCCGTGATTACGTTGAACCCGGTGTGTTCGAACTCCTCATCGCTTACCTGGGTGACGCTCTCCGAGATTCCGTATGCGATGTAGCTTGCGCCGGCGCCCCCAAGAGACTTGTACAGGGGCGTGTGCTGCCAAAGGAGTTTTCCGGTGCTTCCGTCGTACGCGGCGATCACGCCGTTTTCTTCGATCACGGTCGCTTCAGGATGGCCAGGCACGCCTGAGGGGCCATCCTGAATGGGCCGACCATTGGCGGAACCCGACCCTTCGGGGTCGCGGATCGTCCATAGGCGCTTCCCAGAAGTGGAGGAGTACGCCGTGGTATAGCGCTGGGTTGTCCCGTTGCTGAAGCCGGATGGCGCCTGTTTCTTAGTTGAGAAGAAATAGACGTGCTGATCGGTGATCTGATACTTGGCTCCCAGCGACGTTGGCAGTTTCCATGCAACCGAATGTTTCAAGAGATTGAAGTCGACGAGCCATTGCGGTCCGTTTCCCACGGAGGAGCGGCCGCATATGAATACGAGGCTATGGTTTGCTAGTAGTGGAGCGGCCGCCCCGCCAAATGCCTGCCGCGCCGGACTTCCAGGTTCAGACGCTGCCACGTCGTACGTAGTTTGATTCAGCCCCGCAAGGCAGACAGCATTACTTGCCCCAAATGGCAGGAGGACTTGGCCGATGCGGCTTTGGTGGCCTTTGGCCGATGTCGCTGTACCGTGGCGTTGAAGCGTGCGTTGCGACATGAAGGAGTTGGGTCCGTCGCTAGCCCGCGGCATCGCCTCGAGCCCGGGAGCCACCGTCAAAGCGACCAGGCAGAAAGCGATGAGCACGGGCAACGGGAATTGCCGCTTTGCCGATCCCGCGAGATTCTCGAAGGCCACAGTTTTCGTTCGAAGGTCGATAGCTGACTGTAGACCTCGAACTCGCCCGGGACAACTCTCTCGCGCCAGTTGAGAGCGGCCGCGATTTGAACTTCCGGCTGGTGGCTGGCACATTCAGCCCCGGTCGCAACGTCCTGGTGTGAGCCGACCTTGCGAGGAAGCGACACGTGTCGGCAGCTGCGGTGAGCGAATGAACTTGCGCGGTTCAGCGCCCGCACTCTGTAATGCCGCGAGGGCGGCGCCGGCGAACACGGCAAGTTTCGCGTGCGTATCCGCGGCGCGCTAGTCATATTCTTCGGCCGAGCGCGTCGCGATTCTGTCGCGGTTCGCCTGCTCCTCCTCGAGTCTGGCGCGAAGTTCGGAGTCGGATGGGATCTGGTCACTCATTTCGTTTGCAACCCTAGCCCGTTGAGTTTGCGCCAGTTGTGCGCCACTCGGCGTCTCTCTCGGGCGGTTTCAGGCGGTCATGAGCGGAAGTCCAACGATGCGCACAGCGAGGTAAACGACCTGCACCTCGCCCACATCTCCCCTGAACACTGCGATGCCCCCGGCATGAATCGAACATGCGCACGCGGTTTAGGAAACCGCTGCTCTATCCACTGAGCTACGGGGGCGCGCGGAAAGCGTAGCCCCCGTGCTCAGCGGGTTATGCGTCGCTAGACGCCGAGCACCTTCTTGGCCTTCGCCACCGACGGCAGCGCGGCCTTCGTCTTCGCGAGCGGACGCGCGCGGACGGTGACCGACGCCGGCTTCGCGGAAATCGTGATCTCCTCGCCTGTGGCCGGGTTGCGGCCGGGGCGTGCCTTCGTCGCCGGCTTCATGCGCACGGTGAGTTGAACGAGATTGCCGATCTTCACTTTCTCGGCGTTGCCGATCTCCTCGAGCACGATCTCCTCGAGCGCGGCGAGGGCGTCCTTCGCCTGTGCGCGGCTGAGGTCGGCGCGCTCGGCGATTTCAGCGGCAAGTTGGGTCTGCGTGAGAGCCAAGGGTTCTCCTATGGGGTTGATTGGGTAGCGGCGCGGAATTCAAGCGATTCCACCGGATGATGCGCCCGGCACCGGACCGTGGACAGGCAGACTCTCACGAAACCACTGAAGGAGAGGGATCGATGGCGTTGCAGATCGGCGATACGGCACCCGACTTCGAGGCGGAGACGACCGAAGGCACGATTCGCTTCCACGACTGGCTCGGCGACAGCTGGGGCGTGCTCTTCTCGCATCCGAAGGACTTCACACCGGTTTGCACGACCGAGCTCGGCTACATGGCGTCGATCAAGCCCGAGTTCGACAAGCGCGGCGTCAAGATCATCGG
>Ga0157369_10004467_pt1 | contig 16477 bp, 15 predicted proteins | sample C25metaG_FD_113461 | JGI IMG/M metagenome (GOLD analysis project Ga0157369, IMG submission 113461) | Corn rhizosphere microbial communities from Kellogg Biological Station, Michigan, USA - C2-5 metaG | ecosystem: Host-associated > Plants > Roots > Rhizosphere > Soil | place: USA: Michigan... | reverse complement strand
ATCCGGGCCAACGGCGTTGCCGGTCTGGTGTGTCCGGACAACAACCCCGCCTCGTGCTCGTCCTTCCCCGCCGGCTGGTCCAACCCGAGCAACCCGCAACTTGTGCCCCTCGACAGCGCCGGCGTCGGCTGCCAGACGGGGAAGAACAACTGCGCCAAGGTCTGGATCGGCGTGGTTACCGGATTTTCGCCGCCCGCCGTGAAGACCGGCACCTACAACATTCACTCCGAAGGTGTCTACGGCTTGGGGCCGAGTGCACGCCGAGTCGTCGTGACGATCACGGTCACGCCGGACACCTATCCGGTCGGCGTCTTCGCTCAGACGGTGAGCGGCAACGGTGGGACGGCGATCTACACCGAGAGCCTGTTCAGCACCGACTGCATCTCGCCCATCGACACGGGCTCGGGCAACGGCACCCGGTTCACGGGAATCGACGACTACTGGGGCCAACCGGCGGCCGGCCACTCGACGACGCATGTGTCGTCCGCGGTTCACTGCGGCAGCAACGGCTACATCGCCTCCGGCAGCCCGTCATCCACGTCAGCCAACTCGGCAGCCTGCCCCAGCAGTGCAGCCCTCAATGGTGAGCAGTCGGTCGACGGTGGTCTCGTCAGCAGCTCGGTGGGCAGCCAGTGCTACCAGCAATACCAACGCGCGGACGGCTCTTGGTATCCGGACGGCGTGTGCCCGCAAGGCGTGACGTCGCCCTACAGCGACGGGTTGTGTGACACGACGGCGTTCACCACCGCCGACCTGCAGCGCTACGGCTATCGGCCGCGCGGACTGTCCGACGCCGAATACGCCGCGCTCAAGTCACGAGCACGTGCCGAGGGGCTCTACAACATCTCGGTCAGCTCCGTGCAAGCAGCGCTGACGACTGTCGTCAACGGTGGCATCAACGACCCAGTGCTCTACTGGGACTGCTCGAACGCCGGGAGCATCTGCTCCAGCACCGCACCACTGTCGCTCTCCAGCAGCAACCTGCCGCCTGGCGTGTTCGACCACGCGCCGACACCGGTTGGCGGCTCGTGCGCCTCGCCGATGCCCATCCTGACCGTTGTCGTCGAACACGCCGACGCCGTCTACAAGGGTGGCACCAGCACATGGACGGACGCTGCGTTCTTCGTGCCGGACGGCAGCTTCAACGCCAACGGTGGCTACCAGGTGCTCGGCACAATGTTTGCCAAGAACCTCTCGCTCGGCGGCACTGTTGCCTACTCACTGGACTCCTGCTGGGTCGGGAGCTTCCCCGGCCCGATCATGACCATCAAGCAGGTCAACTTCCGCGAGGACGACGCCACCGACGCGCCCTGACGTGTTGGTCGGAATCCGTCGAATGGCGGCCAAAGGCAGCAGCAGGGCGCCGAGGAAGAGGCATCCGAGCATGTAGCGCGCCAACTGGTTCGGGTTGTCGACGAGCACGACCAGCTGGTTGGCCAGCAGGAACGCAGCAGCAGCACCTAACACCGGCCGCCGCAGCCGTACTGCCGCGAACGCGATCGCGATGTAGGCGAGGTAGCACCACGTCGCTCCGCGCCACAAGATGAACTGCGCCGATCTGGCCGTCGTGCCCTTGAAGATTGCAGTGACGGCGGAGTGCCACCACGGCGCGGGCGCCGCCGGCACCAGCGCCTCGACCGACGCGGAGGAAAGCGCTGCGCGCTCGTGGTACAGGTTCGTCGGTGTCACAAGCGGGGGCAGGATCGTGTGCGACTGCACCGGCCAGACGCTCCAAGCGATTGCGCCACGGCACCAACGCGCAGCGATGACACGCGACGGCGCGCGCTCGAGCAACGAAACCCAGAGGCGCTCGAGCCGGCCCGCGACCGGATGGGCGTTGAGCACGAAGTCCTCACCGGTGAGCGGGTCAGAGGCATAACAGGTCGACCGGTCGCGCCACCACGACAACGGGGCGACCTGTGCCATCAACGCTTTCTCGGAAGCCGTGAACAACTGCGGGTCGTGTCGGTACAGGACGCCGATGTCGCCGTACGCCGGTCCGAGCATGAGACTGCTGTCCGCCGGCACAGCCCCCGCAGCGGGCGCGACCGCGAAGGTTACCAGCGCCCACATCGCCGTGCCGACCGCGGTGGCTATGACCATCGGGCGCCAGAGCGCGCGAGCGAAGAGCAGCACGACCACGGTTGCCAGCACGAGCATCTCGACGCCGTTCTGGCGGCAGAGCGTCATCGTCACTGCGCCGCCGGCCAGGAGCAGCGTGGACCTCTGCCGCCACCACGGCGTCTGCTCCTGGTCGGCGATGCGCTCCAACAGCCCGGCGGCGCAGAGCAGCTGCCCGACGACGAAGAGCATGTCCTTGGAGAGGTACGCCACGAACGCGCCGGTCATCGGCAGGGCGCAGGTGATGCAAGCCGCGGCGGCGGTGAGCCGAGCCGGTGCGCCGAGTCGATGCACTGCGCGGGCAACAAGGGTGACGGCAGCGGCAAAGGCGCTCAGTTGCAACAGGATGAGCGGGGCGACGCTTCCGGTCACCGCCAGCGAGAGCCACTCGAGCGCGTCGTAGGTGACCGAGCCGCCGAGGTACCAGTTGCCGTGCGTGATCCCGTAGGTGTAGGCCACGGAGTCCGGGCTGAGCAGAGCCGGGAACACGCCGAGCCACCAGACCAGCAGCAACAACTCGCCAATGCAGGCGACGACGAGCCAGGGATGGCGGCGCGGAAGACTCATCTCGACTACATAAAGTAGTAGACAGGGTACGGATCGCTGAGCGCAGAACTGGTTCAGATTTACCCCCGCCGATGAGCGGGTCATGCATGATCGGTGAAGTGGACGCGAAGTTTGTCGCGCGCTGGGAGCTCGCCGGCGTCGGGGGAGTCGTGGTGGCGGTCGACGTGCTCCGCGCGTTCACCACGGCCGCCTACGCCTTTGCCGCCGGCGCGGCTGAGATCTGGCTGGCGGCCGAGGTCGATGAGGCGTTGGCGCTGGCCCGGCAACTTCCGAACGCGCTGGTCCTGGGCGAGGACCAGGGTCGCCGACCACCCGGGTTCGACTTCGCCAACTCGCCGGTCGCCATCGCAACGGCGCAACTGGCCGGGCGGGTGCTCGTGCAACGAACGTCCGCGGGCACCCGTGGAGTGCTTGCGGCCGTCGATGCGGATGAGATCTATGCCGCCAGCTTGGTCAACGCCTCGGCCACCGCTGAAGCGGTCGCGCGGCACGGCGAGGGGCCGCCGACCTACGTCGTCACGGGCCGCTTCCCCGACCATCCGAACGGCGGCGACGACGACCTGCTCACCGCGCAGCTGATCGAACGCGCTCGTCTCGGTGAGCCGCTGCAGAGTGCTGAAACGGCTCGTCGTGTCGCCGCATCACGAGAGGCCGGCGTGACGCTCGCACTCGGCGGTGACGATGTGCACCCGGACGACGTCGCCTTCGCAACAGCTGTCGATCGCTTCAGGTTCGCCATGCGGGTCCAACGAGTTGACGGACTCATGCGTTTGGTGCGCGAGGACGTCAGCTGATCAGGGTTTCCGGGTCCGGCCCGACATAGCTCGCTCGCGGCCGGAACGGGCTGCGGCGGGTGTACTCCTCCATCGCGTGAGCGATCCAACCCGCGGTTCGGGCGATCGCGAAGATGGCCTCTCCTGATCCGATCGGCATGTCACAAATCGCGGTGAGCGTGGCGACCGCGAAGTCACTGTTGGGAGCCGGCAATCCGCGCCCGCTCACCTCCGCAAGCGCGGCCTCGGCCGCCGCCAACTTGGGATGACCAGGCGCAGCCGCGCGGAGCAGCTCGAACATCAACAGTCCGCGCGCATCGCCGTTCTTGTAGACAGCATGACCGACGCCGGGAATTCGGTCGCCCTCCCGCAAGCGTTCACCGATCACCCGCGACGCGTCATGCGGACGGCGCATCTGCGCGAGCAGCCGCTCCGCGCCGAGCGACGCACCGCCGTGCATGGGGCCGCCGACCACACCGAGCGCGGCCGCGACAACGGCGTACGGATCCGCTTTGACCGAGGCCGCCACCCTCGCGGCCACGGTCGAGGCGGCCAGCTCGTGATCCGCGAGCAGGATGAGTGCGGCGCGCAACGTGTCTACCAGCGGCCCGTCGGGCGCCCGGGCGGTCAGCTTTGGCCAGAGCCGCTGCGGCACCGAAGCGGTCGCCGCCTGCTTGCGTCGCGAGACCGAGGGCAATGCGTCGACCATGCCCGCGACTAGTGACCGCGCCGTCGCGAGGACAGCGTCGGCATCGAGGTTGAACCGCATCGGGTCCATGACCCCGAGCGTCGTGACGATCAGCTGCAGCCGGTCCAACGCGAGCACGTCGCGGGGGAGCGCCGCCTGCGCTGCAACCGCAACGTCGACCGCGTCGCCGCGGGCCACCCAGGGATCCTGGCTCTCGTTGTCGGCGCCGGTCCAGAGCCAGTTCGCCACTGCTTCGTACGACGACGTGCGCGCGAGCTGCAGAGCGTCACGGCCACGGAAGAAAGGCCGGTCGGCGCCGAGCGATGTGATCGCGGACGTGAACGCGAACGGCCCAGCCTGGTCGGTGGAGCCTCGCCGGTGCAACCGAGCGATCTCCTCCGCGTCGAACAGGCTGCGTCGGCCGTCGGCGTGCCGTCGCCGGGTGAGAAGGCCCCGGCTCACGTAGGCGTAGAGCGTCGCCGGCTTGACGTCCAGCCGCCGCGCGGCTTCGGCCGCGTCGATCCATCGATCGTCGGGCACCGCTCGCCTCCCGGTTATATTGATTTGTGAATCAATATTGATCAATGACGATTGACATGTCAACCTCTGCGCATGCCGCAAATCCACTTCCTTGACGTGACAAACCGGGACGGTGTGCAGACCGCGCGCATCGGCCTGTCCAAGTTCGGCAAGACGATGGTCAACTTCTATCTGGGCCGTCTCGGCGTCGCGCAGTCCGAGATCGGCTTCCCCTTCCTCTTCCACGAGGTGCCTTACGTCCGCACCCAACTGGCGCTGGCCGAAGCCGGCGCGTTCGGCGATCTGCGGTTGTCCGGCTGGTGCCGTGGCATCCCTGGCGATGTCGAGAAGGCAGCTCCGCTCGGACTGCAGCACTACAACCTCTCCATCTCGACCTCCGACTACATGATCCAGAACAAGTTCCGCGGCAAGCTCGACCGCAAAGCGATCATCGCGGAGATGACCGCCGCGGTCCGCGTCGCCAAGGAGGCAGGCGCGCTGACCGTCGGCGTCAACGCCGAGGATGGATCGCGCACCGATGACGGCTTTCTGCTGGAGTTCGGTCTCGCCGCCAAGGAGGCCGGCGCCGATCGGATCCGCTACTGCGACACCATCGGCGGTGACACGCCTGACCGCATCAGGGAACGCTTCGCCAAGCTCGCCACCGGTGTCGGGGTCCCGATCGAGACGCACTGCCACAACGACCTGGGACTCGCCGTAGCGAATTCGCTCGCCGGCGCCCAGGGCGACCTCGATGCGGGTCAGGACGCATGGATCAACACGTGCATCAACGGAATAGGCGAGCGTGCAGGCAATGCCGATCTGGTGTCCACGATCCTGGCATTGCGGCATGGCTTCGGTCTGGGCGATCGCAGCGATGACAACGGGATCGGCGATTCGATCGATCTGTCCTGGGCACGACGGTTCGGAATCTGGGCGAGCCATGCCACCGGGCAGCCGTTGCCGCTGAACCAGGTCGGTGTCGGACCCAACGCCTTCGCACACGAGTCCGGCATCCACGCCGACGGTGCGTTGAAGGACCACGGCAACTACGAGCTGTACGACGAGAGCACCCTCGGCCCGTTCCCGAACGACCGGCATGGCCGCGCGGGCCGCGTCGTATTGACTGGCGAGTACGGCGGAAAGGCGGGCTTCCGGCACGTGCTGGACGAACTCCAGTTGACCGTCGTGGCTGAGGATCTCGCGTTCGAGCTGGTGCAGCTGTGCAACGCGATGACGGGACGACCGTTGACCGACGACGAGCTTCGGCTGATCGTTGGTTATCCGCGCGAGCTGTCTCTGCTGTTCCCCGCGTATGTCTGACTAGCAGTCGAGCCAGTAGGTGCGGTAGATCATGCGGTCGTCGACAAGGTGCTCACGCTCGTTGATGCCGGCGACGATCAGCCCGTGCGCGTTGAGGAACGTCTGTGTCAATGGCTGGCTGATGGGCTCACTCATCGGGCCCAGGACGAGTCGTCCGCCGGGCGCGACGAACGTGGTCGCCAATCGCACGACCAGTTCGAGTCGACGCCACGGGAGGACATACTCCAAGCCGGCTCGCACATAGGTGAACTTCTGTGGCGGTTGCCACGTCATGACGTTTCCGAGCCAGATGCGGTCCTGCCACTGCGGCAGGCGGCTGCGCGCCAAGTCGACGAACTCCGGCACGACGTCGAGGCCATAAGGCTCGACCTGGAACCCGTGAGCCCCGGACCATGTCGGTAGGCACTCCATCAGAAATCCGTTGGCGCAACCGACATCGAGAAACGTGCCGTCTTGATCAAGCGCATACGCGACGCCGCCACGCGCTTGGATCCAGTCGGCTTCGGTGCCCCCCTTGCCGGAACCGGCCCACGGTGTCTCCGCAGCCAGATAGGCGGGACGCAGCAACGAGGCGATCGCGTCGTGCCAGCCCTGCTCGCTGAGCTCGCCGGTCATCGCGCGTTGCAGGAGAGCCAGCAATTCCTGGTAGCCGCTGTCGCGCAGCAAGGGCATTCGTGTCGTCACGCGGCGATGATCTCGTAGGTTGGCGGCATGGCCCGATTGCGCGTCAACGGTGAGGTCCATGAGGTCGCGGGAGACGGCAGCCGCACGCTGCTGCGGACGCTGCGCGACGAACTCGGTCTCACCGGTGCGAAATACGGCTGCGGCGAAGGCCAATGTGGCGCATGCACGGTGCTCGTCGACGGCACGGCGAGGCGTGCCTGCGTGACCTCGCTCGACGACGTCGACGGCGCCGAGGTCACGACGATCGAGGGACTGACCGCGCAGAACGGGTTGCACCCGGTGCAGCAGGCGTTCGTCGATGCGCGGGCCATGCAATGCGGCTACTGCACACCCGGAATGGTCATGTGCGCAGTGGCGCTGCTCGAGCGCACTCCGGATCCCGACGTCGATGCTGTGCGCCAGGCGCTCGACGGCAACATCTGCCGGTGCGGCGGACATCCGCAGATCGTGGCCGCGGTGTGCGCTGCCGCGTTTGGTGCCGTGGGTTCGCCCTTGCCGGCGCCAGTGAAGAGCAACCCGGGCAACGAGAAGTTGTCGGTCGAGTTGCCACCGCTCGAAGGCGGCGACCGGTCGTGGGGATGGACCACGCCGGGCGGCGTTCGGTTGGTCATCGACGGCGATGATCAGGTGCACGTGGCCGTGGGCAAGGTCGACGGCGGACAAGGCAACAGATGGGCGCTCACGCGGTTGATCGCCGCCGAGCTCGGCGTCCCGACCTCATGCGTCCACCTGGACATGGGAGACACGGGCACCGCGACGCACGACCTGGGCACCTTCGGCAGCCGTTCGATGCCGGACCTCGGTCATGCGGTGCGACTGGTCGCGGCGGAGGCGCGGCGCCGGCTGCATGACGGTGATGGCAGCGGCCCGGTGAGCCCCGACGCCGAGCTGCCCACGACCCCACCCGACATCGGTGACCTGGACGATGCGGCGGTCCGGCACGGACTGACCGCCGCCGTCACGGGAGCGAAACGCTTCCCCTCCGACCTGACACTGCCCGGGATGCTGCAGGGTGTGGTGCTGCGCCCGCCGGCGCAGGGTGCCCAGCTGCTCCGTGTCGACACGTCCGCAGCCGAGGCGATGTCCGGGGTGCGCGTGATCGTGCACGGGGACTTCGTCGCGGTCGCTGCTGCCAGCCGCGACGACGCCGACCGAGCGGCGTCGGTGCTTCGCCCCGAGTGGGAACTGCCCGCTGCACCATCCGAGTCAGAGCTGATCGAGCATCTCCGCACGCATCCGGTCGACGACCGGGGGTGGAGCGGATCGACGGAGCATGTGACGGGCGATGTCGCCGCTGCCTGCGCGGGTGGCGACGTCGTCATCGACGCGACGTATACGACCGCCTACATCGCGCACGTCCCCCTCGAGCCGCGGGTTGCTCTTGCGACCGTCGACGACGACACCTTGACCGTGTGGGTGGGATCGCAGCGACCATTCGGTGTGCGGTCGGAGGTGGCTGCTGCACTCGGCATGGCCGAGGAAAGGGTGCGGGTCGTCGTTCCGGACTTCGGTGGCGGCTTCGGCGGCAAGCACTCCGGCGACGTCGCCGTCGAGGCAGCCCGGATCGCGTGCGCGACGGGTCGTCCGGCAAAAGTGGAGTGGACGCGTTCGGAGGAGTTTCGGCACGCCTATCTGCGGCCGGCGGCAGTCATCGATGTGCGCAGCAGCGCCGGCAGCGATGGAGTGATCACCGGTTGGGAGTTCACCAACATCAACTCAGGCGCGGCGGCGTTGCGGACGCCGTACGTCATCGCGAACCAGCACGTCCGATACCAGCCGGCGCAGTCGCCGTTGCGACAAGGCTCTTATCGGGCGCTGGCAGCGACCGCCAACACGTTTGCGCGAGAGTCGCACATGGACGAGTTGGCGGCGGCGCTCGAGGTCGATCCGGTCGAGCTGCGGTTGCGGCACTTGAAGGACGAACGCTTGAAAGCGGCACTGAGCGAAGTCGCCGCTCATGTCGGGTGGACGTCAGAGCAGAACGAGCCCGGAGTCGGCTGGGGCATTGCCTGCGGGATCGAGAAACAGGCACGTGTCGCGACTGCTGTGCAGGTGCAGGTGGACCGAAGGGGCGGTGTGCAGGTCCGCCGCCTGGTCTCCGCCTTCGACTGCGGAGCAGTGGTGGATCCAGACGGTCTGCGCAACCAAGTCGCCGGCGCGGCGATCATGGGTCTCGGCGGTGCACTCTGGGAGGCGGTCCACTTCGAGAGCGGTCGGATCGAGACCACGAGCTTGGCCGACTATCGAGTGCCGCGATTCAGTGACATACCGGCGATCGAGGTGCTTCTGCTCGATCGACCTGACATCGAGTCGGCCGGTGCTGGGGAGACGCCGATCATCGCGGTGGCGCCGGCTCTCGCCAACGCGATTTACGCAGCAACCGGTCGGCGACTCAGGTCGATGCCGTTGCACCCGGACGGCCGACTGCGCGGCGACTGATCAACCGCGTCAGGCGCGCGCGCTCTTGACGTGTGTGTCGTCGTCTGTTTGCAACGCCTGTAGAGCAGCCGTCAGGACGATGTCGCGCTGGTTGTCGAGCACGTCGATCGGGATCTGCGGCACGGAGTGGATGACTCCCATCGCGCAAGCGGTGCGTACGACGCGACGTGGTGACGGGTCGGGTCCGGTGAGCAGCTGCTGAATCGCAGCGACCAGACTGCGAGCGCGTTGTCCGACGTCCGGATGGTTTTGCGTAGCCGGCTCACGGCTGAGCAAGCCGACTACGTCGACGTGGGTGAGAAACAGGTCGAGATATGCGGCGAGCACGCGCGCCTCGTCGTGCTGCGCGTCGGCGCGCATCTCGGTCACGAGCCGGCTCATGCCATCCAAGAGCGGACGGGTGAGCTCGAGCAGCAGCTGCTCTTTGGCCGGGAAGTGGTAATACAACGCGGCCTTGGTCATGTGCAGCTGATCGGCGATCTGTCGCAACGAGGTCGCGTCATAGCCCTGGGCTGTGAAGAGACCGAGCGCGGTCGCCAGGATCTGCTCGCGCGTGCCGAGATGTGTCGGTTCAGTCATTCGTCTTCTCGCTTCGGTCCCCGTGGGCGCAGCGTATCCGGTAGCGTCTGTCCTTGCCGGTCGGCAAGTAAGGGGGAGAGGCGTGGGTCGACTTCCGTTCGGGAGCGACGCTCGGCTGCGGCGGCTCCTCGCGCCGCAGCTAGCCGCAGGCGAGACGATTCAGGCCACCGCTCGGGACGCCGTCTTCGGCGACCACTGGGCAATCACCGATCGGCAACTGCTCCATCTGAGCCGCGATCGCAGCCAGTTGCAGGCGGTCAGCCTGGTTCACCTCATCGGCGAGGTCCGGCACGAGGCGAGCGGCCTTACGGTGCGGGTCCGTTCGTCCCGCGACCTCTCGGTCACGCTCCTCGGCGCCTTCCGCAAGCCCAATGACTTCACCCGACGGATCCAGGCCGCCGTCGACCACCACCATTCGGACGAGCCGGAAACCGGCTGAGCTACGTCGTCTTGCGGGAGGCGTCTTCGTCGCTCGCCCGTTGCGCCGCAACGAGTGGAGTGACCGGCGACGTGAACGGTTCGACGCTTACCTCGTCGCCGATGTGCACGGCACCGCCGACTTCGACGGCAGTCCACGCACCGAACTGGGCCCCGTGATGGCGGGCGAGCGTGCGGAAGATGTCGCGGTCCTCGTTGAGCCCGGGCTGCGGGCGGGTGACCATCGTGCATCGGATGCAGGGTTGCAGCGGTTTCAGTTGAGAAGTGCCGATGCGCAAGGTGGCGTGCCCGCACCATCCGTCCTCGAGCCAGCCGTCGTCAGCGGTTTCCACGACGAGGTTCGCCCGGAACCGGTCCAGATGCCAGTCGCCGTCCGGGTAGAGCGCGGCAGCGGTGCGCAGGCTCGAGGTCGTCAGGACGAGAAGCGGGTTCGCGTCCACGTAACGTCCGCTGGGCATCGTCCACTCGATGGCCTCGCTCGAGTCGTCGGTCGCATCGTCGAAGTATTCAGCCCGTGCGCCAGGCGCACCGACGGCCGTGACCAGCCGTACCGGCTTGCCGAGCCACGCCGTGAGCGCCGCGTCAGTTTCGGTGCCGGGCCCGTGGCAGGTGTCGCCGGTGGGCAGCGTGATCACTGGCGTGCCGTCCTGTTGCAGTGTCGCGCTCGCGTAGAGCAGCTGCGGCGCCCGGCGGCCGGTCAAGACCTTGCCGGTCGCTTCGTCGCGGATGCCCCAGCATCGGTCTCCGAGCAAGCCGTTCGGCTCGATCTCCGCCGCGGATACGGACTCGCCCTGCAGGGACTTGACCGGGTATCGCGAGATCCGGACCAGCCGCATGAGCGACATCCTGCCGCAGAACCGGCCCGGACCTCAGCGAGATTGCACTGCGAGGGAGCTAGCTGCCTTGGACCGTCACGTCGCCGGAGTCGCTGTGGGCCCGGATGAACGGGCGCACGCTGGTGTCGATGATCAGCCCGGTCACGTGGACGGTGCCGTTGTCGCTATCGGCCTGGACGTCGTAGCGACCGGTTGGCACGTCGAGGTTGACGGCGCCGTTGCTCGAGGTGGCGGTGAGAGTTTCCGGCTTGTTCGTCAGATCGGCGGCGACGTCGCCCGAGTCGCTGTGCAGGCTTGCGGTCTGCGCCCGGAGGTTCTGAGCTGTGACCGAGCCGTTGTCGCTCGAGACGCCGGCAGTGTGGAACGCGGAGTCCGTGACTTTGATGTCTCCCGCGCTACTGGTGGCATCGAGTGATCCCGCCTTGACCTGGCTGACGCTGACGGCGCCGTTGTCCGAATGCAGCAGCGCCTGGGCTCGGATGGCGGCGTCGGCAACGCTGACATTGCCGGAGTCGCTCGTTGCGGTCAGCACGGTCGCTGTGACCGAGTTCGCCGTGACAGCTCCGTTCGCGGACTTGATGCTGAGGCTGTTCGCGCGGACGGCGGTCGCCGTGACGTTGCCGGAGTCGGAGGAGAGCGCTACGGCGCCCGCGTTGATGCCAGTGCCGCCCACGCTGCCGTTGCCGCTGTAGAGCTGGACTTGCGGCCCGGACGCGTCACGGACGGTCACGTTGCCTGAGTCGGTGGTGAGCTGGAGCCCACGGTGAAAACCGGTCGCAGTGATGCTGCCGGTATCCGTCGCCGCGTGCACGGCCACGGTTGCCGGCAGCGTGATCGTCATGTCGTCGATGCAGTCGTTGGCCACATCAAGAGCACCCTGAACGGTGACGACGCCCGCGACGTCCTGGCTCTGTGAGCAATTCATCGCGATGTGCAGCACTCCATGGCTGACGCTGATGGCCAGAGTCGGCTGATGGAGGTTCCACTCCTCGTGTGCCTGCACCACTGCCGTGCGGCCGGGGCGGAGCGCGATGTTGCTCGCGTCGCCCGAGACTTCCACCGACCGGAAGGCGGCGGTCACGCTCTTCTGCACATCTTGGGAGTGCAACCGCACGATCTGCTTGGCCTGCGCGGCGCTGAACGCTCCGGTGGCGACGACCGCCAACGCGGCGAGCACAGAGATGATTCTGGGCATCGTGCTCCTCCTCATTCGGCACGCCTTTTCGCCGCCGGTGAGCCGCTTCCTGCGCCGAATTCCAAGTGCTGGGTGGTTACGACCTGATAGTCCGAATTTCTGGCCCGTGGTCACCCCCGTTGCCGGACTGAGCGGGACACGGGATGCTGTGAGCAATGACCGAGCCCGTGATCGAAGCGGTGCCCGACCTCCGTGAAGTTGCCGCCGCGCCGACCTTGCTCGGGCTGGTGCGCCGGATCGGCTGGCGTGGCTTTTTCGACGCCGTCGTGCCCATCACGCTCTTCGCCGTACTCAACACGACCGTCGGCATCGCCTGGGCGATCGGCGCCTCGACAGTGTGGGCCCTGGGTATGGGCGTCTATCGACTCAGCCGCCAGGGCCAGAGCAGCGTCTTCATCTGGGTCGGGCTCGTCTACGTGCTCGTCCGGGGCATCGCCGGCCTGACGACGCACTCCAAGATCGTGTTCTTCGGTCCTGGTGTGGTGCAGGGCGGGTTGATCGGCGTTGCGTTCCTCGTGTCGGTGCTCGTGCGCCGCCCGGCGGTCGGCTACATCGCGCCGATCGTTTATCCGTTCGAGGAGTTCGTACGCCGCCACGACGCCTACCGCCGCGCTTTCACCCGTCTGACCTGGATGTGGGCGATCTACCTCGTCGCGAAGGCGTTGCTCGACATCTGGTTGCTCAACACGCTGAGCGCGTCGGCGTTCGTCATCGTCCGCTCGGTCATTGCCTGGCCGATGCTCGTCAGCCTGTTCGTGATCTCGCTGCGCTATCCGCGGCGGGTGTTCCGCCGCGTGCCTGAGCTGTTGCCCTACGTCGAGGCGGCCGAGGGCCGCCTGCCCGGCAAGGTCGCGGCCTTAGCCGATTCGTAGCGGAAGCGTGCGCGGTCCGCGGACCTGACCGGCTGACCAGCGCACCGCATCGGCGTCTTCCAGGCTGAACTCCGGGATCCGCTCGAGCCAGACTTCGAGTGCGACCCGAAGCTCCATGCGCGCGAGGTGCGATCCGACGCAGCGGTGGATGCCGAGACCGAACGCGGCGTGCTTGTTGAGCTCGCGGTCGATGACGACCTCGTCCGCGCGGTCGAACATCTTGGGGTCGCGGTTGGCGGCCGGGAACGACAGCAGCACCCAGTCGTCTTCCTTCATGTCGACGCCGGCGAAGTTGAAGTCGTGCTTGACGAGCCGCGCCATAGTCACCGGGCCGTAGGCGCGGAGGAACTCCTCCATGGCCGTCGGCAGGAGCTCCGGCTCGGCGACCAGCCGCTTGCGGTCTTCCGGCGTCTTCGCCAGGTGCCACAGCGATGCGCCGATAGCGCTCCAGGTGGTGTCGATGCCGGCGATGAGCAACAGCGCGATCGCACCGGTGACGACGAACGGGTCGAGCTTCTGCCCGTACATCTCGGCGTTGATCAGATAGGTGGTGAGGTCGTCGCGCGGGTTTTCCAGATGGTCGTGAATCTGCGCGAGGATGTATTCGCCCAGCTTGCTCATGCGCTCGATGCGTTCTTCCAGCGGATAGTTGACGCCTTCGAGAGCGTTCTCGACGAACTCACGGAAGTGTGGTGCGTCCTCGGGGGGAAAGCCGAGCATGTCCGCGATGACGCGCATCGGGATGTGCTGCGCGTAGTCGTGCGCCGCGTCGATGACCTCTTTGCCCTGCAACTCGTCGATGAGCTTGTGGCAGAACGCGCGGGTGCCCGGCTCGAGCTTGCTCACATTGGTCTTCGTGAACGCCGGGAGCAGCAGCTTGCGCGCGTCGTGATGGAACGGCGGGTCCGATGAGATCGGCGGCGACGCGCCGATCGGCGCTAGCTCCTTGGGTGGCCGGAAGTTGCCCATGATGATCGACCGCGACGTGAAGTTCTCCGTGTCGTAGGCGATGGCAGCCACGTCTTCGTACGACGTCGGCAGCCAGCCACCACCGAAGCGGTCGGTGTGCGCGACCGGACAGCGACCGCGCACGTCCTCGATGACGCGGTACATGTCCTGCGCCCACTCGGGCTCCAGGTGGGAGAAGTCAGTGGTCCAGTCGGACACCGGACCGGTGACGATCTCGGTGCGCCGACCGAGCACGCGGTCATCCTGGCGGCGGGCCAGGAACTCCTCGCTGAATCTCTCGTCAACGGTCACGTCAAGCCTCCTCGACGATGCTGATCGCGCTTTCCGGGCAGTTGTTCACTGCGAGCCATGCGTCGTGCTCGAGGTCCGGCGACACGGTGCCGTCGCCGAGCACCTGGCCGTTGCCTTCCTCGTCTTCACCGAACAACTTGGACGCCAGGTCGTAGCAGCGACCGTGGCCTTGGCACTTTTCGGAGTCGATCTGCACCTTCACTGTGGTGCTCCTGTCGTGGTGATGGTGGTGGTGCTGACGGCAAGTGCGGCGACGATACGCCGCAGCAGTGCGGCCCATTCGTCGTCGTCGACGCCGTGTAGGTCGGGAGTGATCAGGGCGCTGCCCATGCCGATGAGAAGGCACAGGTGGGCAACCGCGTCCGGGGAAAGGCTCGGGTCCAGCTCACCGTCGCGTTGCCCCGTGCGCACGATTTCGGCCAACCAGTCCGCCCGCTCGCCGACGTAGTCGCCCATGAGCCGGGCCATGTCCTCGTCCCGCCGCGCGGCGACGAGGCCCTCGACGACGAGATAGCCGCGGGCGTCGCGGCGGCGGGGGAGCCAGCGGCCGATCGCCAGCAACAGATCGGTGATGGAGCGGTTGGGGTCGGTACTGAACAACTCGGCCAGGCGGCGTCGGCCGTGGGCGCGCAAGGCACCCATGAGCAGCTGCGCCTTCGAGCCGAAGTGCGAGTAGAGCGCGCCGTTGCTGACCCCGGCACTGCGCGCGATGTCGGCGACGCGGGTGCCTTCGTAGCCGCGGGACGCGAAGACGTCCGCCGCGGCGCTGAGCAAGCGGTCGCGGGTGTCGGCCGCGGTGGTGCCGGCGATACGTCCCATCGCGGCCAATTAAACGACTGTTCATTTTTTCGGTCAAGGGTGGGAAGGTGGTGCCCGTGGGCAATCCGGGCGCCGCGGGCATCGTGATCGTGGGCGCCGGCCTCGCCGGGGTCAGGACCGCAGAACGGCTGCGCGAGGTCGGCTTCGACGGCCCGATCACGCTGCTCGGCGCCGAGACCGATGCGCCGTACGACCGCCCACCGCTCTCCAAGCAAGTGCTGCGCGGTGAGCGACCGATCGTGCACCTGCGGCCCCCGGACTCCTACGCCGACGCCGTGCTCGACCTGCGCCTCGGTGCGACCGCGGTCGGGCTCGACGCCGAGCGGCATCGGGTCGTTCTGGCGGACGGCGCCGCCGTCGAGTTCGACCGGCTCGTGATCGCGACGGGCGCCCGGCCGCGCCTGCTGCCCGGGGTCGGCGCGTTGCCCGGCGTCCATGTGCTTCGTACCGCCCGCGACTGCGAGCGGATCCGCAAGGACGTCGCGAGCGCCGGTGCCGCTGTCGTCGTGGGCGGCGGCTTCATCGGTTGCGAGGTCGCGGCCAGCCTTCGACAGCTAGGGCTCGACGTGAGCCTGCTCGAAATGGCCGCCGCTCCGCTAGCGCCTGTGCTGGGTGACCAGGTGGCGTCCTACGTCACCGCCCTGCATCGCGACGCGGGTGTGGACGTGCGCGGCGGGGCGCGCGTCGCGGGCGTCGAGGGCGGCGAGCACGTGACCGGAGTGCGTCTCGCCGACGGCTCGCTCGTCGCGGCCGACATCGTCGTTGTCGGGCTCGGGGTGACGTCCGAGGTCGGCTGGCTGGCCGCCAGTGGGCTCGAGATCGACAACGGCATCCGTTGTGATGCGTACGGCGCAACGAGCGCTCCCGATGTGTTCGCGCTCGGCGATGTCGCGAGCTACCAGCATGCAGTGACCGGCGTCCATCACCGGTTCGAGCACTGGACGAGCGCGGTCGACCAGGCAGCCGTCGTCGCGCACAACCTGCTTGCCGAGCCGCAGTCGCGGCGCAAGCACGAGGCGGTGCCTTATTTCTGGAGCGACCAGCACAAGGTCAAGATCCAGTCGCTCGGAGTGCCGACCGCGACGGCCGACGTCACGGTAGTCGAGCTCACGGAGACCAAGCGCGTCGCGCTCTACGCCGAAGCCGAGGTGCTTACGGCAGCTGTCGGGTTTGCCAGTCCCGGCGCCGTCATGGGCTTGCGCGCTGCACTGGAGACGCCGACGCCGGTCGACGAGGCTGTTCAGCAGGTGGAGGCGCGGCGTACGGTGCGGTCGTGACCACGGTTGCTGCTGACCAGACCTTGCTGAGCCGGGTGCTCGCCGATCTCGACCGCGATGGTTACGCCGTCGTCGAGTCGTTGCTGT
>Ga0157369_10004466_pt1 | contig 16478 bp, 13 predicted proteins | sample C25metaG_FD_113461 | JGI IMG/M metagenome (GOLD analysis project Ga0157369, IMG submission 113461) | Corn rhizosphere microbial communities from Kellogg Biological Station, Michigan, USA - C2-5 metaG | ecosystem: Host-associated > Plants > Roots > Rhizosphere > Soil | place: USA: Michigan... | reverse complement strand
CATGAGCGAGTATCGCCCAGAAGGTCTCTGCGGGATTGAGCGGGGCAAGCGGGCTCAAACGCCGCCCCCTCGCCCCGCACCCCTACTCCCCTCTCCGCAGCGAGGAAATTGACTCTCGGTCTATCCGTTGACGATGATAAGTGCAGCCCAGCGTCGCTTCGCTCCGATGGTGATCGGCATCGATTGGAATCATGATCGCCATCAGATTGGAATTAGTGATCGGCATCGCTGGAATACGCGCCAAATCCTCCTGCCTCTGCCGAAAGCGATGACTGGCTTTGGATAACACTGTCCCGAGCCCTCGCCCTGCCTCGACCACCGCATAGCCGGTTTGGCCCCGGCCAGTGGTGCCTGCACCGCGTTCGCCGCCCTGGCGATAGCTGCCGCAAACAAATAGAAGCCGGCTTATATTGGCGCGGAAGCTCGCACACGTACAGGTTGCACGTCGGTTGAAAATGTGGTGATCGACAGTTTCTTTCCGCTGAATAGGCTCGGTAGTCTGGGCGATAATAAGCTGCCAGCACACCGTACGAATGGCGTGTACTGGTGAACGCGAGAACTGTCCGAGCGATAGAGACGTCGACGTGTATTGTGGAGCCCCGGCCAGCACCGTGGAGATGCGCTCAGCCCCAATCGGATATGACATCCGGACGTCGGTCAAATCAGAAGTGAACCTTCACCGCCAACTGGACCTGCCGCGCCGTATTCAGCGTGCTGCCGGCGGAGCCGAAGTTTGGTCCATCATCCGCGAACACATCGGGGTATCCGAAAACAGGATGGTTCATCAAATTAAAGAACTCGCCGCGCAGTTCGATCGAGCTGTGTTCGCGAACAGTCCACAATTTCGAAAGGGACAAGTCATCGCTGATCAGCCTGTCCGTGTGCAGGATATTTCGGCCCGCAGTTCCGTATGTGTAGTTCGCCGGAACCGTGAAGGCGGCGGTGTTGAACCACTGCTGCGGAGTCCGGGAGGAGATCGCATTCGGATCTTCGACGAGGCTCGCGTACTCCGGATAGCGCCCTCCCACGCCGCCGATATTGGCATAGTCCTGAAAAACAATGACTGAAAATGGCAGCCCGGAATGGAAGGTGACGATATTCCCGAGACGCCATCCGGAAACGACGGCGTCGAGGAGCGTGTGATTCGTGTGGCCGGGGATCTCCCAGATGAGACTGGCGACCAGGACATGGCGCAGGTCAAAACCGGCCAGACCCTTGTTGAGACCGCTGTTGAAACGCGTGGGATTAGAGGTAGCCGAACCCACCGTGTTCGACAGATTATCAACCTGATCGAGGTTTTTTGAGTACGTGTAGATCACCAGATAGTTGAACCCGTGGGAGAACCGCTTCTCGAGCCGCAAAGCTCCGCCCTGATACCAGGAATTGAACTCGTTGAAGCCATTGGCAACGAAAGGCGCGAACTGTGGGTAGAGCTGCCGGTTGGCTATCGGACTCGAGCCTGGGTAGAGAGTGGTATTGTCGATGATCTGCGCCGTCAGCTTCGTGCCCTTGGAGCCGAAGTACGACGCCTGCAGGGCCAAATCGTGGCTGAGCTGATACTGGACGCTAAACGTCCACTCCGCCACATAGGGCGTGCGGGAGGAGCCCTGCTCGATGTTCAGGCACTGCACACACGCGCTCGGGGTGGCGGAGCCCTGAGGATTCGTCTGGAAAATTGTGGGCATCACGGTATCGACCGTGGCAGCATTCAATCCATTGAGAGTCTGCGGGAAATCGAACGGCCAATTTCCTCGCTCACTCTGCGCGACCTGAATGTAATTCGAGCTGAAGCTGTTGAAGAAAATGCCTCCCGACGAGCGCACCACGAGCCGCGGCGTGATCGAGTACGCAACGCCGAGCCGAGGGGCGAAATCGTGCGCGTCGGGCGGGACTCCGCCGGGGCGCATGTTGGGCGCGGCCCCGGTAATCGGGTTGGTTCGATCCCAGCGATACACGCCCGTGCTGTAGTCGAATGGTCCCAGCCCGAGCCGATTGACGGGCATCGGCGTGTAGTCGTAACGCAGCCCGGCATTGATCGTCAGGTTCTGATGACGCCAGGTGTCCTGCACATACGCCCCTTCCGCCATCCCGTCATGATGCCCCGCGTCCCGCCGATCTGGCGCGTCGCCGTGAAAGGCGTCCCCAAGAGGAAACTCGCCAGTCCGTCACCCGTGGTCGAGTTGAGATTGGAAGTCTGAGCTCTCGAAAAGTTGACGTTCCAGGAGACCTGATCGAGATTCACGAAGGTGCGCACGAAGGCGACGCCGAAGTCGATCGTATGGCCGCCCTTGATCAGATGTGCGTCGGCCATCCCGGATTGTTCGCGAATGGGGCCAATCAACGCCCCGTTCGAGCTGACGCCCTGGTAGCCCTGAATCGTCATCTGCGGAAGCATCGACCGGCCCTCCCACGCGGGAAACTGGCCGCTCAGGCCCGTCTGCTCGGCCAGACCCGCGGGATGGACGTTGCCGGTGAAATAATTCAGCCCCATGAAGCTATACCTGCCGGTGACGACGATGTTCGGGGTAAAAATGTGGGTATCCGAGAGCGCCACGTTTGCGATCCGGTCGGTGGTCGTGCCCTGAATGGTGGGCAGTGAAACACCATAGGAAGGATTGCTGGCCGCCGTGTAACGCGCAAAGAAGGTGTCGCGCGACCCGAATTGGTGGTCTGCACGAACATTCCACTGATTGCCGTCCGACACGTTCCCTGCCGTATTGATATAGTTTGCTCCCGGAATGATCCCGGGGGCGAGATTCGGCGCCGGATAGATTCCCGCCGCGACCTTGACCGCCGTCGCGTTCATCTCGGATTGCGGGATTCGGTTGCCGGGAAACGCGCTACGGGTGTACGTGTTATTCGCGCCAGCCACCGTGGAGTACGGGTCGTAGATGGGAAAGAGGCCTGGCGCTGAGAAGTCGCCTTGCAGCTGCGCGGGAGTAGGCAGCAGCGTGGTGTAGTTCGCGGCATTGTTGATTCGGACAGTACACGAAGCAAGCTCATCTCTGACAAATCGGTGACGTCGGCACGATCGTCTCGTCGGCTTGGTGACCGGCCGTCGCGTCAGGCTCGTCGGGTCAGGCTCGAACCGCCGCACGCTGATGCTCTAATATCCAGTGTGCCGCAAGGACAACGAAGATGTAACTGGCGGCTCCGTGTATGACATACTCCGTTTGATACCAATGATACGGAAAGTTCTTGAGTTCCAAAAAGTCCGGCTTCACCAAGGAAATGCCTGAGATCACACCGCCTGGAATGTACGTCCAATCGTCGCGATTCGTGCCATAGGCGATCAACTGCGAGTTGACCCCAACCCCGGACACTAAACTCGTATTCGTCGCTGGGTGGCAGCCGAGCACGAAGTTCACCGCCCGGAACAGGCTGTCCGCATCGAATATGTCCGGCAGGTGCTTTTGATAGAAGTAGTGGTGCATGCCGGCGGTCTGTAAATCCCACGCGGAGACTTTGCCGGTGTCGCTCCTTGCCTGCGCGGGCGAGTCCAGTTTCCAGTCGGGCCTCAAGAGTCTGGAGGGGAAGCGAATCCCGTACGGATTCGTCGCTTCCATGGCATCCGTGGCCGCCTTCCACTTCTTCGCCTGTTCCACGATCGCCGTGCGGAACTCCGCATCGGAAAATTTGGGCATCAGCCGCGCCAGGACCCAGCCCGCCCCGCCCCCAAACTCCTGCGGCGATGCGGATGCAACGTGCGGCCACAGAGCACGAAGACGGTTCTGGTAAGGAGCATCGTCGGTAGTAAGCCACAACTCCGCGGTAGCTGAGATCTCGTCGGCCGGGAAGTTGCCCCCGCGACCCGGCGCGTACGAACCGGGCGCATAGACAGGGGCGTTTGTCTGCTCGTACTCCCAGAGTTTGCCCGCTGCGGCCAGACACTCTTCACTGAGCGCGGGTTTCTTAGCGCGCAGTACCCGACTGGCGGCGGCAAAAGTTTGAGCGGCCCGGTAATTGAGTCCTGTATTCCGGTTGGTGAACGCCCACCGGTCGTCGCGCTTCCCGGAACGTCCGCCTTCCACCTGATCGGGCTTTAAGCTGCTGTCGTATACGAGGTTGTCCGTGATGTTCACGGGATCGCCGGTATGGTCGTACTGATCGTGCGAGCCTTCAATGATCCCGGCGAAAATGTGCCCGGCCGCGCGATAGGAACTCAGCAGGCCTTCCACGCCGTACTCAATCTGCTCGAGGAGGTCTTCTTGCCCATCCGGGACATGCAGCAGCACCTCGCGGGTGGCACGCCGGACGGTCGTCATGTCCGAACCCGGCTGAAACTCTTCCTGGGCCAAGGCCAAGGCTAATGTTGTTGCGGCCATGCTGCCGGCGGGCAGGTCATGGTCTCCCGCATCGTGCCATCCGCCCCAATTCAGTCCCGGGATGTGCTGGTAGTCGGCAAATTTCGTTTCGCGCTTGCCCTGCTGATACCCATCGATGCCCATCGTGCTCTCGGGCGCCTGTAAGGCGTCATCGAGGTGGCAGGCGCCGTGCCAGGTGCGATTGTGATCGCGCACCGCCACGTGGCACATCTGAACGGGCAGGAACACTTCCAAGGTCGGCCGCCACGCCTGATCGTAGACTTGGCGATCGATCCGGACGGGCCCCGTGGTTTGCCCCCTGAACTCCAGGACGTACACACCCGGATCGACGACTTCACTGAAATCGAAGACGGCGTACTTGTAATACAGGAACCGTCCCCAGGCTTTGGGTTTCTCGGCCTTGATCAACTCTTTGTTGCCGCGGAGCGCCATCCTGAAGAGGCTCACCTTGTCGACAAAGTCCTCGCGGGGGTCCAGTTCCACCAGTGCCCGCTTCGGCTGCCGGGGATGGTAACCGACTTGCGAAACGCTGATCATTGGCGCTCGCCGCCAATGCGGATCGATGGAAGGCGTGATTTCGACCTCGACTTCGGTCGCGGTCGATCCAGGCTCTATGGGCGCCACCATCGAAAACCACGCCGTACGCTCGCGGCGTCCATCTTCCAGGCGCAGTTCGCCGTTGGAACGTACAAAGCCGACGCTCACCATGGGATCTTCTTCGGCAATCCGGAGGATGTTCCGCGACCGCGCAAGAACCGGTTCTCCGCTGTACTGCCGCGGAAAGACGCCTGTGGTCGAGTCGCCCTGAAAGGATTTCTCGAAGTATGCCGGCGGATAGAGATACATCCGGAACCCGGCCTCCTGGACCTTACTCCAGTCCAGCGCGCGATCCAGTTTCAGCGTGACAAACATGCGCGCGCCGTCGGTACGGCATACTATTTGGTAGCCGAGGTTCAGTCCTCGCACTTCACCGAAGACCGTCGCCGTCGATTGCTCGTGGTCCACTACGCGGCGCAGCACGCTACCCGATGACCCGCGGCCCCCGGCGCCGCCCTTCATCGTAAGCAGCAGGCCTCCACTGTCGAGCAAGCGTTCGCCCTTCTGTATGACCTGGAGCCCGCCCTGCATCCCGGAATTATGATTGTGAAAGACCAAGAAAACGAATCCCGGCCCCTCGAAATACTCTTTCCCGGTGAGTACAATCTTCCGTGAGCCATCCGCCTGAGAAGGCGCTGCCGCGCCTCGGCCTGCCTCCTGAGCGGTCGCCGCCGACGTAGCCAGCGCGGCCCCCGGAACCGATTGCAGAAACATTCGTCGTCGCATCGAATTCATCTCCATCAAGAAAGCTCTTGTGCAGCCACGGCTGTTCGCAGTGCGCTCGTCGTCAAACCCGTCTCTTCCCGACCGCTTGCCGACGCGCGCGGCTCCGATCCTCGGGGCGGCCGCCATCAAGCGATCGTCCTAGTCCGCGAGGCGGCGCATCCAGATATTCCGGAATTGCATATCCGTTTCCGGCGCCGGCCCGTTGATCAGCCCTTCCTCCACTTCGATTTTCCGGCCTACGAAGCGGCTGTGGTCCTGAAGCACGAGCGGGCCTTCGGAAACACAGCGGCGGGACCCCTCAGGCGCCTTCACGGGCACGTGATCCTGGACCAGCACTCCTTTGTGAAGCAGCGTGAGACTGCCGGGGGCCGTCATCGTGTCCGCGCTGCATTTCGGAGCGTGATAGATCACGTCGTAGACCTGCCACTCCCCGGGAGGACGGCAAGCGTTCACCAAGGGTGGCGACTGCCTGTAAAGCGCCGCGCAGGCGCTGTCGGGGGCGACATAATTCTTGTAGTCGTCCAGAATTTGAATCTCGTACGTGTTCTGAAGCAGGATGCCGCTATTCGCACGGGCATAGCCCTTCTGATCGGGCTCGTTCGGGACCAGGAACTCCACATGGATCTGGGCGCTTCGGAACGTCTCGGCACTCCTCGTGTCGAGCGCGCCGGTCTTGCACGTCATCACGCCGTCCGCGACGGTGCAGCGCGAGGGGCTCCCGTCAAGCCTCGTCCAACCCGTGTTGTCCTTTCCGCCGAACAGCACAACGGCATCCGATGGCGGCTTTCCGGGACCGCCCGGATCCACCACCGGCGGTTGCGGCCCGATCACCCGCGTCGCCCGCTGATAGGCGTAGCCCGTTCCTACCGCCAACAGGCATGATGCCAACACTAGTTCTCTTTTCATGATTGCTTCAACGGCAGCGCGCCTGCTGTGTTGCGGAGTTCCGGAGCAACCGGCCTGGAACCGCGCCCCATTGGCGTCACGTCAGCCCAATTTCCGCACTACGCTTGCCCAAGGTTCGCGTATAGGCCTCGACATCATCTTCTTTGCGGCTTCATCGCCGACGATGGTTTCCTGCTTGGGGTCCCAGTGGATTTTGCGACCCGTCCGAATGCAGATATCGGAGAGCTGCGCGATCAGGTCCGATCGCACGGCGGTTTCGATCGGATCGTCGGTCTCCACTCGCTGTTTCGTGCTTCGCTGAGCTTTGATGGCCTCGATCCAGCCCAGTGCATGGGCCGCCACCGGCCCATCCCATACGTTCAGTCCCGGCCGTATCCGTTCCTCATGCTGGGGGCGCTTCGGCAGATGAATCTCGTTCGGGCCGATTTCAGAGGTGAGCAGGGAGCCCGGCTGGGTGAATATCCTCTCGTAGGCGCTGGCAACCCAGCCATCTGTTCCGACCCACAGCGTAAGATTCGTAATGGGCCGGCCCGGCCCAAGCGTCAGCTTCGGAACGTCAGGCAGGGTTTGATACGTTTTGTTATCGACGAAGCGTAGGGCGAAGCCGTTCTCGTAGGTGCAGCGCACGTTCCACTCGGTAGCGCAGTTGAACAGGCCGCCCTGGGCGATCCTGCCGGCGCCCTCGTAGGTGACCGGGACGGTGAGCCCGGAGTGGTCGGCCCAGGACTGCAGTTCGTCGAGGGGATGGGCGCCCCAGTTCGCGATCATTCCGAGGCTGTAGTCGCGGATCTCGAAGATGTTGTTGTGGGCCACGCGGTCGGCACAGAACGGAGCGTATGGCGCCGGCCCGAGCCAGAGATCATAATTGAAGCCCTCGGGGACGGGGAGTTCCGGGGCCGCAGAACCGCCCGACCGCGAGGCGGGACAGGTGACGACAACCTCCTTCACTTTGCCGATGCGACCGTTGAGCACCAATTCCACCGCATGGCGCGCGGGGGCGTAGGAGCGGCGCTCGGCTCCGTAAAGAAACAACTTCCGATACTTCCGCACCGCTTTGAGGGCCGCAAGGTCCATCTCGATACTGGTGCCCAGCGGCTTTTCCGTGTGGCAGTGCTTGCCTGCTTTCTGAGCGAGGATCGTCATCGGCACGTGCCAGTGGTCGGGAGTCGCGATATAGACGGCGTCGATTTCCTTCCGTGCGAGCAACTCGCGGAAGTCTTCGTACAGGCGGATCCCGTGGTAACTTGCGGCAGACTTCCGTTCCGCATACAGTTTCTCTAATTTGTCCTTGAGCGCAATCCGCCGGTCTCTCTGCACGTCGCACACTGCAACGACTTCGCACTCGTCGATCGGAACGTAGAACGGCGTTTCATAGGGCCCGCGGGTTCCGGCGCCGATCACTCCGAAGTTGATGCGGTCACTCGGCGGTGTCGCGCCGTCGCGCCCCAGCGCACGGGCAGGCACTGCGAGCGGAGCGGCCATGGATCCAGCAACGGCGGCGAGGAAGCCGCGCCGGGTACGATGATCAGTGGGTGACGTAGTGTCGTCCATATGCATCCTCTCCTCACTTCCCGTCCCGCCTGTTCCACCCGCCGATTCCTCCAATACCGGCCGCCGCCATGCGGCGTGTCAAACCGGAGAACGGGCCAGTTCCACTTCTGCGATATCAGTTTTAGATGAATGTTAGTTCCGTTCCGCTTCCGTGTCAAGGGCGATTCTCTACGCTCGAGTGCGGCGCCGCCCGGTCTCCCGCTACCAATCGCGAGAGAAGGGGCGGGACGAACTCTCATCAGCAGTTTGATTCTGTGATTGCAGTAAGAGAAGGGCAAGATCGAAGAACGTATTCGCTGGCTGAACCCAAGCACACGTGCGCTTTGCGAGAGCGTTCAAGGCATCTGCTCGAAAGCCGCCATGCGGCCGCCGCTACTTGTCCGCTAGCACGCGAGAGCCATTTTTGCGGGGCAGCCGCCAGCCATTTTCGGCATCGGACGAACGGTGCATGGTCTCCAGGACGCGGTCCATGCCATGGCGGATGTGAAGGCGCATCGCCTGGTCTGCGCCGTCCGCGGTCGGGCCCGTCAGCGCCATAGCGAGTTCGCTATGGAAACGGGACGGGAGGTTGCGCTGTTGCGCGGCCGTATCGAACAGCCAGTTGAAGACTAACACGTTTTCCCGTTCGATCGCGCCCCGCAGCAGCGAATTGCCCCCGATTTCTGCCACCCGCAGGTGGAAACGCATATGGTAACTGTGAACGGAGTAGAGGAACTCTTCGTCAGCGCCTGCGCTGGACCCGTATAACTGGTCCAGGTGAAATGCCATTTTGAGAAGTTCCTGCCGGCCGCTGTCGTCTGCGTTTTCCACGCAGAGTCGCGCTGCCTGGGATTCCAGCGCTTCCCGCAAAGCATACCGTTCGCGAATGTCCTCTCGTGACGGAATGCGCACCCGGGTGCCCACGCGGGGCTTGCTCTCCACCAAGCCATCGATTTCAAGACGCTGGACGGCCTCCGATACCGGCAGAAAGCTCATGCGAAGCTCTTTTGCGAGTTGTCGTCTCGACAACGCCGCGCCGAGCGGATACTGACCGCGCAGGATTTTATCCCGGATCGCCTGGTACGCTCGCTCCGACAGACTTTCGTCAGCACTGAATCGATTGGACCCACTCACGTGTCGCAATATGATCCTTCCTTAATTCCAAACAGACCCGTAGAAGCACCCACGCGAACAGCGGAACAGCGTCGGAACGGAAACTGCCATGTCAAACATCCAGTATAAATGAACTGCCTTGTTCGCTACACGCCGGGATCCACCTGGCCCAACCAGCGCGGTTCAATGGCTTTCGCCTAACTCTTCAGCGGACTTCCACTGACCCGCTTCGGGTAAGCACCACACGATCAGGGCCGCAATCAGGGGCAAGATTCCGAAGCCGACGAATGCCGGCACGAAAGAGTAGTGGTCCACGACCCAGCCCGTCACCAGACTGAACACCATTCCACCAAAGCCTGCTCCCATACTCGCGATCCCCCAGACGGAAGCCACAGTACTTTTGGGAAACCGGTCGGCAGGCATGGCCAGCATGTTCGCAAGCGCGCCCGTGTAGCCGAGGGTCGCAATGGATATAAGAGCGATCGACACAAACACGTTGGACACGAGCACCGCCGGAATCGCCGAGGTCATAAGAACAGAAAACAACATGACGGATATCTTGCGGGCCGACCCAACGCTGACGCCCCGACTAATGAGGGCCGCCGCGCACAATCCCCCGAGGACGTTGCCGCCGCCGGCCGTAAAGAAAGGTATCCAGGCAAACTTGCCAATGGCAGCCATATCGAATCCTCGGGCACTTTTCAGGTATTGGGGAAACCAGAAAATATAGAAGTACCAGGCCGGATCGCTGAAGATTTTGGAAACGGTGAACAGGCGGATCCAACGCGACCCTAGAAGGCGCCCGACTGGGACCGGTTTGCCCTTCGCCTCCCCGGTTGAATTCGCGGGAGTGTAGTAGATGCACATCCAGATCGCAAGCCAGACCAGGCCCGCCCCGCCCACGACAAGAAAGGCGCTCTGCCAGCCGGATTTCAGAATGATCCAGGCAACCAGAGGGGGCGCGAGAACGGCTCCGATGGAAGAACCGCTGTTGAAAATGCCCGACGCGAGGGCGCGCTCCTTTGCGGGAAACCACTCGGCGACTACTTTGGCGCCGGCCGGCCAGTTGCCGGCCTCGCCCATGCCCAGGAGGAATCGGAACACACCGAAGCTCAACGCCCCGCGAGCGAACGCATGCAACATGGCGGCGATACTCCACCACGCGATACAAGCGGCATAGCCCAGTTTTGTGCCCAGGCGGTCCACCATCGGCCCCGAAATACCGTTCATGACGGTATACGCCAGCATGAACCCGAAGATAATCCGGGAGTAGGCCACGTTGCTCACGTGAAACCGCTCCATAATGATGGGCGCTGCCACGGAAAGAGCCTGGCGATCCAGATAGTTCACTACGGTGGCCAGGAAGACCAGACCGATCATGACCCACCGGTATCCGGACGGTGTGGCCGCGTTGTCCCTGGCTGCTAATCCCGCACTGGCGTTTGTAGACACGATTCTGGTTCCTGACGAAAGGGGAGCCGCTATTTACCGGATCTATGCGCTTTCGACTTGAACTTGAAAGCCCCACGCGAAACGGCAGGGACGCCGCGACTCGTCCTGCATTCCGGACGGCATCTGGATTTCGACGCCATCCGGCGTCAGGTTCCACTTCAAGGGTTCGTTGGCGCCGAGCATCCGAATGTCGGAACCCTTCGCCGGCTTGACTGTGCGGAGGAGCATCTTATCGCCGGGCCATTTCAGAGTGAAGGCATAGACCGTGGTCTTGTCCTTCGTCCGCGTGAACCGCAGGTCGCCTTCGGACCACAACTCCCCTTCGCGCTCGCGCGTGGCGTAAATGCCCTTGCCGTTCACCTTCAACCATTCACCGACCTCTTTGAGTTGCTGGACGGCTGCAGGATGGAAGCGTCCGTTGCCATCCGGGCCAATCCCAACCATGAAGCCGCCGCCCTTCGCAACCGAATCGACCAGGTTGCGGACGATCCAACCGGCGCCCTTGTAATTTTCGGCGAAAGGCTCGTAGGAAAAGGAAGTTCCCAGAGGGTAGATCACGAACCAGGGGGTATTCGTATTGCCTTTTCTGCCCGGCACGAAGCCTTCGGGGGTGTAGTAGTCGCCGTAGTTGCCGATGCCCCGCGCGCGCAACATGACGTCCGGCTGCAACTCCCTCAGGCGCAGAACGGTTTCCCGGATTCTGGGCCATATCTTCGGCCCGAACCACATATCGAGGCAGAGCATGTCGATCTTACCGTAGTTGGTCAGCAACTCGGTGAGTTGCGCACGGTGCCGCGCCACCATGCGATCGACTTCTTCCGGCGTGGGGTCCGGGACGATCACCATCCGATCGCCAAGCCGCTTCTTGGCTGTTTCGAAATCCCTGGTCAGTATGTTTGAAGAAGGCACCTGCAAGGGATGATAGACGTACGGCCGGAAGTCCGCGTCGTACCAATCCGGGTGGGAGAAATAGAGATCGATTGCGAGGTTCCGTTTGCGGGCGGCGTCGCAGAGTTCCTTCACGATATCCCGCTTGAACGGCGTCTCTTCGATACTGTATGCAAGATCGCAGGGTTCCATGCGCGGACCGCCAGGAGCCGTCCAGTTCACGCGCTGGCGAACCCGCGTTCGCGTGTGGAACAGGGAAAAGCCTTCGTGGTGCTTCGAGGTGAAGGCAAACATCTTGATTCCGCCGGCAGCGAACAGGTCCGCCCACTCGTCGGCATTGAATCCCTGCGGGTTCCACGTCTTGTACAGCTGCTGGTACCGCTGCCGCTCTTCGAACGACAATTCGAGAAACGGCCAGGATTCCTTCGGTTCGCCCCTGATTGAATACAGCCCAAAATGCAACCGCACACCGTACTTGAGGTCGCGGAATGACTCGTAAGCCTTATCGGAAGCCCAGTGGTATTCGGGGACTGGGATATCCTCGACATAGGACTCCGTCTGCCGATAGTGACTGTCGGTCTTGGGAAGGAAGTGGTTTACACGCTGGGCCTCGGCGTGCCGCATGGCTGCGGACGATGCCAGGCTGGCGATCAGGAAATCTCGGCGGTTCATCGAAGGCTCCTCACTGCAGCTTTTGCGGTCCGGGTGACGCAACGCTCAAACGATTCCGAAGGGGCGCGCCCGTCATTCTGATATAGCAGTACGATATTCTCGCGCTTTCCCCCAAGCTTGTCAAGGCTCTCGTCGCGACGTTCGGCGGCGCAGAACCTTTACGGGATCAGGAGACCTGCCATCCGCGCGCCTGGTCCACGATGCTCCTGCTACGGTTCAGGTAGGCCTGCGCAACTCTAGCCCATACTGCCGCGCAAGGTCACGGGCTGACTCCCGGGCACCGGGCTTTCAACACAAATTAGCTTTCCATTTCCAGCGTTTTCTCCTGCTCCACGTCTCTCCCGTGCTCCGCGAGCAGTTTCGCGAGCTTGTCGAGAGCGTTCAGGTCCATGTGAAAGATACAGCGATCCAGGTCGACGGTGAAGCGCGAGACGTTGAACGCGCCCGAGTTGGCCTTTTCGTAGAGGAGCCGAGCGCCGTCGATCTCGAACACGAGGCAATCGGGAACCCACGTTGCCGTGATTGATGTAGTAATTGAAGTCGATTGCGCGCGCCTGCAGCGTCATTCCAGCGGAATAAGCGCCCGGCCAAGCCATCACCTCCGCTCCTAAATCGGAGAGCCGCTGCCACATGCCACCCCAATTTACATCGAAGCAGACGGCGATAGCGAGGCGGCCGAAGCTGGTTGAAAACACAGTCACGCCCTCGCCCGGGTCGATTGGAGGGCACCATTGGAACTCATCCACCCAGAAGGGGTACAGCCTGTCGTATGCGCCGACGACTTTTCCGCCGCCGTCAAGGGCCACCGAGGAGTTGAGCCGCCGATCGCCGTCTTTGCGGTCAATCGGAACGACCAGATATACCCGGTGTTTCCCGGCAATGCGTGCCAGCGCGGACACGGTAGGACCGTCCAGCGTTTCCTGGCTCGTTGCGTCCTGCCCGCACGAGGTCTCCGGCAGCACGATGAGGCGTCGGCGCCGCGCGCTCCTTCCTGATCGACGACGGCGCAGATCTGCTCGAGAGAGGGCCCGGGCGCAAATCCGATGCTCACAGCCCGGACCGGCCGTCCGATTTCCCGGGACGAGTCAAGAGGCCGGTCCGACGCGGTTTCGTGGCTATTCAAAGCATTAGCGGCCTCTTCGCCGAGACAAAAGTCGCAAGGATTCGTCTTCTATGCATGCTACGCCATGCTGATATGTCAGTGAAGCTAAACCGATTGCCCGCGATGTGTCAATGGTCTTTCTGAGGCGGCACGTAGTGTTCTCGTTACGCCCGTATTTTCGTCTTGACATCGACCGTCAGGCGGCTCTATTATCAACGCCAAAGTGATATGTCAGAGACTGGCTTGCGGTCGCGATCGAGCGGCCGGCGCCGTTGCAGTATTGAACGACGGGGTCACAGGCAGGACAACCGCCCGTGGTGGGAAAGCGCAACGAATGAGGATAGGACGCGTACTGGCAGTTTCGCTTCTGGCAATCGGAGCGGCATACGCCCAGAGGTTAGAGGGACCGCAACCACCGGTGGTGGATCCGGGCGGTCCGGGCAAGGCGCCGTCGGACGCGATTGTTCTCTTCAACGGACGAGACCCCTCCGGATGGACTAGGATGGACGGGACGCCTTCCAAATGCACGGTCGCGGACGCCGTAATGACATGCCGCACCGGGGCGCTCGACACCCGCAGCACCGCGACATTCCGCGATGCCCAGATCCACGTCGAATTCAACCTCCCGTACGAACCGGATATGAGGGGCCAAGGGCGCGCCAACAGCGGTGTCGTGCTACAGAACCGGTACGAAATCCAGATTTTGGACTCTTATCAGAATGAAACCTACGCCAACGGCGCTTCCGCCGCGCTGTACGGGCAATCGGCGCCGGCGGTGAACGCGAACCGTAAGCCGGGCGAGTGGCAAAGCTACGACATCATTTTTCACGCGCCGCACTGCGCGGCGGACGGCGCCGTCGAGACGCCGGGCAGCCTCACGCTGCTGTTCAACGGAGTGCTGGTGCAGGACCACGTGCCCGTAGGAGGGCGCAGGTGCGTGGCGGACGAGGGCCCGTTGGTGTTGCAGGACCACAGCCAGTATGTGGGCCGAAAGATCGGCACGGCTTCGGGGGTCAGCGAGGGCGCTCCCGATACGACGATGCAATTCCGCAATATCTGGATGCGGCGACTGGTCCAATAGCGCGTGCCGATCTGTTTTCGGAACGAGTATTCAAATGGAAAATCGACGATCATTCCTGACGAAGTCGGCGCTGGGACTATCCGCTGCCGCCGCGTCCAAAGCTCCGGCGGCCTCCGATCAGTTTGTGGTTGGATTTATCGGCGTCGGCAACCGTGCTAACGCATGTTTGATTCCGCAATTCAAGTTCAACCCCGGCTTCCGCATTGCCGCGCTCTGCGACGTGTACAAGCCGAACCTGGACGAGGCCGCCGGCCGCGTGGGCGGAAGTGTGGACACCTACGCAGACTATCGCCGGATCCTCGACCGCAAAGACATCGACGTGGTGGTGATTGCCACGCCCGACCACTGGCACTGTCCCATGCTCATCGACGCGTGTCAGGCAGGCAAGGACGTCTACCTGGAAAAGCCGGTCTCGAACGATGTCGACATGTGCCTCAAGGGAATCGCGGCCGTCCGCAAGCACAACCGAGTGGTGCAGGTCGGCTTGATGCAGCGTAGCAGCCTGCCGTTCCTGGAGGCCTACAAGCAGGTTCAAAGCGGCATTCTCGGGAAAGTGCGGCACGTGGTGTTGATCAATCCGGGCGGCAGCGCACCCCGACGCCGTCCGGGCGCTCCAGGGACCGGCTCGGCGGTCGAGAGCCAAACCACCGCCGGGGATTTCACTCCGCCTTCCGGCCTGGACTGGGAGATGTTCCAGGGACCGGCGCCGCGGCGGCCGTACAGCCGCGACCGTCAGCGCAGTTGGCGCAGTTATTGGGAGTATGGCTGCGGCGCCCTTTCGGACTGGGGCGTGCATCTCCTCGATATCGCCCACTGGTACATGGGAGTAAAGGAGCCTTCGCGAAGTGCGGCCGCCGCCTACGGATGGTTCAATCACGAGCGCGACGACCGTTTCCCCGACACGGCCGAAGTGTCATGGCAATATCCGAACTTTGTTGCCGACTACAGTACGCGATCGGATATTCTCGGCACCTATCTGTGGGGCGACGAGGGCATGCTGATGGTCAACAGGAACGGGTATACCATCCGGCCGACGACCACCAACTGGCGAGGCGCGGGGGGAAAGCCGCCGTTCGAAGAGAAGAAGGTGGCGCTGCACGACGAGCCGGGGAACTACCAGGCATCCTTCGACTCCGATTCCGGCAGGCATATCATGAATTTTCTGGAGTGTCTCAGGAGCCGGCAGCGGCCGGTCTGCGATATCGAAATCGGCGCCGTCTCCACGATTCCAACCTTGATGGCCGGAATGTCCATCGGCAACGGCGGCAAGACCGTTATCTGGAACGGCCACGGCGCCGAGCCCCTGGGGTAGCTGCCGAATGCTCCACGAAAAACTGCGGGTTATCCGGCGGATAGATCGGCGCAACTGAGGGCGCCGGACCGGGGCGTCATCTCCGACGATCCGGATAACAGCGCGTCAGCAAAGGGCGCTTCGTGCCAGTGTTCGGACGTTCCTTACGCGCCGCTCTTCGATGCCGCCGGAGCATCCGAGCCCGGAATCACGCGTGTCAGGTCTTCGCCCAGGATCGAGGGACAGTAGTTGCCTTCGATGTGCTCAACGATCATTTCGGTGCCGCGCACCTGGCTGACGTAGGGGGACTGCCGCGCATCGTACCCCGCGTCCGTCAAATCCCTCGCCAGTACCATATTGAAACCGACCCGCGTCATCATGCGGATACCGAAGGACCGGTTGAGGATACAGATGTTGGTATGGACTCCCATGATCGCGAGATTCGTTATCCCTTCCCGCTTGCAGTAGTTATAGATCTCCTGGCCGTTTTCGGTGATCCCGTCGTAACCGATAATATCGAGGGCCGGGTGTTCGCGCTCCCATGGCTCATTATGTCCACCAGCTACGGTAGTAGCCGGCCCCGGACCTATGTATGGCCTATTGATTGGATCGCTACAACCGCCGGCAATCTCGCGGTTCTGCGGGGTCGCCCGGATCGGCATGGGCGGGGTAACCATCGGCGCGCGCTGCATTCTCAGCCGCTCCGGTCTCCCCTCGTAATATTTCATCGTGTCACTGGGGCAGTGAAAAATCATCACGCCGAGGTTTCGCGCGGCGCTGACGACCTGATTCATG
>Ga0157369_10004460_pt1 | contig 16494 bp, 11 predicted proteins | sample C25metaG_FD_113461 | JGI IMG/M metagenome (GOLD analysis project Ga0157369, IMG submission 113461) | Corn rhizosphere microbial communities from Kellogg Biological Station, Michigan, USA - C2-5 metaG | ecosystem: Host-associated > Plants > Roots > Rhizosphere > Soil | place: USA: Michigan... | reverse complement strand
TCAACGAAATCCGCGACGTGCTGCGCTCGCTGAAGTCGGCCGAGCAGCTTGCCGGTTACGACGAGGCGATCCGCAATCTCGGCGCCAAGCTGGACATGATCCTGCACGCCAACAACGATCCCGGCACGGTGCAGCAGCTCGAAAGCGCGATCGCCGCGCTTCGCAACATCGTATCCAATGTCGCCTCCAACGACGCGCTGGTGCGGCTTTCCGATGACGTGCAAACGCTGGCGGCGAAGGTCGACCAGGTTTCGCGCGCGAACGCCGGCAACGATTCCTTTATGGCGCTGGAACAGCGCATCGCCGCGCTGACCTCGGCGCTCGAAAGCCGCGAACGGCCGCAAACTTCCGACAATTCGGAGCAGATCGAAGGCGCGCTGCGCGCCCTGTCGGACCGCATCGACCGCATGCAGGTCGGCAATGACGGTGCTTCCGCCTTCGCGCATCTGGAGCAGCGGGTTTCCTACCTGCTCGAGCGCATTGAATCGTCGTCCGGCGACAACCGCTCCGGCAATCTCTCCCGCGTCGAGGACGGCCTGCAGGACATCCTGCGCCATCTCGAAAGCCAGCACGCGACGCTGTCCTCCTTTGCTGACAGCCAGCAGGCGGCGTTCGCCTCCTTCGCCAATGGCCGGCAGCGCTCCGACGAGCCGCGCGATGACGGGCTGATCGATCTCGTCAAGCGCGAGCTTTCCGACATCCGCTTCAGCCAGTCCAAGACCGACCGCCAGACCCAGGATTCGCTGGAGGCGGTTCACTCCACGCTCGGCCATGTGGTCGATCGCCTCGCGATGATCGAGGGTGATCTGCGCGCGGTGCGCCCTGCGCCGGTGCCTGCCGCACCCGAGCCGCAGGTGATGTCGGCGCGCGTCGCGCAAGCGCCGCAGGCCTATCAAGCGCCGCAGGCCCATCAAGCGCCGCAGCTCAGGCCGGAATTGCCCAACCCCGCCGCGAGCCAAACCGCACATCAGGCGCCGCACTTTACCGCCGCGCCGCGCGATTTCCGTGCTGCCGAGCCGGCTGCCGCCTTCGCCGCGCCGCCGCCTCCGCCGCTTGCGATCAGCGAAATCCTGGTGCCGACATCCGCGGCGCGTTCTTCGCTCGCGCCCGATTTGCCCCCCGACCATCCGCTCGAACCCGGCACGCGGCCGGGCGCGCGCGTCGCATCGCCGACCGAGCGCATCGCCGCTTCCGAAAATGCGATCAGCGAGATCCCGTCGGCGCCGAAAGAGCCGGTTTCATCCTCCAGCTTCATTGCCGCCGCCCGCCGCGCCGCTCAGGCCGCGGCCGCCGCCCAACCCGCCAATGACAAGGGCGGCCGGGCGGCGAAGGCCGAGAAGGCCAAGGTCAAGGAGACGGCAAAGCAGGCGGCGAAGGAAGCAGCCAAGACCAAAGACGCCGCCAAGGCTGGCGCAACGGACGGCACAAAGCCGTCCTCGCCCATCACCACCAGAATCCGCTCGCTCCTGGTCGGCGCGAGCGTGGTCGTGATCGTGCTCGGCACCTTCAAGCTTGCGATGAACCTGCTGGATGTCGGCGATCTCGCGCGCATTCCCGGTCTGGAAAAGTCCGCTGGCCAGGCGCCGTCGTCCCCACCCGCCGCCAAGGGCCCCGCGCAGGATCAGTCCGCGCCGGCGCCTTCGCTGACTTCGCCCGTTCCGATCGGCAAGCAATCGCTGAACAACGCAGCACCCGACACGGCAGCGACCGTCGAGATTCCGCAGCAGCCTGCGGCCGCCAGCGACGTCACCGGATCGATCCCGAACGCCGCCATCACCGGCAACAAGAACGCGCTGGTGCAGATCCCGCAAGCCGAGCAGCTGCCCGACTTGATCGGCGGGCCGAACCTGCGCTCAGCCGCGCTGAAGGGCGACCCGACTGCGGCCTTCGAAATCGGCGTGCGCTTTGCCGAAGGCAAGGGCGTGCAGCCGAATCTCGAGGAAGCCGCGAAGTGGTACGACCGCGCGGCCCAGGCCGGGATCATTCCGGCGGTATTCCGGCTCGGCACGCTCTATGAAAAGGGCATGGGCGTGAAGAAGGACGTCGATACGGCCCGCCGCTACTACATGCAGGCCGCCGAGCGCGGCAACGCCAAGGCGATGCATAACCTCGCCGTTCTGGACGCCGACGGCGGCGGCAAGGGCCCGGATTACAAGAGCGCGGCACAATGGTTCCGCAAGGCTGCCGATCGCGGCGTCGCCGATAGCCAGTTCAACCTCGGCATCCTCTACGCCCGCGGCATTGGCGTCGAGCAGAACCTCGCCGAATCCTTCAAATGGTTCAGCCTGGCGGCTGCGCAGGGCGATGCCGATGCGGGCCACAAGCGCGACGATATCGCCAAGCGTCTCGACGCCCAGTCGCTCGCGGCCGCCAAGCTCGCGATCCAGACGTTCACGGCCGAGCCGCAGCCCGACGACGCCATCAACGTCGCCACGCCGCAAGGCGGATGGGACCCCGCTCCCACCGCGGCCACCAAGCCCGCAGCAAAGTCGGCGCTGACCAAGCGCGCATCGCGGTAGTCTTTTGCCGTTCATTTCCGCCGTCATCGCCCGGCTTGACCGGGCGATCCAGTATTCCAGCGACGCCTCGGCTTGAATCGAGAAGCCGCGGCGTACTGGATGCCCCGCTTTCGCGGGGCATGACAGCGGCAGTTATAGGGTAATCTCGGTCGCCACGCCTGGCTCCAGCAGCTTCAGCCGCTTGCCGAAGCCGAGGGCGTCGAAGCTCACCCGCAAATCTTTCGCGTTCTGCCGGAAATGCGCCCAGCCGTCGGTATGCACCGGCACGATCATCGCATCGGCAAACGCGCGCGCGGTTTCGATGGTGTCATTCGTATCCATGGTGAGATGAAACGGCCCGCGCGTCTGCGCGGCGCCCGCGAACGGCAGCACCACGCCGCAGTCGAATCGCTTGGCCACCTCGGCGACGCCATCAAACCAGGTGGTATCGCCGCTGACATAGATCGGCCGGCTGCCCGGCTTGTTCGACGCCACGACAAAGCCGATGACGTCACCGGACAACGGCTCGATGCCCGCCGGGCCATGCCGCGCGGGCGTTGCGGTGATGGTGAGCTTGGCTCCGCCCTTGGTGAGCTCGGTCGCGGCCCAGGGCGCAAAGCCTTCGGCATGACCGCCAAGCCTTTTGGCGCCGGCCTCGGTGGTCAGCACGCGCTTGGCCTTGGCGAGGAACGCCTTGCCGGAACGATCGAGATTGTCCGAATGCTGATCGTGGCTGAGCAGCACCGCATCGATCTCGCCGAGCGCTTCTGCCGTCATCGCGGGGCCTTCCAGCTTCTCCAGCTTCACATGGGGGAGCTCATAGCTGCCGGGGCCGTCGAAGGTCGGATCGGTCAACAGACGAAAGCCGTCGATCTCGATCAGCGCGGTCGGACCGCCGATCAGGGTGATGGAGAGGGTCATGATGAGCTCCGTTTAAACGCAGCAGGACGGGTGACGAGATAGATGCCGAGGGCAACCGGCACGATGCCGAGCAGGTCGCGAACAGAGAGGTGCTCGCCGAGCACCAGCCAGGCGAACAGCATGCCGAGCGGCGGCATCAGGAAATGATAGGCACTGGCGGCCGTCGCACCACACACTTTCAGGAGATGAAACCAGAGGAAGTAGGCGAGGATCGATCCGCCCAGCACCAGGAAGGCGAAAGCGAGGACAAGCCGGACGCTCGGCACGATCTCGCTGGTGTCGGCGAAGATGAAGGCGATCGGCGTCAGCACGATGCCGGCGGCCAGATTCTGGATGCCGTTGCCGATCCAGAGGCTGCCCTTGGGCGCGAACAGCTTGAACAGGATGGTGCCGGCGACGATGGAAGCCAGCGACGCCAGCGTGAACAGGATGCCGTGCAGGCTGTCCGTTCCAACCGACATACGATGCCAGACGATGAAGGCAACGCCGGCAATGCCGAGCAGAAGCCCGACCACCTTGCGCCAGGTCAGCACCTCGCCGAGGAACAGCGCGGCCAGCGCCGCCGTGAACACCGGATTGGCCGAGACGATCAGTCCGCCGAGGCCGGCCGAGACCGATTGCAGCCCGGTATAGCCGAGGCCGAGATAGAGCGCGTTGTTGGCGACACCAAGGATCGCGAAAATCGCGACCTCGCGCCACGAGAGTTGCCAACCTTCGCGGCGGAAGGCGGAGGCGCCAAGGATGAGAACGCCGGCAAGGGAAAAGCGGCCTGCGAGCAGGATCAGCGGCGGACAATCCGTGACGCCGATCTTGCCGGCGACGAACGCAAAGCTCCACAGCAGGCAGAACAGCCCGATCTCGAGCGGCAGCCAGTTCAAACGGGACCGTGGGGCGGAAACCGCGAGTGAGGGCGCGATGGACATGGACAGTCTCCTTCGGCCCTTGATCTAGGGTGATGCGTTGCCATTTGGAAATTAAATGATAAACTTACAGCCAGTGGATTTTCGAATGGAAAGGGCCGGTAAATGCTCGATCTGGAGCTTTTGCGCAGTTTCGTCTCGGTGGTCGACGCCGGCGGCTTCACCCGCGCCGGCGAACGCGTCCATCGCACGCAATCGACGGTGAGCCAACAAATTCGCAGGCTCGAGGAGGATCTCGGCCAGACCCTGCTCAACCGGAGCGGCAAGGACGTGACGCTCACGGAGCCCGGCGAGAGGCTGCTCTCCTATGCGCGCCGGCTGCTAGCCCTCGCGGAGGAAGCACGCGACGTCGTCGCGCAGCCTTGTCACGAGGGCGCGGTGCGGTTTGGCTTGCCTGAAGATTTCGCCGCCTATCGGCTGACACGATTGCTCGCGGCATTTTCGCGCTCGCATCCGAATCTCCGGCTCGACGTGCGCACCGACCAGAGCCTCTACCTGAAACGCGAACTCGAGCGCGGCGAGCTCGACCTTGCGCTGCTCAAGCGCGACGCGGCCGAGAAAGGCGGCATCGCCTCCTGGCCGGAGCGCGTGCATTGGGTCACGAGCAAGAGCCATCCCTGCCATCTCGGCAGCGGATCGGTGCCGCTGATCGGCTTTCCCGGCGGCTGTCTCTATCGCACCCGCGCCATCCACGCGCTGGAGAGCGCCGGCCGCGCCTGGCACATGGCCTATACGTCGTCGAGCCTTGTCGGCATCCAGGCCGCCGTCGCGGCGGGCATGGGGCTGAGCATTTTATCCGAGATGGCGATCCAGTCCGATCACCGCGTGCTCACGGCGAAGGAAGGCTTTTCGCCGATCGACAAGACCGAGCTCGCGCTCGTCGCCTCCCCCGACGCGAGCCCGGCGACCTTGCGCCTCGCCGACAAGCTCGCGGAGTATTGCGACAACGTGCAGGCAAAGGCGGCGTGACCTCAAACTGCGGGCGTTCCCCGGATGCAGCGCAGCATGAAACGGTGCGCTGCTGATCCGAGGTCCAGGTGGCCGCGGGTCCCGGCTCTGCGGTGCACCGCTAACGCGCTGCGCCCGTCTGGGACACGATAGCTCAATAACACCGCGACGCGACGATGGAATGCACGGTGCTATCGCCGAGCACATGGGCCATGAAGGCCGGCGCGCCGAAGATTTTGGTGAAGGCGATGTCGCGGATGCTTAAGCCACCGGTGTAGGCGCCGAACGACGGCATCACCAGCCGCTCCTCGTCGCAGGCAAAGCAGCGGCGCTCCACCGTGCGGCCGCGCGTCGGCACCCGCGCCTTGGGATGCAAATGGCCGGCGATCTCACCAAAGGCGCCGGTCGGCTCGTGGCGGAACTTGATCGGCCCGATCGCAACTTCGGTGGCGACCACGCCGCCGAAATCAGAGGGGATGGCCGGATCGTGATTGCCTGATATCCAGATCCAGTCGCGCCGCGCCTGCAATGCCGTCAGCGCGTTGCGATCGGCGGCGGAGAGCCGCGTATGCGCCTCGCGGTCATGAAAGGAATCGCCGAGCGCAATCACCCGGCGCGGATCATGCCGCGCGATGACGGCGGCGAGGCGGCCAAGCGTTGCCGCCGTGTCATAAGGTGGCAGCAGCACGCCGCGCGCGGCGAAGCTCGAGCCTTTTTCCAGATGGAGGTCGGAGATGACGAGGAGACTCTGTTCTTCCCAGAACAGCGCGCCAGAGAAATCGGCAAACATCGCGACACCGGCGATGGTCATTTCCGAACCGCGCGCCGCCTGATTTTGGTCCAAAGCCTGCGCGCGTGCCGTCACGTCGTTATTCCCTATCCCGTCGCCTCTTTGACGAGCTCGGCGGCTGCTTCCGCCAGAAGCTCGTCGGATGCTTCGCCATAAACTGACTCGCGCCCGATTTCCAGCATCACGGGAACGGCGAGCGGCGAAACATGGTCGAGTTCCCGGTGGGTGATTCGGCCATGGATGCGCGAGAGCATATCACCGAGTCGCTTCAAATCGAGGAGGCCGGTGGCGGCATCGGCACGGGCGCCACGGAGCAGCACATGGTCGGCCTGATGCTTGCGCAGGACGTCGTAGATCAGGTCGGTCGAGAACAGGACTTGCCGTCGCGACTTGTCCTCGTCGGTGAAGCGGCGCGCGATCAGGCCCGAGATCAGCGCACAATTGCGGAAGGTGCGCTTCATCAACGCGGATTCGGCAAGCCAGGCTTCGAGATCATCGCCGAGCATGTCAGCCTCGAACAGCGCGTTGAGATCGAGCTGGCCGTGGCGGATCATGAAGGACATGTCACCGACTCCCCAGATTGCCAGCGCATATTCATTGGCGACAAAGCCGAGCGGCCGGGCGCGGGCGCGTTCCAGCCGGCGCGTCAACAGCATGCCGAGCGTCTGGTGCGCGAGCCGGCCCTCGAAGGGATAGCAGACGAAATAATGCTTGCCGCCGCGCGGAAAGGTCTCGACCAAAAGCTCGCGCAGCGCCGGCACGCGGGAAAAATCCCGCTGCAACAGCAGCCAGTCGCGCACCTGCTCCGGCAGCGCACCCCAGGCGCGCTTGTCGTCGAGCAGTTTTCGCACGCGCTCGGCGAGATAGGTCGAGAGCGGAAACTTGCCGCCGGCATAGGCGGGGACTTTTGCGTCCTTGTCATTGGCGCGCGAGACATAGACCTGGTCTTCGACCAGAGCCTCGTAGCGCACCACCTCGCCGCCGAACACGAAGGTGTCGCCGACGACGAGACCCTCGATGAAATACTCCTCGATCTCGCCGAGCATGCGGCCGCCGCGCGCGATCGCGCCGGTCGAGCCTGAACCTCCCGCGCGCGAGCGCACCAGCTTCACCTTCAGCATCGGCTCCTCGACGATGGTGCCGACATTGAGGCGATAGCTCTGCCGCACGCGCGGATTGGCGACGCGCCAGCGGCCCTGCTTGTCCTGTTTGATGCGGGCGAAGCGCTCATAGGTCTTCAGCGCGTAGCCGCCGGTCGCGACGAAATCGACGACATCGTCGAAATCGGTGCGCGAGAGCTTTGCATAGGGCGCGGCAGTCAATACTTCGGCATAGAGTTCGTCCGACAAAAACGGCTCGCCGCAGGCGCGACCCAGCACGTGCTGCGCCAGCACGTCGAGCGCGCCGGCGCGTAAGGGGGGCGTATCCTGCGCATTCTCCGCGATGGCGTCGATCGCCACCGCGCATTCCAGCACCTCGAAGCGGTTGGCCGGCACCAGCACGGCGCGCGAGGCTTCGTCGATACGGTGATTGGCGCGGCCGATGCGCTGCAGCAGCCGCGACGAGCCCTTCGGCGCGCCGATATTGATGACGAGATCGACATCACCCCAGTCGACGCCGAGATCGAGCGAGGACGTACAAACAACAGCGCGCAGTCTGCCGGCAGCCATCGCATCCTCGACCTTGCGGCGCTGGGCAACGTCGAGCGAGCCGTGATGCAGCGCGATCGCCAGCGCATCGTCGTTCATGCGCCAAAGATCCTGGAACAGCATCTCGGCCTGGCTGCGTGTGTTGACGAAGACCAGCGTGGTCTTGTTTCTCTTGATCAGCTCGTAGACCTCATTGAGCGCGTGGCGCGCCGTGTGGCCGGCCCAGGGCAGGCGCTCGCGCGTATCCAGCATTTCCACGATCGGCGCCGCGGCGCCGCCGGCGGTGACGATGTCGGCGGAGGCGCTTTTGCCTTCCGGCTGCGGCACCAGAAAGCGCGCAAGCTCCTCCGGCTCGGCGACCGTCGCCGACAGACCGATGCCGCGCAGGTCAGGCGCGAGTTGCCACAGCCGCGCCAGCCCGAGCGAGAGCAGGTCGCCGCGCTTGGAGGTGACCAGCGCATGCAACTCGTCGAGCACGATGCGCTTGAGCGACGAGAACAGATATGGCGCGTCGTCGGAAGAGAGCAGCAGCGCGAGCTGCTCGGGCGTGGTGAGCAGGATATCCGGCGGATAGCGCCGCTGCCGCTGCCGCCGCGACACCGGCGTGTCACCGGTGCGGGTCTCGACCTTGATCGGCAGCTTCATTTCCGCGATCGGCGCTTCCAGATTGCGCGCGATATCGACCGCGAGCGCCTTCAGCGGCGAGATGTAGAGGGTGTGGAGGCCGCCGGTACGTTTGACGCCGCGACCGGTGGAGATGAGGCTTTTCTTGCCATCTTCGGCAGTGGCAGGGGAAGACAGCTCCGCCAGCGTCGGCAGAAAACCCGCGAGCGTCTTGCCGGCGCCGGTCGGCGCGATCAGGAGCGCGGAGCGGTTCTCGCGCGCCTTTTGCAGCAGCGCCAACTGATGCTCGCGCGGCGACCAGCCGCGGCCGGCGAACCATTTCTGGAAACGGTCCGGCAACAGCGCAGGCGACTCGGCGGGCGGGTCGAGGAGATCAAAGAGCGACACGGGATAACAGCTAAGCTGTCGGGGGCGTCTCGTCGAGGGCTAGCCGGGTCTCACACCGTCGTTCCGGGGCACGCGAAGCGTGAACCCCAATCCGCAATTGCGGATTGGGGAATCTCGAGATTCTCAGGTGCGCAATTGCGCACCCTAGTTCGATGCTGCCGCATCGCCCCGGAATGACAATCCGACCACCTACTCCGTCACCGGCTTGTCCGAGATATCCCAGTCCTGGCCGTTGAAGATCGAGATGTAGAGCGTCTTCATCGGGGTGTAGTCGTCGGGCGTGTAGCTGTAAGTGACACCGTCGAGGAAGAACGGCGAATGGAAGCCGTTGAGATTGGCGGCCTGCTTCAGCACGTTTTCGCGCGTCAACTCGTCGCCGCAGCGGCGCAGGATTTCGGTCATGGTGACGACCTGGCCATAGCCGGCATAGGCAATGGTGTTGTCGGGATCGACATTGGGCAGATATTGCTTGCGCAGCGCCTCGAAACCCATGACCTCGGGATCGTTGGCCCAGCGCGGCACGCCGGCATCCTTGGCGTAGCGGATCGCGACGATGTCTTTCGCATTCTCGAAGCCTGCCGCGGAAAGGATCGAGCGGCCGGTCGACCCTGCCGACAATAATTGCAGCGGCTTCCAGCCGACTTCAGCCACCTTGCGGATCGACTGCGACGTGAACTTGCCCGTGGTGATGTTATAGAAAACATCCGCGCCGGACTTGGAGAGATTGACGATCTGCGAATCGATGGTGGGATCGGTCAGGTCGTAGGTCTGCTCCATCACCACCTTGGCCTTGCCGCCGGCATCCGCCAGCACCTTCTTGAATGGCCCCAGGAAGTCACGGCCGAAATCGTCGTTCTGATAGAGGATGCCGACCTTGCCCTCGGGACGCACATTCACGACGTGCCTCGCGAGGATGCGTCCTTCGGTCGGATAAAGCGGCAAGCCCGCCATGGTCCATTTGTAGTTCTGCGGATCGTTCCACTTCGATGCGCCGGTGTTGAGCAGGAGCTGCGGCACGCCCTTGGAATTGAGATATTTGTGCACGGCGGTCTGTGGCGCCGTGCCGAGCGAGCCGAACAGCGCCAGCACCTCCTCCTCCTCGACCAAACGCCGTGTCGCCTCCACGCATTTCGGCGCGCTATAGGCGTCGTCCATGGTTAGGAATTTGATCTTGCGGCCGTTGAGCCCGCCCTTGTCGTTGATCATCTGAAAGTAAGCTTCGCCGACACGGCCGAGCACGCCATAGAGCGAGCCGGGACCGGAATGCGGTACGGTCTGCCCGAGCTTGATCTCGGTGTCACTCGCGCCGGGACCGTATTTCTTCTCGGCGGCCGAGACATAGGGCACGGGGAATGTTGAGGCAGCAATGGCGGCAAGCGTTGTGGCGCCGAACTCGCGGCGCGTCGGGCGATATCTCATGGTCGTTTCTCCCTGGAGGCCGCCATTGTGCTGACATGACCGCTCAGCCGGCAAGTGGGAAGTTGCGTGCGGCCTGCCTTATGACGCCGGCACAGCGTCTAGACTCAAGTTTTGGCGGCGACCCCCACCAGCCCCTGCACCGGCTCGTTGTCCTCGTTGCGCGGCGAGGCCTGTTCGAGGTGTGCGACGGCGAGCCCGGCCGCGAGAATATTGCTGCGCACATATTCCACAGCGTGGGCGTAGCGCAGGCCTTCGCCGAGCACGACGCCCTCGCCACGATGGGTTTCCAGCGTGAACGCGAAAACGCCGCCGGGCGCCAGCACGCGCTTCGCTTCCGCCAGCACCGGCGCAATGTCGCCGACGTAGCACATCGCATCCGCAGCCAGCAGCAGGTTGGCACTGGCGTCGGGCTTGTCGCGCAGGCCCTCGACCATGTCGCCAACTTCGAGCTCGGCATAAAGCCCGGTGGCGCGCGCCTCCTCGATCATGCCTGGCGATAGATCGATACCGATGAAATGATCGACCTCCTTGTGAAAGGCACCGGCCCCGAGCCCGGTGCCGCAGCCGAGATCGATCGCGCGCTTGAAGAAGGCAGGCTTCTTCGCCGCGTTCCGCACGGCAATCACAGCCTTGAACAAAAGCTGCGGCGCGCGATAGCCGAGGTCGCCAAGCAGCGCGGCCTCGAAGCGAGGTGCGTATTGATCGAACAGCGCCTGCACGTAACCCTTCGGCATCTCGCCGAGCCCTTCCGCCCCTAAGCGCATCAACCAGACGGCGGCGCCGTGGCGATCCAAAGGATCGGACTCGCGTGCCTCGCGGAACGCCGCAACCGCCAAGTCATGCTGCTTAAGCTCGACGCGGATTTCGCCGAGCGTGAACCAGGCCGAAGGAAAGTTCGGTGCCAGCTCGACGGCCTGTTCCAGCAGATCGGCCGCAGCGGGAAGATCGCCTTTGAGCTGGAGATCGCGCGCGAATTCGAAACGGCGGTCGGCGATGAGATCGCCAGAGGACAGGAAGAGGCGCGCGGGCATTGGTTCTCAGCTTGTCATTGCCGGGCTCGCCCCGGCAATCCATCAAGAAAACAGAACCTTTTCGCCAGATGGATGCGCGGGTCAAGCCCGCGCATGACGAGATTGGGCGCGGCAGGCTGCCTAAACATCGCGGCGAGCTTGCCTATATTGTGGGGATGCGGCCGCAAGACATCCTTTCCCCCCTCCCCGCCGGTCTCTTCTGCAAGCCCGGCAATTTCCACATCGACCCTGTGCGGCCGGTCGAGCGGGCCGTGATCACCCACGGCCATTCCGATCATGCGCGTGCGGGACACGGCGCAGTGCTGGCGACGCAGGAAACGCTCGACATCATGCGGCTGCGCTATGGCGAGAATTTTGCCGGATCGACGCAAGTCGCGCGCTATGGCGAAGAGATCCGGCTCGGCGATGTCACCGTCAAATTTCATCCCGCCGGCCATGTCCTGGGCTCGGCGCAGATCGCAGTGTCGTGCAAGGAGACGTGCATCGTCGCCTCCGGCGACTACAAAGACGTGCGCGATCCGACCTGCGCGCCGTTCGAGGTCGTGCCCTGCGATGTCTTCATCACCGAGGCGACCTTCGGCCTGCCGGTGTTCCGTCACGGCGACGCAGCCGATGAGGTGAAAAAACTGCTCGCCTCGGTCGCGCTGTTCCCGGAGCGCGCGCATCTGGTCGGCGCGTATTCTCTCGGCAAAGCCCAACGTGTGATCGCGCTGATCCGCGAGGCGGGCTATGAGGCACCGATCTATCTCCATGGCGCAATGGAGAAGATCACGCATTACTATCAGAGCAAAGGCATGGCGCTCGGCGCGCTGCGGGCGGTCCGCGGGACAAAGAAGGCCGATCTCGCCGGCACCATCACGCTGGCCCCACCGACGGCAACCTCCGACATCTGGACGCGGCGCTTTCCCGATCCGCTGACGGCGTTTGCCTCGGGCTGGATGCGGGTGCGTGCCCGCGCCCGCCAGCGCGGCGTCGAATTGCCGCTGGTGATTTCTGATCACGCCGATTGGGACGGGCTGACCGCAACCATCCAGGCGACCGGCGCGGGCGAAATCTGGGTCACGCATGGCCAGGAAGATGCGCTGGTGCATTGGTGCCAGACCAAGGGACTCGCCGCGCGGCCACTCGATCTCGTCGGCTATGGCGACGAGGAGGAGAGCGAGACATTGGCGGAGGGCGAAGAGGCATGAACCGCTTCGCCGAACTGCTCGATCGCCTCGCCTATGAGCCCGGCCGCAACAACAAGCTGCGGCTGCTCATCGCTTACTTCCGCGAAGTCGGCGATCCCGACCGCGGCTATGCGCTGGCGGCATTGACGGGCGCGCTATCGTTCAAGCACGCCAAGCCCGGCCTGATCCGCGACCTGATCATGGAGCGCGCCGATCCGGTGCTGTTCGGACTGTCGTATGATTATGTCGGCGATCTCTCAGAAACAGTTGCGCTGATGTGGCCGAAGGCCGATCTGATTGCCCACAACAACCCGCCTCCGCCAACATTGACCGAAGTCGTCAGCACGCTCCGCACGCTTGGCAAGACCGAGCTGCCGAAACAACTGGCTCGCTGGCTCGACGAGCTCGACGAGACTGGCCGGTGGGCGCTGCTGAAGCTCGTGACCGGCGCGATGCGGATCGGCATTTCGGCGCGGCTGGCGAAGACCGCGGCGGCCGCGCTCGGCGACAAAGACCCGCATGAAATCGAGCTGATATGGCCGGGGCTCACTCCGCCCTACACTGATCTGTTCGCCTGGCTGGAAGGTCGCGGCGACAAGCCGGTCAATCTCGATCCGGCGCCGTTCCGCCCGGTGATGCTGGCGCATGCGATCGAGGACTCGGATTTTGCTGACCTCGAGGCTTCCGACTACGCCGCCGAATGGAAATGGGACGGCATCCGCGTCCAGGCCGTCACCGGCCGCGACCCACGCGGCAACCTGATCGCGCGGCTCTATTCGCGCACGGGCGAGGACATCACCAAGAGCTTTCCGGACCTGACCCCGTCGCTGCATTTGCCCGGTGCGATCGACGGCGAGCTGTTGGTCGTGCGCGACGGCCGTGTGCAGAGCTTCAACGTGTTGCAGCAGCGGTTGAACCGCAAGGTCGTGTCGCCAAAACTGACAAAAGACTTCCCGATGCATCTGCGCGCCTATGATCTGCTCAGCGATGGCGACAATGATCTGCGCGAGCTGCCTTTTGCCGAGCGCCGCGAAAAGCTGGAAGCCTTCGTGCGAAAGCTAGACGATCCTCGCATCGATCTGTCTCCGACCATCAACTTCGAAGGCTGGGAAGCGCTGCGCGCGGCGCGCGCCGATCCCGTCAACGCGGGCGCGGGCGGGGATGCGGAAGCCGTCGAAGGCGTGATGCTCAAGCGCCGCGACGCGCCCTATCTGCCGGGCCGCCCGAAGGGGCAATGGTGGAAATGGAAGCGCGATCCGCACATCATCGATGCCGTCTTGATGTATGCGCAACGCGGTCACGGCAAGCGCTCGTCCTATTATTCCGACTACACCTTCGGCGTCTGGACCTCCGGCGAAGGCGGCGACGAACTGGTGCCGGTCGGCAAGGCCTATTTCGGCTTCACCGACGAGGAGCTGATCGAGATCGATCGCTTCGTCCGCCGCAATACCACGGAAAAGTTTGGCCCCGTGCGGCACGTCGTGCATGAGCCGGGCCAGGGCCTCGTGCTGGAAGTTGCTTTCGAGGGCCTGCAACGCTCGACGCGGCACAAGTCCGGCATTGCGATGCGCTTTCCGCGCATCAGCCGTTTGCGCTGGGACAAACCACCACGCGACGCCGACCGGCTGGAAGCGCTGGAGAAAATGCTCAAGATCGACACGGCTAAAAATTTAGTAACATCCGACAGCCATTGACGGAGCCCAGCGGGTTCCCCATGTGCTCCCCGCCGAGTATGATCGGCGCGAATCCGATGAGGAGAGCATCGATGCCCAACGACCCCAGGTTTCACGATGCCCGGGAATTGCCGGCCGCCCATGACGGGCTCACCCGCTTTCTCGGCGGCACGCCGCTTGCGGTCGCATTCCGGCTGATCCTGTTGTCGATCCTGGTCGGCGTCGTGCTCGCCGCGATCGGCTTCGATCCCTACAACATCCTGCGCAGCATCCAGCTGCTGTTCCGGCGGCTGTGGGATCTCGGCTTCGATGCGGTGAACTGGCTGTGGCGTTACTTCCTGCTCGGCGCCGTGATCGTGGTCCCGATCTGGTTCCTGACGCGGCTGTTCGGCACGCCGGGCCGCCGCTAACCACGGTCCCATCCCATGCAGGTACAATTTGTCGGCTGTGGCGATGCCTTCGGCTCGGGCGGCCGGCAAAACACCTGCTTCTACGTCACCGGAAATTCCGTCAATTGCCTGATCGATTGCGGCGCCTCGGCGCTGCCGGCACTGAAGCGCTACGGCATCGTGCGCAACGACATCGATCTTATCCTCATCACGCATTTCCATGGCGATCACTTCGCCGGCCTGCCCTTCTTCCTGCTCGATGCGCAGTTCGCCCGCCGCACCCGCCCGCTTGTCATCGCCGGACCACAAGGCATCGAGGCGCGCCTTGCGCAAGTGATGGAAGTGCTGTTCGAGCACTCCTCCAAGACGCAGCAGAAATTCAGCCTTGAAGTGCATGCGCTCGAGCCCGAGGAGACGCGCAGCTTCGGCGCAGTCAGCGTCACGCCCTACCCGGTGGTGCATGGCGAATCGGGCGGACCGTTTCTCGGATACCGGCTGGAAGCGGAAGGCCGCGTGCTTGCCTATAGCGCCGACACCGAATGGACGGAGATGCTGGTGCCGCTTGGGCGCGACGCCGACCTCTTCATCGCCGAGGCCTACACCTACGAGAAGAACGTCAGGAACCACCTCAGCCTGAAGACGCTGGAAGCGCATCTTGACGAGATCAGGCCGAAGCGGCTGATGCTGACCCACATGAGCGACGACATGCTGTCGCGGCTGGATACGATCGACCACGCCGCCGCGCAGGACGGCATGATCGTCGCGATCTAGGGGCGCATCGAAATCCATGGACATGCGCCCGCTCGGACCTTCGGCCAACGTCACGACCGCGCAGGTCTTCGCCATCGCCGGCCCCGCGATGATTGCGAACCTGACGACACCGCTGATCGGCATCATCTCGACCACGGCGATCGGCCGGCTCGGCGAAGCCGCCCTGCTCGGCGGCGTTGCGATGGCCTCGGTGATCTTCGACTGCATGTTCTGGCTGTTCGCCTTCCTGCGCATGGGCACGGTGGCGTTCACCGCACAGTCGCTCGGCGCCGGCGAGACTGACGAATTGCGGGCGCATTTTGCCCGTGGGCTGGTGCTGGCCGCGATGATCGGCGCAGGCCTGATCCTGCTGCAGGTGCCGATTGCGGCGGTCTTGCTCGATGCGATGGGCGGCAGCGCCGCGGTCACCGCAGCGGCCAAGACCTATTTCATGATCCGCATCTGGTCGGCGCCGCTCGCGCTCGGCAATTATGTCGTGCTCGGCTGGCTGATCGGACAGGCCCGCGCGATGGTCGCACTGTCGATCCAGATCGCCATCAACCTCGTCAACATGGTCGTGACGATGGCGCTGGTGCTGGCGTTGCAGATGGGGATTGCGGGTGCGGCCATCGCAACCATTGTCGCGGAAGCCACGGGCCTGTTGATCGGCATTCTGGTGGCGCGGCATTTGCTTGCCGGCGACCTCTTCGTTCCGCCAGCGGTGCTGTTCAACCGCGATCGCATGCTGCGGATGTTGAGCGTGAACCGCGACATCATGATCCGCACCGCGGCGCTGATCACGGCGTTCCTGTTCTTTACCGCGCAGGGCGCCCGCGCCGGCGACGTCACGTTGGCCGCCAATTCGGTGCTGAACAATTTTCTCCTGATCAGCGCCTTCTTCCTCGATGGCCTGGCCAATGCCGCGGAGCAGCTTTGCGGCCGCGCCTTCGGCGCCCGCGACAAGGCGGCGTTCTCCGGTGCGACGCGGCTGGTGGTTGCCTGGGGCTTTGGCTTTGCGCTGGTGGTCATGCTGGTGTTCGCGTTGTTCGGACCGCGCTTCATCGACATCATGACGGCGAGCGACGACGTTCGCCGCCTGGCGCGTGACTTTCTGATCTTCGTCACCCTGTCGCCGCTGCTGTCGGTATTCGCCTTTGCGTTCGACGGTGTCTATATCGGCGCGACCTGGGCGCGCGACATGCGCAACCTGATGGTGGCGTCGCTGGTGATCTTCATGGCGGCATGGTGGGCATTGCGCGGCTATGGCAATGCCGGCCTGTGGGGCGCGCTGCTGGCATTTTATGCCGCCCGCGGCGGGCTCGAGGC
>Ga0157369_10004459_pt1 | contig 16497 bp, 10 predicted proteins | sample C25metaG_FD_113461 | JGI IMG/M metagenome (GOLD analysis project Ga0157369, IMG submission 113461) | Corn rhizosphere microbial communities from Kellogg Biological Station, Michigan, USA - C2-5 metaG | ecosystem: Host-associated > Plants > Roots > Rhizosphere > Soil | place: USA: Michigan... | reverse complement strand
GCAGCAACGGCGATAGAAAGCAGCAAGCGCATGCAAATCCTCCAAAGGTTGTACTTGTCACGAGGCAATGACTGGGCCACGCTCCACGCTGCGGCGTGCCGTGTCTATAGGGTGCACGCCTTCCGTGGGGAACTGCGATCGTGGCAGACGAAACCGACTTCCTCGACCTGTATGGCAAGCTGCGCCTGCAGCCGGATTGCTCGTTGGCGGATTTCAAGCAGGCGTACCGCCGGCATGTATCGCAGTGGCACCCGGACCGGCGTACGCGTGGGCCGCGTGCGGATGCCCTGGCGGCGCGGCGGTTGCAGCGGTTGATGGCGCAGTATTCGGCGGCCATGGAGTTCCATCGGCAGCATGGGCGGTTGCCTGGTGCGGTGCCGGTGAAGGCGGGCGTTGAGGCGGCCAGCAACATCGTGGTGTTCGTGCCGCGTGCGGCGGAGCCGTCGCGCGTCGACGCCGATGCCGTCGAGGCGCCACCGCAGGCCTCATCGCAGGCCCCATCGCGCGCACGACGCGCCCCGACAAAGGGCTTGGCCTGGTTCGCCGTGATCGCGATCGCCGGCGCGGCCGCATGGATGTTTATTCCGGATCCGGATCGGGTGGATCCGGCGGTGGAAGGGCTTCCCATCGTCGCGGCCGAGGCGGATGCGCCCGTGGCCGAAACGGGTGTGATCAGCCTGGGCATGAAGGATGACGAGGTGGTGGCGCTGGAAGGCGAGCCCACCTTGCGAAGCCCGGACCGCATGGAATACGGCCCCTCGTGGGTGCGGCTGGAAGGCGGTTCCGTGGTGGACTGGTACAGCTCGCCACTCAGGACGTTGCACGTCCACTCATCGCACGCGCCGCGTTGATCAACGCGCGCCACGGCCGAAGATCACCACTTCAACCGTCTCGATCAGGATCACCAGGTCGAGGAACAGGCTGTGGTTCTTCACGTAGAACAGATCGTACTTGAGCTTCTCGGCGGCATCCTCTTCCGATGCACCATACGAATAGCAAAGCTGCGCCCATCCGGCCAGGCCCGGCTTGATGCTGTGGCGCAGGTTGTAATAGCGGATCTTGCCTTCCAGGTCGGAGACGAACTGGGGACGCTCGGGGCGCGGCCCCACGATGCTCATATCGCCGCGAACCACGTTCCACAGCTGCGGCAGCTCATCGAAACGCAGCTTGCGGCAGATCTTGCCCACGCGGGTCACGCGATCATCGTTGGCCTTGGCCCAGCGCGCCACACCATCCATCTCGGCATCGGTGCGCATGCTGCGGAACTTGTACAGCCAGAACGTGCGGCCTTGCTCACCGACACGCTCCTGGCGGTAAAGGATCGGCTGCCCGCGGCCGGATTCCATGCGGATGCATAGCGCCACGCCCAACATCAAGGGCCAGCAGAGCAGGGCGATGGCCAGCGAGGCCACGATATCGAACGCGCGCTTGGCGAACAGGGCGATGGGCGTGGCGTTGAAGCCGCCGGAGAACACCAGCCACGACGGGTCCAGCATGGTCAGCTGCACACGGCCGGCCTCGCGCTCCACGAACGTGGTGAGGTCGGTGATCTGTACGCCCAGCTGGCGGCAGGCCAGCAGCTCGTCCATCGGCAACGAGCCACGACGATCATCCACGCCCACCACGATCTCGCTGATGCGTTCGCGTTGCGCGAGTGCGGAGAGCGATACATCGCGCGGAATCAAAAGATGGTCGGGCACGCGTGCCACATCGTTCGGGCCCGGTACGTAACCGACCAGGAAGAAACCACGCCGATCCGAGCGGCGGCGCATGCGGTTATGGATCTGCGCGGCGCGCTCGCCAGCGCCTAGCACCAGCACGCGGCGCTTCAATGCATCCATTTCCACCAGGCGCATGAACAGGCCACGGAAAGCGGCCGTCGTGAGGAAGCCGAACACCAGCGCCATGCCGAGCACGCCGCGGCCCACATAAGCCTGCGGGATCACGTAGTAGCCGACGATCAGTGCGAGGCCACCCAGGATGAATGCGATGGCATGCCGCGCGAGTTGGCCACGCCAGCTCATGCGAAGGTTGCCGCGGTATTCGCCCAGCGCCGCCATGCCGAGGAAGATCACCACGGCGAACATCGCCGCGCGGGCGATCACCGTCTGGTTGGAGGCTTGCAGGTCTTCCGGGGAAGGCGCGAAACGGATCCATGTCGCGAGGTTCAGCGAGGTGGCCAGCAGCAGCAACTCCACCACGCCGAGCAATGTGAGCCAACGAACGATCGGCTGTCGAAACAGGCGAAGCATCAGGTATCCCCCAGGCGCACGCAGCAGCAGCGTGCCGATGCGCTGAAGGCTAGGCGCGCAGGGCAGGGGTGTCGATTCCACTTACGGTCGTGCGATGGCTAGGCCGAATGGTTGTAACACCCGTGTATCACAAGGTATGCAACACCATGTCGTTCACCACGCCGGGCGTGGCCAGTGCACCGAGCCAGAGTTCGCCGGTTTCGATATTGCGTACGTGGCATGCGGGGTAGTGTCCGCAGCCTTCGGGTGGCCAAAGCATTTCATGGCAAGGCGCCGGTGTTTTCGCAGGATCGGTGAGCAGGCCCACGCCAAACGCCTTGAGCAAGGCTTCCTTGCGCGTCCACAGGCGCAATAACTCGTGGGCGTGATCGTACGAAGGAAGCTCGCCGATCGCCGTGATCTCCTGCGGGGTGCAGAAGGTCGGCATCAGTTCCTGCAGGTTCACCTTCAGCGGCACCGTCTCGATATCGACGCCGATCGTCTCCGCGGTGCACACGGCGATGGCAACCATGCTGCGGCTGTGGCTCAGGCTGGTGCTGAGCGCATAGCCGTACAGGCGCGGCTGGCCTTCCGGGGTGAAGCTCAGCGGCACCTTCTTTGCCGGCATGCCCAGGCAAAAGCCGATAACGACACGCCAGGCGGCGTGTGCCACGGTGTACGTGGTGCGGTCGCTCGGGAATTGAAAGCGCGCGGCACGCGTGCGTTCGCGTGCATCGAGTAGCGCCGCAGCCTCCGCTTCGGTATCGGAATAGCGGTTGGCATCGAACACCAGCACGGCGGCCTGGCGGGCGTTGAATGCCCCGAACCCGATCTCGCGGATCGCACCCTCAAACCGGTCGACGAAATCCTGCTTCGCTTTTACCGCCATGCCGCCATCCGTCAGGTCATGCCGCTGCCTTCGCAGGCGGCCAGCAGCACACGGAGGTGTTCGGCCAACCTGAGGCTCAGCGCGACAATGGTAAAGGTCGGAAACGCCCAGCCGCTGGTCGGGAACACCGAACTGCCGGCCACGTGCAGATTATGCACGCCATGCACCGTGCCGTCCGTATCCACGACACCGGTGGCCGGATCGGTCGACATGCGCGTGGTGCCCATGTGGTGGGCGGTGCCGAACACTTCCGGCGTCGCGCTGTCATCCACGGCCCAGGGGGCGGCTTCGAACGTACCCCCGCAAGCCGCCGCCAGGGGCTTGCCCGCCAGCGAGGTCAGCGTACGGTAGGTATAGCGGTCCAGCTCGGTAAGCCGCCAATCGATGTTGACCCGGCGCAGGCCCAGCGCATCGCGGCCTTCGCCCAGGGTCACCCGGGAATCCCGGTTGGGCGCCTGCTCGAAGAAGCCGACCAGCTCGACGCGCTCGCTGCGCACGGTGGGCTTGTCCGACACTTTTTGCGCCACGGCGCGCAGCACATCGCCGATGTGCAGGCCAAGGCTTACCGCGCTCAACGCCAGGTTGGGTGGCACGGCCACGGCCGCGGCGGTGGGGCCATTGGCCATGGCGGCAGAAAGGCGTGCTTCCAGCAGGGTCGCTTCGTCGCGGCTGGGCGGGCGCAGTGCGGCACGCACATTGCGCAAGGCGCGGATGCCCTGCGGCACCGCCCCTTCCACCGCGAAAGGATGCACCCGTCCGTTCAGCACGCGGTGCCGCTGTTGGGCGGGATGGGCCATGCCGATCTCGGAGGCGACCGGCAGGCGCACCTTGCCGATCGCACGTTCATACGGGCGGGTCAGGCGGTCGGGCGTGGTCGAGTGCACATTGCCGATGGTGCCGCGGGGGTGATCCATGAAGTACCGGCCAACGAGATCGCGATCATTGCCCAGCCCGCACGGCGCCACGCTGTCGGATAGCAACAGCAGGCGCGCGTTCTCGATGCCGCCAGCCGCCAGCACGAAATGCCGGGCGCGAACCTGCCCGCGACGGCCGGTGAGTGTGCCCAGCCGCGCGCGCACCACGCTGGTACCGGCCGCGTTGGCTTCCAGTTCCATGAGGTTGGCGTGCAGCAGCACGGTTATGTTCGGTGCGGCGCGCATCTCGTCGCGGTAGGCGTCCCCAAACAGAATGGGGCTGCGCGCGAACAGCAGGTTGACCAGGCCCTCAGGATCCAGGTCCAGCGGCTTGCGCTGGGTCGGGCCATCGAATTGGCCTGGGCCGAAGCTGTGCACGGGGTCGATCTGGCAGAAATCGCGTGCCTTGGCGTACCACGGTGCGAGGTCGGCATAACGCAGCGGCCAGCCGCTATCCGGTACCCAATCGCGCGGCTCAAGATCCGTATCGGCTAACGGAATGCAGCCACCACCCCAAAGGGTGCAACTGCCGCCGAACACGCGCATGCGCGAGTGGGCCATATCGAACGGGGCTCCCCCGTCGGCGGTGCCTTCGCACAGGGCCTGGCTACGGTCTTCACCGGCCAGCCCACCGCTTTCGACCAGGCACACACGCACCGAGGTGCCGAGGAAGGCGCGCGCAATGGCGATGCCGGCTGGCCCTGCGCCAATGACGCAGAGATCGGCCTGATGGTCGGCAGGTACCGACCCGTCAAGGTAATCGAGGATCACGGTACGTTCTCCCGGGTAAGTAGGGTCCAGCGTTTCTTCTTCTTGGTGCCCGGGGCGCTGTGGCGCGCCCTCTCAAGATCGTCGGTTACAGCCGGCCATCCACGGCATCGCGGGGCAGCACGTATTTCACGTCGTACACCACCGATGCCGGCTTACCGAAGGCGCGGATGCCTTCGGCGCCCATCGCCGTGAACTCGCGGTGCCCCACGGCCACGACGATGGCGTCGTAGGTGCCCGGGCGCGGCGATTCCACCGGGGCAATGCCGTATTCATGAATCGCCTCGTCGGCACGCACCCAGGGGTCGTGCACATCCACGGTCACGCCATAGGCGTGCAGGGCCGCGACGATGTCGACCACACGGGTGTTGCGCAGGTCGGGGCAGTTTTCCTTGAAGGCCAGGCCGAGCATCAGCACACGGGCGCACATTGGGTTAATCCCCTTGCGCACCATCAGCCGCACCAGCTCGCTGGCGATATACGGGCCCATGCTGTCGTTGGTACGGCGCCCCGCCAGGATCACATCCGGGTGGTGACCCACCTGTTGGGCCTTATGCGTCAGGTAATACGGATCGACACTGATGCAATGCCCACCGACCAGGCCGGGCCGGAATGGCAGGAAATTCCATTTGGTGCCGGCGGCCTCGAGGACTTCGAGCGTATCGATGCCCAGCTTGTTGAACAGGATCGCCAGGTCATTCACGAGCGCGATATTCAGATCGCGCTGCGTGTTTTCGATCACTTTGGCGGCTTCTGCCACTTTTAACGAACTGGCGCGATGCGTGCCCGCCGTAATCACCGAGCGGTACAAGGCATCCACAAAATCGGCCGCTTCAGGGGTCGATCCGGAGGTAACTTTGAGAATTCCCGTAACGCGATGCGTTTTATCACCGGGATTGATTCGCTCCGGGCTGTAGCCGGCAAAGAAATCCTGATTAAAAGTGAGCCCCGATTCGCGTTCAAGAATGGGCACGCAAACCTCTTCGGTGCAGCCCGGATACACGGTCGATTCGTAAATGACGACATCGCCGCGCTTGAGAACTTTGCCCAAAGTCTCACTCGCACGAATTAGCGGAGTGAGATCGGGGCGGCGTGCATCGTCGATCGGCGTGGGCACGGTCACGATGTACACATCGCACTCGGCCAGATCGTGCATGCCCGATGAAAAGCGCAGGCGTTGCGCTTCGGCAAGTTCATGCGCATCCACTTCCCGTGTCGCATCGTGGCCCGAACGCAGCTCGCCGATGCGCCGGGAATTGATGTCGAATCCTAGGGTTGCGTATTTCTTGCCGAATTCCACGGCGAGCGGCAGGCCCACGTAACCCAGGCCTACGATGCCCAGGCGTACCGTATCGAGTGAGCGCGGAACAAAGGCCGCAGGCGCCGTATAGGGGCGCGCGGCGCTCCCCGGTTCGTGCGCGGCATCATCGCCCGCTTGGCGGCTTTCGGTATCCATCCTCGCGTTCACCCCTGGCCTGGCTATGAGAAGCCCGGAAACCCGGGCGGCCAAAGCGTATCAATGCGGCCGGTAGTTCTCTGTATGGCTTACGGGGTCCAACGAATGGCCGATGGCGCGGGCCTGAACGGAAGGCCATGCGGCTGCGCTGCCACCCATGAAAACGGCGTTTACAAGCGCTGGGGCCCGCGATAAGGTTCCGGCCGCCAACCCCTGGGTGGTCAGGCATATGTCTAGTTACAGAGATCCGGTCCACTAATGTCCTCGCGAACCTATATAGGGTCTGTGCGCGTGGCCTTGCTGGACGACCACGCACTCGTCCTGAAAGGGCTGGTCGCGCACCTGAAGACCTACCCATCGCTTGTCGTCGTCGGCAGCTCGCCCAATAGCCAGCATTTTCGCTCGCTGCTGGCCCAGATGCCGGCGGATGTCGCGCTGATCGATTACTCCCTGGCCGCCGATGATCCGGATGGCCTCAGCCTCGTGCGTTCGTTGCGCGCGGCGTTCCCGCGCATGAAGCTGGTGGTCGTATCGGCGTACGAAGATGCGCCGCTGGTCAGGCGCATCCTCGCCGCGGGCGCCCATGGTTTCGTGGCCAAGAGCCAGGATCCGGATGAAGTGGTGCGTGCGATCGACGCGGCGATGACCGATCGTGTCTACGTGCCGCCGGGCCTGGAGAGCGCGTTGGAAACCGGCGATACGCCAAAACTCTCGCCGAAGGAAACCGATGTGATCCGCTGCCTGCTCGATGGCATGACGGTGACCCAGATCGCATCCAAGTTCGGGCGCAGCCTGAAGACGATCAGCGCCCAGAAATCCTCGGCCTATCGCAAGCTCGGCATCGAGAGCGATGTGCAGTTGTTCAACATGCGCGAGCATGTGGTCGCCGTGGGCGGTGCACAAGAGTGAGGCGGCGGTTCATAGCCGTGGCCCTGGCATGCCTGGCGTGGTTCGCATGCCCTGCGCTTGCCGCGAGCGATGCGGCCGCGCTTAAGCAGTGGGTGGCGGCCCATCCGGTGGTACGCATCGCTATCGATGACCAGCAGGGTGGACGCATTGGCGGGGCCACCTCCAATCCGCTCGTCACCCAATACCTCGCCCTGGCGCAGGAGAAGACCGGCCTGCGTTTCGTGGTGGTGCACACCGGGTCGTGGGAAGAATCCGTCAAGGCATTCCGCGAAAACCGGGTTGATCTGTTGCCCTCGCTCACCGATCGGCTGGTCAGCGACCTGGGCACCGATGCGCTGCTGTCGCGGCCGTTCTACGTGGGCCGCACGCTGATCATCACCCGCACGGTGGGGCCATCCAAAGCCACGCTCGCCGACTTCGATGGCCGCACCATCGCCTTCAAGGGCGGCGGTGAATACGATAGCTGGCTGCGCCGCGAACATGCTTCCATGCACCGCCTGCCGTTGGCCGATGTGCACCAGGTACTGGCCGCGGTGGAAAGCGGCATCGCGGATGTGGCCGTGGGTGTGGATGTCACCTACCACCCGATCGTGCGCCGCGATTATGCCTTGAGCCTGCGCGTGGCCGGCGATGTACCCGAGATGCCGGTGACCGTGCGCGTGGCCGTGCATAAGGATTCCCCTGAGCTTCTTCAGCTCATTGATGAAAGCCTCGGGCGCATCAGCGTCGATGAAAACGAAGCAGTGATCGAGCGTTGGCTCGAAACCGCCTACCTGCGTGCGCCCACGGTTGCCCATATCGTGTCGGTATACCGGGTGGAGATCGGCCTGGGCATCGCACTGGCCATCGCACTGGTATTTGCACTCTGGCAGATGCGTCGCGCCCAGCTGGCCTCGCGGCGGGGTGAGCAGCAAAAGACCATGTTACTGGCGGTGATGAGCCACGAGGTGCGCAATGCGGTGAATGCCGTGGTGTCATCCATCGATCTGATGGCGCGCAGCCCCATGGACCCGGCGCAGCGCGACCTCATGGCCATTGCGCAATCGAGTTCGCGCAACCTGCAAGGCCTGCTGCGTAGCGCGCTGGATTACACCCGTACCGAGACCGAGGGGTTCACGCCTGATCTGGTCTCCTGCGATGCCCTTGCCGTGGCCCGGGATGCGATGCGAGCCCAGGCCGCCGAGGCGGAAAAGAAAGGCGTGGCCATGCGCCTGGACCTTCCCATGGGCCCCATGCCCTGGCTGTTGCTGGATGAGCTGCGCCTGCGCCAGGTCCTGGAGAACCTGCTCTCGAACGCGGTGAAGTTCACGGAGAAGGGTCATGTCGGTGTCGCCATGTGGCAGTCCGTCGGCGCCGATGACACCCGCCGCCTATTCCTGGAAGTGTTCGATACCGGCGTAGGTATACCGCGGGAGCGCCAGCGCGAGCTGTTCCGCCCGTTCGCGCAGGCCCATGGCACACGTTCTCGCCGGCTTGGTGGCACGGGGCTTGGGTTGGGTATTTGCCGCGAGATCGTCATGCACCTGGGGGGCCGCTTTGTGCTGACCAGTGACGAGGGGGTGGGTACCTCGGTTCGGGTTGAACTGCCGACGAGCCTGGTGCCCGCGGCGCCCGCCGCCGCGCCCTCGTCGAACAGCGACACCGAGCTATCCGGAGGCACGGTGCTGCTGGTGGAAGACCACCCGGCGAATCGGCAGATCATCGCCGCACAGTTGCGCTTTCTCGGCTTTGATACGTTTGCGGCGGATCACGGCCAGGCCGCGATGGATGCCTTCGAGCCGGGACGATTTGCCGCGGTCCTGCTCGATTGCGAGCTGCCCGATATGCAGGGCTACGACATCGCGGCCGAGTTGCGTGCGCATGAAGCGCGCACGGGGGCCGCACGTACGCCGTTCGTCGCTATCTCCGCTAACCAGGGTGAAGACCACGTTCGCCGTTGCAACGACAGCGGCATTGACGTGGTGATGGGCAAGCCGCTTTCGCTCGATAGGTTGCGCGATGTGCTTGCACCGCCTGCCCGCGATGATGATGTGTTCGCCGTGTTTCGTGCGGAGGGCTTGCGCGATCTGGATGCCGCCGTGGCGGCTATGCGCCAGGGGGACGTGGCGGCGGCGCGGCTATCGATCCACCGCCTGCACGGTGCCGCGCTGGTCTTGAGGCTGGACGGCCTGGAGCACGCCATTACGGGTGTTGATAATGCGTTGGCAGGCGACGCCGAGGGCTGGCTGGCGGCGACAGCGGCGCTGCGCTCCGCGCTGGCTCAAGTCGGTTTCACGCCAGCTTCACAAACCGAGGGTTAATCGGCTCCACAACGGCATCCCCGTTGTCTTGCTATGGGCCGGACACCCTGGCAAGGCGAAATCACCTGGCGATATGGAATGTCGTGGAACCAGCGTGTGTGCACTTTTAGGACAACGCCCAATGGTGGGCTGGCGGGCTGGCTGCTGGAATAACCGGCATCCCATCGCATCGTACGCCTGTCCACCGGGTTTTCCTGGCGGTCGCGCGCGCCCTTTGTCCAAGGAATACCCACCATGAATCGTTCGCGCACCGTCCGCGCCCGCCGCGTGCTGCTTAGCCATGCCATCGGCCTCGCCCTCGCTACCCCGGCGTTCATTGCGTCCGGCCGCACGCTTAATCCGGGGGAAATGTATACCGTTGTTGCGGGTGCACCCCAGGAATCGTGGGCGGCGCGAACGGGCAGCACGCTCACTCTCGCCCCGGGCGCACAGTCACTGAACGTCGTGTTGACCACCTCGTGGCTCAACGCCACGGGCGCGACCATACGATCCACCGCGAACCTCAGCACCGACACTGCGCTGACTGTCGCCAATGGATCGCAAGCGACACTCCAGGGCGCTAATGTTCGTTCGGATTTTGGAACGGGCCTGGGTGTGATAGGTCAGGGCGGTGTTGAAGGTTCCACTCAGGCCGCGCAGGCGACGGTAACCGATTCAACGATCTCCGGGAATGTGCGCGGTGCAACCGTGGGCAATGGCGGCTTGTTGATTGCCTCGGCCTCCCAGATCGCGGGTACGGGTGACACGAGCACGGGCATTTTCATTGCCAGCGGTACGGCGGAATTAACCCGTGGCACGCATGTGTCGGGCGTGGTCAATGGCGTCACGCTGTATGGCGATTCGCGCGGTGGCGACGTGGCGGACCCTGGCCGGCATCTCGTTGTCGATAACTCCACGGTGGAGAGTGGGACGGGCGCCGCCGTGCGCGTGCAGTACCTGCGCCCGGTCGACAATACCGCGTCCATCGTCGTCAAGAACGGGGGAAACCTTGTTGGTCGCAATGGCACAGCTGTGCAGATTGACGATCGGATGCAGCTCGCGATGTCGGTCGCAGGGAGCACGATCCATGGCAATATCGTTGCCGACAAGACCGCGACGGCGAACGTCGCACTGGGCGACGGCGCGGTGCTCAATGGCGCAATGACGGGCGGCGGTATCACAGCGGGCGTGGGCGCGTCCGCCGTCTGGCAGGCCACCGGGAACTCGGCCATTGGCTCGCTCAGCCTCGATGGCGCGTTGGCGTTTGCTGCTGGCGGCACCTACAAGGTGGTGGACCTCGCTGGTAATCTTTCTGGCGCAGGCGGCACGATGTCGTTCAACACGTTGATGAACGCGGGTGGTGCCACTCAATCCACCGACCGCCTGCTGGTAAGAGGCGACGTGACGACAACGGGCCCGACACTCGTCACGATCGTGCCGACAGGCGATGGCGCACTGACGGATCTGAACCGCAATGGACGCGTCGACGCGAACGAGGGCATTTCCATCATCCAGGTGGCAGGCGCCTCGCGCGACGACGCATTCGTGCTGTCCGGCAACTACGTTGCCGCCGGCCCGTGGCAGTACACGCTGCACGCGTTCGGTCCCGGCCAGGTCGATCCTTCGCAGAGTGAACTCGGCGGCGGCGATTTCCAGTGGGATTACCGTTTGGGCAACCGGTATGTCGGCGATTGCAAGGACGATTGCCATCCTGTGGATCCCGTTGACCCGGTGAATCCCGTTGATCCGGTCGATCCGGTGCCGCCCGGCGAGCCTGGCCCCGTGGATCGCGTCGCGGTGGTGCCGCAGCTGCCTTCCTACATGCTTGCGCCCATGGCGCTGCAGAACTACGGCAACACCCTCAGCGACGGTTTGCACCAGCGCCTGGGCGAAATTCGCGATAGCGCCTACGGTGCGAATGCCGGTGGCGAAGTGTTCGCCCGCGCCATCGGCAGCCAGCTGAACTATTCACGCAACCTTTCGTTCCAGCGATACGGGTACGACTTCGATCAGCAGATCAATGCGCTGCAGGTGGGTGGTGGCATCGTTGCGGTCGATAGCGACCAGGGCTCGGTGCGTGCAGGCTGGGCACTGGATCACGGCACGACCCGCGTGACCCCAAGCGCCGCCGACGGCAACAGCCGTGCGAAGTACTTCGCCAACGGCGGCAGCATCTGGGTCACCTACCAGCACGGCAGCGGCCTGTGGGTGGATGGCGTGCTCGGCGTCAGGCGCTTCCAGGGTGATGTGAGCACGGATCTGCGCGGTGAAGACGTGGGCCGTCTGCGCGCACAAGGCTGGACCATGTCGGTGGAGGTCGGCAAGCCGCTGCCGCTGGGCGGCGACTGGACGGTGGAGCCGCAGTTCCAGTTCCGCGTGCAGCAGCTGAACTTCCGCGATTTCCGCGACAAGGATGGCCTCGATATCCGCCTGGGCAATAGCGTGCAGAGCACCTCGCGCCTTGGCATCCAGATCGGTCGCACGGCCAACCCGGTGCTGGCCCCGTACGGTCGGCTTGATCTCATCCACACCAGCAACGGCAACCCCACGCTGAGCGCATCGAGCGAGGCCTGGAATGCGGGCGATACGTTCCAGACTGGCAATACGGGTAATTCGTACCGGGTGGCCGCCGGCGCCACCAGCCAGCTCACCGATCACGTGCAGCTGTACGGCGAGGGCACGTGGCAGCACTACGTGGGCAGCTATGGTCTGAAGGGCTGGTCGGCCAACGTGGGCGTGCGCGTCACTTTTTGATCGAAGGTTCTTTCGCCCACTTTAAACAAGACAACGCGTACCAATGTCGATGGAGTTGATTTCCTTCCACACCCATGGAGTCCATCGATGGCAAGCATCAACGCGGCAGCGAGCGGTACGTTCAAGATCGGCGGCGACCTCGAGGTGAACCGCCTCGGGTTCGGCGCCATGCGGATCACCGGCGACGGGATCTGGGGTGAGCCCAAGGACCGTAACAAGGCCTTAGCCGTACTTAAGAAATTACCTGAGGTTGGGGTGAATTTCATCGATACGGCCGATAGTTACGGCCCCTATGTGAGCGAGGATCTGATTGCCGAGGCCCTGCACCCGTACAAGGGTCTCGTGGTCGCCACCAAGTCCGGCCTCACCCGGCATGGCCCCAATATCTGGGCGCCGGTGGGCCGCCCGGAATACCTGCGCCAGGGTGTGCTCATGAGCCTGCGCCGGCTCAAGGTCGAGCGGATCGACTTGTGGCAGTTGCACCGGGTTGACGAAAAGGTGCCGGCCGATGAGCAGTTCGACGTGATCAAGCAGATGCAAAAGGAAGGCCTGATCCGCCACGCCGGCCTGTCCGAAGTGAGCGTCGAGCAGATCGAAGCGGCGCAGAAGTTCTTCAAAGTCGCGACCGTGCAGAACCTCTACAACCTGGGCAACCGCCAGAGCGAGGCTGTGCTCGATTACTGCGACAAGCACAATATCGGCTTCATCCCCTGGTTCCCGCTGGCCGCCGGCGAGCTGGCGAAGGAAGGCTCGGTGCTGTCGAAGATCGCCCAGAAACTCGGCGCCACCAATGGCCAGGTCGCCATTGCATGGCTGCTCGAGCGCTCCAAGGTCATGCTGCCGATCCCCGGCACGGGCGACCCGGAGCACCTGGAGGAAAACGTGAAGGGCGCTTCGCTGAAGCTTTCGAAGGAAGACTTCGAAGCCCTGGAGCACGCTGTCAAGTGATGTGACCGCGCCCCTACAGGGGCCAGGCAGGTCTTATGTAGGAGCGAGCTTGCTCGCGATGGGTGCTCGCCTAGACCCGATCGCGCGCAAGCGCGCTCCTACATGGGCCAGGCAGGTCTTGTGTAGGAGCGCGCTTGCTCGCGATGGGTGCTTGCCGAGAACTCGATCGCGCGCAAGCGCGCTCCTACAGGGGCGTGAGGTCAGTGGAGTTTGACAGGCGGGTACGTGGTACGGCGCAAGCGGTCCGCAATCCACAGCGCCGTTGCGCGCCCGTAGCCGTGCAGCGTCACGCGGTGCATCTGCTCCAGCGATACATAGAGCATCTTCGCCAGCCAGCCACGCAACGGCAGCATGGAACGACCCGGCGGCACCGTCGGTACTTCACCGGCTGCCTGGCGCACGCCCAGCGACACCAGGGTGCCCTTGGCGTGGTACTTGAACGGCGTGACGGATTGCCCCTGCATCAGCTGTGGCAGCGCCTTCGCGAGCCACGTGGCCTGCTGGTGCGCGGCCTGCGCCGTCGGCGGCACGACGGTGCCTTCCGGGCTGAACGCCGCGTACGCGCAATCACCGATCGCATAGATATCGCGCACGCCCTTCGCCGCGAGATTCCCATCCACCACGATGCGGCGGTCACGCGATAGCTCGAACGGCCCCAGCCCGGTCACGAAGTCGTGCCCGATCACACCGGCCGCCCACACCTGGATATCGCAAGGGATATGCGAGCCATCGGTCAGGGTGAACGAACCATCCTGCACCGACTTCACGCCCACGCCCACGCGTACGTTCACACCCATCCGCTGCAGGATGCGCTGCGCCCATGCCGAGGTGCGCGGATCCACCGCGGGCAACACCCGCGGCGCCATGTCCATCAGGGTGATTTCCAGCTTGGTCGCGGGGGACAGCCCGCCGTAGCGGTGCATGTCGTTGAAGGCGTGGTGCAGCTCCGCGGCCAGCTCCACGCCCGTGGCACCCGCACCGACGATGCCGATGCGAATCTTGAAGTTCGGATCGCCGGCCGTACGCAGGGCCAGGGCCAGGATGCGCCGCCGCAGACGCACGGCCTGGGTGGGACTATCGAGCATGTCGCAGTACTCGAGCACGCCGGGCGTGCCGAAGTCGTTCACGCGGCTGCCGAACGCGAGCACCAGGGTGTCGTAGGACAGTTTGCGCGCCGGCAGGATGAGCTCATCGGTGCCCGGCAGGTGCACTTCGGCCAGGTCGATCTGTTTGGCTTCCACATCCACATGCTTGATCGCGCCCGGTTCGTACCGGTAACCGTGCACCGTGCCATGGGCGAGGAACGGCACAGCCTCCTCGCCATCGCCGAGCAGGCCCGCGGCCAGTTCATGCAGCCGGGGTTTCCAGAAGTGGCTGGGGTCACGGTCGACGAGCGCCACATCGCAGGCGTCGCGCCTGCCTAGCCGGGTAGCCAGCTCCACGCCGGCGGCTCCGCCACCGACGATCACTACCCGATGCCTGCTTGTTGTCATGGAAGGGTTTCCTGATCGTAATAACTGACCCAGAGCATAAAAGGAAAGCTGTCGCTTGCTTGCGAAGCCTCTACCTTTCCTGTACATCCATGCCATGCCGTTACGCCTTCTCCGACGACGAACCTGAGCCCCGTGCCCTTGGCGCACAAGCGCTGCCGTCTGTCGTCCGCATGGAGATTGCATGTCCCTGTCCTTAATGTCGCAGGTAGACCAGGCACTGGCCTCGGTCTTCCAGAATCTTTCTTTGCCTGTGGAATTGGCCCATGCGGAGCCGTCCGCGCGGCCTGAACTGGGTGACCTGCAGTGCAACGCGGCGCTGGCCGCCGGTCGGCTCGTCGGCAAGCCGCCACGCGCCATCGGCGAGGACATCGCCACCGCGCTACGCACCGACGCCCGCTTCGCCGCGGTGGAGGTTGCCGGACCCGGCTTCGTGAACCTGCGCCTGGCCGATGCCTTCCTGGCCGACGTCGCCACCGCCACCCTGGCCGATCCCCGGCTGGGCGTGCGCGATGAGGGGCAGGGCAGCTTGGTGGTGCTGGATTTTGGCGGCCCTAACGTCGCCAAGCCGTTGCATGTGGGCCACCTGCGCTCGCTGGTGCTGGGCGAGAGCCTGCGCCGGATTCTGGGCGCCTTGGGCTGGCGGACGCATGGCGATGCGCACCTGGGTGACTGGGGCCTGCAAATGGGCATGCTCAGCGCGGCCATTCGCCGCCAGGCACCGGCGCTGGCGTATTTCACGGGGGCGGGGCCTTATCCGGCCGAAGCACCTGTGACGCTGGATGAGCTCGAACGGCTCTATCCGGAAGCCGCCGCCGCGAGCCGCGATGATCCGGCGCGAATGGCCGAGGCGCGCGCCGACACCGCCGCGCTGCAGGCGGGCGACCCCGGCCTCATGGCGCTGTGGCGCAACCTGCGCAAGCTCAGCGTCGATGCGCAGGCCAAGGACTTTGCGCTACTGGATGTGCACTTCGATGCGTTGGACGGCGAGAGCGATGTGCGTGATGCGATCGCGCCATTGGTAGCCGACTTCCGCGCGCGTGGCGTGGCCCGCGATAGCGAAGGCGCCCTGGTGGTGGATGTGGCGTTGCCCGGCGATACGCACGAGGTGCCGCCGTTGTTGCTCGCCAAGCGTGATGGCGCGGCCTTGTATGCAACCACCGATCTGGCGACGCTGCAGGCCCGTACCGCGATGCCTGGCCTGGCCAAGGTCGTGTACGTCGTAGACCAGCGCCAGGCGCTGCATTTCGAACAGGTATTCCGCGCCGCACGTCGCGGCGGCATCGCGGCAGGCGTCGATCTGGTGCATGCCGGCTTTGGCACGGTAAACGGCAAGGACGGCAAGCCGTTCAAGACCCGCCAGGGTGGCGTGGCACGCTTGCGCGACCTGCTGGATGAAGCCGTGGAGCGTGCGCGTGAGCGCGTGGACGCTTCCGATCGCGTGGAAGCCAGTGAGCGGGAAGCGCTCGCAAGGATGATCGGCATCGCCGCGGTGAAGTTCGCGGATCTGTCGGGCGATCGGTTGTCGGGGTACGTGTTCGATGCGGAACGGCTGGTGGCGTTCGAAGGCAAGACTGGCCCGTACCTGCAGTACGCGGTAGTGCGCATGCGCTCGGTGCTCGAGAAGGCCCATGAGACACCGGTGGGTGCGCCGTACGCGGTGCAACCGGCGGAACGCGAGCTGGTGCTGGGGTGCCTGGCGTTCGGTGACAAGGTCAGCGAAGCGGCCCACCTTCTGCAGCCGGGCGTCCTCGCAGGGTGGGCATACGATATCGCCCAGCGCTTTAGCCGCTTTTATGACCGCTGCCCGATCTTGCGCGAACCTGACGATGCCATTCGCTCGCACCGGCTCGGCATCT